>WBZM01000396.1_pt1 | contig 63752 bp, 49 predicted proteins | sample 5204271 | NCBI WGS metagenome assembly WBZM01 (sample SAMN12344346, study PRJNA552823) | activated sludge metagenome | biome: Activated sludge suspended growth; feature: Nitrification reactor; material: Wastewater; isolation source: activated sludge from nitrification reactor of wastewater... | reverse complement strand
GTACGGCAAGCAGCAGGAGCACGCGCCGGGAGCCGCTGGTGCGGGTGGCGCCGGAGGTTCGACCGGCGAAGCGAGGAAAGACGACAGCGACGTCGTCGATGCCGAGTTCACCGAAGTCAAGGACAAGAAGTAGGCTGTTGCCTGGAGGGGGGCGCATGACCGCGCCTCCCTTCGTCCCCCCAACGTGCTCACGAACCGATGGCAAAACGCGACTATTACGACATTCTGGGCGTCAACCGTGACGCTGCCGATGAGGACATCAAGAAGGCCTACCGCAAACTGGCGATGAAGTACCACCCGGATCGCAATCCGGACAATCCCAGGGCGGAGGAGCACTTCAAGGAAGTCAAGGAGGCCTACGAGATCCTCTCCGAACCCGACAAGCGGGCGGCGTACGACCAGTACGGACACGCCGGAGTGGACCCTCAGGCAGGGATGGGCGCTGCGGGTCCCGGCGGTTTCTCGGACGCCTTCGGTGGCATCTTCGACGAGATCTTCGGCGGGCGGCGCGGTGGCGGTGGGCGCTCGAGCGTCTATCGCGGTGCCGACCTGCGCTACAACCTCGAGATCAGCCTCGAGCAGGCGGCCTTCGGGACGGAAACCAAGATTCGCATCCCGACCATGGAAGTCTGCGAAGCCTGCCACGGCAGTGGCGCCAAGGCCGGAACGCAGCCGAAGACCTGCCCGACGTGCCAGGGTAGCGGCCAGGTTCGCCTGCAGCAGGGATTCTTCTCGATCCAGCAGACCTGTCCGAAGTGTCATGGTACCGGGCGCTACATCGCCGACCCCTGTGGCGCCTGCCATGGCGCCGGTCGGGTCAAGCAGCACAAGACCCTGGCGGTGAAAATCCCGGCCGGCGTCGACGAGGGCGATCGCATCCGCCTGTCGGGTGAGGGTGAGCACGGCATCAATGGCGGCCCCGCCGGTGACCTCTACGTCCAGATCCACCTCAAGTCGCACGCCGTCTTTCAGCGCGAGCAGAACGATCTGCACTGCGAGATGCCGATCAGCTTCACGACCGCGGCGCTCGGCGGCGAGATCGACATTCCGACGCTCGACGGTGCGGCGAAGATCCGGGTTCCAGCCGAGACGCAGTCGGGGAAGGTGTTCCGCCTGCGTGGCAAGGGCATCAAGGGCGTGCGCAGCAACGCGCATGGCGATCTGCTTTGCCATGTGGTCGTAGAGACGCCGGTTCATCTCACCGAGCGCCAAAAGGAACTCCTGCGCGAGCTCGAGGATTCGAGCCGGGACAACGCCGGCCATCACAATCCGCGCGCGAAATCGTGGATGGATCGCGTGCGCGACTTCTTCGCCGCGACCTGAGAGGTTGTGAAGGCGCCTCGCGAACCGGCTGGGGCAGCAGGACTGAGCGGCTGAGCGACGTCCGCAGACCGGTTTGCAGCGCTTCGGCGTTTGTAAGCGTCGTGTCAGCTGGCTTCGCCATGCTCGCTCTGTGGTCGAGGTCGTCGCAGCTCGGTGGCGGCCCCCGCGCCACGCGAGGAGGGCGGCATGAAGCTTGCCAGAGCATTGTTGTTGGTTGCCCTGATCTGGGGCGGTGGAGTTGCTGCGAGCGAGGTCGGAGTTACCGACAAGAGCATCCTGATCGGCATGACGGCACCGTTTTCCGGCCCCAGCGGACCTTACGGGCTGGACATGAAAACCGTCATCAACGCCTATTTCCGTCAGCTCAACGACGCCGGTGGCGTGCACGGCAGAAGACTCGACCTGCGCAGCCTCGATGACGGCTACGAGACCGAGCGCACGGTCGCCAACACGAGGACGCTGATCGCGCAGGAACAGGTGTTCGCGCTGTTGGCGTTTTACGGATCGAGTCCGACGACGGCGGCGATGAACGAGGTCTTCGGTGTCGCCAGGGTGCCGCTGGTGGGGACGATCTCAGGCGCCGACTCGCTGCGCCACTCGCCACGCGACCATCCCGCCAATCGCTACATGTTCAACGTCCGCGCGAGCTACGCCGACGAGACCGAGGCGATCGTCAACCAGCTCGCCTCGCTCGGTTTCAAGAACATCGCCGTCTTCTATCAGAACGACGGCTTCGGGAAGTCGGGGCTCGAGGGCGTCCTGGCAGCGCTCAGGAAGCACAATCAGGTGCCGGTGGCAGTGGCCACGGTGGAGCGCAATTCCGTCGATGTCAGCGGTGCCGTACAGACCATCGCCAAGGCCAATCCACAGGCGGTGATCATGGTGACGCTGTACAAGGCCAGCGCCGCCTTCGTACGCGAGATGAGAAAGGCAAGACAGAATCCGCAGTTCATGACCCTGTCTCCGGTGGGCGCCGATCTGCTCGTGCAGGAACTGGCGGACGAGGCACGTGGCATCGGCATTTCGCAGGTCATGCCCTATCCGTGGAACGACACCCTGCCGATCGTGCGCGAGTACCACAGACTGCTTGGCAAGCAGGCGAAGCCCTCCTATTACGGGATCGAAGCCTACGCCATGGCGAAAGTGCTCGTCGAGGCGTTGCGCAAGGCGGGCAAGGAACCGACGCGCGAGAAGCTGGTGGCCGCGCTCGAGAACATGCAGAATCACGACCTCGGCGGCTATCGGGTGAGTTTTTCGCCGAATGACCGCGCCGGCTCACGGTTCGTCGACCTGACGGTCATTGGCAGTGGCGGGCGGGTGCTGCGCTGACGCGCGGCGCGTCCGCACGCTGAGGATGTCGCGGGTGTCCGGGGTGTGTACTGGCTGGCATCCATGCCGCCGCGCAGTTCGTCGCACGACTGCCAGAGCTTGCTGTAGAGCTGGGATTTCTTGAGGGCCATGGGTTCCTGTCGTCAGTTGAGGCCTGGCAGCCTGTCGGACAGCCGGCGCTGACGGGGCCGGGGTGTATGCGCCCTGGCCGTGGATCAGGCGCGACGCCAGCTCGTTCCCTTGGCGCCATCCTCGAGGATGATTCCGGCAGCCAGCAGTTCGGCGCGTATGCGGTCCGCCTCGGCGAAGTCGCGGCGCTTCTTGGCAGCCGTACGTTCGCCGATCAGCGTCTCGATCTCTTCTCCCGAGACCTCGCTGCCGCGTGCCGGGGCCGCCTGCAGGAAATCCTGTGGTTCGCGTCCGAGCAGCCCCAGCAGTGCGGCCAGTGTGCGCAACCGGGACGCGGCAAGGGCGGACCTGCTGCGATTCACTTCGGCGGCGAGGTCGAAGAGGACGGCGCAGGCTTCCGGCGTGTTGAAGTCGTCGTTCATCGCCGCAGCAAAACGCTGTGCGTGCGGTTCGTCCCAGTCGATTGCAGTCGCCGCTGCCGCCGGCACCGCCCTGAGCGCGGTATACAGTCTGCTCAACGCGTGCCGCGCGTCGTCGAGGTGCGCGTCGGAGTAGTTCAGCGGGCTGCGATAGTGCGCCCGCAGGATGAAGAAGCGCAGGACCTCGGCGTCGTACTGGCGCAGGATTTCGCGGATGGTGAAGAAGTTGCCGAGCGACTTCGACATCTTCTCGTCATCGACGCGGACGAAACCGTTGTGCATCCAGTAGTTGACGAAGCGGCAGCCGTGTGCCCCCTCGGACTGGGCGATCTCGTTTTCGTGATGCGGGAACTGCAGATCCTGTCCGCCACCGTGGATGTCGAAGTGCGCCCCGAGCAGCTCCGAACTCATCGCCGAACACTCGATGTGCCATCCCGGGCGGCCGTCCCCCCACGGTGAAGCCCAGGCGGGTTCGCCCTCACGGGCGTGCTTCCAGAGCACGAAGTCGAGCGGGTCTTCCTTCGCACTGTCGATGTCGACGCGCTCGCCGGCTCGCAGGTCGTCGAGCGACTTGCCCGAGAGCTTGCCGTAACCGGGAAACCGACGCACCGAGAAATTGACGTCGCCGGCAGCCGCACGATAGGCCAGGCCGTTCTCCTCGAGTCGCCGGATCAGGCTCAGCATCTGTGGCACGTAGGCCGTCGCGCGCGGTTCATGGTCCGGCTTGGCGACGCCGAGCGCCGCCGCATCCTCATCCATGAAACGGATGAAGCGGTCGGTCAGCTCGCCGATGGTTTCGCCGTTCTCCGTTGCCCGGCGGATGATCTTGTCGTCGATGTCGGTGATGTTGCGTACGTAGCAGACCTGCAGTCCGCTCGCCCGCAGCCAGCGCTGCACGATGTCGAAGACCACCAGGACACGTGCGTGACCGAGGTGACAGTAGTCATAGACGGTCATGCCGCAAACGTACATCCGTACCTCGCCGGGTACGATGGGGACGAATTCCTGCTTGTCTCTGGTCAGCGAGTTGTAGATCTTCAGCATCTTCGGGTCTGCGGGAATGTGCCGTGAGCGGCTGCCACCGGCGGAGGATTTTGGTTTGGCGGGAGTTCTTGCTAGAATCGTCCGCTTTCCTGTTCTTGCTGCCCCCCGACCGCGCGTGGCCCAGTATACCACACCGATGCCTGCCAGCCTTTTGCCAGCCCTCCGCTGTGCGCTCCTCGTCTGGGTGCTCGGCGGGGCGGCGTCCGCGGCCTTTGCCGACAACCTCGCCGATGCCCAGCGCCTGCTCAAGCAGGGCCAGCACGCGGCAGCGCTCGAGAAGATCGAGGAGCACCTGGCAAGCAACCCTGCGGATGCGCGCGGACGCTTCAGCAAGGGCCTGATCCTTGTCGAGATGGGCCGTCCCGCCGATGCCATGACCGTCTTCAGCAAGCTGATCGAGGACTATCCGGAACTGCCCGAACCGTACAACAACCTGGCCGTTCTCTACGCGCAGCAGAAACAGTACGACAAGGCGCGGACGGCGCTCGAAATGGCGATCCGGATCCAGCCGACCTACGCCACCGCCTACGAGAACCTCGGTGACATTCATGCCCGGCTGGCTGGCCAGGCCTATGAGAAGGCGTTGCAGATCGACCCGGCGAAGAAGGCCGCGCAGCGGAAGCTGTCGCGCGTGCGGGAGGTCGGCAGCGGTGGCCTGGGCGATGCCGGCGCGAGCGCGGCGCGGCTGTCTGCGGCCCCGGATTCGCCGGCTGCCGGCATGGCAGACAGGGCGTCGGTGGCCGCTGGTACTGCCGACGAGAAGGAAGTGGCGAAGATGATCGAGGGCTGGGCAAGGGCTTGGTCGCGCAAGGACGCGAAGGCATACTTCGCCCACTATGCCACCGACTTCCGCCCGCCACGCGGCATGACGCGCAAGACTTGGGAAGAGGGGCGCCTGCGGCCGATGCGCAAGCCCGGCCGACTGCTCGTCGAGGTCGACGACATCCGCGTCGCTTTCGCTGATGGCAAGGCCACCGTGCGTTTCCGGCAGACCTTCACTTCGCCGGCGCTCACCTCGACGGTGGGCAAGACGCTGGTTCTCGTCAGGTCCGGTGGCCGCTGGTTGATCCAGGAGGAACGTGTCGGTTGATCGGGGAGTGCCGCACGGGCCAGCCGGCACTGCTTCCGACCATTTCGTTGCCGCCGGTCGCGGCGGCGGCTGTCGGCCGACGCATGCCTGCTGCGTCCGGTCACCTTTCGCCCGCCCGCCGGGAATCGCTTGCCAAGGAGTTGCCCGATGTTGAGAAAGATGCTTTTCGCGCTTGCCGGCGCCCTGCTGTCGGTCGCGGTCGTCGCGGCGCCCAGCGTCGAGATGCAGACGAGCATGGGGCGTATCGTCATCGAACTCGATTCCGAGAAGGCGCCGAAGACCGTGCGCAACTTCCTCCAGTACGTCAATGAGGGCTTCTACAACGGCACCGTTTTTCATCGCGTCATTCCCGGCTTCATGATCCAGGGCGGTGGTTTCACTGTCGAGCTCGAACAGAAGGCGGCGCCACGCAGGGTGGAGAATGAGGCGAAGAACGGGCTGCGCAACGAGCGTGGGACGATTGCCATGGCGCGTACCGCCGATCCGCATTCGGCGAGTGCGCAGTTCTTCATCAACCATCGGGACAACGCGTCGCTCAACCATCCGTCTCCCGATGGTTGGGGCTACACCGTCTTTGGCCGCGTCACGCAGGGTATCGAGGTCGTGGACCGGATCGCCGGGGTGGCAACCGGCAACCGCGCGATGCATCAGAACGTTCCTCTTGAGCCGGTCACCATCCAGTCGGTCAGGATCATCTCCGAGAAAGGAAAACCATGATCAAGCTGCACACCAGCCTCGGCGTCATCGCCATCGAGCTCGACGCCGAGAAGGCACCGCTGTCGGCACAGAACTTCATCGACTATGTCGCCGCCGGCCACTACGACAACACCGTCTTCCATCGCGTGATCCCCGGCTTCATGGTGCAGGGTGGCGGTTTTGAGCCGGGCATGAAGCAGAAGCCCTGCCGGCAGCCGATCCGCAACGAAGCCGACAACGGGCTGAAGAACGAGGCCTACACGGTCGCCATGGCGCGCACCGCGGAACCGCACTCGGCGACGGCGCAGTTCTTCATCAATGTCGTCAACAACGACTTCCTCAACTTCCGTGCGCCGAATGCACAGGGCTGGGGCTACTGCGTCTTCGGCAAGGTGGTCGAGGGACGGGAGGTGGTCGACCGGATCAAGACCGTGCGCACGGGAACCTCGGGTTTTCATTCGGACGTGCCGGTCGAGGACGTGTTGATCGAGCGGGCGGAAGTCTGCTGATGCGGCGTCCGTAGTCGAGCGCAGCAGGTAAGGCTTGCGACCCACCCTGTTCATATCCGACCTGCACCTGGCGCCACAGGCGCCGGCCGTGACGCGGATTTTTCTCGACTTCCTGCGCGGGCGGGCGCGGGCGGCGGAGAGCCTGTTCATCCTCGGCGACCTCTTCGAGGCCTGGCCGGGCGACGACTGCCTGGACGACCCCGCCGACGGTCTGGCCGCCGCGGTCGTCGCCGCCCTGCATGAGTTGGTCGCAGCCGGAGTCGGACTGGCGGTGATGCACGGCAATCGCGATTTCCTGCTCGGCGAGCGTTTCGCCGCTGCCAGCGGTGCGCGCCTGTTGCCCGATCCGTGGCTGCTGGCGCTGCCCGGCGGCGAGTTCGTCCTGGCGCATGGTGATGCGCTGTGCACGGATGACCGCGAGTACCAGTCGTTTCGCGCGCTGGTTCGCCGTCGCGACTGGCAGCAGGCCTTCCTCGCGCGGCCGCTGAGCGAGCGCAAGGCGGTCGCCGCGGCTCTGCGGCAGCAGAGCGAGACCGCCAAGCGCGACAAGGCGCAGTACCTGATGGATGTCAATCCGGTCGAGACCGATGATTTCCTGCGCGCCCACGGCTACGTCGGACTGATCCACGGCCACACGCATCGTCCGGCGGTGCACGATCACCTCGTCGATGGCATCCACGTTCAGCGCTGGGTGTTGGCCGATTGGCACGCCAGCCGTGGTGAATGCCTGTGCTGGGATGGCGAGCGTTTGACGCGCGAGTGCCTGGACTGACCCGGGACTTCGCGTGGCGCGGGTGCCGCGCCAGTCTGGCGGCTGCCGCTCGTCCTGCGCGCTTTCGGCACCTGCGGTCTGGCCGGGCCTCCGGGCGATGAGTGCCGCGGCGCACGAAGTCCTGTCGCGGGTCTTCGGCTATCCGGCCTTCCGCGGGCAGCAGGAGGAGGTGGTCGACCAGCTCCTTGCCGGCGGTGACGCGCTGGTGCTGATGCCGACCGGTGGCGGCAAGTCGCTCTGCTACCAGATTCCGGCACTGCTGCGCAGCGGCGTCGGTGTCGTCGTCTCGCCGCTGATCGCGCTCATGCAGGACCAGGTCGAGGCCCTGTGCCAGGTTGGCGTCAACGCAGCTTTCATCAATTCGTCGCTGGACTTCCGTTCGCTGGTTGACACCGAACGGCGACTGATGGCCGGCGAGCTCGATCTGGTCTACGTCGCTCCCGAGCGGTTGCTCGGCGAGCGCTTCCTCGGGCTCCTTGCGGAACTGGTCGCGCGGCAGGGGGTCGCCCTGTTCGCCATCGATGAGGCGCACTGCGTGTCGCAGTGGGGACATGACTTCCGACCGGAGTACATCCAGCTCAGCGAGCTGCATCAGCGCTTCCCGGAAGTGCCGCGCATCGCGCTGACGGCGACGGCCGATCAGCTGACCCGGCAGGAGATCATCACCCGCCTGCATCTCGAGCGGGCGCGCTTGTTCGTCGCGAGCTTCGACCGCCCGAACATCCGCTACCAGATCGTCGAGCGCGACAATCCGCGCAAGCAGTTGCTGGACTTTCTCGGCCAGCACCGCGGCGAGGCCGGCATCGTCTACTGCCTGTCGCGGCGCAAGGTCGACGAGACGGCAGCCTGGCTGCTCGCGCAGGGAATCGATGCGCTGCCCTATCACGCCGGACTCAGTACCGGCGACCGGCAGCGGCACCAGCAGACGTTCCTGCGCGAAGAGGGTTTGGTGATGGTGGCGACGATCGCTTTCGGCATGGGCATCGACAAGCCGGACGTCCGTTTCGTCGCCCATCTCGACCTGCCGAAGAGCCTCGAGGCCTATTATCAGGAAACCGGTCGCGCCGGGCGTGACGGTGATGCCGCCGAGGCGTGGATGACTTACGGGCTGAACGATGTCGTGATCCATCGCCAGATGATCGAGGATTCGGCGGCGCCGGTCGAGCAGAAGAGGGTCGAAAGACACAAACTGGAGAGCATGCTGGCTTACTGCGAGTCGGCGACCTGTCGCCGCGTCATCCTGCTCAACTACTTCGGGGAAGACGCTCTGCCCTGCGGCAACTGCGACGTCTGCCTCGATCCGCCGCAGGTCTGGAATGGCACGGTTGTGGCGCAGAAGGTCCTCTCGGCCGCCCTGCGCACCGGCCAGCGCTTCGGTGCCGGCCACCTGATCGACATCCTGCGCGGCAAGAGCACCGACAAGGTGCGGCAGTTCGGGCATGATCGCCTGCCGACCTTCGGCGTCGGCAGCGAACTCGACGAGATGGGCTGGCGTTCCGTGTTCCGACAGCTGCTCGCTGCCAGTATCCTCGAGGCCGATGCCGCGGCCTACGGAGCGCTCAAGCTGAGCGAAAGCGCCCGACCCATCCTGCGCGGAGAAGCGGCGCTGATGCTGCGCCGGCGGTCCGAGCGTGCCACAAGCCGTGCTGCCCGCGGCAGGAGCGCCGCCCGTGGCGCCGCCGATCTTCCGCGGCCGCGTCCGCAACAGGAGGAGTCGGCTCTGGTGGCCAGTCTGCGCCAGTGGCGCAGCGCCAAGGCGCGCGAGCAGGGTGTTCCCGCCTACCTGATCCTGCACGACCGGACGCTGTTCGAGATTGCGGCAGCGTTGCCCGCCTCACCGCAGGCGCTGCTTGCGGTACCCGGGATCGGTCTTGCCAAGGTGCAGCGCTACGGCGACGAGTTGCTCGCCCTCGTCGCCGGCGGCGAATGATTGCCCGCGGCGCGCGCCGCGTGCTCCTGCCGCAGAGCCTCCGCCAGTTGGAAGACCGCCATCGCGTAGAAGCTCGAGCGGTTGTAGCGCGTGATGACGTAGAAGTTGTTGAAGCCGAGCCAGTATTCCGTCGCCGCAGCGGGTGTGACGAGGTCGATCAGGGCGGCGGCGCGGTCGCCGTCGGCCACCGCGGCAACCCCCTGTGCGGCGAACTCGCTGACGCTCAGCGACGGCTTGATGCCGAGGGCGAGAAGGGCGGCGGGGTTGCCGCTGACCGCCGCCGGTACCGCGACCGGCTCGCCCGTCTGCCAACCGTGCTGCTGCAGGAAGCGGCCAACGCTGCCGATCGCGTCCGCATGGCTCTGGCGCAGGTCGATGCGGTCATCGCCGTCGAAGTCGACGGCAAAGCGGCGATGGCTGCTGGGCATGAACTGCGGGATGCCGATGGCGCCGGCGTAGGAGCCCTTGACGCTGAGCGGACTGATGCCATTCTCGCGCGCGAGGAGGAGGAACTGCTCGAGTTCGCCGCGAAAGAACTCGGACCGAGGCGGGTAGAAGAAAGCGAGCGAGGCCAGTGCCTCGAGGACGCCGAAGCTGCCCATGTGCTGGCCATAGATCGTTTCGACGCCAATGATGGCGACGATCACCTCGGCCGGGACGCCGTGGATCGCTTCTGCGCGCTGCAGCGTTGCGGCATGCTTCTGCCAGAACGACAATCCCCCCGCCAGTCGCTGTTCGTTGACGAAGCGCTCGCGATAGCGCTCCCACGAACGCTGCTTCTCGGGCACCGCCGGTGGGCGAATCGCCTTGAGGACCGTCGCATTCGGTCGCAGGACCGCGAACTGGCGCGTCAGATGGGCGATGTCGAAGCCGTGCTGCTCGTGCATGCCGGCGATGAATGCCTGCACTTCAGGGTTCTGGCTCAAACCGGTCGCCTGCTCGGCGCTTGCGGATAGTGCCGCGAGACTGAGGGGCAGGGCGACGAGCAGGTTGCTGGCGAGGTGTTTCAAGGACTGGTTCTCCATCTGGCCGGTAGGCGGTGCACACATTCCTGCAGGACGAGCAACTGCTCGCTGTCGCCGCGGCCATAGCGCAGGGCAGCGTAGCAGCGTGCCGCTTCGCTGGTGAGTGCCGCCAGCTGCGGCCTTTCGACGGCGACCCGACGGGCGAAAGCGATTGGCCCCTCCCAGGGGGCGCGCGTCACGCCGCGCCGCGCGAGCGCCTTGCAGTACCGCTGCCATGCCCGCTGCTCCGGATCGGCGCGCCGACGACGGGGCAGCGTCCAAACGGTGACGAGCAACAGTGCGACGCCGGAGAGCACGGCCAGCGCCGCGCTCATGCCTTGCCAGTCCGGGTTGGCCATGCCGAAGCGGGAAAGGATGTCGCGCTGGCGTTGCGGATTGTAACCGAGGACCCATTGATTCCAGGCGTTGTTTGCGGCCTCCCAGCGATAACGCAGCTGACGCAGCCAGTCGGCATCGAGGCCGACGATGGCGGGCAGTGGTTCGTCCTGCGGCAGGGCGGCGACGATTCCCTGTTCGATGCGCGAAGGAGCGACCGCTGCCGTCGGGTCGTAGCGCACCCAGCCCTCGCCCGCGAGCCAGACTTCGGCCCAGGCGTGCGCATCCGACTGGCGGACGATGAGGTAGCCATCGACGGGGTTCACCTCGCCGCCCTGGTAGCCCGCGACGACGCGCGCCGGCACGCCGGCAGCACGCAGCAGGAAGACGAAGGCCGAGGCGTAGTGCTCGCAGAAGCCACGCCGCGTGCCGAAGAGGAACTCGTCGACGGCATCGGCGCCGAGCAGGGGCGGCCGCAGGGTGTAATGGAAGTCCTCGTTGCGGAACAGGCTGAGAACCGCGTCGGCGATCCGCGCCGGTGGTCGCGACTTCCACTGCTCGGCCAGTGCCCGCGCCCGCGGATTGATCGTCGGTGGCAGCGCCAGTGCCTGCTGCAGCGCGGCCGCCGTCTCGCTCCGGTTGGCATGGTAGTCGACCGACGACCTGAAGGCGAAGCGGGAACGGGCACGCAGCGGCTCGCGTGCCAGGACTTCCAGCGTCGGCGCCTGCACGGCGCCTGCTGGCAGGCTGGTCGCCACGTCGAGCGCGAGCAGCCAACGCTGACCATGCGCTTCGATGATGCTGCTGTAGCTGTACGGCGTCCCCCTGGCCTCGACGACCGGCACCATCCGTGGTCGGCCGGCCGCTGGTATGCTGGCGCGCCAGGTCAGACCGTCGTAGGCGTCGAGCACCGGGCCACGCCAGTAGAGATCCGCCTTCTCCGGTATCCCGCCGGCGAAATGGCTGCGAAAGGCGATCGCTCCGGACAGGATGAGGTTGCTGATCGACCCCGGGGCCATCTCGTTGGAAAGGCCGCTGCGCCCCGCGTGCGCGTCCTGCGGCAGGCCCCAGAGCGGGCCGGAGACACGCGGAAAGAGCAGATAGAGGATGAGCATGAAAGGCAGCGCCTGCAACAGCAGCAGGCCGGCCTGGCGGATGATCGCGGCAGGCGGCTGCGAACCGCCATGCAGGCGGATCAGCGCTGCCGTCAGCAGGGTGCAACTGGCCAGCAACCAGAGGCCGGTCGGGATGCTCTGCGAATAGAAGTAGTGCGTCAGCAGGAGAAAGAAGCCGAGCATGATGACCACCATGGCATCCCGCCGGGTCTTCATCTCGAGTGGTTTGAGCGCCATGAAAATGACCAGCATGGCGACTCCGGAATCCCTTCCGAGCAGGCTGCGATACTGCCAGGCGATGCCCGACAGTGCGGCCAGGACGAGCAGCGCGAGAAGCCAGCGCGGTGGCAACGGGCGCCTCTGCCACCACAGCCAGAGGCGCCAGAGCAGCGCGGCGGCGAACAGCACGCTCAGCCAGGGCGGCAGGTGTTCGCCATGCGGACTGGCGGTGGCCAGGGCGACGGCCAGGAGCCAGGGCACCGCAGCCTGGTCGATGGGTTGCGGCGGACTAGGCCGCATCGCGTGTCTCTTCCGTCTGGTACAGAGCGAGGGTCTGCAGACAGGCTGCGCGGTGGGCGCTGCCGGTGGCGGGCGCGATCTGCTGGTCGGGCAGGCGCAGGCCATAGCATGCCTGTTGCTCGTCGGCGAGCATGATCCAGCCGGCGAGGATCGACAGCCGCTCCTCGCTGTCGCGATCGCCCGGAGTCAGCGACCAGTCGAGCCAGAGCTCGTCACTCGCGCCGCCGGCGAACTGCTTGACCAGCAGTGCCTGCTCGTCCGTGCGGCGGGCCACCGCCTTCCAGGCTATGTGCCGGGTCGGGTCGCTGGGCTGTCGTGGGCGAAGACCGGCGAAATCCTCCTGGCCGCCGTCCCCGCGACGATGCTCGGCGACGGAGGCGGCTGACACCGGCGGCAGCGGCGTGCGCAATGGTTTCGGGTAGACGAGGCACGACCAGGAGGGATGGATGTAGCTCCAGGCACGGAACAATCCCAGCGGATAGCGGGTGACGAGCGTCACGCGGCCGGGGTCGAGTCGGCCGCGACGCTGTGCCAGACAGGGCAGGGTGATCGACGCGCTGCCTTCTGCCGGCAGATCGACCGCCACCACCGGCTGTGCACTGAACGACAGTTCGAGGGCTCGCCGCTGTTGCCGGCGCGGGTTCTCGACTTGCAGCGGAAAGCGCGCAAGAGCGCCGACGAATGTCGCCTCGGCGCGTCCGGGCGTCAGGCGCAGACCGAAGAGGTTGTGAAAGCTGTGCACCATCGCCACCAGACCAAGGCCGGTGAGGAGAAAGATCAGGGCGTGTCCGAGGCTGAGGTCGTAATTGATGGCGCCGATCAGCATCACCAGGAGAACCACGGCAAAGAGCATCCCGGCAGCGCTCGGGACGATGAAGATGCGCCGCTGGCCAAGGATGAGCGGCCACTGCTCGTCGCGCCGGCGGCCGAAGAGCCATTGCTGCAGGACGTTCAGCTGACGCATCAGGGCAGCTTGACGGAGCGGATCAGGGCGGCGATGTCTTCGCCGTCGGCTTGGCTGCCACTGACCAGGCGCAGGCGGTGGCGGGCCACTGCCGGCAGCACGGCCTGTACATCCTCCGGCAGGACCATCTCGCGGCCGTCGCTGAAGGCCCAGGCGCGAGCGGCTGCGAGCAGGGCGAGAGCGGCGCGCGGGCTCAGGCCGTGCACGAAGCGTTGCTCGCGGCGACTTGCTTCGATCAGCAGTTGCACGTAGTCGAGCAGCGCCGGTGAAGCATGGACCGCGGCCGCCTGTCGTTGCAGCGGCGCGAACTCGCCGTCGTCGAGGCAGGCGGAAAGGGTCGGCAATCGCTCCCGGCTGCCGCCGCTCTCGAGCAGTGCGCGCTCGGCGTCACGATCCGGGTAGCCGAGGTCGAGACGCAGGAGGAAGCGGTCGAGCTGCGATTCGGGCAGGGGAAAGGTGCCGATCTGGTGCGAGGGGTTCTGCGTGGCAATGACGAAGAAGGGTTCCGGCAGCAGTCGCGTCTCGCCCTCGGTGGTCACCTGCCCCTCTTCCATCGCCTCGAGCAACGCGCTCTGGGTTCTCGGTGTCGCGCGGTTGATCTCGTCGGCCAGCAGCACCTGCGAGAAGACCGGGCCGGGCAGGAACCTGAAGCCGTTCCGCTCGCGGTCGAAGATCGAGACGCCGAGTATGTCCGCCGGCAGCATGTCGCTGGTGAACTGGATGCGCGCGAATTGCAGACCGAGCAGCCGAGCCAGTGTGTGCGCGAGAGTCGTCTTGCCGACCCCGGGCAGATCCTCGATCAGCAGATGGCCCCTGGCCAGGAGGCAGCAGAGCGCGAGGCGGGTCTGGTTGCTCTTGCCGAGGATCACCGAGTCGGCGGCGGCAAGGATTCGGCTGACCGGGGAGTGGTGGTTGGCGGTTGGCATGGCTTGTCGTCGGGAAGCAATTGGGATGATAATAAACCATCAGTTCCCAACCCGTTCCATCGCTGGGCAGGGCGCCGCTTGCGGCGTCACTGTCGCGACCGAAGGATTACAGTGAGTGTCACGGCTTTCATCACCCATCGCGATTGCCATCTGCATGACATGGGTTCGTACCATCCGGAAGCGCCCGAGCGTCTGAGCGCGATCAGTGATCACCTGATCGCGCAGGGCCTGGATTCCTACTTCGTCTATCACGATGCGCCCTTGGCCACTTTTCAGCAGCTCAAACGGGTGCATACCGCGGCGCATCTCGAGCGGCTGAAGCGCGCCTCGCCGGATCTCGGGATCGTCCACCTTGACCCCGACACGGCGATGAACCGCCATACCTGGCAGGCGGCGATGCGCGCCGCCGGGGCGGGCGTCCTGGCTGTCGATCTGGTGCTTTCGGGGCAGGCCGAGAATGCCTTCTGCGCCGTGCGGCCGCCCGGTCATCACGCCGAGCGGGCGACGGCGATGGGTTTCTGTTTCTTCAACAACGTTGCGGTTGCCGCGGCGCACGCACTGGCGGCGCACAACCTGGAGCGTGTGGCCGTGATCGACTTCGACGTTCACCACGGCAACGGTACCGAAGACTGTTTTCGCGGTGACCAGCGGGTCTTGATGGTCAGCACCTTCCAGCATCCGTTCTACCCCTACAGCGGGACCGAGACCCCGGCGGCAAACATGGTGAACATTCCTTTGCCGCGCGGCACCGATGGCGAGGAGTTCCGGCGCGTGGTGAGCGATCTCTGGATGCCGAGACTGCGCGAGTTCCAGCCGGAAATGTTGTTCATCTCGGCGGGTTTCGATGCCCACTACGAGGACGAGATGGGCGGCTTGCGGCTGCTCGAGCAGGATTACGCCTGGGTCACCGGGCAGCTCAAGGATCTCGCCGACGAATGTGCGCAGGGGCGGATCGTGTCGATACTCGAGGGCGGCTACTCGCTGTCGGCTCTGGCTCGCAGCGTGGCCGCGCACATGCGGATCCTGGCCGAGCTCTGATTCTTCCCGGCAGCCCTCCGGCAGCGTCTCGCGGCGACGCTGCCTGCGTTTTTCGTCGCCAAGGCGGGTGCCTTCGGTTAGAATGCGTGCTTCAGATTTCCCCCCTCGGGATCTCCCCGGGGTCTTGACTGGCGCGCACGCAAACTCATGATTACTGGCTCGATCGTAGCGATTGTCACACCGATGCAGGCCGACGGCAGCCTCGATCTGCCCGCGATGCGCCGGCTCGTCGATTTCCATGTGGAGCAGAACACCGACGCCATCGTCGTGGTCGGCACGACGGGCGAGTCGCCGACGGTCAGCCTCGCCGAGCACTGCGAGCTGATCCGGACCGTCGTCGAGCAGGCGGCGGGACGCCTTCCGGTGATTGCCGGCACGGGTGCCAATTCGACGGCCGAGGCCATCGAGCTGACCCGCTTCGCGCACCGGGCGGGGGCCGATGCGGCGCTGTCGGTCGTTCCCTACTACAACAAGCCCGGGCAGGAGGGCTTGTATCGCCACTTTCGCACCATCGCCGAGGCGGTCGATATCCCGCTGATCCTCTACAACGTACCGGGTCGCACGGTGGCCGACCTGAGCAACGAGACGACCCTGCGTCTGGCCGAAATGCCGAACATCGTCGGTATCAAGGACGCGACCGGCAACATGGACCGCGGCGTCGAGCTGATCGTCCGGTCACCCCCGGGTTTCGCGGTCTATAGCGGTGACGATGCCAGCGCGTGTGCGCTGATGTTGATGGGCGCCCAGGGAGACATCTCGGTCGTTGCCAACGTCGCGCCACGGCTGATGCACGAGATGTGCCGCGCGGCGGTGGCGGGCAATGTGGCCGAGGCGCGGGCGCTGAACGTGCGGCTGATCGGTCTGCACCGGCAACTGTTCTGCGAGGCGAACCCGATTCCGGTCAAGTGGGCTTGCCAGCAACTGGGCCTCATCGGCGACGGCTTGCGTCTGCCCCTGACGCCGCTGTCGCCGGAGAATCACGCCCGTATCGCAGCCGCGCTGTCGCAGGCCGGCGTGCTCGTCTAGCAGTATTGCGTCAGCCAATGAGACCCGTCGCCACGCGTCTGCAGATCGTCTTGCTGTTGTTGCTCGCCGGCTGCAGCAGTTCGCTTCTCGAGCCGAAACGAATCGAATACAAGACCGCAGGGTCGAGCAACGTGCCGCCGCTCGAGATCCCTCCGGACCTCACCTCGCCGACGCGTGATGATCGCTATGCCGTTCCTGATGCCGCTGGCAAGGGCAGCGCGACCTATTCGCAGTACGCGGCCGAACGTTCACCACAGGCGAGGGCGCAACAGAAGGGTGAGGTCTTGCCCGAGGTCGACCAGGCGCGCATCGAACGTTCGGGAACACAGCGCTGGCTGGTCGCATCCGGGACTCCGGACAAGCTCTGGGGGACCGTCAAGGAATTCTGGCAGGAGACCGGTTTCCTGATCAAGCTCGACCTGCCCGATGCCGGTGTGATGGAGACGGACTGGGCCGAGAACCGCGCAAAAATTCCGCAGGATTTCATCCGCAATGTCCTTGGCAAGGTGATCGATTCGGTCTACTCGACCGCCGAACGCGACAAGTTCCGTACCCGCATGGAAGCGGGCAGTACGCCGGGGACGACCGACATCTTCATCAGTCACCGTGGCATGTACGAGATCTTCGTCTCCGAAGGCAAGGATCAGACGAAGTGGCAACCGCGCCCGGCGGATCCCGAACTCGAAGCCGAAATGCTGCGCCGCCTGATGATTCATCTGGGCAGTGAAGAGAAGCGTGCGAGCGCAGCGCTCAAGGCAGCGCAGGAGAAGCCCTTCGAGCGGGCGAGGCTGACGCGAGGTGCCGATGGCTCGGGAGCACTCGAAGTCGAGGAGTCCTTCGATCGTGCCTGGCGACGGGTGGGTCTGGCTCTCGACCGCGTTGCCTTCACGGTGGAGGATCGCGATCGAAGTCGTGGCCTGTACTTCGTCCGCTACGTCGATCCGGAGAGCGACAACGAGAAGAAGGAGGAGGGCTTCCTGGCGAAGCTCAATCCGTTCAAGGGAAGTTCGACTGCCAAGCCACAGACCCAGTACCGCATTTTTGTGCGTGCGACGGCCAGTTCCCGGTCGACCGTGCAGGTCGTCCTGTCTGATGGCGTCGTCGACCAGTCGGAAACGGCGAAAAAGATCCTCAATCTGCTCTACGATCAGTTGAAGTGATGCGTTTTGCCTCGCTGGGCAGCGGCAGTCAGGGTAACGCACTGATTGTCGAGGCGGGCGGGACCCGGCTGTTGCTCGACTGCGGCTTTTCGATCCGCGAGGTGACTCTGCGGCTGGCTCGCCTCGGCATCGACCCCGGCGGGCTGACGGCAATCCTCGTGACGCACGAACATGCCGACCACGTCGGCGGCGTCTTCGCGTTTGCGCGCCGCCACCGGCTGGCCGTCTATCTGACCCACGGCACGTACAAGACGGCGGCTCGCGGCAGGAGCGTCTTGACCGATTGCCACCTGATCGACGGGCATGCAGTGTTCGCCATCGACGACATCGAACTACGCCCCTTTCCCGTGCCGCACGACGCTCGCGAGCCGGTGCAGTACGTCTTCAGCGATGGTGATCGCTGTCTTGGCGTACTCACCGACAGCGGTTCGATCACGTCGCACATCGTGGACGTGCTGCGCCTTTGCGATGGACTCGTCCTGGAGTGTAACCATGATCAGGGATTGCTCGCCGCATCGCGCTATCCGGCGCCGCTCAGGCGACGCATCGGTGGGCCCTTTGGCCACCTCGAGAATGGGCAGGCAGCGGAGCTGTTGCGGCAGATCGACACGAGCCGCCTGCAGCATGTGCTTGCGGCCCACCTGAGCCAGGAGAACAACCGGCCACATCTGGCGGCGCGGGCGCTGGCGCTGGCACTCGACTGTGGCGAGGAGTGGATCGGTGTTGCCGACCAGGAGGGAGGGTTTGGCTGGCGCCAGCTCGGCTGAGATCTTGTGCGCGTGGCAGCCATCGGCTGACGGCGGTTTGCGATGCCAGTGTGCAGTGTGGCGGGTGGGCCAAGCGTTCGGTTGATCGACAGTCGCTGCAGCTTGCACAGGAAACCCTCGTCAGCCGGCCAGCCCATCCACGGGCGGTGGCGCGGCAACGGCACTGCGCTCGTGGCAGCGCCAGTCTTGCGCCACACGAGAGGGCAAAGAAAAAGCCGGCTTGCGCCGGCTTTTTCCTGTCGCCATCCCCAGCTTACTTCTTGGCGGCGTCGGCAGCGGCGGCACCGGCAGCCTTGGCGGCATCGGCAGCGGCACCAGCAGCGGCACCGGCAGCCTTGGCGGCATCGGCAGCCGCGGCACCGGCAGCGGCACCGGCCGTCGCTGCGGCGTCGGCCGGCTTGGCTGCGGCGTCGGCCGGCTTGGCCGCGTCGGCGGCTGGAGCAGCAGCCGGAGCAGCGGCAGGAGCGGCAGCCGGAGCGGCAGCGGCCGGGGCGGCGGCGGGAGCGGCAGCCGGCTTGGCTTCTTCTTTCTTGCCACAAGCGGTAACGGCCAGAGCGAGCAGGGCGGCAACGAGGAGAGAGTTCTTCATGGGGGGGTTCCTTATGGACGTTGGAAAACGGATAAAACGAGCCAGAAGCTTGAAGGTTGACCGGCAAGCGTCGATCAACTCGCGATTTTAGCACCTTATCGCCGCCGGGAACCCTGATCGGTGGGAGAACAGGAGCAAGCAACCGTCTTCGGCTGCTCTCAGAGTGCTTGCCGCTGCAGTGACGGCGGATCGAGCCAGCCGAAAGCCAGGGACAGGAACAGCAAGATGCTCAACAGGATCAACAGCGAGGTGAGCCCGGCGATGATCACGGGCCCACTGCACTGCTGCCGTGTCCTGTCGTTCAGGCCCAGATAGTCGGCCATCGACAGCGAGCGCTGTTGTCCGTCTGGCCGCGCCTCGGCTGCGATGAATCGGTTGCCGCAGGCCGAGCAGCGATAGGGGGCCAGTTGCTTGCGGCGCAGGCTCCAGCCCTCCTTCAGGCCGCGGCGACGCGATCGGTGGAGGTCTGTCGAGTGGCACTTGGGACATTTCATGGCGGCGTCAGGGCTCCAGCCAGGTCGACGAGAAGGCCGCAGACTGTGGTCTGTTGCCAGCGGTGGCCGAAAAAAGTGTACAGCGGGCGGCGGAACGCGATGTGCGGTTTCCCACGGTGGGCCGGGAATCGCTCGTTGCCCCGGCCCCGCCGTCAGAGTCGCGTCCGCGACGCACCAGTCTTTTCTTTCGCCGGGCGCGGGGGAAGGTCGGGGATGAGGGGGGACCGTCATGACTTGCATGATCCGGGTGTCGTAGCAGTCATGACCGTCGTGCCCACCGGTGATGGCCGCAGCAGGCGCTCGATCGTGCCGAAGTGGTCGTCGAGCCGCAACCGGCCCGCCACCGCGGCACGGCAAGAAGGCGGGCGGTTGTCACTGCCGCCCGTGACCACAGGTGCTACACTCGCCACAATGCGAACTCGCACTTTGCTTGCTGTCGTGGTGCTTGGTCTGATGGCTGATGCCGCAGCAACGTCCGTCATCGTGGGTGGCGAGTGGGTCGCTGGCGGAGGGCCAGGTCCGTATGGGCCGTGGCTCTCACCTTACGGCTACCCTTGGCCAGCGCCGGGTGCCATGGATGCCTACGGCCGCTGTCTGGCTCCCTGGAACTGTTCGGACTATGAACAGATGCGGCGTTTTCTCGATCGCTATCAGCGCAACTATGGCGCACGCTTTGCTCCCGACGTGCCGCCTTCGCCGCAGCGCTGGCCACAGCGCGACGTTCCGCCGACGCCGGCCGACCAGATCCAGCCGGCGTACCGCAATGCCAGCCAGGTCCGTCCCGAATTTGCGCCCGCAGGGGTGTCGCCGGCACCACCGGCTGCGAGCCGCTAGGCGTGCAGGGCTTGCCGGCGTCCGGTCGTTGAGCCGGGTGGCGGTCACCGGCGGCAGCGGCCAACCGAGTCGGTCCTTCCGCTGTCCCTGCCTGCGCAGGCGGTGGCCGCAGGGCCAGATTGGGGGGCGGCCTTGAATCCGCTGCTGCAGGCCATCCTCGGTTACCTGTTGCTGCTCGCCCTGGCTTGGGTGATGTCGGTACAGCGGTCAGCGGTCCCTTGGCGCACCGTCTGCGGCGGCATCCTGTTGCAGGGCTTGCTGGCGCTGCTGATCTTTCGCTTGCCGGCGGCGCGGGCCTTCTTTGCGGGCTGCAATGATGCACTGCTGGCGGTCGCCGCGGCGACACGCGCGGGAACCGCGCTGGTCTTCGGCTTCCTTGGCGGGGCGCCGTTGCCGTACGACGAGGCGCTTTCGGGGAGCAGCTTCGTTCTCGCCTTCCAGGCCCTGCCGGTGGTGCTGGTGATGAGCGCCCTGTCGGCGCTGCTCTACCACTGGCGCGTTTTGCCGCTGCTCGTGCGCGGCTTTTCACTCGTGCTCGAGAGGACCCTCGGTGTCGGCGGCGCGGTCGGCATGTCCAGCGCGGCGAACGTCTTTGTCGGCATGATCGAGGCGCCGCTGTTGATCCGGCCCTACTTGGCGGCAGTCAGCCGCGGCGAGCTGTTCATCATCATGAGCAGCGGCATGGCCGGCGTCGCGGGTACGGTGATGGCGCTCTACGCCGGCATCCTCGGGCCTGTCGTCCCGGACGCGCTCGGTCACATCCTGGCCGCATCGTTCATCAGCGCGCCAGCCGCGATCGTCTTCGCCGTCATCCTCGTGCCGCCTGCAGGGGCTCCCAGCGGGCGATGTCTCGCACTGCCGCCGACCGACCGCTCGAGCATGGAGGCGATCACCCGCGGAACCGGCGAAGGTGTGAGCTTGCTGATCAACATTGCCGCGATGCTGATCGTTCTGGTCGCGCTGGTCAGTCTGGCCAATCAGCTTCTCGGCATGCTGCCGAGTGTCGCCGGTGCAGCCATCTCGCTGCAGCGCGTGATGGGCTGGTTGATGGCGCCGCTCGCCTGGATGGCCGGAGTCCCCTGGTCCGAGTCCGCGATTGCCGGCGAACTGCTGGGGACGAAGACGGTGCTCAACGAGTTGCTCGCCTATCTCGATCTGGCGAGTCTGCCGCCAGAGGCCTTGTCGGCGCGCAGCCGGATCATCATGACCTATGCCCTGTGCGGTTTCGCCAATCTCGGCAGTCTCGGGATTCTGCTCGGTGGCATGTCGTCGATGGTGCCCGAGCGACGCGCCGAGATCGTCGAGCTTGCTCCGTGGACCCTGCTGTCGGGCACTCTGGCGACGCTGTCCTGCGGCAGCGTCGTCGCCATGCTTCTGTGATCGGCCGCTGTCCACCGGGCCGACAAGCACGATCCTGTCGCTGGCGGTCAAGGATTCCGCGCCAGCTCTAGATCTGTTCGCTGACACCGGCGCTGGCGAAACTCGCCATCTCATTGACAAAGGCGGCAGCCGCGCGGACCAATGGCCACGCCAGCGCAGCGCCGGTTCCCTCGCCGAGGCGCAGGCCGAGGTCGAGCAGCGGCTCGGCGGCGAGGCTGCGCAGCTGCGCCTGATGGCCCGCTTCGGCAGAGCGGTGGCAGAAGACGCAGTAATCGCGAACGGCCGGTACGTGGCGGGCGGCGACGAGCAGGGCGGCGGTGACGATGAAGCCGTCGATCAGAAGCAACATCCGGTGGGCTGCCGCAGCAAGCATGGCGCCACTCATCATGGCGATTTCGAAACCGCCGAACTCGGCCAGAACGTCGAGCGCATCGGCATCCGGTGGCAGGTTGGCGCGTTTCGCCGCCTGTGCCAGCAGCGCCTGCTTGCGAGCCAGGCCGGCGTCGTCGAGTCCGGTGCCGCGGCCAACGCAGTCGGTGAGTGGCGTGCCGGTGAGTTGATGCGTGAGCAGCGAGGCCGAGGCGGTGTTGCCGATTCCCATCTCACCGAAGCCGATCACCCGGCAGCCCTGGCCCGCGAGGCCGTCGACGATCGCTGCGCCGTGGGCCAGTGCCCGATCCCGTTGCGCAGGACTCATCGCGGCCTGTACCAGATAGTTGCGCGTGCCGCTGGCGACCTTGGCGTCGATCAGTCCGCTGCGGGGACCGAAGTCGTGCGCCACGCCGGCGTCCACGACCTGCAGTCGCAGGCCGTTGTGGCGGGCGAAGACGCTGATCGCGGCTCCGCCGGCGAGGAAGTTCTCGACCATCTGCCAGGTCACTTCCTGCGGGTAGGCGGAGATGCCAGCAGGAGCTGCCCCGTGGTCACCGGCGAAGACCAGCAGGTGTGGTTGACCGAGGCTTGGCGTCAGTGACTGCTGGATCATGCCGATCTGCAGCGCGAGGCGCTCGAGTTCTCCGAGCGATCCCGGCGGCTTGGTCTTGCCGTCGATTCGCGCCTGCAGGCCGGGAAGGGGCGCGATCGCTTCGATGGAGAACTTCATGGGACGACGGGTGGCGGCAGGGAAGCGCCGGATTATACGCGTCCCGCGCTCGTGATAAGCTCGCTGCCATGCGAGAACTGATCATTGGTGGTGCCCGTTCGGGCAAGAGTCTGCTGGCCGAGCGTCGGGCCGGCGAGTGCGGATTGCAGGTGGTCTATGTCGCGACCGCGCTGGCGCTCGACGCCGAGATGTCGCGCCGCATCGAACAACACAAGGCTCGACGCAGCCCGGAGTGGGGGCTGGTCGTCGAGCCGCTCGACTTGGCTGCGGCGCTGCGGCGGCACGCGGCGCCTGATGTCTGCCTGCTGGTCGACTGCCTGACGCTGTGGTTGTCGAACCTGCTGTTCGCCGGCGACGCCGCGAGCCAGGCCGAAGCCGGCGAGGCCATCCGTTGCCCGCGTCTTGCCGGAGCGACACAGGCGCTCGTCGAACTGCTGCCGGAGTTGCCCGGGCGGGTCATCCTGGTGTCGAACGAGGTCGGCTGCGGCATGGTCCCGATGGCGCCCGTGTCGCGGCTGTTTGCCGACGAGCACGGTCGCCTGAACCAGCGCGTGGCGGCGGTCTGCGAGCGGGTGACGCTGGTTGCGGCGGGGTTGCCGCTGACGCTCAAGTAGGATCTGCTGTTCGCGATCCATCGGTGTTATTGTTTAGCGTGTGGGACAACCGTGTCGAACGAGGAAGCGGGACTATGTACAAGAAGATCATGGTGGGCGTGGACCAGAGTTTCATGACCAGCCAGGTGATGCGGGCCGCGATCGCCCTGGCGCGGGTCAACGACGCACGGCTGGCGATCTGCCATGCGATCGACGAGACGTTGCTGGCGCAGCGCGAGGTGGCGATGATGCTGCCGAACAGCGTCGGCAAGACGGAGGCGCGGATGCGGCTGGGCGCGCAAGGTTTCCTCGCCGGCCTGCAGCAGGAAGCGCGTGCCGCCGGCGTCGACGCCGAGATCCGGATCGTCGAGTCGGAAGAGAAGCACGTTTCCGACATGCTGATCGAAGCGGCGGGCGAATGGCAGGCTGATCTGCTGGTTGTCGGCACGCACGGGCGGCGGGGGATCGAACGTTTCTTCGTCGGCAGTGTCGCCGAGCGCCTGGTGCGCAAGGGATCCACCTCATTGCTGCTGGTGCGCGGCGAGCAGGAGGAAGCCTAGCAGCCTGTCGGACTTGACCAAGTCGGCTGCAAGAAGTGGGAAGACGGCTCATTTCTCCCCGTATTTCTGCACGAATAGAACCACTATTCGCTTGAAATCCGTGAAAAACTGCGCTCGTCTCCCACTTTTTTCGCTTCGACCCATCAAGTCCGACAGGCTGCTAGAGCGGCAGCCACTCGGCCAGCCGCTGCAGATCGACGTTCTGCTCGACGGCATCGGCGAGCCGCTCGATGTCGTTCTCCCGCCGCTGCCGCGCGTCGAACTCCTGCGCCGGTCGATGGCCGGACCAGGCGAGCAGCGCAGCCAGAGCTGGCGGCGAGTCGAAGAGGCCGTGGCAATAGGTGGCGAGCACTTGGTCGTCTTGCGAAATCGCGCCGTCAGGCTGGCCGTCGAGTATCGCTGCCGGCTGCGCCAAGGCTTCACCGCTGGTGACGCCCATGTGGATGCGATAGCCGCTGAGCGGTGGTGAGCCTGAGCCCGGCAGCACGAGATTGCCGTGGACATTCTCGAGCCGCTTTTCGCTGGCCAGCGTCGTTTCGTAGTCCAGCCAGCCGAATCCCGGCGTACTGCCGCTGGCTCCCTCGAGTCCGAGCGGGTCGTGCAGCTGGCGGCCGAGCATCTGCAGGCCGCCGCAGATGCCGATGAGCTTGCCACCGTAGCGCAGGTGCCGGCGCAGAGCCTCTTCCCAGCCTTGCGCGCGCAGCCAGGCGAGGTCCGACTGTACCGCCTTCGATCCCGGCAGGACGACCAGCTCGCAGGGCGGCGGCCGCTCGTTCGCGCCGACGAAGCGGAAGTCGACTTCCGGGTGAAAGCGCAGCGGGTCGAGATCGTTGTGGTTCGAGATGCGCGGATAGGCCGGCGCGATGACCCGCAGCGCGGGCGCCGTCTTGCGTTCCTTCTGCCGCGGCACGGCGTCCTCGGCGTCGAGATAGAGGCCGTGCAGATACGGCAGAACTCCGAGCACCGGTTTGCCGGTGCGTCCTTCGAGCCAGCGCAGGCCGCTTTCGAGGAGGCCGATGTCGCCACGAAAGCGGTTGATGACGAAGCCCTTGACGCGCGCCTGCTCGGATGCGGCGAGCAGGTCGAGCGTGCCACAGAGGTGGGCAAAGACGCCACCGCGGTCGATGTCGGCGATCAGGATCACCGGACAGTCGACCGCCTCGGCGAAGCCCATGTTGGCGATGTCGCGAGCGCGCAGATTGATTTCCGCCGGGCTGCCGGCACCCTCGACGAGCAGGCACTCGTATCGTTCGCAGAGGCGTTTCCAGGAAGCGAGAACCGCCTGCATGGCGAGCGGCTTGTAGGCGTGATAGTCGCGTGCGTCGAGGTCGCTGATCGCCTTGCCGTGGATGATCACCTGCGCCCGTCTGTCGGTGGCCGGCTTGAGCAGCACCGGGTTGAAGTCCGTGTGCGCCGGCAGGCCGGCGGCAAGCGCCTGCAGTGCCTGGGCGCGGCCGATCTCGCCGCCATCGACGGTCACCGCCGAGTTGAGCGCCATGTTCTGTGGCTTGAAGGGTGCGACGCCGACACCACGGCGGTGCAGGATGCGGCAGAGGGCGGTCACCAAGACGCTCTTGCCGGCGTCGGAAGTGCATCCCTGGACCATCAGACAGGGTGTTCGCTGTTCGTTCATGCTGGAAGCTCGAATTGGGTGTCGAGATTGTCGCACGTCTGCGATGCGAACTTGTGTTGACGGATGCTGCCGCCATCGGCATCCTTGCTCGGTGGCCGTTGGCGGCTGCTCGCACCGGTGGTGGAGAATCCCCGGGGCGCAGCATCTCCATCTGGCCATCCAACGGGGTCAACACAAACGACGGGCAAGGAGGAAGACGATGGATTTCAATTATGAGGAGTGCTCGGGCAAGTCGCATCGCAGCGGCGAGCTCTACCAGATCAAGGTCTCCGACCTGCATCCGACGCAATGCGCCGTCGGCCTCGACGAGGTCTACGCGCGAGTCGAGTCGATGCGCAAGAAGAGCCGTGACGAGCTGACCGCCTACCTGATCACGCGGCCGGTGCCGGTCGTCATCGGTCGCGGCAACAAGTTCTGCCTGACCGATCATCACCACCTGGCGCGTGCGGTCTGGGAGACGGCCAAAGGAAAGAATGACGCCGGCATCACGACGGACGACGCGCGGGTGGTCGTCGAGGTCCTCTACAACTGGAGCGTCCTCAAGGACTACAATTTCTGGAAAGCCATGCACGACGCCGCCTGGGTCTACCTCTTCGATCAGACCGGAGGCGGGCCCATCCAGCCGTCGCAACTGCCGACGCACATCAAGGAACTGCGCAACGATCCCTATCGCGGGCTGGCTTGGTACGTGCGATCGCATTTCGGCTACTCCAAGAGACCGGCGGACTTTGCCGAGTTCCAGTGGGCGCAGTACTTCCGCATGCGCATGATTCTCGACAACGACATCCTGCGCAACGAGACCCGGAGCACGGATGTGCTGCTCTCCGAGATGAAGGATGAGGACCGCAACCGGATCGTCGAGCAGGCCATCGCCCTCGCCAGGTCGCCCGAGGCAGCGGGTTTGCCCGGTTACTCTGGTTTCGTCAGCGGCGCCTGAAGCGCTGCGGCAGCGGTGGTCGGTGGCTGGTTGCCGAGCACCGCCGTGGTTGTCCTGACGGCGATCTGCCGATGGCTCGGCGAGCTGCGCCGTGGCGGCGCTTTCTGTTGCTGGCTTCGCCGCCATCCGCACGGCCCGCGCCCGGCCGGAAGGGAAGGACGCAGTGCGACGTGACCGGGTGCCGGTACCATACGGCAGCGGCAGGTCTGTGGTGATCAACTGTCCGAGGAGGGAGCACGAGAATGGAAAACACGCTGGCCGAGCACCGCCGCGACGTCGACCGGGCACAGCTGATCAGGCGCCTGCGCGCGGTCCTGCCGGCCAGCGCCCTGCTGGCCGAGGAGGAAGAGATGCGGCCGTACGACTGCGACGGTCTGACGGCCATCCGTCAGTTGCCGCTGCTGGTCGCGCTGCCGGAGAACGAGGAACAGGTGCAGGCGATCCTGCGCATCTGCCATGAGTTGCGCGCACCGGTCGTGCCACGCGGTGCCGCGACCGGCCTCTCGGGTGGCGCGACGCCGCATCCGGACGGGGTGCTGGTGTCGCTGGCGAAGCTGAAGAAGATCATCGCCGTCGACCCGCTGTCGCGCACCGCGATCGTCCAGCCAGGGGTGCGCAACCTGGCGGTCTCCGAGGCTGCCGCCCCGTACGGCCTTTACTATGCGCCCGACCCGTCGTCGCAGATCGCGTGCACGATCGGCGGCAACGTCGCCGAGAATGCGGGCGGCGTGCACTGCCTGAAATACGGACTGACGGTCCACAATGTGCTGCGCGTGCGCGGATTGACGATTGCCGGCGACATCGTCGAGTTCGGCAGCGCGGCGCTCGATGCACCGGGCTACGACCTGCTGGCGCTGCTCAATGGCTCGGAGGGACTGTTGGCGATGATCACCGAGGTCACCGTCAGGCTGACGCCGAAACCGGAGCTGGCGCAGGTCGTGATTGCCTCCTTCGACGATGTCCGCAAGGCCGGCGACGCCGTCGCCAGCATCATCGCTGCCGGCATCATCCCGGCCGGGCTCGAGATGATGGACAGGAAGGCGACGCATGCCGTCGAACCCTACGTCAACGCCGGCTATGACCTGCAGGCGGAGGCGATCCTGCTGTGCGAATCCGATGGCACGCCGGAGGAGGTGGCCGAGGAGATCGGCCGCATGCAGGCGGTGATCGAGAGGAGCGGTGCCGCGGGCATTCGCGTGTCGCAGAACGAAGCCGAGCGGCTGCGCTTCTGGGCCGGGCGCAAGGCGGCCTTTCCTGCGGTCGGTCGCCTGACGCCGGACTACCTGTGCATGGATGGCACGATTCCGCGTCGACGGCTGGCGGAGATGCTGGAAGCGATCAACGCTCTTTCCCAGAAGTTTGGCCTGCGCTGTGCCAATGTCTTCCACGCCGGCGATGGCAATCTCCACCCACTGATCATGTACGACGCCAACCAGCCGGGCGAACTCGACCGGGCGGCCGCCTTCGGGGCTGAGATCCTCGAACTCTCGGTTCGTTTTGGTGGCACCATCACCGGCGAGCATGGCGTCGGCGTCGAGAAGATCATGCTCATGGCCGAGCAGTTCAGTCTGCCGGAGATCGATGCCTTTCACCGGCTCAAGACGGCCTTTGACGAGCATGGCCTGCTCAATCCGGGCAAGGGCGTGCCGACGCTCGCGCGCTGCCGTGAGTACACTCAGGCGCGTGCCGGTAGCGCGACCGCGTCGGCGAGGTCGTGATGGACGCGCTGCTCGAAGACTGGGTTGGCCGGATCAGGGAAGCTGCCGGCCGAGGCGGCAAACTGGCGATTCGCGGTGGGGGAAGCAAGTCGTTCTACGGCAGCGCCGAAAGCGGCGAGCCCTTCGCCGTCGGCGACTACCGGGGCATCGTCGCCTACGAGCCGACCGAGCTGGTGGTGACCGCTCGCGCCGGCACCCGCCTCACCGATCTGGCTGCAATACTGGCCGAGAAGGGTCAATGGCTGCCCTTCGAGCCGCCGCTTTTCGGGCCGCAGGCGACGGTCGGCGGCATGCTGGCCTGCGGACTGTCGGGCCCGCGGCGGCAGGCGATGGGCGCCGTGCGCGACTTCGTCCTCGGCGTCCGCCTGCTCGACGGGCGTGGCGAGGTGCTTTCCTTCGGTGGTCAGGTGATGAAGAATGTGGCCGGTTACGATGTGCCGCGCCTGCTCGCCGGCAGCCTGGGCACCCTCGGCGTGATCCTCGAGGTGTCGCTGAAGGTGCTGCCGCGGCCGGTCGCCGAGAGCAGCCTGCGTCTGGCCAGCGACGAGGTGGCGGCACTGCAGCGACTCAACCAGTGGGGGGGGCGGCCGCTGCCGATCTCCGCTTCGGCCTGGCACGACGGCGTCCTGACGCTGCGCTTGTCGGGAGCGGCAGCGGCAGTGGCGGCGGCGCAGCGGACGCTGGCCGGCGAGTTGCTTGATGAGCCACTGGCGGATGCCTTCTGGCAGTCGCTGCGCGAGCAGCAGCACGACTTCTTCGCCGGTGACGCTCCATTGTGGCGTCTCGGCTTGCCTACGGTGGCTCCACCGCTGGGACTGGGTCCGACGCTGATCGAATGGGGCGGCGCGCAACGCTGGCTGCGCGGCGGCGAAGCGGGCGTCATCCGGGCGGCAGCCGCCAAGGCCGGCGGCCATGCCACCCTGTTTCGCGCTGACGCGACGCTGAAGGCAGCCGCCGGTGTGTTCCAGCCGCTGCCCGAGGCGCTGGCGAGGATTCATCACAACCTGAAGCTGGCCTTCGATCCGCAGCGGATCTTCAATCCCGGCCGGATGTACCCGGACCTATGAGAGTTCGCCGACCATGCAGACCAATCTAGCCGATTTCATCCGCGACACGCCGGCTGGCCGCGAGGCCGACGCCATTCTGCGCAGCTGCGTCCATTGCGGCTTCTGCACGGCCACCTGTCCGACCTTCCAGTTGCTCGGCGACGAACTCGACGGGCCGCGCGGCCGCATCTACCTGATCAAGCAGATGCTCGAAGGCGGACTGGTCAGCGAGACGACGCAGTTGCACCTCGACCGCTGCCTGAGCTGCCGTTCCTGCGAGACGACCTGCCCGTCGGGAGTCCGCTATCACCGACTGCTCGAGATCGGGCGCGAAGTCGTCGAGCACAAGGTGCCGCGTCCGCTGGCGGCGCGGGTGATGCGCTTCCTGCTCTGCGAGGCGCTGCCGCGCAACTGGATCTTCCGGCCGGCGGTGCGAGTCGGCCAGGCGATGCGACCGCTGTTGCCGCGCGCGCTGGCCGACAAGGTGCCGCCCGCAGCGGCTCGCGCTGCGCGACCGTGGCCGCGAGCCGCCGGGCACCGGCGACGCATGATCGCGTTGGCCGGCTGCGTGCAGCCGACCCTGACCCCCGCCACCAATGCCGCGACTGCCCGCGTCCTCGACCGCCTCGGCATCGAGCTGGCCGAGGTACCCGCGGCCGCGTGCTGTGGCGCCTTGCGCTACCACCTGCAGGCGCAGGAGAAGGCGCTCGACGACATGCGGCAGGTCATCGACGCCTGGTGGCCGGAGGTCGAAAGCGGCCGCGTCGAGGCGTTCGTGATGACCGCTTCGGGCTGCGGCGAGCATGTCCGGGTCTACGGCGAACTTCTGCAGCACGACCCGGCCTATGCGGCAAAAGCGGCGCGCATCGCGCAGATGACGCGGGACGTTTCGGAGATCCTGGCCGGCGAGCAGGATCGCCTCGTCGAACTGCTGCAAGAGGCCGGCAGCGGCACCGGTGAGCGGGTTGCCTTCCATTCGCCGTGCACGCTGCAGCACGCCCAGAAGATCCGCGGCGTCGTCGAGGGCCTGCTCGCAGCCGCCGGCTACCAGTTGTCGCCGGTTGCCGACGCACACCTGTGCTGTGGATCAGCGGGTACCTATTCGATCAGCCAGCCGGTGTTGGCCACGCAGCTGCGGGACAACAAGCTGGCGGCAATGAATGCCGGCCGGCCGGCGTTCCTGGTCACCGCCAACATCGGTTGCCAGACGCACCTGCAGAGTGGCAGTGCGACGCCGGTACGGCACTGGATCGAGCTCATCGACGAGCGATTGGGAATGGCTTCCTGAGCGTCGGCGCAGGGGCGAGGAACGGCGAGCAGCCGATGGCGAGCGACAGTCAGGCCGGTGATCAGCAGCAACTCAGCCACAGCTTCCGCTGGCGGGTTCCCGCGCGGTTCAACATTGCCGACGATGTCTGCGGCCGCTGGGCCGGCGATCGCGGTCGTTTCGCGCTGTACTACGAGGATGCCAGCGGCTTCAGCTCGGCACACACTTTCTGGGATATCCAGCGCGATGCCAATCGCCTGTCCAACGTTCTCGCCGCTCTGGCGACGGTTGTCGGAGACCGCGTTGCCATCGTGTTGCCACAGCGCCCCGAAGCCGCCATCGCGCAGGTCGCGATCCTCCAGATGGGCGCCATCGCGGTGCCGCTTGCGCCTCGGCTCGGGCCCGATGCGCTTGCACACCGGCTCGGCGATTCGGGCGCATACCTGGCCATCGTCGACGAGACGGCTTTACCGGCTCTGGCGCAGGTGCGCCACCGGCTGCCTGCATTGCGGCATGTGATCGGTGTCGGCGCAGCGGTCGGCGGGGCAGTGAGACCCTGGGCAGCTGTCGTCGAGCATGCCTCACCGCGCTACGCGCCGACGAACACGGCGGCCGCTGACCCGGCGCTGATCCTCTACCCGGATCCTCCTGCCCGCGGGGCGCAGGGGGTTCTGCTGGCGCAACGGGCCCTGCTCGGCAATGTGGGCGCCTACGCCAGCGCGCACGAGTGCTTCCCGCAGGACGCGGACCTCTTCTGGTCACCCCTGGACTGGGCGTGCACCGGCGGCCTCTTGCAGGGTTTGCTCGCAACCTGGCATTTCGGCCGACCGCTGCTCGCCTACAACGGGCCCTTCGACGCCGGCAAGGCTTTCGCCCTGCTGCAGCACTACGCGGTGCGCAACTGTCTTCTCGAACCGTCGGCGCTGCAGATGCTGCAGCAGACGCTGCCGGATCCGCGGGCGACCTGCGACCTCGAGTTGCGCACGCTGGCGAGCAGCGGCCAGCCGCTGAACGAGGCGATCCGCAACTGGTCGCAGGACAAGCTCGGCGTGACGATCAGTGAGATCTGGTGCGGCACCGGGATCAGCGGCATTCTCGGTCCCTGCGCAGCGCGCTGGCCGACCAGCCCGGGCTCGCTCGGGCGGCCGTATCCCGGTCACCGGGTCGCGGTCCTGGATCATCAGGGCGCGGTGCTCGGTGCAGGCGTCGTCGGCGCACTGGCGGTGCATCGGGTGTGCAACGGCGAGGAGGACCCGGCGGTACCGCTCGGTTCATGGCCGGGTCACGCGGCAACCGATGCCCGGCTGCTCGCTGATGGCTGGTTCCGCACCGGAATTTTGGCGGCAGCCGATGCCAACGGCGATTTCTGGTACCGCGGGCGTGCCAGCGATGTCTGAAGCCGCGCGCACTTTCGTCGCACCTGCCGGTCGCCGAAAGCGATAGAATTGTCCGCCAAGATGCACGTGTGAGACGGTCGTCGCCGTCTTGCGGCAGGCGACGTGGGGGTAGCCGCCGCGGTGCGGGTTGGGCGATGCCGGAGGAAGGGGCGAATGGACGAGGGACATGGGGATTTCAGTTGATGCCTGCGTTGCCCAGCATCAGGGCGATCGCCGTGAACAGCAGGACCGTGCCGCCATTGTGCCGCATCCGCGTGGCGGTGGCGTCGTCCTCGCCGTGGTGGCGGATGGCATGGGTGGGCACGCCGGCGGTGTGATCGCCGCCAAGCAGGTGGTGCACACCGCACGCAACAATCTCGAGGGTTTTTCGGCACGCAACGATTCGGCCCGGACGCTGCTCGAGTCGAGCCTCAATGAGGCGCACATGCTGATCAAGGCGTCGCGTTTCATCAACGAAAAGGATCCGCACAGCACGGCGGTCATGCTCCTCCTGCAACCGGGCAAGGTGAGCTGGGCACACTGCGGCGACAGCCGCCTCTACCACTTTCGCGGCGACAGCCTGGTGTTTCGCAGCACCGATCATTCCTACGTCGAGCAGCTCGTGGTGCAGGGGCGGCTGACACCGGAACAGGCGCTGGTTCATCCCAACCGCAACATTCTGCTGACTTCGCTCGGTGGCATCGAGCTGCCGAAGATCGCTTTCGGCGAGAGCGCGAGCCTGCAGCCCGGAGACACGTTCCTCCTCTGTTCCGACGGCCTCTGGGCCTATTTCACCGATCAGGAGCTGGCGTGGGTGATCAGCGGCTCCGCGTCTGCACGCGAGGCATCGGAACTGCTGATCGGGCGAGCGCGTGCACTGGGCAACGGCGATGGCGACAACATTTCGCTCGCCATCCTGAAAGTCGTCGCTGCGGCGACGGCCGAGCAGGTCGCCCGGCCCGCGGCCGAAACGGCGTCACTTGCGTCCCAGTCCGCCCAGTAAGGCTGCGACCGGACGGCGGGTCTTGTGCGGGTGGTCGCCGTGTACCGGGAGCCGGGCAGTTGCGCCGGCAGCCGTGGTCGCAAGCGGCGGCGGTACGCTACTCTCGTAGGGCTTGCTGAAGTCGAAGCCGTCGGCGGCGATGGATGACGGGCGCTCGCTGCCCTGCCGGTCGCGACCGTCCCGGCGCTCGCCGTTGCGGCCCGACCGGTGCTGCTCGTCGCGCAGCCCGCCTGGCGCGGCCGCTGCCGGTGGGGAGGCCGGCGCCGGCCGCCGCAGATGGCCCCGTTTGCCGCTCGGCGGATAGCTGTAATCGTATTCCGGCTCGAAGCCGGGGACGACGATCTGCTCGACCTGCAGCCGGATCAGCTTCTCGATGTCGGCGAGGTACTGCACCTCGCTGGCAGAGACGAGCGAGACTGCCGTTCCCGGCTTGCCGGCGCGGCCCGTGCGGCCGATGCGATGGATGTAGTCCTCGGGTGTGTGCGGCAGCTCGTAGTTGATCACATGCGGCAGTTCGTCGATGTCGAGACCGCGGGCGGCGACGTCGGTGGCGACCAAGACGAGGATCGAACCATCCTTGAACGCCTCGAGCGCTTTCAGCCGGTCCTGCTGGCTCTTGTCGCCGTGGATCGAGTCGGCTGCGATGCCAGCCCGTTGCAGGTCGCGCGCCAGGCGGTTGGTTTCGATCTTGGTGCGGGTGAACACCAGCACCTGATTGAAGTCGGCCGACTTCAGCAGCTTGACCAGCAGCGCTCGCTTCGCCACCGCGGCAACCGGGTGCACACGGTGCGTGATGGTTTCCGAGACCGTGTTGCGGCGGGCGACCTCGATCAGCACCGGTGACTTGAGCATGCGGTCGGCAAGCTTCTTGATCTCCTCGGAAAAGGTCGCCGAGAACAGCAGGCTCTGCCGCTGTGTCGGCAGCAGGTTGATGATGCGCGTGACGTCGGGGATGAACCCCATGTCGAGCATGCGGTCGGCCTCGTCGAGCACCAGCGCCTGGACGCTGGCAAAGTTGAGGCACTTCTGCTCGAAGAGGTCGAGCAGACGCCCGGGCGTCGCCACCAGAACCTCGACGCCACAGCGGATCTCGGCGATCTGCGGCTTGATGTCGACGCCGCCGTACACGCAGGCGCTGCGCAGCGGAACATGTCGGCTATAGGTTCTGACCGACTCGTGCACCTGGATCGCCAGTTCGCGGGTCGGCGCCAGCATCAGCACCCGTACCGGATGCCGCGCCGGCGACGGGCTGGCGTTGGCAAAGCCGAGGATACGTTGCAGCAGCGGCAGGGTGAATGCTGCCGTCTTGCCCGTGCCGGTCTGCGCGCCGCCCATCAGGTCGCGGCCGGCGAGAACGAGCGGGATCGCCTGCGCCTGAATCGGCGTCGGTTCGGCGTAACCCTGGTCGGCAACCGCCTGCAGCAGGTCAGGTGCCAGGTCCAGTTCATCGAAACGCATGCGCGGAACCTCGGAATCGGGTCATCATCAGTCTCATATAAGATTAATTATACATCGCTTGCCAAACGGCAGTCGGCTGCGTCGCGCGGGCTGCCCGAGCGCCACCGGTTCAACCCCCGCCCAGACGGCGAAGGGCACTTGCGGCGGCGCCGTCGAAGAGGCCGACGCGTGACACGATGCGTGCCCCACCGGTGGCGATCTGCCGGTCGAAGAAGGAGCGATGCGCCGCCACCGCCCAAATCCAGTCCGGGTTGAACAGGAGGATCGTCGCCCCGGCCGGGTCCAGCCAGCAGCTCAGACCACACAGTGGTGCGGTATCCGGCAGGCTGAAGCGCAGCCATTCCCCGACCTGGAAGTCGGCCGTGGCGCTTGCCTGCGGCGGACGCTCGCTGCTCGCACTGCCCAGGTAGCGTACCTGTCTTCCGTCGTTCTCGAGCAGTTGCGCTCCGCTTCCGGCAGCCTCCTTGAGCGCCTCGGCAAACCTGCTCGTCCGCCGCGTGCCTGCTGCCCCCTCTCCTGCCGGGGCAGCAGCTGGCTGGTTGCGCAGGGCTGCCGTCTGCAGCTCGAAGAGCCGGTCGAGGAAGGGCGTGCGCTCGGCCGCGCTGATGCCGATGCCGTCGAGGCCGTCGGCGATTCGTTTGAGCAGTGAGGAAGCCATCCCGGCCAGCCGCTTGCGCTCCTCTGGGCCCTGTTTCGGCAGCACGCTCCAGATCAGATCGTCGGCGGTCCGGCTGTGTTGCTGCCAGCGCTTGCCGTTTGGGCCCCCGTCGGCGCCGGCAGAGATCATCACGCGCAGCCAGTAGGTCTCGAGAAAGGCGGCGATCTCGGCTGCGTGTGTCCGTGCCAGGCTGGTTCGCAGCCAGGTCGCAGCCAGTTGGCTGGCGTATCGTCTGCTCTCGTGCGCGCGCACCATCTGCTCGTACGGTTCGGCAGACGCCCGGATCGCCCGCTCGCGTTCGTCGATCAGCGCTGCGAGATCGGCGAGCAGGCTGTCGAGATCGATCGGTTGCCGTGCGAGCGCTGCCCGCGCCGTTGTTGCCAGCCGGCACAGCCGCGCGCACAGCGGGTGCCCCGATGGCGCATCGCGCGGCAGGCCCAGCGCCGCATGGCCGATCCGGTTGAGCAGCAGGCGGGCGGGGTGCATCTCGTTGGCGAGCAGCGCCGGATCGATGAGCGCCACTTTCAGCACGGGAATCTGCAGGTTGCCAAGCAACGCGCGGATGACATCCGGCAGCTCATCCGACTCGAACATGGCCTCGAAGATCAGCGCCATGGTGTCGATGATGACCGCTTCCGGTCGCCCCGCCGGCAGGTCGAGATCCTGCGATCGCGGCGCGGCAGTCCCGGCAGCGCTGGCGACCGTGCCGTCTGCTGCCGAGGCGCGTGCCTCGAGTGCCGTCAGGCGGGCGAGCAGGTGCTGGAGCATGACGAGCGCTGCCGTGTCGAGCGTCGGACTGCGGGCCTGCAGGCTGTCATCGCTGGCCAACGGGGCTGCGCTGGCCATTGGCGTGCCGGCGGTCTGCTGCCGGACCAAGTCCTGCAGTGCCGAACTCGACGTCTGGCCATGGCTGGCCGGGCTCCGTGGCGATGGCGCCGTCACCGTTGCCGTGTCCGCCTTCTGCCGCCTCTCGGTCGGCGCGGCTTCGACGCCCTGGCTGGCGAGGAAGTCGTCGATCTCGCCGTAGACCAGCGGAAGTTGCAGCAGCAGCCGCTGTTCGATCCGATCGAGCAGGGTCAGCGCTTCTTCGAAGCTGCGGGTCGCCTCGCGCGACAGCGCCCAGAGTCCGAGGCAGATGACTTCCGGACCCAGTGGTTCGTCGCCGTCGTTGCTCGCCGTCCAGCCGAGCAGGGTCCGGTAGCGCGACTGGCAGAGGGACAGAGCGCGCCCGCCAGCCTCACGCAGGCGGCTGCCGACGTTGCGGATGCGGATGTCGAGCTCGAGATCGTCGTCGCCCATCAGGGTAAGGCGCGAAGCCGTCAACTCGCTGGCCTGCCCGAAGTCGTCGTCGGAGTGGTTGGACAACAGCTCGTCATGCGCTTCGCCGATCTCTCGCTCGAAAGCCTCTGCGGCCGCCGGCGAATTTGCGGCGCAGATTCTGACGACATTACCCAGCCGGCGCTGGAGAATCTCCCTGCTGGCGCGGGTCAGCGCGAGCTGCCGCTCGCCGGGGCGACTGGTTGGCGGTTCGTCATGAGGCATCGGTCAAGCCTTCGGGTTGCCCGCGCAGATCTCGGGTGGTCTCGTTTGTTGTATCGTAATATGGTTCGGTTGGCCGCTGCAGACCGCGTTGCGGCGGCGGCGGGGTCGTCGTCCGATTATAGACGACGACCTCTGTCGTCATGTACGCGTTTGCACGATGACCCCGGGCTTTTCGCCTCGCGCACGGGCTTGCCGAGGCTCTTGTTGACCGTCGCCGGGCGACGGGTGGGAGAAGAGATGCAACGGAGATTCCTGGGCAACAGCGACCTGCAGGTGTCGGAGATCTGCCTCGGCACGATGACCTTCGGACAACAGAACAGCGAAGCGGAAGGCCACGCACAGCTCGACCGGGCGCTGGCAGCCGGGATCAACTTCATCGACACCGCCGAGATGTATCCGGTGCCACCGCGGGCGGCAAGCTGCGGCCGCACCGAGGAGATCATCGGCAGCTGGCTGCGCGGGCAGGCGCGCGATCGCCTGGTGATTGCCAGCAAGGCTGCCGGACCGTCGCGCGGCCTCCACTGGATACGCGGCGGCGAACACGCATTCGACTACGGCAGCCTGCGCAGCGCGGTCGAGGGCTCGCTGCGGCGACTGCAGATCGACCACATCGACCTCTATCAACTGCACTGGCCGGCGCGCAATCAGCCGATGTTCGGCCAGTGGCAATTCGATCCGGCCAAGGAGCACGCGGCGACGCCGATCCTGGCAACGATCGAGGCTCTGGCGAGGCTGATGCGCGAGGGCAAGATCCGCCACTATGGCCTGTCGAACGAGCATCCCTGGGGCGTCATGGAGTTCGTCCGCCTTGCCCGCGAGAACGGTCTGCCGCGACCGGTCTCGCTGCAGAATGCCTACAACCTGCTGAACCGGGTGTACGAGAACGGGCTCGCCGAGGTCTGCCACCGCGAGGGGGTCAGCCTGTTGCCCTACTCGCCGCTCGCCTTCGGCGTCCTGACCGGCAAGTACCTGCGCGATCCGCAGGCGGCAGGTCGCATCAACGAATTCCCGGGTTTCGGCCAGCGCTACGGCAAGGCGGGCGTCGCGTCGGCGGTGGGCGCCTACGTCGAACTGGCGGCCCGGCACGGGCTGACGCCGACGCAACTGGCACTGGCCTTCGTCTACTCACGCTGGTTCGTCGCCAGCACGATCATCGGCGCCACCAGCGTCACGCAGCTCGACGAGGACCTGGCGGCGTTGGCTCTGCCCCTGTCGACCGCGCTGTTGGCTGAAGTCGACGGGATCCACCTGCGCCACGGCAACCCGGCTCCCTGAGAACACGGGTCGGTGAGGGTGTCGCCAGCAGGCGGAATCCGCAGTAGCGCGCGGCTCCCGGGTCGATGATCAGCGGGTCAGCGGGTCCGCGGGCAGTGCGCGAGCGCTGTTGACCACATGTGGGACGACGCGGCGGTTTCTACTCCTTCGCCGTGGGCTTCGGCGTCGACTTGCCTTCGCCTTCCGCGGGCTCGCTGGCGGCAGCCCTCTTCTTCTTGCTGCCGGGTGGTTGCGGCGGTGGCAGTTGTGGCTCGACGGTTTCGAGCTTGTTCTCGCGCATGTAGATGTCCATGTCGCGCCACCCCTCGTAGATCGAGGCCTTAGGGAGCCACGAGTAGATCGAATAGCAGTCCTCGATCGCCCGCCCGGATTGTCGGCACGCGCCGCCAACTGCCTTGCCCTCGGCGTCCAGGCGTGCGAGCTTGGCGCCGGCCGGCTCGATGCCGACCGCCTGCTGTGCCGAATCGCAGGCGCTCAGGCCAGGCAGCAGCCAGCAGGCGATCAGGATGGTACGGAATGGCAGGCGCGCACGATCGAACACGGTGCTTCCCGGGAAGCTGAAGATCAGTCGCGCATTGTAACCACAATCGACGGATCGCTACCTGCGACTCGCGGCGTTGATCGGAGGAAACGCGTGTGCCGTTCCGCTTCCACACTCAATTGCAGAAGCCGTCCGCCAACGGTTCCAGCACCGCGAGGGGGTACGGTCCTTGGCGACGACCGAGAGGAAGGCGCGGCGGCACGGAAGGGTCCGCTGGCCAACAAGTCGCATCGTCGTCCAAGGCGTCGCCACCTGCCGCTATAATCGCACTCTTTTTCCCGCTACCGAAGGACTGCCATGCTCTTGCGCAAATTCCTCCCGACGGCACTGGCTCTAGCCCTTGCCGCTTCCATGCCCGGCGTGACGACGGCCGCGCCGGCCGAGATCCTGTTGTCGCACCAGCTCGACGAGGAGCGCGCCGAGCGCGTCGAGAAGGTGATCGAACGTTTCAACGGCAGCCAGAAGGATTACCAGGTCAAGCTGGTGCGCCGTGTGCAGGGAGAGCCGGCGACGGATCTCAACCTTGCTTCGCGTGAGGAGCAGGGGCACTACGTCGCAGCCAAGGCGGCCTTCAAGCCGATCCAGCAGATCATGAGCGAAGCCGGAATTCCCTTCGACGGCAACAGTATCGCGCCCGAACTGCGCGTCGGACTGACCGATGCAAGAGGCAACCTGGCAGCGCTGCCGCTCGCTCTCGCCACCCCGATCCTGTTCATCAACAAGGGTGCGTTCCGCACGGCGGGGCTCGATCCGGAGAAGCCACCGCGGACCTGGGCCGAAGTGCAGAAGGCGGCAGACAAACTGTTCGACGCCGGCAGCAAGTGTCCGTACACCACATCCTGGCCGGCATGGGTGCATATCGACAACCTCAGTGCCTGGAACGGTGTCGAGGTGGCGGATGCCAAGGGTACCCTGGTCTTCAACGGCCTGCCGCAGGTAAAGCACACGGCGCTGCTGACGACTTGGGCGAAAGCACGCTTTTTCATCTATTTTGGCCGCCGCGACGAGGCGGACAGGCGCTTCGCCGAAGGCGAGTGCGGCATGCTGACCTCCTCATCGTCGCTTTTCGGTGCGTTGCACGAGAGCCGCAAGGTTGACACCGGAGTGTCGCCGCTGCCCTATCACGACGACATCCAGGGAGCACCGCAGCAGACGCTCGCCGGTGGGGCCTCGCTATGGGCGGCTGGCGGCAGGAAGCCGGCCGACTACAAGGGAATCGCGCAGTTCGTCCGCTTCCTGATGGAACCCAGTCTGCAGGTCGAGTTCACCGCCGCATCGGGCTTCCTGCCGATGACCGCCGCCGCGCGCGCCGCCGCTGGCAGCAAGCTGCTGCAGGCCGATGTCGCCGGTCTCAACATCGCCTATCGCCAGTTGCAGGGCCCCGCGGCGCTGCGGGCGGTCCGCGTTTCCGAGATCGAGAAGGTGCGCATCATCGTCGAGGAGGAACTCGAGGCAGCATGGTCCGGCAAGACGCCGGCCAAGGAGGCGCTCGACATCGCCGTACAGCGGGGCAACCTGGTCATGAACAAAGTGCCTGCGGCAGCGGCAAAGGCGCCAGCCAAGAAGAAGAAGTGAACACGGCGCGGTTCGGCTGGCGCCTGCCGCGCGTGTTTGCGCACCGCTGCGGCGGTGCGCTGGCACCCGAGAACACCCTCGCCGGCCTGCGCATCGCCGCCCGTCTCGGCATCACGGCGGTCGAATTCGACGTCATGTTGTCGGCCGACGGCTCGCCGTGGCTGATCCACGACGAAACCCTCGCGAGGACCACCACCGGTGTCGGCCATGTCTGCGCCAGCAGCGATGCGCAACTGCACGATCTCGACGCAGGCATTCGCCGTCACCCGGCTTTTGCCGGCGAAAGGGTGCCGACCCTGGCGGCGGCAGCGGCCGCCTGTCGTCAGCTCGGGCTGCATGCCAACGTCGAGATCAAGCCGGCGGCCGGCCGCGAGGAGCTGACCGGCAGCGTCGTCGCGCGGCAGGTGCAGCAGCTGTGGGCCGGCACGGCGCAGCCACTCGTCTCTTCCTTCTCCGAGGCTGCGCTGCGGGCAGCACGCGCGGTGGCTCCGACCCTGCCGCTGGGCTGCCTCTTCGAGCGCGTCCCCACCGACTGGCGCGAACGCCTGCGCCGGCTCGGGGCGGCGACGTTACACTGCGACGCCGGGCTGGTTGACGATGGGGTCATCGCCGAGGCACGGGCCTGCGGTGTTCCACTTCTCTGCTACACGGTCAATGATCCGGTTCTGGCGTCGGCGCTGTTCTTGCGTGGCGTCGCTGCCGTGTTTACCGATCGCATCGATCTCATTGGCGATGACGAGGCGGCAGACGGCTGCCCGGCAAACCATCACGGCGGCGGCAGCCGCCGGTAGTTCCAGCGCCTTCCGGACGCGCCCGTGCGAGGGCAAGGCGCAGGTTGCTCGTGCCGGGACGCGGCCGCGCAGCTGTCGAGTTCGAGCGTGGAGGCGAACGAATGTTCGCGCGTCTACGGTGCCCACTCGTGGGCGGAGCGGTGAAATGAAGGATTTGGGAGCGGATCCGGACGTTGCACCTGCTGCTGCTGGCAGCGACCCGGACGGGCTTCTTCGCGAAGCACTGCGATTGCATCAGGCCGGACGGTGGCGCGAGGCCGAAGGCGTTCTTGTGGCTTCCCTGCGCCTCGTTCCGGGCCAGCCGGACGCATGGAACCTTCTCGGTGCGACGCTGGAGATGCTGCGGCGGCGCAAGGCGGCCGAGCGTGCTTACCGCGAGGCGCTGTCGCGGCAAGCGGAGCATCCTGGTGCGCTCAACAACCTGGCCGTGTTGCTGCGCCAGAGTGGCCGCATCGATGAGGCGCACGCAACCTATTGCCTGGCGCTGCAGCATTGGCCGCAGCATGTTGATGCCTGGAACAACCTCGGTGCGTTGTACGCCAGCCGGCAACAGTACGACAAGGCCCTGGGTTGCTACCGCCAAGTTCTGCAGCTCGATGCCGATTACGGCTATGCGCTCGGAGCCGCCGCCAACGCGATGGCGATGATCTGTGACTGGTCGGGGCGGACAGAGGTGGTGCAGCGGCTGGTCGCCGGACTGAACTCCGGCAAGCCGGTCAGCGCCCCCTTCGCGTTGCTGGCGCAGGTTGATGATCCGGATGTGCAACTCGTCTGTGCCCGCAGCTGGTCACGGCGCTTCTGCCTCCCCGGGCTGAAGTCCCCGCCAGCCTACCCGGACCACGAGCGCATCCGGGTCGCCTACCTCTCGGCCGACTTGCGGGAGCATCCGGTCGGTTTGCAGATCGGCGAACTGATCGAAACGCACGACCGCGGCAACTTCGAGTGCTTTGCCGTCTATTCCGGTCCGCGGCTCAACGGTGACGCCACGTATCGCCGATTGCGCACGGCCTTCGACAACTTCCTCGACATCGCGCGGCTGTCCGACGAGGAGGCAGCAAGCAGGTTGCGCGCACTCGAGATCGACATCCTTGTCGATCTGGGTGGCCACACGCTCGACGCCCGCACGGGCATCGTTGCCCGACGGCCGGCGCCGGTTCAGGTCAGCTGGCTCGGGTATCCGGGGACTTCCGGTCTGCCTGCGATCGACTACCTGCTGGCCGACCGCTATGTGGTGCCGTCCGAGAACCGGCAAGCGTATTCCGAGAAGCTGGTTTACCTGCCCGGATCATTCTGGGTCAGCGACTCCCGAATTGCTCCCGCGGCAGCCGTTCCCAGCCGCAGGGAACTGGGACTGCCGGACGATGCGCTGGTCTTCTGCTGCTTCAACCACAGCTACAAGATCAACCCGCAGATGTTCGACGTCTGGATGCGTGTCCTGCGGCAGGCAGAAAGCAGCGTCCTCTGGCTTCTCGCCACCAACCCCGAAGTCGAGGCCCGGCTGCGGCATGAGGCGGAGCGACGAGGAGTCTCGGCGGCCCGCCTGATCTTTGCGCCACGTCTCGCGCTCGCGGCCCACCTCGCCCGTCACTCGCGTGCCGATCTCTTCCTCGACACGCTGCCCTTCAACGCCATCACGACAACCAGCTCGGCGCTGCGTGCCGGCGTTCCGGTTCTCACCTGCGCTGGCCGCAGCTTCGCTGCCCGCGCAGCGGGGAGTCTGCTGCACGCAGCCGGACTAGCCTCATTGGTGACCAATGACTTGGCGGCCTACGAAAGGCAGGCACTCGAGCTCGCCAGAGATCCGGCAAGGATCGACGCCCTGCGCCGCGCTCTTGGCGAACGCCTGCGGGCTGGCCCGCTGTTCGACGCGGCTCGTTTTCGGCGTCCTCTCGAGGCCGCGTACCGGGTGATGTGGGAGCGCTGCCGGCGCGGCGAAGCACCGGCGGACATCAGCCTCTGACGAGATGAACCGGCGACGGGTCGCCCTTTGCTCGCAGGCATCGACAGGACGGCGGCGGTGTGGGCGTTGGCAGGCGGGCAGCCGGTCTGGACGGGGCCGACGGGCCGGTGTGCAGATTGTGCAAGTGATGTTTCGAGCAAAGTCGCGGCCACGGCGGGGTATCATAGTCGAGTGGAGACACGCGCAAGCTGCGGCGAGGGAAGGGCTGTCAGGCGGCCGTTGCCGCTGGCATCGTTCCCCGTGTTCACCGCTGATCGCAACCATCCAGGCGAGCCAACATGCGCATTTCAGTCAGGAGCTGCTCCGGTTCACCGCCAATCCACCCGCTTGCTTTCGACTTCGGCGAGCGTGGCGGGTCAATCGGCCGGGACGAAAGCAATGAGCTTCGTTTGCCGGATCCGGACCGGCACATCTCGCGGGTTCAGGCGAGGGTCGAATGTCAAGGACAGCAGTTCTTCCTCGTCGACATGGGCGCCAATCCGTCACTGGTCAATGGTCGACCACTCGGCAGGGGCAACCGGGTGGCGCTGATGGGCGGCGAGGAGATCGTCATCGCGAACTACGTCCTGCACGTGGAATTCGACAGCGCACGTCCCGAGTTTTCGTCGCGTTCGGCGGCCCCGGTGCAGGCGTCTGACCCGCTGGGATTGTTCGCGGCGCAGCAGGGCGCGGTCTTGTCGCCGGCCAAGGCGGTGGGCGATCCGTTCGGCAACTCGGTACTGGGCGGCAGAGCGTCCGCGGCGGACCCGTTCGCTCCTGCCGGCGATGACCCGTTTTCCGTTTTTGCGCCGCGGGTAGCGAAAAGTGCAGCGGCAGAGGAGCAAGGGGCTCGCCACCCGCCCCATGATCCCTTCCTGGCGCCGGAGCCGGTCGTGGTCAAGCCGGCAATGGACCCACTTGGTCTCGGGCAGGTCTGCGGCGAAAACTCGATCGATGCCCTGTTTGGGCTCGGTACGGGTACTGCCGACCCGCTGGCGGGAAGCCCGTTGGCTGATGCCGGCGGGCCATCGGCAGGCGCAACCGGGTTCGGAACGGATCCATTGGCACTCTTTGGTGGGGTGCCGGCTCGGCAAGGGTCGTTGCCGCAGCGGGACGATTCGCCGATTCTGAACCAGGCAGTTTCCCTGCCACGCGCGGCCACCCCGCCGAAGGCCGACGTCGCCGCGTCGTCCGTCAGACCGCCGGCGCCGACGGCTGCAAGCGAGCGGCCGCTGGCAAGCCCCGGCGTCATGTTCACCTCCTGGGAGGAGGAGCCGCCAGCAGGAAAAGAGCAGGCAAGGAGTTTCCGCGACGAGCCGACACGGATCGTACAGCCGGCGCCTGCGCGGCAGCCAAGGACTCCGCCTGGCGAGCGAGTTTCCCCCGTCGCCAGACCGCAAGCGAAACAGGCGCCAGCGGCTGCTGCGCCGGGTGACGCCAGCGCTGCCGACCTCGCCGAGGCTTTCCGGCGCGGGCTTGGCGTGCAGGTTGCACTGCCCGATGGGATGAGCGTCGAGTTGATGGAGCAGATCGGTGTCATGCTGCGTGAGGCCGTCCAGGGGACGATCCACCTCCTGATGGCTCGCGCCGAAACCAAGCGCGAAGTTCATGCGCAGGTGACGATGATCGTCGGCAAGGACAACAACCCGCTGAAGTTCTGTCCCGATGTCGGCTTTGCGCTGACGCAGTTGCTGGTTCCTCAAGGCCGAGGTTTCATGCCGCCGGCAGATGCCATGCGTGATGCCTACGAAGATCTGCGCGCGCACCAGTTCGGTTTCATGGCCGGCATGAACGCCGCGCTTGCCGGCGTCCTGCGGCGCTTCGAGCCGGCAGCACTCGAGCGGCGAGTGGTTGGCAAGAGCCTGCTCGACAACATCCTGCCGGCAAGCCGCAAGGCCCGGTTGTGGGATCTGTTTGCAGAGATGTACGGTGAGATCTCCCGCGAGGCGGCAGATGACTTCCACAACCTGTTTGGCCGCGAGTTTCTCAAGGCCTATGAAGAACAGGTGCAGCGCCTAGAAGCGGAGCGTGACTCCGTTCCGTGACGCGGCACGTTACCGCTGAGGAGAGCGTGATGCTCGATCCCCAGACCTGCTTCCGGTCCAGGGTTGGCGGCCGTAGCCGCAACGAGGACGCCTGTGGCTACTGGACATCGGATGGCTGCGGCTGCTGGGTTGTGTCGGACGGTGCTGGTGGGCATGGCGGCGGCGACGTCGCCTCCCGATTGGTGGTCAGCACCGTCCTCGGGGCGTACGTGGAGGATCCGGTGCTGGCGCCCGACAAAGTGGTGGCGCTCCTGCAGGAAGCCAACGCAGCCGTCGTCAGCCGCAAGGCGGACGGGGGGGCGGCACGTGACATGCACGCAACGGTTGTCCTGCTTCTGGTTGACCGGGGCAGCCGCCTGGCCGTTTGGGGCCATGTCGGCGACACCCGGATCTACCTGTTCCGCTCCGGGCGTGTGCTCTATCAGACTCGCGATCACAGTATCGTCCAGACGATGGTCGACGCCGGATACGGCAGCAGCGAGATGATTCGCAGCCACCCGCAGCGTAGCCTTCTGACCTCGGCGATCGGTTCATCCCAGGCGATCGAGCTTTCGGTCTCGGCCGAGGCGATGCAGTTGTTGCCGGGCGACGTCTTCCTCCTGTGTACCGATGGCTGGTGGGAGCACATCGAGGAGCGCGAGATGGAGGGGATGCTGGGCACATCGGCAGGCGCGGAGGCATGGTTGTCGGAAATGGAAGAACTCATCCGCCAGCGGGCGCCGAGCGAAAGCGACAACTACACGGCGCTGTGCGTCACCATCGCCGAGAGCGAAGAAGACGAAACCACCGTCATCCTCCCCTGAGAGGTTGTGAAGAAATCGTCGCGAGCAGGCCGAGATGCCAGGCGCGAGCGAGCGAACGACGAGACTGATCAGAGGGATAGGCGAGGGAGATTCGCGAGTCGCGGACGCGACTTTCACATCAACGTGCCTGCAGCATCTCTTCGAGCACCTTGTCCAGCCTCTGCTCGCCGCTCTTGCCCGGTTTGTCCTTCGCGCTGACAGGTTGATCAACCCTTGTCTTGCGGCCGGGGGGGGCCTCGTTCGCGGCACGTTCCACCTCGGTGACGACGAAGCGGGCGGCAGCGTACGCTGGCGAGCATTCCCGACCGGGGTCACAGCTCACTTCTCCCGTCAGCGCCGTGCCTCCCGCTGGCGATTCGCGAAGCTCCCTCTCGAGCGTCGCGACGGCGACCCCAACCGATCCATTCGCGCCTGCGCCCGAGAAGTACGGGAACCGCCGCGGCGACTCCGAGACGATGGCCAGGACATCCCAGTTGCCGACTGGTTGATCCGCTTCGTAACCCCACTTTGGTCTCGGAAACTTGAACGGTTTTCCCGGCGCGATTTGATTGTCGCGATCGAGCTGGTTGGGAAAGATCTCGTTCAGCTGGCCGGTCGCCTGGTCCCAGAGGAGAACGTAGAGGTAGCCACGTCGCTTGCTCGACAGGCTGAACGAAAGCACGTCACGGCCGACGGCCAGTGGCGTGTTCGGTACCTCGACCCGCAGCTCGAAGTCCTTGTCCGAGCGCTCGAGCGCGATCGCGAACGCTTCGCCGAGTGAAACCGGCGTTGCTGCCGGAGTGGCGGCGACCGGCTGCTCCGGAGCGGGCGCTGTTGCCGCCGGTGGCGCCGGCGCGGTCGCTGTGTCTTTGCCGGTCAGGAAAAAGTACGCGCCCGCCGCGGCGACGACGCCGATTGCGGCGATGGCGCCGACGGCAGCGACGAGTCCGGCGCGTCGTGGCCGGTCTGCTGCTGCATCGCGTGCAATGGCCGGCCCCTCCGCGACTGGTGGCGACGGGATGGGGCGGGGTGGCTCGGTTCGCCGTTGGGTGGGCGCATGCGTGGCATCGCTGCGCGGCAGTATGGTTGTTTCTTCGCTCGCAAGGAGCGTGGTCGCGGTCGATGCAGCCGGGTCGGGTCCCAGCAGCTGGGCCATCTCGGCGATCGATTGCGGTCGGTCTTCACTCCTGACCGCGAGGCAGCGATCGATTGCCTGCAGGAATTGGTCGCTGTAGCGACCGGCAGCCACCTCGCTCAGGGGCTCGTAATTGTCCTTCATGACCCGGTTTACCGACGGTGGAGGAACTTGCCCGGTGATCATCGAGTGGACCACAGCCGCCAGCGCGTAGATGTCGGTCCATGGCCCCTGCCTGACTCCCGGCATGTCCGCGTACTGTTCGATCGGCGCAAAGCCGGGCTTGAGAATGACCGTCAGCGCCTGCGTCATGCCGCTGATCACGCGGCGGGCGGCGCCAAAGTCGAGCAGGACGGGGCGATCGTCCTTCAGGAGCATGATGTTGTCCGGCGCAATGTCGCGGTGAAAGCAGTCTGCGTTGTGGATCAGTTCGAGAGCGTCCATGATCGGCTGGAGGATCTTGCGGATCCAGCGCTCGTCGGGTCTTTCGGGCATCCCTTGCACGACGTCGCGCAGCGTCCTGCCGGCGTAGAAGGGCATCGCCATGTAGGCGGTACCGTTCGCCTCCCAGAAACGGAACACCTTGACCAGTGCGGGATGGTCGAACTGGGCCAGCAGGCGTGCCTCATTGACGAAGCTGCGGCGGCCGACGTCGAAGGTCTCGCTGTGCCGCTCCGAGCGTACGACGACCGTCAGGTCGTCAGCGCGTGTGGCGAGGCTCGACGGCATGTACTCCTTGATCGCGACCTGCCTGCCCAGCGAATGATCGGCTGCGAGATAGACGATGCCGAAGCCGCCTTCGCCGACCAGGTCGACGATCTCGAACTCCGACAGATGCGTGCCGATGGGTAAGGCGTTGTTCGACTTGCCGATGCGGGTACCGGAAAAAGTCCTCGGCGCGGGTGCAACACCTGCACCGAGGACGAGCGTCTTGTCATTGTCCGACTCTGGCACCTCAAGCACCTCCGATTCCTGGCGTCGCGTCACTGGTAGGAGAATAGACAAGCATCTTCGTCAGAAACGAGGCGGTCGGCAAGCCCCTGAACGCAAATCCACCACTCGCCCCTGCACATCCATGACACCACCACAACGAGTAGCCAGCAAGGGACTCCTGCAGCCGCATGCCGGCGATGGCAGCGAGGCAGTTCGCGGGAAAGCCCTCGTTGTCCGTCGACTGCAGGCCGATCAACTGTTCTTGTTGCGCCAGCCGCTCCGCCGCCGCAGCCCACGGCAGCGCGGGCTGCTCGTCGAGTGTCGGCAGGCCGAGTTCGCTCAGCGACTCTTCGAGGGCGTCGATTCCGTGGTCGGGATCGAGTACCGCCCGCGCGCATCGCTCGAGTCGCTTCAACCAGAGGTCAAGCGCAGGGGCCGCCGCCAGCAGCAAGGTTGCGGGCGGCAGCGCGGTCGCCAGGGTGATGGGAAAGTAGCGACCGACCCGGTCCACCGACGGCATCCAGACGCCCGTCCATGCCTGCGGCCCGAGCACACCGGGCGTCAGGAAGAAATGCCAGACATGCGCAGTCAGGAAGCTCTCCAGCCACTCGCCGCCGAGTTCCGTGCGGCTGTGCGTGATCCCTTCCTGCAGCCAGGCGTCCCAGCGCTCGACGAATTCCGCTGGCAGTCGGCGCTGCGAGAAATCGCCCAGCTGCGGCAGCTTGCCATACCACCCGGCAGCAGCGGTCATGCGTTGGTGGCCAGCAGCCTGCCGGACTTGATGGCCCGAAGCGAAAAAAGTGGGAGACGAGCGCAGTTCTTCACGGATTGCAAGCGCATGGTTGTTCTAGTCGTGCAGAAATATCGGAGAAAAGATCCGTCTTGCCACTTTTCGCCGCCGACTTGGTCAAGTCCGACAGGCTGCTAGAGGTCGCTTGGGCAGCGGAACTCGGAGAGTTCGCGCAAGCGGAACGGATTCTGCACGCTGCTGGCGGTCACCTCGAAGGTCGCGGACCGGCCATCGATGTCGAAGGTGACGCGGAAAGTCTCCGGTGAGCCAAAATCCTCGACCCGCGACCTGTCGAAGAGCCGGAACAGCGACCAGACGCCCTCCGTCGCCTTGCTCGAGGTGCCGCCGGGTCCGGGAGGAGTGATCTGGATGCGCGCCGACAGACCCCCCTTGCTGCCTGGCCATTGGATGGACTGCGGTACCTGTGGTCCGTGCGCATAGCGGACCAGCTGCCCATCGAGGTCGAGCGTGAACTGGCTGATCGCTGCATCCATCTCGATCGGTTTAAAGGCGAGCTGCATCGAGCCACCGCCGCGGAAGAAGACGTCGCGGATCGTTGCCGCACGCTGGAACTGGGCAAGATTTCCAGGATTGCCGAGCGAGTGTTCCTGAACCTTCCTGAAGCTCCACGGGCGGGTCGAGGTATCGACGTATGGCGCCAGATTCTTCTGGAAGAAATCGTCCATCAGGCCGCCGGGCCCGAACAGCCGGGCGAAATCATCGCGGGTGACGTCGCGGATGCTGTTGCGGTCGAAAGGATAGCGACCATCGATGGCGAGCTTGCAGAACTGCCCGATCTGCGTGCCGACGGCAGAGGACAGGGTCTCGCGCGTGGCGACGAGCGACTGGCTCGTGCCCGCGCTGGACAGTTGCTGCAGCATCGAGCGAAGTGGTTCCGGCATGTTCGCGCTTTCCGCCTTGACGCGTGCCGTCGAGGTGGCTGGTGGCGCCGCAACCTTGTCCCGGATCGCCGTCTCCGTTGCCGAGAGCTGCACGTAGACATCGTTGAGCAGTTGCATGACGCCATCGATCGGTGCCGCCTTGCCGTCGCCGGTGACGAGCTGCCGGATCTTGACGAAGCGGTCGTCGACGATGCTCTCCAGGCGTTGTCTCGGTGCGGCTGCGGCAGCGGGATCGCTGCCGCCGAGACCGAGAACCTTGCCCAGTTCCTGCTTCGCTCCGGCCAGCTTTTCCTCGGCTTGGTCGAGGACCGACTTCTGTCCCTCCTTCGGCGTCAGCGTGGTCTCCCGCGCCACTGCCCTGAGAAACCGTGGCAGGGGCGAGTCCGGGGCGGCCAGGACTCTCGCCATCTGGATGCTCTGGCTGAGGCTGGTCGATCGGATCAGCGTGATGTCGGCGAGATAATCCTCCCACACCCGGACGTAATCGGCGAGGTAGAGCTTGCGCACGTCATTGGCGATGCTGCTGGTGTCGCGCAGGGCGAAGCTCGTCTTGCCCGCCGTTCCCAGGACCCACGTTTCCTCATCGGCCAGCTTCCGGGCCACGGCGCTGACTTCCTTGTCGAAGCCCTTGTGATAGCCGTCGTAGGTGTACAGGCCGGGCACGCCGCGGGTCAGCGGCGCGCCGCTCTTGCGGACGAAAACGAGCGAGGCGCCACCGCCAGCGGCCTGTTCGATGCTGAACTCGGGAAAGGCGCTGCCGACTCCCTGCCGCTTCAGGCGACTGTAGATGCGGTTCGGCAGCGTGTACCGGAGCAGCATCTCGCGCGTTCGCGCGACCAGCGCCGCGTCCGGCACGACCGGCGAAGCGACCGGGCCATCGGCGAAGAGATTGTTGAGGTGCATGGTCAGCGCCGCCCGTTGATCGGTGGTCGCGTCGCGCGGCAGGTTGCGCTCCCAGTCGAAGCTGATCCAAGCCTTCAAAGCCTCGGCATCAAAATGCTTCGGATCGTTGAGCATCTGGTAGGCCTTGAGGGTTTCATACGCCAATTCCAGATTGCTCCCGTCGAGCGCGCGCAGCTGGCTCTCGATGCGCTTCGAGATCCGCGGGAAGAACGCATCGCGCAGCAGGCCGCGGTACGCCTGCTCGGCCGCCGCATCGAGTTTCTCGCCCTGGAAGAGCCCGAGTCCCATGCCCAAGGGTGCGTCGTCGCGCGCGCGGCTGGCGGTTGATGTGACGTTGCGCACGCCATCGAGGGCGGCCAGGATGGCCAGCGGATCGCCCTGCGGTGCGCCGGCAATCTGCGCGACGATCGTCCTCGCCGCCGCCGTACTCGCTTGCACCTCGTCGACGTAGGTCCGGTTGCGCAGATAGCTGAGCGTCCAGCCGAACAGCAGCAGCAGCGAGAGCAGGGCCATGGAGAGCAGTGCGGCAGCATGGATCAGGCTTCGCCGTCGTTCCCACTTGAGGTTGGCGCCACCGAGTCGCGATTCCGCGAACACCACCTCGCGCAGCAGGCGAGTCAGGAAGAAACTCTTGCCGCTGCCGGCCTCGGGACGCAGCAGCCGTCGCTCGACACCGAAGGCGCCACCGAGGCTCGCCATGACGCGGTCGATCGGATTTCCCTCCTGCGTCCCGCTGGTGAAATAGACGCCGCGCACCATCAATGGATGATCGTAGCCGGACGGGGCAAGGACTTGGGCGAGAAAGGCCTCGAGCAGTCGGCTGACGGCGCCGAACTGTTGGTCGAAGGCGCTGATCGCGCTCCGCCGCCGCAGGTCGGCTTCTTCCTGCAGGCGCGGCACGAGCAGCGCGTGCAGACGATCCAGCAGCGCCGCCAGTTGTCCGGGCAGTGCCTTCAGAGCCTCGACGCCGGTCTCGTCGAGCGGGAACGTGAAGCCCCAGACCTGGTCCCGCGCCTCCTTGCCGAGGTTGGAGAAGAACTCGTTGAAGCCGGCCATCAGGTCCGACTTGGTGACCAGGACGTAGATCGGCAGGCGCACGCCGAGCCGGGAATACAGTTCCTGGACCCGCGCCCGCAGCGCCTCGGCATGGCGAGTGGCTGCGGCTTCCGACTGTGCGAGCAGGTCGCCGAGACTGACGGTCAGCAGCACACCGTTCAACGGCTGGCGCGGACGATGCTTGCGCAGCAGGGCAAGAAAGCCCAGCCACGCCTCGCGGTCCGCGTCATGATCGGAATCCTGCGTCGTATAGCGACCGGCGGTGTCGATGAGGACGGCTTCGTCGGTAAACCACCAGTCGCAGTTGCGTGTGCCGCCGACTCCCTTAAGCTCCTGTCTGCCGAGCTTGTCGGCAAGCGGAAAGCGCAGGCCGGAGTTGACCAGGGCGGTCGTCTTGCCGGCGCCGGGCGCACCGATGAAGACGTACCACGGCAGCTGGTAGAGGTAACGCGCCGAGCCGAGGCCGCGCAGGCGCGCCAGCGCGCCGCCCTTGACCGGCTGCGCCTGGCTCTGGCGCAGCACCTTCACCGCCTCTTCGAACCGCTGCCGCAGGGTCGCCACCTCAGGCGACTCGACCGCTTGCTCGCTGGTCTTGCCGAGCAGCCCGTCAAGCAGCCTGGCATTGCTGCTGCGTGCTCGCCAGCGGCGGATCGCCAGGCGCAGGATGACCAACAGGACCAGCAGGCCGATCATCAGCCAGCGGATGGTTTCCGATGCGAACGGCTCATGGCCCGCGATGGCCAACAGCGGACTGACGAACCAGATCAACAGCGACAGCGCGATCAGACCCAGCGTTCCGAGCACGATCGGGTGGAGCAGCGCGCGCAGGATCCTTTTCATCTGTCTCCCCTTGTCGATGCAGCGGCGTTCACGTCAGGGCCGGGCGCAGCGGGATACACGATGATCTCGACCCGGCGGTTGCGGGCGCGGCCTTCGGCTGTGTCATTGCTCGTCACCGGGTCGGTCTCCGCGCGTCCTTCCGTTCTGATCGCCGGGCGTGCGCCGAGATGGGGCGACAGCGTTGCCGCGACGGCGTCGGCGCGTGCCTGCGACAGATGCCAGTTCGAGGGGAATCGGGCCGACCGGATCGGGCGGTTGTCGGTATGGCCCTTGACCAGCACGCTGCCCTGTACCTGCCGAATGGCATCACCCACGCGTGCCAGCAGTTGCGTAAAGGTGGGCGAGAGCGTCGCGCTGCCCGCCTCGAAGAGGCCATCCCCCTGCGCCAGGACGATGCTGTGGTCGGGCAGGTCGCGGACGATGACGCGGCCGGCCTCGATATCGCTGACCAGGAAGTGGGCCAGTCGGGCCGGCGCCTTCGCCGGCGGGGGCTGCGGGCTGGCGGCGGCTGCCGGCGCGCCTGCCTTGAGGGCGAGGATCGCGGAAAACGCCGGGTCGGAATGGCGGTTCAAGGCAAACGAGGCCAACAGGTAGAGCAGTGCCAGCACGAGCGTCGAGAGTGCGGCGACGGCCCACAACGGAAGATTTTCGCGCAGGGGGCGCGTTGCCCCGGCGGTGCTTTGCCAGGCGGGCGAGAGTTCGCGGCTGATCTCCCCGCGCTCCTTGAGCAGCATCTGCGCCAGGCGCTCACGAATCGAAGCCAGTTGTGCGTGACCATTCTGCAGCACCCGGTAGCGTCCCTCGAAGCCGAGGCTGAGAATCAGGTAGAACAGTTCGAGCAAGTCGCGATGGGTGCCCGGCTGTTGGGCAACCCGGCCCAGAAGCTCGAAAAATTTCTCGCCGCCCCAGGCCTCGCCATGGAACTGCACCAGCAGGCTGCGCTGCGCCCACACCTTCTCGCCCCAGGGCGTGTTGGCGGCCGCTTCGTCGAGGAAGGTGCACAGGGCATAGCGGCCCGCCATCACCTGCTCGTGCACGACCCCGCGTTCCTTTGCCTGGCGCTCGAAAATGCTCACCGCACGCGCCAGCGCCTCGCGCAGACCACCCGGATCGGCGTGGTGAACCTGGCGCAACTGCGGGGCAAGATTGAGCAGTGGATTGGCGGCCGCAACCAGCGGGTTCAGCCCGGTGTTCCAGTCGAGGGAGGATAGTTCGACCCGCTCGAAGCGGGACCCGGCAGGCGATCCTTCGCTCGTGCTGGCTGCTGCCGGGCGACTCGATCTCGCTCCGGGCGAGGGTACGAGCAGGGTCTTGTCCGACGGGGGCAAGAAAGGATCATCGTGCACCATGTGGCCCATCTCCAGTCATGCAGCAGCGCGACAGCGGCTGTGGTCAGGCGCGGATGGCCCACAGCGCGAGCTCGAGCGACGGGAAGTTGCCCGAGACGTAAATGCCCAGCCCACCCGAATCGTTGAGCTGTTTCCACAGATCCCCCGAGTTCTCCAGTTCGAAGTAGCTGAACCCGGCGTGGTAGGGAATCTGCCGCGGCGCGACGGCCAGCGGGCGCAGGGCGATTCCGGGCAGTTGCAGATTGACCAGTTCGCGGATCTTCTCCAGCGGCCCCAGCTTCGCCTGGGCCGGAAAGCGTGTCCGCAGTGTCTCGCTGGGCATCTGCGCGTTCACCGCCAGGACGAAACCGGCGTTGCGCAGCAGGCTGCGATCGGCGATCACGCCGACATAGCGCCCCTGCTTGTGATCCTGCAGTTCGATCTGCATCGCGTTTTCCTCGATGACGGTCCCCAGGAACCGCCTGATCTCGGTCATCAGCGGGCCGAAGCAGAGTTCGAGCGCATCATGGTTGTAGGCCGGCATGGCGGACGGGCATCTTTCGCTGCGCACCAGCGTCGCCAGTTCGCCGGCGAGTTCCAGCAGGCGAGCGAACAGACGCTCGGGATGGAGCTGGGACTGCTCGACGAGATGGTTGAAAACCGGCAGGTGGCGATTCACGGTCAACAGGAAGATGAAGTGGGCAATCTCCGCCACCCCGCCCGCGGCCGGCTGGACGACTCTCGCCGCCAGCGCATCCGAGCGCTGCTTGAGCTGCCCGCAGATTTCGCGCTGGATGCTGGCGAGAACCGGCGAGGTCCGGCACGAGAGTACCGGCGGGATATAGCTGCGGTCGACCAGCAGGCTGTTGTCGGGGCGTCGCTCACTGACGCGCAGGACACCGATGCGGAGAAAGGCATCCGAGATCTGTTCCGCTACCACGAGGCGCAGCCGCGGGTAGCCGACCTTGACCGGCTGCGCGCTGGAGTCGGCCGTCGTCGAATCGCTGAACTCCTCATCGGCCTGGGTGAAACGCGCCAGATCGGCAGCCGTGTCCGACGGCAGTGCGTCCTCGAGGCTTTCCGGTCGGCGCAAGGGCAGAGCCAGATAGACGATGGCATTGCGGGCGTCAGCCGGGAAATCGAGCGCGAGCGGCGCCGGATGCGCCGCCGGAAAGTCGAATGGCGTGCCGTCCGGCAGGACGCCGCGGGCTGCGAGCAGGGCCACCTTGCCCGTGCTCAGTGCGCCCTCGTCGAGTTCGAGCTGGCTGAATCCCCAGAAGAGCCCCCCCAGCGCCCGCGCGCGGCTCTCGACGAACCACTCCGCGTAGCGGTCCTGCTGCTGGAAATGCTGTGGGCGAAGAAAGAGGCCCTCCGACCACACGACCTTACTGAACCAGGACATGCGTCTCCCCCGGAGCGAAAAGCAGGACGGGCGCCCCCGCGCGCCGCCCCGTCAGCATCAGTACGCGCGCGGCGTGATCGAAACGCTGTTCCTGTCGACCCGGATCGAATAGCTGGTCGTCATGTTCTGGGGAACTGGAGCGGTTGCGCGCCAAAGCGTCTGGTTGAAATCACGAAAGGCGACAAAAACGCCAAGTGCATGGGCATCGCCGAGCGGCCGCAACTCCACCGAGTGGCGTTGGCCCGGCCTGAGCGTCAGTTCCTCGCGCAGCACCTTGCTGGCAGCCAGCACGGTGTCGTCGCGCTCGAAAAGCGAGAAGTAGTCGGCACTGTCAAAAGCGCCGGTACTCTGAAGAAGATAGTAGCGGAGCACCACCGGCATCCCCCGGCCCGTGACATCGGCGTTGACCGAATCGGCAGCCGTCAGATCGATGCGGACGATCGTCGGCTTCGGCGGTGGCGGCGGGGAAGCACATGCAGCGAGGAGCACGACCCATGCGGCCACGGCAACGACAAGAGCGTATTTTCTTGTATTCATCAAGCCATGCCCTGTTCAGGTGGGTCTTGCGCTACGTGGCGATTATTGTCGACATCGAGGCCGGGCGCAACCCCATGCCGGCGACGCGACGGCTGCGCCTGACCGCGCCTTGGCGGTGGCACGCGGGCAGCTGCAGGCGGGCGGCTGGGGACTGCCGGCAGGGCGCAGCGAGGGCCGGCAGGCGACTGCCGAGCCATCACGTTCCGGTCACTGTGGGAACAAGCCATTCGCTGCTCGCTGCCATGACGGGGCAGAGCAAACGGCCGCTCGGGCAGCATGTTTCCCTGCCGCTCGGCTGTCGGCTGTCGGCTGCCGGAGTCCGGGGGCCGCCCGGTACGGGCGACCCCCGAGGTGCCCGCGGACGCCGAACCGTTGCCGGAGACTACTTGGCCGGTTTGGTGGTGATCTCGACGCGGCGGTTGACCGCGCTGTTGGGGCTGTCCTTGTCCTTGAGCTGTGCCGACCCGACGCCCGTCGCGGCAAGGAACGACGGCGTAACGCCGAAATCCTTGATGAAGTACTGGCGAACGGCTTCCGCACGCTGCTGCGACAGACGCTGGTTCAGCTGCTGCGAGCCGGATGCATCCGTATGACCGACGAAGACGACCTTGTTCCCCGACTGCTCGTTACGCTTCAGCACCGGGCCAAACTGGGCAAGCAGGCTCATGGCAGCGGCCGAGATCTGCGCCGACCCGACAGCGAAAGAGACATCGACAGGCAGCGAGTAGGTCTTCCGCGACACGATCTGCCCGCAGGTGAAACCGGCTTTCGCCGCTTCAGCGCAGTCGCTCGCGGTCGCCGACTTGGGGAAAAGCCCCTCCTCGATGGACTCGGCCGTGACCTGCCCGGTCAGCTCGACGACATTGCCGGCCGGCCCTGCAGCCGTGGCCGTTGCCGAGAAGAACAGCCCGAGAGCGCTGCAAACGAGCAAAGAAAGGAATGAAGAACGATGCATGGCGTGATACCTCCCTCCGAAAGAACCCGATAGGCCCCGGCGCATTGTTTGCGCCTCGACCCCCTTGATTATAATCACTGTACCGGCTGTGCGCAGGTTCTTTCGCTGCTGCTGGCGCGGTTTTGGGCGCACCGTGGCGCCGGCCGGGGCAGGACGTTCATCGCCGGCAGAGCGACTTGCCGGTCGCTCGGCAGCGCGCGCTTCACTGCGCAGCGAAGCGCCCGGGCGGGCGAGCCGTCACCGGCGGTCGATCAACAGACATCCGACTTGCGCGATCCGCACAGACCCTTCGGCGGCTGGTAGCCGAGGCGGACTGCTTCCGGTCCGAAGAACTCGGCGTCGGGGTCCCCCTTCTGCGCCAGTTGCCGGTACAACTGGTAGCAAGCGATGGCGTTGCCGAGCAGCCCGGAGTAGCGCAACCACTGCTCGCTGCGCGCCGGATTCGCTGCGAGATCGCCGCTGCCGAGGCGGTAGTTGTCCGCAATCCGCGCCGCCGCGTCCTTGTCGCCGCGCAGCGCCTTGCGCATGTCCTCGGCAAAGCGTTCATCGCTGCTGCTGACGCGAAAGGCGCTCAGGGACAGGCGAACGAAGCGGCTCGAGAGTGCCCGCAGCGCGTCCTCGGCGCCAGCCAGTGCGACCCGCGTCTGCGGCTCGTAGCGGCCCTCGGGGTAGGATCGGAGGAAGCTCTCGGCAGCCTTCTTGATGTCGGCCGGCGTTGGCGCGGCGAGAACGGCCTCAAAGGCATCGTCCTCGGCGGTGCGCGGCCCGCTCGTGGCACGCGCCTTGCCCAGCCGGAACACGCCGGTGCGGCCGGTGGTGATGTGTGGCCGCTGCGCCAGCTTGCGAATGATCGCCAGCGAATGGTTCGACATCGTTCGCGCCACGCGCAGGCGGGTGAACTCGAAGATGTCGGCGAACGAGATTTCCTGATCGACGTTGGTGAGCACATGCACCAGTTCACGCGTGTAGAAGCTGTTCTGGTTCGGATCGCTCGGCGACAGCGAGACCTGGCCGGCACTGGCCGAAAAGGCGACGATGCAGCCCGTCGGCGCCGTTGAATAGTTGAACGCTCCGGTTTTCTCGTCTTCCGAAATGCCATCCCGGCAGGCATCGATGACGGCCACGCCAAGCCCCGGGTAGCGCTGCGGAAACGCAGCGAGGACCTCGTCCTGCAGGTTGACCGACTTCTCCTTGGCTTTCGGATCGTCGCTGGCGACGCCGGAAGGCAGCAGATAGTTGCGCCCTTCGTACTGCATGCCGTGGCCGCAGAAGTATACGATGCCGATTCCCCGGCCATCATCGGGCAGGACTCCCATTCGCTTGCCGAAGCGGTCGACCGCCGCCGCAAAGCGGGCGCGGTCGACATCGTTCTCCACCTGCACGTCGAAGCCGTGGAGGCGCAGCGCCGCCTCGAGGTCGCGGCCGTTCTTGCGTGCCGGCTGGATGCTCTTGCCATCCGGATAGCTGCCACAACAGATCAACAGCGCGATCCGATGACCGGGCGTGTGGCCCGCATCACGCCCGCCCGTCTGCGCAGCCGGCTCCGCTTCGCCGGCGGCGACCGCGCAACGCGTCGCCAGACCGAGCTGGCTGGACAACAGGATACCGGCGGCGCGGGCGAGAAAGCGTCGTCGGGACGGCGAAGCGCGGAGCGATCTACCGTGTATTGAAGCGGGAGCCCTCATCTCATCTCGACCAGAAGCGATGTGCAACGAGCCGCAAGAATAGCCTGAATTGGCGCGCAGCGGGAGCACCACGGGTCGCTGCTCCTGGCTCTTGCCAGGGCAGGTAGCGGCTCCCGGCGTGCCTCTGCCGAACACGGCAGCACGCGGCGCTGCCGGCATCGTCCTCGACGCAATGCTGGCATCAAAATGGCGGCGACTTCGTCTATACTCACGCCGCGATCATTGTTTGAAGAACATGCGATGGCGCGATGTGATCCTGGCGGGGGAGGGCGGGGTCGGGATGATCGACCTGTCGGGTTGATCGGCTTTCTTGGGGGAGAGCGGGATGCTGGGCGACACTCGCGGCCGCGGGTGCCCTGTTCGCGGCGTGGTCTTGGCGGTGCTGTGGCTGCTGGTTGGCGAAGCGGCGTACGCGCAGGTCGACGCGGGGGGTCTGTTGCGCGACATCCAGGGCACGCCGGGTCTGCCGAAGCTCGACGACGCCGAGGTCGGCAGCGAACTGCCGCTGCCGAAGCGCGAGATTGCCGACGTCCCGGAACTGCGGCTTGACGTCGCCGGCTTCGAGATCGTTGGCGTCAGCGCGGACGAAGCCGCCGCCGTGCGCGACAAGCTGGGGTCCTTCACCGGCAAGGACAAGACGTTCCAGGACCTGCTCGACGCCGCCGGCGTGGTCAAGAACCATTTCAACGCCCAGGGCTACCTGCTCGCGCAGGCCTACATCCCCGAACAGAAGATCAGCGACGGCATCGTCCGCATCGTCGTCCTCCTTGGCCGCCTGGGCAAGATCGAGCTCAACTACAACGAACAGACGCCCGTCTCGCGCGCGCGCATCCAGGGCTACCTCGACCGTCTGCAGGCCGGCAGCGTCCTGCAGACGAGCGACATGGAACGGGTCCTCTTCCTGATCAACGACCTGCACGGCGTCAGCGCCAGGTCCACCGTCCGTCCGGGCAGCGAACCCGGAACCGCTGACCTCGTGCTCGACGTCGAACCCGACCAGCGGCTCTCCGGGCAAGTCCAGATCGACGACATGGGATCGCGCTACACCGGCACCAACCGCATCACCGGCAGCCTCGTCTTCGGCTCGCCGCTCGGTCTCGGCGACTCCCTGTCGCTGCGCGCCCTCTTCTCGCAGGACGGCGGCACCGGCTACGGCTCCGCCAGCTACGTCGTCCCGGTGGGCAGCGACGGCCTGCGACTCGGCGTTTCCTACTCCTACCTTGGCTACACCCTGCTCGAAAAGCAGGGCATCCCGGAAGGCAACGGCCTCGCCCGCGACATGATGGCCTTCGCCCTCTACCCGATCGTCCGCTCGCGCAACCTCAACGTCTTCGTCCAGGCCGGCTACGACTACCAGAAGTTCACCGACAACCCCGACGCCGGACTGTCGATCCACCGCACCTCCCGCTCCGTTCTGCTCACCCTCAGTGGCGACCTGCGCGACGGACTCTTTGGCGGCGGCATCAACAACTTCTCGCTCGGCTACGTCAACGGCACGCTCGACAACCCCACTGCCGAAGTCACCACCCCGGTCGGCCGTTTCCAGAAGATCAACCCCTTCTACTCGCGCCTGCAGGCCGTCGGCGACAGCAAGTTCCTCTTCTTCTTCCGCTACGCCGGCCAGTTCACCCACGACCGGCTCGACAGCTACCAGAAATTCAGCCTCGGCGGCCCCTTCGGCGTGCGCGCCTACCCGGTCGGCGAAGCACCGGGCGACGAAGCGCAGATCGTCACCGCCGAACTGCGCTACCCGCTACCCAACTGGGACGGCAAGATCCCCGGCGCGCTGATCGGCGCCCTGTTCTACGACTGGGGACGATCGCGGCTCGACATCGACCCGCCGACGAAGATCGACGACCCGCCCAACCAGCGCACCCTCTCCGGCTACGGCATCGCCCTCAACTGGGCGACCGCCAAGAGCTGGTCGGCACAGGGCAGCGTCGCCTGGCGACAGCAGGGCACCCTCGTCAATGACGAAGTCGACCGGCGACCGCGCGTGTACTTCCAGCTCAGTCGCTACTTCTGACCCCGCAGCAGCCGTCAGCCGCAGTCCGAGGAAAACCGCCATGGCCAGCAAAGTGAATCGGGAGCCGCACCGCAACCATCGCGAAGCACCGTGCCGCGCCACCCTGCGGCCGATCGTCTTTGCCCTCATGGCCGCCTTCGGCAGCAGTGCCCACGGCCTGCCGACCGACCCCAAAGTCATCGCCGGGCAAGCCACCGTCAGCAACAGCAGCCCGTCGAGCATGGTGATCAACCAGAGCAGCGGCAAGGCCGCGATCGACTGGCGGACCTTCAGCGTCGCCGGCCACGAATCGGTGCGCTTCGCGCAACCCTCGGCGAGCGCGATGACCGTCAACCGCGTCACCAGCAACGATCCCTCGCAGATCCTCGGCCGCATCAGCGCCCCGGGCTCGGTCTACCTGATCAACCCGGCGGGCGTCATGTTCGGCAAGAGCGCCGTCGTCCATGTCGGCAACCTCGTCGCCAGCACCCTCAACGCCAACCCGCACGACCTGCTCGCCGGTCGCATGGTGTTCACCGCCGATCCTGCCGGCGCCGGTGTCGTGCGCAACGAAGGCCAGATCAGCACGCCGGCGGGCGGCAGCGTCTCGCTGATCGGCGCGCGGGTGATCAACACTGGCCACATCAGCACCCCCGGCGGCACCACCGGCCTGATTGCCGGCGAGAAGGTTGCCATCGACTTCGACGGCGACGGCCTCATCCGCTACCAGGTCGATGGCGCGATGGCGCGCGCCCTCGTCGAGCACAGCGGGCGGATCGACGCCGACGGCGGCCGCGTCGTCATGCAGGCCCGGGCGCGAGACGCCTTGCTCGACACCGTCCTCAACGTCGAGGGCGTCGTCCGGGCGCGCGGCGTCGCCGTGCGCAACGGCGAGATCCACCTCGACGGTGGCGGCAGCGGCGTTGTCAGCGTCAGCGGCCAGCTCGACGCATCGACGCCCGATGTCGCCCGCCAGGGCGGCGAGATTCGCGTCCTCGGCGATCGCGTCGGGCTGTTCGGGCAGGCGCGGCTCGACGCCTCCGGCGAAGCGGGCGGCGGTACGATCCTGATCGGCGGCGATTACCAGGGGCAGGGCAGCGAGCGCAACGCGACGCAGACCTTTGTCGGCCCCGAAGTCGCCATCACCGCCGACGCCGGGTCGACCGGCGACGGCGGCAAGGTGATCGTCTGGGCTGACGACTGGACGCGCTACCACGGCACGATCTCGGCCAAGGGCGGCGAGCAGGGCGGCGACGGCGGCTTCGTCGAGGTTTCCGGCAAGCGGAACCTGAGCTTCGACGGCGATGTCGTCACCTCGGCGGCGAAGGGTCGGGCGGGGATGCTGTTGCTTGATCCGGGGGATCTGTTTTTCTCGGCGGCGGCGGTTGGCGGGGCAACACAGCTCACGGGGCCGCTGGTGTTTCAGACGGCCAACGCAACGGACGACTTCTATGTTCTGTCGAGTCGCTTTGGCGGCGCCGGCTCTTCCTACACCCTGCAGGCACACAAAGACTTCATTCTGAACACCAATGCCAGCTTTGCGAGCACTGCCGGACAGACGGTCAGCATCACGGCCGGGAACAGCATTCGGTCGAACCTACAACCACCACGGACCAACAATTTCTCGATCACCACCGCTGGTGCCGACCTGACTCTGACGGCGCAGTCGATGAGCCTGGGGGCCGTCTCAACTGGAGCCGGCCGACTGACGATCAACGCCGGTGGTCCGGTGACGCAGGATGGTGACGCGCAGGTAGGCGGCACGACGACGATCGATGCTGCTGGCCAGAACGTCACTCTCGACCGTGCAGGGAACGACTTCACCGGTCGCGTCACGGTGAGCGGGAAGGACGTCACGCTGCAGGACAGCAACGCCCTCAGCCTCGCCGGCAGCGTCACGGGCAATCTCACCACCACCAGCCAGGCGCTGCTGCTCGGTGCGACGACGGTTGGTGGCACGGCGACGCTGAATGCCGCTGGCGCGGTGACGCAGGACGGCGACGTCCGGGTGACCGGCGCGACGGCGATCAACGCCTCTAATCAGGACGTCACCCTGAGCCGTACCAGCAATGACTTCACCGGTCGCGTCACGGTGAGCGGGCGGAACGTGACGTTGCGCGACGCGAATGATCTCAATGTCGCCGGCACGGTCACGGGCAATCTCCTCACCACCAGCCAGGCGCTGCTGCTCGGTGCGACGACGGTCAGTGGCACGGCGACGCTGAATGCCGCTGGCGCGGTGACGCAGGACGGCGACGTCCGGGTGACCGGCACGACGGCGATCAACGCCTCTGGCCAGACCGTTAGCCTTAGTCGGGGGAATAGCTTTGGCGCCACCACGATCAGGGCTGGTACCAAGGTAGTTGCATTGCACGACCAGGCGTTGGGTGACGGACCGGCGACCGTTGCGAGTGGCGCCACACTCAACATCGCCGACAACGTAGTCCTCTCGATGCCCAGCGGTCTGAACCTTTCCGGATTGGGGGTAAGCGGTGCCGGCGCGCTGACCGGCACCGGCACGGCCCAATACATAGGCGGCGTCACGCTGAGCGCGGACTCCCGTGTGGGCGTCGCCAACTCCAGCGATCGACTGGCGTTGACCGGAAAGATTGAGGGTGATTTTGCCCTTTTCAAGGTCGGCGCCGGCACAGTGGTTCTTTCCTCGCAGAACACTTACAAGCAGGGCACGTTCATCGAGGAAGGCACGCTGACGGCCGGGCACGACCAGGCGTTGGGTGAGGGCGTGGCGAGGATCTACCGGGGTGCGACGCTGAACATTGCCGACGGGAAGACGCTGACCCTGCAGGCAGGCCGCAGTGTGATATTTGATACGCAGCTCGCCCCCGGAGCTGGGGCTGGTGCGCGTGGCGCGCTGACCGGAAGCGGTACGGCGCAGTACGGGGGTCCGGGGGGCGTTGGCGGTGCGATCAGGCTGGATACGGATGCGGAGGTCGGTGCGGGTGCTGGCGGGACGTTGACGTTGACCGGAGAGATTACGGGTAATGCTGCCCTTTTCAAGGTCGGCGCCGGCACAGTGCTTCTTTCCTCGCAGAACACTCACAAGCAGGGCACGTTCATCGAGGAAGGCACGCTGACGGCCGGGCACGACCAAGCGTTGGGTGAGGGCGTGGCGAGGATCTACCGGGGTGCGACGCTGAACATTGCCGACGGGAAGACGCTGACCCTGCAGGCAGGCCGCAGTGTGATATTTGATACGCAGCTCGCCCCCGGAGCTGGGGCTGGTGCGCGTGGCGCACTGACCGGAAGCGGTACGGCGCAGTACGGGGGGCCGGGGGGCGGCGGCGGTGCGATCAGGCTGGATACGGATGCGGAGGTCGGTGCGGGCACTGGCGGGACGTTGACGTTGACCGGAGAGGTTACCGGTAATGCTGCCCTTCACAAGGTTGGCGCCGGAGCGGTCGTCCTTTCTCCGAGCGTGAAGAACCGCTACGCCGGTGGCACGTCAGTCGAGAAAGGCACGCTGACCGTCAAGCACGGGGAGGCGCTGGGAGACGGGTCGGTGACGATCAAGGACGGGGGCACGCTGGAGATTGCCAACGTTGCGCTGGCGCTGGGTTCGTCGGCGAAGATCACGATTGAGGACAACACGGTGGGGCCGGTGGGCTCGGTCGGTGGCACGCTGTCTGGAACGGGAGCTGGTGCAGGCTATGCGGGGGCGCTGGAACTTGCGCTGCACAGTCCTGGTGGGGGCGGGAGGACGAACGTTGGTGCTGCCAGCGGTGGCGTGCTGACCCTGGGTGGCGCGATCACGGGTTCTGGGGGGCTTTACAAGATTGGTACTGGAACGGTCGCCCTTTCGTCGGCGAACAGCTACACGGGCGAGACGACGATTGAGGCGGGCACGCTGCGGGCGGGCGTCGCCTCGGCACTGCCCGATAACGAGGCCGTCAGCGTCGGCACGAGCGGCACGCTCGACCTCGCTGGCCACGACCAGTCGATCGGCACCCTGACCGGCGCCGGCGCCATCAGCCTCGGCAGCGGCACCCTGAGCGTCCGTGATGGCGACTTCGCCGGCCAGATCGCTGG
>WBZM01000355.1_pt4 | contig 64002 bp, 60 predicted proteins | sample 5204271 | NCBI WGS metagenome assembly WBZM01 (sample SAMN12344346, study PRJNA552823) | activated sludge metagenome | biome: Activated sludge suspended growth; feature: Nitrification reactor; material: Wastewater; isolation source: activated sludge from nitrification reactor of wastewater... | reverse complement strand
GACGACATCTACCCGAAAGAGCCTACCAAAGCCAAGGCCATCAAAGCCGAGGGATAATTCGGCGTAGTCCTTTTCCTCTGTTGTGTACAATAGGTTGGCGCCAGCCACGAGGTTCCACCCCAGTTTTTTAAGTCCAGGAATGCGGTCGGTCAGCAAGCCTTTGAAGTCATGCTCCCAATGCCCTTCTACCCAGTTGCGGGCAGTGCTGTGCGCATGGTAGGGCAGCATCTTGAAAGCGTACATATAATAATCCCGATTGCCAAGGTGCGTCTCGTTGCCAAGGAAATGACGGTAGTCCTGAAAATAGAGCTTTTTGTGGTTCACAAAACTGCCCGCCTCGAAGCGAAAACGCATCACGCCATATTTGCCAAGCGTAATATCATTTTTGGAAATGGCAATGGAAAGCCTATCGTAGTCCACGTCGCTGCCGAGGGCGGCTATTCCCTTCCGGTAATGTAGCCAAAGGTCGGGGAAGTCGCTGCCCAATACATACTTTCGATCGGGGTAGTTGTAGTAACGCTGGCCGGGCCGAAACCGCAGGCTCAACCCAACCACGAGGGATTGGCTATTTGAAAGCGCCTCGTCCGTCAGGTGGTCGTTAATGGGCAGGTTGGGCTGGAACTCCCGTTTTTTCCGAAAGAAAATGCTATAATCCGTGTTGTTCTGCAAGGGCGAGCGGTCGGCCCATTGCGCAATGCCAAAGGCCAGGATGCCATTGGCCACCTCTTGCTGGTAGTCTGCTTTTATGTATTTTTTATCATAAAAACGGGCGTAGTTCCTTCGGTAAAATGCGGTAAAAATGGTATTGTAAAGCGTTGGAATTGGCTCCAGTTCGTTGTACTGCATGACCTCCTGCCCGCCAGACAATCGGAACTGGGCAAACTTCTTCGGGTCGAACCGCCAAGTCAAATCACCCGCCGCCCGTAGCTTTTGCTCTGCAAGACCATAGTTCACCCGACCGCCCGTTTCCAGCATCTTGTTGCGGTTTTTGTCAAAAAACTTTCGGTAGCTGAGGCCCACGTGCAGCTTCAAGCCCTGCACGAGGTTGTACTGCACGGAGTTGATGGGGGTGGCCAAGGTGATGGACTTCCGTTTCCAAGAGTTCTGCCAAGTATAGCCAAAAAGGAGGTTGCCCCATTCTGGTTTGTTCTCTTTTCGGTCGAGCGAGTCCATGAACGGCTTCGATTCTCGAATGACCTGGATGCTGTCCTTTTTCACATAATCAACGGCCTCCTCAGTGGTTAATGGCACAGGGCGGGTCTGGTTCCAATAAGTCGAGTCCTTTTCGTTGGCGCCTTCGTTCACCTTCATCACTTCGTTGCCGAAGAAGTCGTCGGAGAGCTTGGCGGTTAAGTCATAATTTCGGTAGATGCCCGTGTAATGCGCCCCAAACTTGAAGCCAAAGGCTCCGCCTGTGATGTCAAAGGTTTGGGAGAACAGCCGCCAGATGGGTTCATTGATTTTTTGGCCTTGAGCCACATCCGATTTTGTTGTTATCGGAACGAAATTCTGCCGGATGTTGAACGTATCAAAAAATGGCATCTGCGCTGAAAGGCCAGTGGTAAAAAGGTCGGCGCTCTGGATGTTCCAGGTATCGCTGACGATGTAGATAAAGCCCCGAAAGACCGGGTCGGCAGTGTTTTTTGGCATAACGGCAATCTTGTTCACCAGTCGGCCAGCTTCATCCACAAAGGCCCCTTCGAGACGGTATTTGTAGTGGCTCATGGCGTTGTCGGCAATGGGTGACACCATGTTCCGGCCAAACATCGAATAGTTGCGGTAAAGGTCTAAGTCCATTTCACGGGCCGAGTTGAAGCTGAACCCCTGGTTGTTGCCGCTCACTTTGCTCGATTCCATCACTTCCCGAAACTTATCCGGTTGCTTGAAATAGAGCTTGGAAACCGATTCGGACAAGTAAACAATGCCCTGCCCCGTGGTATCAAGGTTGCCGTCAAGGTCACCAACGTCTTGTCCGAGCAGCTTTTCCGGGGCCTTCAAAATCTTCACGTTGCCCTTGATATAGACCTCGCAAGTGAACGATTCCACCTGTTTCCGATGGAACTCCCTTCGCTCAATGGCCTTTCTGATAATGGGATAAGCGGGGTCTTCCGCATTTGCTTTTACTTCCACCCCGGCCAGTTCGATGGATTCTTCCTGTAAAATCACATCCCTGCGTACAGGCTTCTCCGCCACATCCACTGTTTCGGTGTGCTGCTTGAAACCGATAAACTGGAAAACCAACTGGTGGCGGCCCTTCTCCAAACTCAAACTGAATTCACCTTTTGCGTTGGTGGTTGTTCCATTGGTCGTTCCCTGAACGTAGATGGAGACGAAGGGCAACGGCTCGCCTTTCAGGTCCTTTACCGTACCACGCACTTGTGACAGCAGGCAAAATGGAAACAGGAGCAACAATGAAAGGAAGCAGGTTTTATTAAGCATGGGCGAAGTTTTGGCAAAAGTCGTAACAGTACGGTAAAGGGTTGTATTGATAGAGCAAATTCTGGCCATCCTAAAATGCACAAGCCCCTCGGTGGAACACACCGAAGGGCTTGTCATTATGCCTATTTGAATTTTCCTTTAAAAATCAATGCAACTTCGCCCCAATCAGCTTCAAAAACTCCGTCCTCGTCTCCTGCTTCTCAAACTGCCCTCGGAAGGCCGAGGTAGTCGTAAACGAATTCTGTTTTTGTACGCCCCGCATCATCATGCACATGTGATTGGCTTCGATGACTACGGCCACGCCCTGTGGTTTGAGTGTGTTGTTGATGGCGTTCAGGATGTCGAGGGTGAGGCGCTCCTGCACCTGGAGGCGGCGGGCAAACACATCCACTACACGGGGTATCTTGCTCAGGCCGACAATATAGCCGTTGGGTATGTAGGCGATGTGTGCTTTACCGACGAAGGGTAGCATGTGGTGCTCGCATAGGGAGTACATTTCGATGTCCTTCACGATGACCATCTCGTTGTATTCTTCCTTGAACATGGCCGAACGCAGTATGGCCTCGGCATCCTGCGCATAGCCGGAGGTGAGGAACTGCATGGCCTTGGCCGCCCTTTCTGGCGTCTTCAAGAGGCCGTCACGATAGGAATCCTCGCCCAATTCTTCAATGATGGAGCGGTAGTTGTCGCTGAGCTTAGCGGTCATTTGATGGTTATAGTTCTCTTCTTTTTGGTAGGACATTTCCAGTGTTTTGTACATTTTTTGGTCAGATTAAAGTGAAAGTTAGGTTAGAAACAGGAAGAAAACAGCGGCAGGCATTTTTTGTTCCGAGATTTTCCAGAAAGCCGGACAGTTCCGTCATTTTTGCGCAGCAAATAACCAGTCATGCAAATCAATTACAATGGCAAATTGGTGCCTGCCGAAACGCCGCTTTTCACGGCCCAAAACCGTTCCTTTCGTTACGGCGATGGGCTGTTCGAAAGCATCAGGGTTTTCAATGGAAAACTCCCCTTTCTCAGTTATCACTGGAAGCGGCTCACGGCTGGAATGGCATTTTTGGGCCTCGAAAAACCCCATTTTTACTCGCCTCAATTCTTTGCCCATGAAATTAGGAAGCTGACCAATGGCCAAGGCAACTGGCGAATCCGGTTGACAGTTTGGCGCAGTGGCGGAGGGCTTTACACCCCAGAAATCAATTTGCCTGAGTTCTTAATTGAAGCTATCGAGATGGTTGCCAAGTCAGGCGGTGACTTAGAGTCGCCGCCCGACTTGGGTCAATTCCAACTAAATGAACAAGGCCTAAAAATCGGAATCTGTCCCACTATACCTCCCCCACTAATTCAACCAGTTCCCCCAGTTCAACCAATTTACTTGCATGAATCTTCGATTTCCCAATTCAAACTCACCTCCGCCCTACCTTATGTACTTGCCGCTAATTTCAAAAAGGCCCACGGCCTCGACGACTGCCTCTTGCTCAATACAGCTGGACGCTTGGCTTGCGCCTCCAGCGCAAATCTTTTTATAGTAAAAAATGGCCGACTGCTCACTCCACCTCTCACAGAAGGCTGTGTGGCAGGCACGATGCGGGCGGCCCTATTCGACATTGCGGCAGCGATGAAAATAAAGTTGCTCGAAAAAAAAATACGGCTGACCGACCTTGCAGCTGCTGATGAAATATTGCTTACAAATGCCATTCAAGGAATACGTTGGGTGCAGAAGGTGGAAGGAAATGAAGAGAGCCTTGGCCATGAAATTGCCAAAAAAATGGTCGAAGGTTTAAACCAACTGATTCAAAAGTAAAATGGCCGAGCGACTTCCAATCGCCCGGCCATTTCTATTTCTAATCATCGAACCGTTCCGCCCTTGATTCCCATTTAGCGGGCGAGCGCCAGAGGGCCGAGAGCAACAGTTCCCGCATGAACAGGAATTCCTTCGGCAAGCGGTCGTACATGGTGGCGAAAAGTTCTTCGTGGGCAAGGATTTCTTTTTTCCAAAGTTCCCGGTCCACGGCCATGATTTTCTTGAACTCTTCTTTCGGGTAGTCTTCCATCCCCGTCCAGTCTATGTCACGGTGGCGGGGCATCCAGCCGATGGGGCTTTCGACAGCGCCGGCACGGCCACGCACCCGCTCCACTATCCATTTCAGCACCCGCATGTTCTCACCAAAGCCCGGCCATGCAAAGCTGCCGTCCTGGTTCTTGCGGAACCAGTTGACACCGAAGATACGGGGCGCATTGGGCAGCGGACGGCCAAATTGCAACCAATGGTTGAAATAATCGGCTACGTGGTACCCCATGAAAGGCAGCATGGCAAATGGGTCACGGCGCACCTTGCCCAATTCTCCGAAGGCAGCGGCAGTCATCTCTGACCCCATCGTGGCGGCGAGATAGACCCCAAAGTTCCAGTTGAAGGACTGATAAACGAGCGGCACCACAGTGCTACGACGGCCTCCGAACACAAAGGCACGGACGGCAACACCCTGTGGGTTGTCCCAGTCCGCATCAATAACCGGGTTCTGTTGGGAGGGTGCAGTAAAGCGGCTGTTCGGGTGTGCAGCTGGCTTGCCACTATGTGGGTCATGAATTTCGCCCTGCCAATTGGTCAGGTTGTCAGGCACCTCCTTGGTCATGCCCTCCCACCATACATCGCCGTCTTCGGTGATGGCCACGTTCGTGAAGATGGTGTTCTTCTCGATGGTAATCATGGCGTTGGGGTTCGTTTTATAGTTCGTGCCTGGGGCAACACCAAAGTACCCAGCTTCTGGGTTGATGGCATAAAGGCGACCCTCCTGTCCTTCTTTTATCCATGCAATATCGTCTCCAACGGTCGTCACCTTCCAGCCGTCCATAGACTTAGGAGGGATGAGCATGGCAAAATTCGTTTTGCCGCAAGCGGATGGGAATGCTGCAGCCAGATAAGTCTTTTCGCCTGAGGGGTCTTCAACCCCCAGGATGAGCATGTGCTCTGCGAGCCAACCTTCTTCACGGGCCATCGTGCTGGCAATGCGCAATGCCAGGCATTTTTTGCCCAAAAGGGCATTGCCACCATAGCCACTTCCATAGCTAATGATGTAGCGTTCTTCTGGAAAATGGACGATGTATTTGTCGCTGATTTTAGGAGCACAGGGCCATTTCACGTCCGCCTCATTGGGCTTTAGCGGCTTGCCCACCGAATGGATGCACTTCACATACTCCCCTTTTTCACCTAACATATTGAGGGCGTGGGTGCCCATGCGGGTCATTATTTTCATATTGACCACTACATATTCAGAGTCGGTCAGTTGAACCCCAAGACGGCTTAAAGGTGAACCAATCGGCCCCATGCAGTAGGGAATTACGTACATGGTACGGCCTTTCATACACCCTTTCAACATCTCGTTCAGGGTCTGCTTCATTTCCTTGGGTTCAACCCAGTTGTTGGTAGGGCCAGCGTCCTCCTTTAGGCGGGAACAGATAAAGGTCCGGTCCTCGACACGGGCCACGTCGCTGGGGTCACTGAAACAGGCATAGCTGTTGGGCCTTTTCTCTGGGTTCAGCCGGATGAAAGTCCCCTTTTCCACCAATTTGTTACAGAGCACATCATACTCCGTATCAGTACCGTCGCACCAATGGATATGGTCAGGCTTCATGTGCTTAGCCATTTCATTGACCCATTTTTTGAGTGCTTCGTGCGGTGTGTTCGGTTGGTTGTCGAGCAGAAAATTGGATGAATCAAACATAGATAAATAATTTGGTTGTTGTTCGAGTGAAAAAATGGTCAGGATTTTTAGGTCAGGTGGTTAGGCGGTCAGGATTTCGGGCCAAATTTACGTCGGCATTTTAATACTATCCTATTAAATGCTAATTGTTATTGGGTTGAGCCTGAAAATGACCCGCTCAAAAATCGTTTATTTGCCGCTGAAATAGAGGTGTCAAACAATTTAACAATCAACACCTCCAACAATCAGCCAAAGGTTCATTTCGTTCAACCAAAAAGACTATGCGATATTTTTTTCTTTCGTGCTTAGCCATCTGCTTTCTTGTTGCTTGCAGCAATGTGGAAAACATTGAGAACAAGGATGAAAGCGGAAAGGTGACGGAGCAGTACTCCATCAACAAGAAGTCCAAGAAAAAGGAAGGGGCTTATTTGGCTTTTTTCCCCAATGGCCAAAAGCGGGAAGAGAGCTTTTACATCAACGATAGCCTGCATGGCGAGCGCAAATTCTACCATGAAAACGGGCAGTTGGAGAGCATCACCACACTTGCCAACGGCATGTTCGAGGGCAAGTATCAGAAGTTTGACGAGCAGGGCAAATTGACCAACGAGGGCCAATATGTCAACAACGAAATGTCGGGCATTTGGAAACGCTGGTACGACACTGGGGAACTGCAAGAGGAGGTCACGTTCGCAGCCAACCTCGAAAACGGCCCGTTCAAAGAGTACCATAAAAACGGCAAACTAAAGGCCGAGGGCACCTACCTCGATGGCGACAATGAACAAGGCGAACTCAAGGAATACGACGAAAACGGCGAGCTGGTCAAGCGGATGTATTGCGAGTTTGGGGTCTGCGTGGATGCTTGGACCAAAGAAAAAGGCGACGTACCAATTGACACATCTCGCATAAAGAAGTTGGCGGAGATGAAGCGTCAGGCGCAGTAAGGGGTCGTTGGTCATTTCAAGCGGAAAACAATTCAATGAAAAAAAATCTAACTAATTTACTGGTATTCAGCGTTTTGGCGTTCAACGCACACGCTCAAATCGTTGGGGGCAATAGTGCCTTCGAGTTCCTTACCCTACCCGCTTCCGCTCGGTTGACGGGTCTGGGGGGACACCAAATCACGGTACAGGATGATGATGTGGCCTTTGCGCAAAGCAATCCCGCAGCGTTGAACCCGCTCATGCACCACCAATTCAGTTTCAACCACAATTTCATGGTGTCTGATATTGGCAGCGGCTATTTTGGCTATGGCCACCACTTGAACAAGGCCAACCTGACCCTGCACGGTGGCGTACAGTACCTCAACTACGGAAAGTTCGACGCCACTGACCCGGTTGGCAACGTGACCGGTGACTTTAAGGCTGCGGAGTATGCCATCACGGTAGGGGCTGGCCGCAAGCTCTACGAACGGGTTTCCGTTGGGGCCAACCTCCGTTACATCACTTCTCAACTTGAGTCCTACAATGCCAATGGCCTCGCTGCCGATTTGGCTGCCCTTTTTCACGATACGGTAAGGCAGGTAAATATTGCGCTCGTGCTTCGGAATATTGGTGGGCAACTTAAGACTTACACAGGCAGCGACCGTGAACCCTTGCCTTATGAGGCTCAATTGGCCATTTCCAAACGCCTAAAGCATTTGCCGTTTCGAATGACGGCCATTTACCGATACCTCAATCGTTGGGACATCCGCTACGATGACCCAGACCAAGCAGAGGATACCTTCTTTTTCGGAGAAGAAAACACCAATACCGATAAGCCTTTCATGGACAATTTCTTCAGGCATTTTGTATTCAATGGCGAGTTCCTGCTCGGCAAAAAGGAGAACTTCCGCATGAGGGTAGGATACAACCATCTGCTCCGCAAAGAAACCGAAGTGCGAAATCTCCGCAGTTTGTCGGGTTTTGCATTTGGTTTTGGGTTCAAAGTCAAATGGTTCCGGGTGGACTTTGGCCGCTCCATCCAACACCTCGGCGCTGGGAACACCCATTTCTCGATTTCAACCAACTTTAAATAAGCGGGAACGATGAACGATGAATGATGAATTTTGGCCCACGCAGTTCATCGTTCACCATTCAACCTTCATAATTTAAGCGGAATTGTCAAATAGGTTTCGTTTCCGTGGTTTATGCCAAGTCATGTTTGTTAATGCCTTGAGCCAACTCAAAACTCGAAACTCACAACTTGAAACTATCTAAAAATGGAAAACCTACTCATAGCCGAAGAAAACGGCATCGTAATCGTCACAGTCAACCGTCCGCAAGCCCTTAATGCCCTGAACCGGGGCACGTTTTCAGATTTGAAACAGGTGTTTGGCGAGGACTTGGCCAATAGGAACGACATCAAGGGCGTCGTCATCACGGGGGCTGGCGAAAAGTCCTTCGTGGCAGGCGCCGATATCTCCGAGTTCCTACAATTGGATGTGGCGGCAGCTGCGCAATTATCGAAGCGTGGGCAGGACATCTTCCTGCTCATTGAGCGGTTTCATCGCCCTGTGATTGCAGCCGTGAACGGCTTTGCCCTTGGCGGTGGCTGCGAATTGGCGATGGCCTGCCACTTGCGAATTGCAGGAGAAAAAGCCAGGTTCGGGCAACCGGAAGTAAACCTCGGAATCATCCCTGGCTATGGCGGCTCGCAGCGTTTGGTTCAGCTGATTGGTAAAACAAAGGCAATGGAACTGTTGCTCACCGCTGACATGGTTGGTGCAGAGGAGGCATTGCGGCTCGGCTTAGTGAACCATGTAGTACCAGCAGGTGAGGAAGTTGCAAAGGCAAAGGAAATCATCGAAAAAATCGCCACGAAAGGGCCAGTTGCGGTGCAAAAAACCATTGCGGCGGTGAACGCTTTCTTCGAGGTTGGCGGCCAAGCGGGCTTTGATTTTGAATCGAATGCTTTCGGCGATACGGCGGGGACGGAGGATTTTAAGGAGGGGGCTTCTGCGTTTTTGGAGAAGCGTAAAGCGAATTTTACGGGTAAATAGCTTTTATACCCGTTGGCTACGGGAAAGAAAACACCGCTGTTAGAGCTTCGAAGCGCTAACAGCGGTGTTTTCTTTCCCGTAGCCAACAAATGATGGGTTTAGCAAATCCTCCCGGTTGTAACGCATTGGCTCACCCGTTTCAAAAACAACCACCTTACCACCCGCCTCTTCGAGGATGATTTGCGCAGCGGCCGTGTCCCATTCCATCGTCGGGGCAATTCGGGGATAGACGTGCGCCTCGCCCTTTGCCAGCAGCAAAAATTTGAGGGCACTGCCACGGGACACCAAATTAGGTGAATGGTACTTCGCAATGAAGGCCTCCGTCTCTGGCGAGAGGTGCGAGCGGGAGCAGACGATGTTCAGACCACTATCTTCTTTGGAAAATGAAGCGGCTTGGATGGGGCTTTCCACCCGATTTTTTATCATAAATGCCCCTTCATCACGCACGGCCCAATAGAGTTCATCCTGTGCCGGGATGCCTACCACTCCTGCCACCACTTCCCCATTTTCGACCAAAGCGATGTTCACCGTAAAATCGCCGTTCTTTTTGATGAACTCCTTGGTGCCATCCAGCGGGTCAACCAGCCAGCAGCGAGACCAAGCTTTACGAACATCGTAAGGCAGCAGTTTATTTTCTTCGGAAATGATAGGATACTTCACGGGCAGTGCTTCCAAGCCTTGACAGATGACCTCGTTGGCAGCTCGGTCAGCACGGGTCAGCGGCGAATCGTCGGACTTCGCCTCCACGCCAAAATCGGCATCGCCATTGTAGATTTCGAGTATGGCGGCGGCGGCTTGGCGGGTTATTTCGAGAAGGGATGGGATGAGGGAAAGGAGGTTCGACTGCATAATTTTTACTGCTACTTTGCCAAGTCGTTTGGAAGTTGCAAGCCCTGTTAGAGTTTCAGAACTCTAACAGGGCTTGCAACTTCCAAACGACTTGGCAAAACTATTAAATAACGGGCAGAAGCGTCAACCCCAGCAACAGCGCCGCACAGACATAGAGAAACACCCTGTCCGCCATCTTCAACGGCCTCGTGGGTGCGGCATCCGATGGCTCGAACATCACGATGATGAGCTTGAAATAATAGTAAATGGCCAACAAGGAGGCCAAAATGCCCACCACTACCAGCCAGCCTTGACCAGCCGCAAGGGCTGCCGCCAGCACTCGGTATTTTGCGATAAAACCCGCCAATGGCGGAATGCCCGCCATAGAAAGCATGGCCAAAATCACAGCCACTGCCGCCAATTGGTTGGTGTGCAGCAAACCCTTAAAGTCTTGAATATCAGCCGCTTCGTTGCGGAGATACCACAGCACCCGGAAGGCGGTCAAGCTGGCAATGCCGTAAACCAAGGAATAATACACGAGCAAATTCTCCGCTCCTTCGCCCTGACTGAAGATGCCCGTGAGCATGAACCCCGTATGCGAAATGCTCGAATAGGCCATCAGCCGCTTCACGTTGCGTTGCGAAGCAGCCGTGAAATTGGCGACCATGAGCGTGAGGAAACAAAGCCCGTAAATTGCCCAGGCCACGGTCTGCGGAATGGCACCTTCGAAGGCTTGGAAGAACTTCAGTAGAGCGGCAAATGCAGCCACTTTCACCACCGTCACCATATAAGCGGTGACGGGCACAGGCGAGCCTTCATAGACATCGGGCGCCCAAAAATGGAAAGGTGCTGCGGCCACCTTGAAGGCAAAAGCAGCGACCGTCATCACGAAACCGATTTGCAGAAGCAGTTGATTGTCAGGCGTCAAGTTTGCAGTTTGCGATTTGATTTGCGCCAAATCAAAACTGCCTGTAGCCCCATAAATCAAGGCGATGCCGAACAACAGAAAACAGGAGGAGAACGCCCCAAGAATCAGGTATTTGAAGGAGGCTTCGTTGCCCTTCACATCAGTCTTTCGACTGCCCGCCAGCACATAAACTGGGATGGATAGGATTTCAACGCCCAAAAACAGCATGACCAAATTGGTATAGCTTACCATGCAGGCCGCCCCGGCAAAGCTGAACAGCGTGAGGGCGAAATAATCGGAGGTCGTTTTCTCGTCCTCGAAAAAGCGGCGAAATCCCCAAAACCAGAGGATGCCCAAGGTGCAAAGCACCATGAGGAACTTGCCTGAAAAAGCATCCAACTGCGCCATGCCGTAAACTGGCTCGACAAAGTCCATGTGGCCATAGGCCAGCCAGCCTACCACTGCCAGTGCCAGTAGCACCATTGGGAGCAACATTTTCCGAAGATTAAGGAACTCGGAAACGAGGGCGGCGACGCCTGTAAGGGAAAGTATGATTAGTTCGGTCATTTCTGAATTTTGTGATTGGGGGATTGGGGGATTGGGATATTGGGGTATTGGGATATTGGGGTATTGGGATATTGGGATATTGGGATATTGGTTACGATTTGTCTTTGAGCGATTTGATGTAAATATTAAGTTTGTGGTGAAGCGTCCGCAATTTTTCAATCAACTCGTCGTACTCTGATTGCCCCATTAGATTTCTTAAAACTGATTTTTTTGCCCAATTTTTTGTTTCCATCAACGAACCCCTACTGTAATAACAAAACTGTTTTCTATCCTTGTAAAAAAACCGTCCATAGCCTTCGGCAATATTTGCTGAAATCGAATCAGCAGCTTCAACAAATTGAGCACCGACTGTTTTTTTAGGGAAATACTCCCATTTTTCAACTATAGACCAAACAATTTCGCCAACTTCAATAGCTAATTGGTAAATCTCTAAGTCTTCCAATAGTAGGGTTTCCTTCATATTATTTGCAATTTTCTTGTTCTTGATTTTGGGCTGCTCCAAAATATCTCAATCTCTCAATATCTCAATATCCCAATCTCTCAATATCCCAACCCCTGCAACAACTCCACCACCGACTTCTCCGAAATGGCCAAAATCGGCTTTGGATAAACCCCAAAACCAATGATGAGCACGCAGACCAACAGCAGCAGCATGGTTTCTTGGTTCGTTTGTTTTTTATAGTTCAAAGCTTCGTCCTTTACCTCTCCGAGCATCATCTTTTGGAAGGAGCGGAACATATAGACCACGCCAAGGATGATGCTGAGGGCAGCAAAAGCCCCAAGCACTTGGCTGTACTCAAACAGCCCAATAATCAGCAAAAACTCGCCCACGAAGCCATTCGTGAACGGAAGCGCCACCACGCCCAGTACGATAATGAGGAACATAAAACCAAGTCTTGGGTCAATTGAGCGGATGCCGCCCAGCTTGTCCATTTCGGAAGTGCCCGTGCGGCTCACGATGATGTCATAGACGAAGAACAGGCCGACCGAGTTGATGCCGTGTGATAGCATTTCCACCAAGCCGCCTTGGATGCTGTGAACGTTTGCTGACAGCAAGCCCGCTGAAATCAGGCCGACGTGGGCAATAGAGGCAAAGGCAATCAAGCGCTTATAGTCTTTTTGCACAATCGAAATGAAGGAGGCATACAAAATGCTCACCACCGAAAGCCCAACGAGCCAAATACCGTACTCCTTCAATCCCAACGGCACCACAGGTATCAACCATCGGATGATGCCGTAGGTCGCCATTTTCAGCATGATGCCAGAAAGGAGCATAGCGCCGGGCGTCGGGGCGATGTAGTAGGTCTCCGGCTGCCAAGTATGCAGGGGGAAGATGGGCATTTTGATGGCAAAGGCGAGGAAAATGCCCGCCATGACCAACCCTTGTTCCATCACGGGGAGGCTGCGGCCCGCTTCGTACAGCGATTGCAGCGCAAAGGATTTGTCGGGCGTGTGTTGGTACAAATAGATGAAGGCGAACAGCATGAACAAGCTGCCGACCATCGTGTAAAGGAAGAATTTCAAGGTAATACGCTGCCGGCCTTCCCCACCCCATTTTAGGCAGATGAAGTAAATCGGGATGAGTGCAATTTCCCAGAAAATATAAAACAGGAACCCATCCGCTGCGATGAAACTGCCCGCCATTGATGCATCCATGAGCATCATCAAGGCGTAGAGCACGTGGCGGTCCTCATAGTCCCGGTTCCAAGAGGCATAAATCACCATCGGCATGACAATGGACGAAAGGATGGTGAGCATGAGGCTGATTCCGTCCATCATCAGGCTGAAGCTGGTACCCAATTGCGGTATCCAAGGCATGGAAAACGTAATGGTCTGCTGCCCGGTTGAGTTGTAATGAGACAGCATGAACAGCACATAAGCCAGGTTCAGCAACGAACCACCAAGCGCCACGTATTTTGCACTCTTACCCGAAAAATAGGTAACGATTGCCGTGACGACGGGTATGAGAAGTATGGGTAAAAGAAGCATTTATTCTTGGTTGATAAGGGTTGATAAGGGTTGATAAGAGTTGATATTCAGGGCAAAATCAACCCTTATCAACTTTTATCAACCCTTATCAACCCCTCAAATCAAAAGCGCAATCATCACAATCACCGCCAGCACGATGCCGACCACGTAGTGCTCCAACTGCCCGGTCTGCACCTTGCGAAGCTGACCACTGACCGCCGAAACGACCGTGCCAGCAGCATCCGCCGTGCCATCTACCAGCCGCTCAACGGTGTTTTCGAGTAGGGCGGCAAATTTGTCGTTGGCCTGTACGATGTACTTCCGGTAAATTTCATCAATGAAAAACTTGCCTGCAATGGCGCTCGATAGGCCAGTCAGTTCTTCGGTATCCTTCACGGGGCGAACCCGGTTTTTCACGTAGAGGTTGTAGGCGTAATAAATCGAGCCGAGGATGAGCAGGGTCGTGCCGAGCATTGTCAAAAGCTCCATGCCAAGGCTGGCGTGCATTTCGAATTTGCCCAATACTGGCTCCATGAAGGTGTCGAAACTCTTGTGGATGCCCACTGCATGTGCGACGCCGTGCGGGATGCCAATCCAGCCGCCGACGATGGACATGATGGCCAAGATGATGAGCGGAATGGTCATCGTGGCAGGCGATTCGTGCAGGTGGTGCTTCTGTTCCTCCGTTCCCCGGAACTCCCCGAAAAAGGTCAGGAACAGCAGGCGGAACATATAAAACGCCGTCATCAGTGAAACGCCGAGGCCCAGCACAAAGAAAATCGGGGCCGTCTCCATTGCCGAGGCAAGGATTTGGTCCTTGCTGAAAAAACCTGCAAGCGGTGGGATGCCCGATATGGCCAACGTGCCGACAAGGAAGGTCTTGTAGGTAATGGGCAAATGTTTGCGAAGCCCGCCCATCCTGCGGATGTCCTGCTCGCCGCTCATGGCGTGTATGACACTGCCGCTGCCAAGGAACAGCAGCGCCTTGAAAAAAGCATGGGTCACCACATGGAAAATAGCAGCGGTGTAAGCGCCCAAGCCGAGCGCCATGAACATCAGGCCCAATTGGCTCACCGTGGAATAGGCCAACACCTTTTTTATGTCCGTTTGCAGAAGGCCGATTGCCGCACCGAGCAATGCCGTTGCCGTACCAATGATTGCGACAAGCATCGAAATTTCAGGCGTTTCAACAAACAAGGTATGCGTGCGGGCGACGAGGTAAACCCCCGCCGTCACCATCGTAGCGGCATGGATGAGGGCAGAAACGGGCGTCGGGGCGGCCATTGCATCGGGCAGCCAGGTGAAGAGCGGAATCTGGGCGCTTTTGCCGACCGAGCCGAGGAACAGACAACTTGCTATCCAAGCCAATGTGTTGGGCGGAAGGGCTTGCAGGGCCGTCAGTTTTTCACCATAAAACAACTGGCTGTAGGAAAGGCTACCGAGGTGGACGAACAGCAGGCACATGGCCATCAGGTAGCCAAAGTCGCCGATGCGGTTCATCACAAAGGCTTTCTTGGCGGCGTCGTTGTTCTTCATGTCCTGGTGCCAGAAACTGATGAGCATGAAGGAGGCAAAGCCCACGCCCTCCCAACCGATGAAGGTGATGAGCAGGCTGTCGGCCATGATGAGCACCAGCATGAGGAAGGTGAACATATTGAGGTAGGAGAAAAAGCGGCGGAAGCCGTCGTCCTCCCACATATAACCTACTGAAAACAAATGGATTAGGAACGCCACCCCCGTGATGAACAGCATGTAGGTGGCCGAGAGGCGGTCAATCAGGAAATTGAAGCCGGACTGGAATGTGCCGCTGGAAATCCATTCGTAAACGGTCACCACGGTCTGTTTCGGGTGTACAACTTGGTCGTAGAACACAATTGCGGAGCAAACAAATGACACGAACACGCTCGAACAAGCCACCCAGGCCGTTAGCGTTTTTGACATCCACTTGTACCCCGCCATGATGCTCACGAAAGTGACGAGGGGGGCGAAGGCGGCTATTTTGATTATTACTTCCACAGTATTAGGAATGAGGGGTGAGAGATGAGGTATGAAAGGCGTATTATCATGCCTCATTCCTCGTCCCTCATCCCTGTTTTCACCATTTTAAACGGCTCAAAATCGAGGTATCTGTTGATTGGATGTTTCGGTAAATCATCATCAAAATGGCCAGACCGACCGCTACTTCCGCTGCCGCTACGGCCATGATGAAAAACACAAAGACCTGCGCAGAGGAATGTCCCCATACCGTGGAGAAGGCGACCATGAGCAGGTTCACCGCATTGAGCATCAGCTCGATGCACATGAACTTCATGATGGCGTTCCTACGGAACATCACCCCAAACGCCCCTATGCTGAACAGGGCGGCGGAGAGGAAAAGGTAGTAGTTGATTGGCATGGCTTGATGAGGGATGAGGGATGAGGGAAGAGGGATGAACATGTCATCCCTCTTCCCTCATCCCTCATCCCTAACTTAGTTGTTTCTTACTCAATAACACCGCCCCCACCATCGCTGAGAGGAAGAGCAGTGCGGATATTTCAAACGGCAACAAGAACTCGTTGAAAAGGCTGTGTCCGAGGCTTTCTACCGTTCCGATTTCAGTGGCCGGATTGGTAGCGGCAGTCAGGTCGGCCTGCTTTCCAGCGACTGTCAGCACGAGCATCAGCAGGCCAGCAGCGACGACCGAAACCACCTTGAACAAGTTTCGCTTTTTGTCCACTTGGGCTTCCTGCAAATTGACCATCATAATGATGTAGAGGAACAAGACCATGATGGCCCCGGCATACACGATGATGTGTACCGCTGCAAGGAAATGGGCGTTCAACAGGAAGTAATGCCCTGCGATGGCGAAGAAGGTCAGTATAAGGTACAGCGCACTGTGGATGGGGTTTTTCACCACCACCACCATCAAGGCGCACAGCACCGCAATCGCTGACAAGGCCCAAAAGAGTATTTCTGAAATTGGCATTTCGTTAATGTTCGTCTAAATCCACCAGGTCGTTGATGGTAATATTATGCTGGTGAAACTTGTCCTTCTTGAACTCAATCACCGCAGGTGTCTGCCGCTTGGTTACATCCACCCGGTCATTGATTCCTTCCACCAGTTTATCCTTCCCGAATACGAAACCATTGCGGCCATAGTTGCTCGGAATGATGCGGTCGGTGAGGAAAATCGCCTCTTTGGGGCAAGCCTCCTCGCAAAGGCCACAGAAAATGCAGCGCAGCATGTTTATTTCGTAAACGGCGGCGTACTTCTCCTCACGATACAAGTGTTCTTCGCCTTTTTTGCGCTCGGCGGCGGTCATGGTGATGGCCTCGGCGGGGCAAGCAACGGCGCATAGACCGCAAGCCGTGCAACGCTCGGCACCTGCCTCATCCCGTTTCAGGACATGGTGACCACGATAGACGGGAGCAATCGGTCGCTGCACCTCCGGGTACTGCACGGTCGCCTTCTTCTTGAAGATGTGCTGAAACGTGATGCGCATCCCGTTCGCAATGGCAGGCAGGTAGAGCCGCTCCGTGAGCGTCATCTGCTTTTTTGAAACGACTTTGCTTCGATTAGTTAGCATTTTTTTGATGATTTAGGAGGTTTAGAAGGTTTAGAAGGTTTAAACGAGGCTCCAGTTAAACCTCCTAAACCTGCTAAACTTTCTAAACCCTCTACGCAATCCTCAACCCATTCTTCACCGGCTTATCGGGGCGCAAAAGTGTCACTTCTTTTTCATCCCCCACCACGCCGAGTACCAAACATTCGGAGAAAAAATTGGCGATTTGCTTCACCGGGAAATTCACCACGGCAATCACCTGTTTCCCCGGCAGTTCCGCTTTTTCGTACAACTTGGTGATTTGGGCGGAACTGCGCCTTATACCAAAATCCCCAAAATCTATCGTCAACTGATAGGCCGGGTTCTTCGCCTTCGAGAAATCCTCGGCGGAGAGGATGGTGCCTACCCTGAGTTCTATTTTTTCGAAATCGGCCCAGGTTATCATGGTTTAGAAGGTTTAGAAGGTTTAGTGGGTTTAATCGGGGCAGCGGTTCTAAACCTCCTAAACCCACTAAACCTACTAAACCCCTCAATTCAGTTTTCCAGTCAAATACATCACCACCCCCGTCACGAAAATATTCAGCAACGACAGCGGCAGCAGCACCTTCCAGCCGAGGTTCATCAATTGGTCGTAGCGGAAGCGAGGCAAAGTCCAGCGTACCCACATGAACAGGAAGATGAAGCCAAAAACCTTTAGGAAAAACACCACCGTCTGTACCGTGGCGAGTGCGTTCGGACTGAGGCCAAGTTCATGCTGGAAGGGGAAATTGTACCCGCCCCAGAAGAAGCTGACCATGATGGCCGACGAAATGAACATATTGATGTACTCCGCAAACAGGAACAGGCCCAGTTTCATCGAAGAATACTCGGTGTGGTAGCCGCCGATGAGTTCCGTCTCGCATTCCGGCAGGTCGAAGGGAGCACGGTTCGTTTCGGCGAAGGCGCAAATCATGAAAATCAGGAAAGCCAGCGGTTGGTACAGCACATTGGCGAAGCCAGCGTCTTGCTGCGCAACGATTTCCCGAAGGCTCAAGGTGCCCGTCATCATTATCAACGAAATCATGCTCAGGCCCATCGCAATCTCATAGCTTATCATCTGCGAACTGGCCCGCAGCGCACCCAGCAGCGAGTACTTGTTGTTGCTGGCCCAGCCGCCAATCATGATGCCATAGACCCCGATGCTCACCACCCCAAACAGGTACAGCACCCCTATATTGATGTCCGTGATTTGCAGCGCAAACGACTCGCCGCCGATGCTCACGTCACCGCCCCACGGGATGACTGCGCCCGTAATCAGCGCCGTCAGCATGGCAATGCCCGGCCCGATAATGAACAGGAAGCGGTTGCTCCCTTCGGGAATGAGTTCTTCCTTCGTGAACATCTTGATGCCGTCCGCCAAGGGTTGCAGCAGCCCCATCGGCCCCGCCCGGTTCGGCCCCACCCGGTCCTGCATCACAGCGGACAATTTGCGCTCCGCCCATGTGCTGTACATCGCTATCAGCATCGTGAGGCCGAAGACGGCGAGGACGAGAATTATTTTAAAGATTAGAATCGTCATTGGTATAGTTGAGGTTTAGCGGGTTTAGCGGGTTTAGCGGGTTTAGTCCGAGACTCAAACTAAACCTTCTAAACCCGCTAAACCTCCTAAACCTTTTCAAACATTGTTAGGATTCAATGCCCCCACCCCAAGCTCCACCTTCTCTCCATGAGGCAGTGCCGCTTTTTCCAGTTTTTCATCATCAAAACGGTTGCCCTCGGCACTCTCATAGTGGTTGGCGGAGATGACGGAGTGGCGGTCAACTTGCGTCAGGCCGTCAATCACCCAGTCGCTGGTTTTCTTTTTGTCAAAACGGCAGGTATTGCAAATCCAACCCGCCTCGCCGTTTTCGAGCTTGGCTACTTCACCGTAGGCATCCTTACGGACTGTCACCCGGAGGATTTCTTCGCCTTTGTACCAGAGGCGGACTTTGCCACAGCATTTGTCGCAATTGCGGTGGGCATCCACAGGCTTGGTGTACCATACCCGGCTTTTGAAGCGGAAGGTGCGGTCGGTCAGCGCTCCTACGGGGCAGACATCAATCACGTTGCCGGAAAAGTCGTTGTCAATCGCCTTTTCGATATAGGTGGAAATCTCGGCATGGTCTCCCCGGCCAATGACGCCGTGAACCCGGCCATCCGTGATTTGCTCGCAGACCTTCACGCAGCGGTAGCAAAGGATGCAGCGGTTCATGTGCAGTTTTACCTTGTCACCAATGTCAATCGGCTCGAAGGTACGGCGGCGGAACTCACTCCGGGTGTCCAATTTGCCGTGCTCGTAGCCGAGGTCTTGCAGGTGGCACTCGCCTGCTTGGTCGCAGACCGGGCAATCGAGCGGGTGGTTGACAAGCAAAAACTCGGTCACTCCCGCCCTGGCTTCCACCACTTCCGGCGAGGTTTCGTTGCGGACGACCATGCCGTCCATCACCGCCGTGCGGCAGCTTGGCACCAGCTTGGGCATGGGCCGTGGGTCTTTGGCCGAACCTTGCTCCACCTTCACGAGGCAGGTACGGCAATAGCCGCCGCTGCCCTTCAACGAGGAGTAGTAGCACATGGCGGGCGGCACGAGGTCGCCCCCAATCATGCGGGCCGCATTGAGAATCGTCGTGCCTTCGGGCACTTCGATTTGGAAATCGTCTATGGTGACTATTGGCATTTCTTTTATGTTCTACTTTTTCAAGGTTTCCAACACCTTTAGTTCGTCATGTCGAATATGAACTTTCATTTGGCTGAGTATTGGAAATATTGCCGCTGGCGGCATACCCCTAAATTTGAACTCTTCCCAAGTTTTACCAGTTGTTTCCCAACTTTTACCGTCAGCCAATTTTAGATGCAAGGGTTGGTAAATTTTCAGGTCTTCAGATTTAATTTGAAATCCAGCATAGAATGCTAATAAACTTTCCAATTCCTCTCTCAATTTCTTGGCTTCACCTTCGTCAAGCATGACCTTGGTAGCAGTGGCTTTATCTCGGAAGTGTTCTTTTTGAAGTTCATCGCAATCCTCCCCACACAACGCCTTCGTCAATCTGATGTGTAACCGCTCAATTGCCTCCAATGCAATATTCGTAGCAGTTTCGATACTCGCTGCAGTTATTGAATCCTTGCCGTTAAAACTCTTTACAACAACCTTGGTTATCTTATTCAAATCATCAAAATCTAATTGTTCTGTTTTATCCAAGCTAGCAAAGTTGTCTAAAAAGAAATCCTCTGGAAAGATTGGTTGGCCTTCCCTACAAGCCCTCAACTCTTCCTTGACTGCCTCCAACTCTTCTTTTATCCAACGATTTTCATTCTCAAGCGCCTTCACCTTGTCATGATTTTGACAAGACGCAAGTAGATGAAAACACATACATGATATTGAAAGGAAGTATTTCATGCCGTCTCCAATTTATTCAACCGATAATAATGCCGCACATCCTTGATGTTCTGCGGCCTCGTCACATACTCCTCAAACTCGTGCCGGAAATGCCTAATCGCTGCCGCAACGGGCCAGGCCGCTGCCTCGCCGAGCGGACAAATCGTCTTGCCCTCGATTTTGCTTTGGATGTCCCAGAGCAGGTCAATGTCCGCCAGAGTGCCTTTGCCGTCGAGGACTTTCTTGATGATGCGCTCCATCCAGCCCGTGCCTTCCCGACAGGGGCTGCACTGGCCGCAGCTCTCGTGGTGGTAGAAACGGGCGAAGGTGTAGAGGTTCCTCACGATGCTCGTGTCCTCGTCCATGACGATGAAGCCGCCGCTGCCGAGCATGGTGCCCGTTGCGAAGCCTCCATCGCCGAGGCTCTCGTAGCTCATGAGGCGAGGCTCCCCGGCGGCGGTTTTCAGGATGAGGTGCTTGGGCAAAATAGGTACCGACGAACCGCCTGCCACCACCGCCTTCAAGTCCTTGCCGTTGCGGATGCCGCCGCAGTACTCGTCGGAGTAGATAAACTCCTCCACGGGTACACCGAGTTCGATTTCGTAAACGCCGGGCTTGTTGATATGGCCGCTGGCCGAGATGAGCTTCGTGCCTGTGCTCTTGCCGATGCCAATGCCTGCGTAGGCATCGCCGCCCATTTCGACGATGGGCACGACGGCGGCAATTGTTTCCACATTGTTCACCACCGTGGGGCAGTCCCAGAGGCCCTTCACGGCCGGGAACGGCGGCTTGAGGCGGGGATTCCCACGCTTGCCTTCGAGGCTTTCGAGCAGGGCGGTCTCCTCGCCGCAGATGTAGGCTCCGGCCCCGATTTGCACGTAGAGGTCAAGGTCGTAGCCGCTGCCGAGGATGTTCTTGCCGAGCAATCCGGCGGCGTAAGCCTCGTCAATCGCCTTTTCGAGGATGCGCAGGATGTAGAAGTACTCGCCCCGGATGTAAATGTAAGAGGTGTTGGCCCCCAGCGCAAAGCTGCTGACTATCATACCCTCGATGAGCAGGTGCGGGATGCGCTCCATCAGGTAGCGGTCTTTGAAAGTGCCCGGCTCGCTCTCGTCGGCATTGCAGACGAGGTAGCGGGGCACGCCCTCCGGCTTGGCCAGGAAGCTCCACTTCATGCCCGTGGGGAAGCCCGCACCGCCCCGGCCCCGCAGGCCGGACTTCTTCACCTCTTCCACGATGGCATCGGGGGCCATACCGAGCGCCTTCTTCAAGGACTCGTAGCCGCCGTGCTTCCGGTACACCTCCAAGGTGTTGATGCCGGGGATGTGGTCGTTTTTAAGTAAGAGTTTTTGACTCATTTCTGTATCGTGATGACACTGTTAGTCAGGTCAATGCAAAATTTTACTTCTTTGAAAAAATCAAGTCCGAGCACACCATCGAAATCAGCGAAGAAGTTGTGAGCCAAAAAATCGTAGGCCCTTATTTCAACCTCTTGTTTCGTGATGCCCAAACTCCTCAGTTCCTTTACCACAAAAACATGGAAATCTATCACACCGCTTGCAGTTTCCAACTGCTCCACACGCTTTGAATCCTTCAATTCGTAACCTGCCATTAGCAAAAATGTCAGGTCTATCGTCGTGTGCGAGGCGCCTGTATCCAGTGCAAGACCCAAGTAATCAAAGTCAAGCTGGCAAGGCACAACTATCAAACTGTCCTCCGTTTGCCGGGAAAAGGAATGTGATTTCATAGCAGCCACTTGCGGTTTTGCGGGATTTGCCCAGTGTAAATGCAAGTGACGCTCTTGAATCCTTTCCTTGCCTCTTTGGTTTTATAACCGATTTCCCGTTTGTCCTTGCTGGCCAACAGGACAAACCCCCGCTCCAGTTTGCTGATGATGGAACCCAACGAGTCACCATCCTTCAACTCTGGGTCACCGACCAAAACCCATTGGTCGGGGTACTGCTTGCGGATTTCTTCGATGGTTTGCTTTTCCATTTTCTCAAGGTTTAGCAAGTTGTTGGTTTTCAGAGGCTTGTTTTTGCGCTGCACTTGCAAGTCGCAGTTTTTCAAAAACTGGCTCTGACACTTCTATTTTTGTACTATTAAATAAATCTTTTAAAAATCTCCCGTGAAGTATCTTAGCATTCCATCCAAGAAATTGTTTTATATCAAGAACCAATCCCAGCTCTATAACCTTATGGATAACTTCTTCAAATGATTTTCTATCATCTTTATAGCTACTCAATTCCCATATCTGTGTCTTTGTTTCAATATTACCTAATGCAATTCCCACCAATTCATTATTAGAACTCAAATATACTGGACTTCCACTCATGCCAAGTGGAAAAGGAAAATTGACTAAATAACCTGTAAAATCAGGGTTTTTCATTAAATTACTAAATTCTGGAGTAACTATCCTTGTAACATACCCTTTTTGGAATTGAACAATAAATGTTGTCTTTTCTTCGTTGGAAAATAGGTATTTTGGAAACCCGAAACTTATCACATCGTCTAATCCAAGAACTTCAGTTTCTGGTAATTTAAAAAATCGATAATTATTATACCTGTAATCCACCCTTCCTAAGCAGAAATCATGATTATCAAAACCATCTTCAACTTCTTTTACTACCGCCAATTGCTTTGTTTCATCCATTAAGTTGAAAATTCCAATAAATTCACTCTCCTTAAGATTTTTCATGGTATTTTCAGACAATACATGTTTTGCAGTAAGAAAATAACCATCTTCACCAACAAAAAAGCCAGTACCTAAAAATTCTGTACAATCACAAGAATTTTCAGATACTCGAATGTATTTGGCAATCGGAAAAGCTATATCAGACGAAAAAAACTGCATTTCAAGATTTATTATTTTTCAACAATACCTACTCCTCTCCCCCTTCCCATCCCACTCCTCAACTAGCGCATCCACCTTCTCCAGCGTCAGGTTCTCGTGGAACTGCGCCCCAATCATCATCATGGGGGCCGTGCCGCACGAGCCGAGGCATTCGACGGTCTTGAGGGTGAACTTGCCATCGGGCGTGGTCTGGCCTTTTTTGATGCCGAGCTTCTGCTCCAGGTGCTTCACGATGTCGTCCGCCCCCAGCAGCCAGCAGGAGCTGGTGTGGCAGACCTCGATGAGGCACTTGCCCACGGGTTCGAGGTTGAACATCGAGTAAAACGAGGCCACCTCATATACTTCGATGGGCTGGATGTCGAGCAGCGATGCCACGTAGTCCATCACCGGGGCGCTCAGCCAGCCATCGAACTCGGCCTGCGCCAAGTGCAGCACCGGGATGAGCGCCGACTTTTGGCGGCCGGGGGGGTAGCGGCGGATGGTTTTTTGAACCAAGGCCAAGGTTTCGTCGCTGAATTTTATATTGTCAGTTGCAGTCATGCAAATGGTTGATTTTCAATTTTTTATGCGCAAATTTCCCATCGTGGTTCGCCACCTCTGTTAGAGCTTAAAGCTCTAACAGAGGTGGCGAACCACGATGGGAAATTTGCAGGATTCCGCTCACGCATCCAACTCCCCCGCAATCACATTCATGCTGCTCATCGTCAAAATCGCATCGCTGAGCATGGAGCCTGTAATCATCTCCGGGTACGCTTGGTAATAGATGAAACAAGGGCGGCGCAGGTGCAGTCGGAACGGCGTCCGCCCGCCATCGCTGACGAGGTAGAAACCCAACTCGCCGTTGCCGCCTTCGACGGCGTGATAGACCTCGCCCTTTGGCACGTCCATCTCGCCCATCACGATTTTGAATTGGTAAATCAGGGCCTCCATCTTGGAGTACACGGCTTCTTTGGGGGGCAAATAAAACTCCGGTACATCGGCTGCGATAGGGCCGTCGGGCATGTTCTTCATGGCCTGCTGGATGATGCTCAGGCTCTGTTTCATCTCTTCGAGGCGCACCATGAAGCGGTCGTAGGTGTCGCCGTTCGTGCCCACGGGGATGTCGAACTGGAAATCCTCGTAGCTGCTGTAGGGGTTCATCACCCGCACATCGTAGTCCACGCCAGCGGCACGGAGGTTGGGGCCAGTGAAACCGTAGGCCAAGGCCCGCTCGGCGCTTATCGGCCCGACGTTGATGGTGCGGTCCATGAAGATGCGGTTGCGAACGAGCAGGCTCTCGAACTCGTGCAGCTTGGCGGGGAATTCCTTCACGAATTTTTCCAGTTTGGCCCAGGCCACGGGCGAGAAGTCCCGCTCCATGCCACCGATGCGGCCCGTGTTGGTCGTGAGCCTTGCGCCGCAAACCTCCTCGAAGATTTCGTAAATCAGTTCCCGCTCCTGGAAGATGTAAAGGAAGCCGGAGAGCGCCCCGGTGTCCACACCGATGACCGAGTCGCAGATGATATGGTCGGCGATGCGGGCCAGCTCCATGATGATGACCCGCATGTACTGCGCCCGCTTGGGCACTTCGCAACCGATGAGCTTCTCGACCGTCATGTGCCAGCCCATGTTGTTGATGGGAGCCGAGCAGTAGTTCATCCGGTCGGTGATGGGGGCGATTTGGTTGTATGGACGGTGCTCCGCCAGCTTCTCGAATGCCCGGTGGATGTACCCGATGGTCGGCTCGGCGGACACGATGATTTCCCCGTCCATCTTCAGGATGTTCTGGAAAATGCCGTGCGTAGCGGGGTGCGTGGGGCCGAGATTCAGCGTCACGTATTCCTTTTCGGGAAGTGGTATGTTTTGATTCTCAATCATTTACGTTAATATCAATCACTTGCATAGCTGGCGTTTTCCGGTCTTGGGCACCTCTGTTAGAGCTTCGAAGCTCTAACAGAGGTGCCCAAGACCGGAAAACGCCAGCTACCTCCCAAACATCGCATCATTCTTATCATGCCGCCCCAAATCCTCCAAGGGATACTGCTTCCGCAAGGGGAAATAGTTCATTTCATCCATGTTCAAAATGCGGCGCAGGTCGGGGTGGCCGACAAAATTGAACCCAAAGAAATCGTATTCTTGGCGCTCCATCCAGTTGGCAGTTGGCCACAAGCTCGTTGCCGAAGGCACATCCAAATCCGATTCTGGCATGAAGATTTTCACCCGCAACCGCCTGTTTTTCTGTAGGTTGTGCAGCTGATAAACGATACCGAATTCTTGGCCTTTATTTTCAGGCATGTGCATGCCGCAGAGGGTGGTCAGGAAGGAGTAGCCCATTTCCAGGTCATTTTTCAAAAAGGACAATACATCTATGATGGCCTTTTTTTCGACTATGAAGACTGGGAAGTCATAAGCCTGCTCTGTGGCCAACACTTGCCCTCCAAATTGCTCTCGAAGCCGCTCGGTGATTCCTTCCATCCATTCAATATGTGGCAATGCAATCATGCTTTGAGGAATTAGTTCTTGGTCTGTGTTTTACCTTTGACAGAAATACCTAACCCTGTTACCTCAATTACCCGACGATAGTAGTTGACAACAATTAAAGGGATAAGTACTTTCTTGACATTTTGACGAGGAAGAATGATACCGTCTGCACCTGGCAAATTCTCTACCGCATCGTAATAGGCGTTTTCATAAAGTTCCTCGTTCGTTTTATGACGACCAATTGGAATGAATAAAAGGTAGAACTGTGAGGTTGATGCTTTTCCAGTTGTTGTTTTCAATACATCGTAATCTGCACGGGCAAGTGGCTCCATTTCAGCGGCAGCATTGCTTATGTTCAATTCTGTATTCTGGCTTGTTCTTCTTCCAAAGCCAAAAGCACAGGAGCTTAGCGTTGAAGCTAAGAAACCGAACATTAAAAGATATATGGCTAATTTCTTCATTGTAAACGACTTAAAAGGTATAAGTTGAAACTATTCTAAACCATAACTCGCCAACATCGCCTTGTACTCCGGGGAGTGGCGGCGGCGCAGGCTTTCGTTTTTGGTCAATTCTTGAATTTTCAAAATCCCGTCCAGCACCTGTTCGGGGCGGGGCGGACAGCCGGGGATGTACACATCCACCGGGATGATGCGGTCAATGCCCTGCAAGACCGAGTAGGTATCGAAGATACCACCGCTGCTTGCGCAAGCACCCATCGAAAGCACCCATTTCGGCTCGGCCATTTGCTCGTAAACTTGGCGGAGAATCGGCCCCATTTTCTTTGAAATCGTGCCCATGACCATCAGCAGGTCGGCTTGGCGGGCGGAGAAGCTGAGGCGCTCGGCACCAAAGCGGCCAAGGTCGTAGTGCGCAGCCATCGTCGCCATGAATTCGATACCGCAGCAAGAGGTGGCGAAGGGCAGCGGCCACAGCGAGTTGGCACGGGCGAGCCCCACCACCTTGTCGAGCGAGGTGGCGAAAAAACCAGTGCCTTCGAGGCCGGGCGGCGTATTTTCAGGTCGAACGTCTATCATTGCGGATTTTGGATTTCGGATTGCGGATTGGGGGGTTCGGTTAATTACCAATTATTCGCACCTCCAAAAAAAGCAATCGTGAATTAGCATTGCAATGAACTGCGGTTTTAGCCAGCGGGCTGCGGTCAAATCCGCAATCCGCAATCCCAAATCCGCAATCATTTCATTCCCACTTCAGCGCCCCCTTCTTGAAAATGTACATTAGGCCGATGAACAGCACGGCCATAAAGGTGAACATTTCGAGGAGGCCAAAAAGGCCAAGTTTTTTGAAGTTGACGGCCCAAGGGTACATGAAGATGACCTCCACATCGAACAGCACGAAGAGGATGGCCACGAGGAAATATTTTATGGAAAAGGGGCTGCGGGCGTCGCCGATGGACGGTATGCCGCACTCGAAGGCGTCGTCCTTGATATTGGTTTTGCGCTTGGGGCCGAGTATGTGGGTGGCCACCAGCGTCGTCACCACAAACCCCACGGCGACGAACAAAACCATCAGAATGGGAAGATACGGATTCATATTTCTTCAAAAATTGAGGGGCAAATGTAGGTACAAAAAATTTTCTATGGCTAACGAACAATCCCTTAAAAAACTACTGATTTTGCTGATTTTTCGTCAAAAATACACTAACTCCCGCAATAACTTTCGGGGGTTAAAGCAGATGTTATTAGCTTTATTTTGAAAAAATCGAAAAATTTGACAAATTTTATTTTGCATTTTTTTTCCACACACACTTATCGAACCATCTTTTAGGGATTTGGTTCAGTCAAAATGTAGGTAACTTACAAACGCAAGTGGATTTCAACAGTTGCCTAAAAGCCATAAAAAATGACAATGGCAAACCTAATTTTTGAAGTTAATTTTGCTCGCAGTCAAAATTTCAAAATATGCCGCAATTCATTGATTTTCAAAGAAATAACAGCTTGGATATTCCAGTGTTTTTTCGCCTTTGGCCAGTGAAAGATGCAAAAGCAGTTGTCTGTATCGTGCACGGCATGGGCGAGCACATCGGGAGGTATGGTCACGTTGCCAAATTTTTTTCGGAACATGGGATTGAAACCATTGGTTTTGACCATCAAGGACACGGACAGACACCGGGCAAAAGAGGACATTCGGAAGGATTGTCGTCCATGTTGGACGATATTACACAGCTCATCACGGAGGCCAGCTTAGGCAGCCCAGGCAAACCCATTTTCCTGTACGGCCATAGCATGGGAGGCAATTTGGTCTTGAACCATGTGTTGAGAAGGAAGCCGAACATTGCAGGTGTGGTAGCCACTGACCCGTGGGTTAGGTTGCCAAAGCCGCCTTCACCATTCTTGGTGGCCTTCGCCAAAGTTATGTGCCATATCGCACCCAAGCATACTCAATCCAATGGCCTGGATATCAATGGTTTATCTACTGACACAAAAGTTATCGAGGCTTATAAAAACGACCCGTTGGTACACGACAGGGTATCTGTCAAGCTCGGGATTGGGCTTTTGAATGGCGCCAAATGGTTGGACAGCTATTCGGGCACAGCCCCCTGTCCTTTACTCTTAATGCATGGCGGCGCTGACCCGCTCACCCTGCCAAAAGCCACGGAGGAACTTTCCAAACGACTTCAGGGAGACGTGACATTTAGGCGCTGGCCGGGTCTGAAACATGAAATCCACAACGAGCCGCAACAGGCCGAAGTCTTGGCCTTCTTGGTCGAATGGATGAAGCGGTTGCTGTGAATTTCGTAACCTTGCGCCCTGATTTTGGTTTAGCAGGTTTAACAGGTTTAGATGGTTCAGTTTATGCCGTTTTAAACTCACCAAACCTTCTAAACACACTAAACTTTTTAAAAATGGATTTAAGCAAAGTTCCAAAGCTCACCATCCACAACGCCAAGGATTTTATCACCAACCTTCCCTCCACCGTAAAACCGGAATGGCTCAACGAGGTGGACACCAACTTTCACTTCGACATTGAAGGCGATGGTGGTGGCCAGTTCAGCGTCATCGTGAAGGACAACCAGATGCAGGTGTTCGAACATTTCGAAGGTGAGCCAAAATGTAAAATCACGGCGAAGGAGAAAAATTTCATTGCCCTGCTTCGGGGCGAGTTGAACCCGATGATGGCTGTTTTCACCGGAAAACTCAAAATCAGCAATACCGCCGAAATTATGAAGTACGCCAAGTTGTTTGGCATCATGTGAGGCGATTTTCGCATTCGAAGAATTACAATTGGCCGGGCGTGCATTTTTGTACACCCGGCCTTTTTATTGAGCGCAAGGAGGTTGGCTCGTTTTTTTCAATTATTTTGAAAGAAAATTCGCAGCACGTTAAACCTCTCCAAATTTCAGGAGTCAGACCTCCACTTCCTTCAAAAAACGGTATTTCTGAAATTTCATCAAACTAAAATCAACATGGATAGAAGGACTACCCTTGCCAAGTTTTTTGGGCAAACCCGTTCTGAAAATACTGCAAAGGCTGCCGCTGCGCCAGCGGCCTTTTCGGGCCTGACCCCTTACAGCGGGCCATTCGGTTACAGCCAGGCGGCACACCTACTCCGACGCACGACCTTCGGTGTCACAAACCAGGCGGTAAGGCAAGCTGCCACCGATGGATTGGATGCAGTCATGCAACAGTTGTTTCAGCTGCCTGCCTTGTTGCCCCCTCCCCCTGTTTACATCAATTTTTCTGATGACCCCTGCGCAGACAATGGAACTACGTGGGTGCAGGCCCCTTTTAGACCAAACGTCACGGGAATGCGAGCCAATAGGGACCTATCCTTGAAATCGTGGACCTTGCAACTCATCCACAGGGAAGGTGTCAATATCCGGGAAAAAATGGTGCTGTTCTGGCACAACCACTTCCCAGTGGCGGACGTCAACGATACAAGGGCCGTTTACAATTATTCGCAATTGGTGCGTAACTACGCTGTGGGCAATTTCCGGGAACTGACCAAGGAAATGACCATCAACCCAGCCATGCTGCAGTACTTGAACGGCAACGATAATACTGCCGCCTCGCCCAATGAAAACTACGCCCGTGAGTTGTTGGAACTTTTCACGATTGGTAAAGGCCCGCTTGTCGGCCCCGGTGACTATACCAATTACACCGAGCAGGATGTGGTTGAAATGGCCAAAGTGCTGACTGGTTGGCGGGATACTGCTACCCCACCAGTACTAGATCCTCCAAATGATTGTCCCATCCAAACCGTTCAAGGCACATTCTTTAACAATCGCCATAATGCCACGACTAAGCAACTGTCCGCACGTTTCAACGATGTCCAAATACCGAATATGGGCAACCAGGAGTACGCCCATTTGATTGACATCATCTTCTCGAAGGATGAGTGTGCCCGCTTCATCTGCCGCAAGCTGTACCGCTGGTTTGTTTACTATGAAATACCACAACTGATTGAGGATGAGGTGATTGCGCCGATGGCGCAAATCTTGGTGGACAATGATTATGTGATACAACCAGCACTGGAAGCCCTTTTGCGCAGCGAACATTTCTTCGACATACTGAACGTGGGGCCGATGATTAAGAACCCGGTTGATTTTGTGATGGGCGTGGTGAAGAATTTCGCAGTGGATACGGTCAACGCCTCTGATATGGCCCAACTCCAGGTTTACCAAGTATTAATGGGCCAGCGGATTAACAGGATGCAGATGCCATATTACGATCCACCAAGTGTGGCAGGCTGGAAAGCTTATTACCAGGAACCTGTGTTTTATCGGCATTGGATAAGTTCGGTGACACTCAGGGAAAGGCAAACCTACACTGACAATATGCTTGGCAATGGCATTCAATACACTGATTTGGCCAACGCTCAAAAAGCTTTCAAGATTGATTCCCTTATAGTGCTGAACAGCCTTGACGCACCGGAAAGCGCCGATGCTGTAATTGATGAGTTGGTCAGCTTTCTGTTTCCGCAGCCGATTACCGCCAACCAGCATTCAAGCCTGAAGGCGGATTTGCTTGGCACTCAAAACGATGCTGGTTGGACAACGCTGTACAACAATTACTTAAGCGACCCGACCAATACGAATGTATCGAACAACTTGAAGAACAGGATGAACAATCTGCTGAAAGCCATGCTCAAAATGCCGGAGTTCTATCTCAGCTAAAGTGTAGCTCAGCGATTTTTCATTATTCATCCAATTTCAAATCAACAATCCATCCTTATGAAAAGGAGAAAATTCATACAAAACACGGGGCTTTCGCTGCCTTTCTTGATGAACGGTTTTGGCCTTCGGGCAATGCCAAAGTCCTCCATTTTTTCAGCCATATCAAATGAAAACGACCGGGTGCTCGTGCTGGTGCAGCTCAACGGCGGCAACGACGGCCTCGGAATGATAACACCGCTCGACCAGTACGACAATTTGGCCAATGCCCGTGGGAACATCCTCATTCCGCAAGCTACCCTGCTCGATGTTGGGTTCAACCAAGCCTTTCACCCTTCGATGACGGGGCTTCGGTCTTTGTTCGACAACGCAAAAATGGGGGTCGTACAGGCGGTTGGCTACCCTAACCAGAACAGGAGCCACTTCCGCAGCACGGATATTTGGACATCAGGCAGTGCTGCTGACGAATACCTGACGACGGGCTGGTTGGGCAGGTATTTTGAGTTGAGCCAACCCAACTACCCCACTGGCTATCCGAATGCCGATTTCCCAGACCCTTTTGCTATCACAATTGGTAGTTCGGTAACGGAGACTTGCCAAGGCACTTTGGGCAATTTCAGCTTGGCGGTGAACAACTTGACGAACTTCAATCCTCTGATAAACAACAATGTGGACACTGCGCCGCTCACGCCCTATGGCGAGGAACTCGACTTCCTGCGTCAAAGCATGGATGCCACCAACAACTATAACAACTACATCGAAGATGCGGCCAATGCTGGAAACAACATGGCCACATACCCAGATGCACTTGAAAACTCACTTGCTGCGCAATTACAGATTGTGGCAAGGCTTATTTCAGGTGGGTTGGGCACAAAGGTCTATGTGGTGAACCTCGGTGGATTTGACACCCATGCTGGGCAGGTGGTGACCGACCCGACCCTGGGCACCCATTCTGAACTTTTGCAGACTCTGAGTGATGCCATCAGCATTTTCCAACAGGATTTGCAACTGCTTGGGCTTGAGCAAAGGGTGGTCACCATGACCTTCAGCGAATTCGGTCGTCGCATCCGCTCCAATGACAGCCTCGGCACCGACCACGGCGATTCCGCTCCGCTCATGCTCTTCGGTTCCTGTGTCAAACCTGGTTTTACAGGCGATAGCCCGGAGATACCTGTCAATCCGGCGATTGGCGACGCCGTTGCGATGCAATATGATTTTAGGAACGTGTACGGCTCCCTCTTGATGGACTGGTTTGAGGTTGCGGAACAGGACGTTCGGAACATCCTCTTCCCTGACTTCTCCTACATGCCGCTCGTGAATACCTGCAACGTGAGCGCCACGCATGAAGCAGCAGTGGAACTGGAGATACTACCCTACCCTAACCCCTTCACCAGCCAAGTCAACATGCGGTTCAAATCTGGGAATGAGCACGTCCATTTGAGCGTCTTCGATGGGGCAGGTCAACAGCTCAATACTCTGGTTAACAAGCAATTAGGTGCAGGGGAACATACGATTTCGTTTGATGGCAGCAGACTTCCGGCTGGCAGTTATTACTTCCACCTTCGCCTTGAAAACGGTCGGCAGAAGACCAGGCTCGTAGTGAAGCAGTAAGAGATTGTTAGATTGTTGAATTGTTGGGCAGTAAACGAATCCAGCAATTCAACAATTTAACAAACCAACCATGTGAAATTAACTTAGACCTAAACTCTTGGAAGCGGCAAATCAACGACCAACAAGTGTAGCTTTGCCGCAAAATTTCCAAGCAGAAATGAAGAGCAATTTTCTTGTTTACCTCCTTCTATTGGCTTCCCTGCCAGTCTTCTCCCAAAAGCAATCCTATAAAGTTGCTTGTGTCGGCTTCTACAATTTCGAGAACCTATTCGACACCATTGACAGCCCCGATACGGATGATTCCGAGTTTTTGCCGAACGGCAAAAGGAACTGGACCACGGAAGTTTACAAGGACAAGCTGAAAAACCTTGACCGGGTCGTTTCAGAGTTGGGCACCGACCTAACCCCCGATGGAGCAGCCATTCTTGGCATTGCCGAAGTTGAAAACCGACTTGTCTTGGAAGACTTCGTCAAGCAGGAAAAAGTGGCCAGCCGCAACTACCAAATTGTCCACTATGACTCACCGGATGAGCGGGGCATTGATGTGGGTTTGATTTACCAGCCTAAATATTTCACACTAACTGGAAGCCGGGCTATCCCTTTGATTATCTATGGCAGTGATGGTGAAAGGAACCTGACCCGTGACATCCTTCATGTCAGCGGAACACTTGATGGGGACGAGGTGCACGTTCTTGTGAACCACTGGCCAAGTCGCCGAGGTGGCGAGGCTGCCACTGCACCCTATCGCAATGCAGCAGCTTTGGTCTGCAAAAACGTGAAGGACTCATTGCTGGCCTTGAACTCCAATGTGAAAGTGATTGTCATGGGCGACCTGAACGACGACCCCAACAGCCCAAGCGTGAAAAAAGTATTGGATGCCAAGGCAAAAAAGGGAGATGTGAAACCGGGTGGCTTCTTCAATCCAATGTATGCGTATTTCAAGGAAGGACTTGGCACGATGGCCTACAACGATGCATGGAGCCTGTTCGACCAAATCATCATTTCAGAAGGATTTGTCAAGGAAGAACAAGCTGGCTACCGTTTCCACAAAGCCCATGTCCACAACAAACCTTACTTAATTCAAAAAACAGGGCAATACAAGGGCTATCCATTCCGTACTTTTGATTTCGACAACTATATAGGTGGGTACAGCGACCACTTCCCGGTCTATATCTATTTGGTGAAGAAAATACCTGCGCCATAGGAGGAACAGTTGACTTCAATTTTTCTTCTCCTCCACATAAGCCAATTTACTGTTTCTGTATTTCTCTTTTTTGAGCATTTCCTTGAACAAGGTCATTGTGTTCAAAGGGCCTTGGTCGGCAGCAAGGTTCACCATCCACGCAGGAATGCTCCCGCCGGGGTCAGAATTGAGGAAATAGTCAACTTGAACCTTTCCATTGCCGACAGGGGTAAATACCCAACTGATTTCACATTTCTTTATCCGAATAATGTCATCGCTTTCCTTTTCCATCCAATGGCTTGAAGTACTATGGGAATGAAGCGCCAAGGTCTTTTTGTCCTGCCAAAACTTGGAATGCAGGACGACGTCCCTGTTGTCGAATGGCCAAGGAAAATCCACCTCCGAATAATAGTGAACCTCCGTATCGGAAATCCGCTTTACCACCCTTGAATTCAAGGCACCATAACTCCATTCGTCATAGCCTTTCACATCCGTCAATACGGCTGCGATGGTGGACAAGGAAGCCTCGATGGTGGTAGAGAATTTTAGCTCCTTGATATTGGTGCCTGCCTGGTCTCGCACATAGACCTTCACGCCACCTTTGTTCTTTTTTATCACCCAATCCTGGGCATGAACCTGAAAGGTCGAGCAAGCAAAACAAATGGCAAGCAAAGCGATAAGGGGAAAAGATTTTTTCATAAACAGGTTTATCAATGGCTAAAAACGATTTACGAGTAGGAATGTTGAGCCAGATTTTGCAAGGTTTCCTAATTTTGGCCAACTAATTTGGACAACCGGATAACGGATAATTCTTGCGATTTGCGACAATTGATTCCAGTTTTTTCGGTTTTTGAAATATATACCACCTTTATTTATGCGGCAATACCTTGACCTGCTTCGGCACATCCTTGACAATGGCACCCAGAAAAGCGACCGGACCGGCACAGGCACCATCAGTGTTTTCGGCTATCAAATGCGGTTCGACCTAAGAGAAGGTTTCCCGCTTTTGACCACAAAAAAACTGCATACAAAATCAATCATCTATGAACTTCTGTGGTTTTTGCAAGGAGACACAAATGTAAAATACCTTCAGGACAACGGCGTGCGAATCTGGAACGAATGGGCAGATGAGCATGGTGACCTTGGCCCTATCTATGGCAAACAATGGGTGTCATGGGAGAAAAAAGACGGTACTACCGTTAACCAAATAGCGGAGGCAGTTCGGCAATTAAAAGAGAACCCCGACAGCCGCCGCATCATCGTGAATGCTTGGAACGTAGCCGATTTGCCAAATATGCACCTAAGCCCCTGCCATGCGCTTTTCCAGTTTTATGTAGCCGAGGGCCGGTTGTCTTGCCAGCTCTACCAACGCTCAGCCGACGTTTTCCTGGGCGTTCCCTTCAATATCGCTTCTTATGCCCTGCTTACGCAAATGATGGCCCAAGTCTGCGATTTGGAACCTGGGGATTTCGTGCACAGTTTTGGTGATGTGCACCTCTACCTGAACCACATCGAACAAGCAGAACTCCAACTGACAAGGGAGCCAAGGCCATTGCCCCGCATGGAAATCAATCCCAATGTGAAGGATATTTTCAGTTATAAATACGAGGACTTCACCCTGCATGATTACGACCCTCATCCACATATAAAAGCGGAAGTAGCCGTCTAAGACTTGGAGTTGTGTTGCAGCCAATATCCAACACATACCTCCAAAACTCATACCTCGCCAATGCTTCGTCAGATAAAAAGGTTAAATGTTTTCCTGTTAGGACGGCTCAGCAAAAAGAACTACCTGCTGCTGGCCTGCATCCTTATTGGGGTGGTCGCAGGTTCTGCAGCCGTTCTGATGAAGACGATGGTGCACTGGGTGGAGGAACAAGTGCAGGAAGGGCTTACCACTGGACAGACCAACTACTTCTGGCTGTTCATCACGCCTATTATTGGCATTGTGCTCAGCGTCATTTTCGAGCAGCGTTTTTTAGGAGGCAAATTGAAAAAAGGGGTCACCAAAATCCTGTTTGCCATCACCCGGAAAAAAGGGGAATTGGACAGGCGTGACACTTATGGGCACCTTATTACCAGTGCGGTGACCGTAGGCATGGGGGGCAGTGCAGGGCTTGAAGCGCCTATCGTTTTGACAGGTAGCGCCATTGGCTCCAACATTGCTACGGAACTCCAACTTGGTGCCAAAGAGCGCACATTGCTGCTTGCTTGTGGTGCCTCTGCTGGCATCGCCGCCATCTTCAATGCGCCTGTTGCAGGGGTGATTTTCGCAGCCGAGGTGTTGCTGACCGAAATCACGATACCGGTGTTCGTGCCCCTTCTCATCTCAGCGGCTACGGCTTCGGTGCTGGCGCAATTGTTCTACCACGAGCGGCTTTTCATGTTATCTGAGGAAGGATGGCGACTCAAAAGCATACCCCTATATTTCATTCTTGGCATTATCTGCGGCCTGATTTCAGTTTACATGACCCGCATGACCCATTATTTGGAAAAAAAATTGGGCAGGTTCAACCTGAGAATGCGAAAGGCGGTGCTGGGTGGTGCCTTGCTTGGTTTGCTGATAGTCATTTTCCCTCCCCTATATGGCGAAGGATACACAACCATCCAAAAGCTGTTTTCGGGGAATGAAAGCCTATTGCTACATCGTTCCTTGTTCAGCGATTATCAATCAGAATGGTTGTTGTTGCTATTCTTGACCTGCCTTGCTATTCTGAAAGTTATTGCCACTTCGTTGACAGTCGGTTCTGGTGGAAATGGTGGCATTTTCGCAGGCTCCTTGTTCACAGGGGCCATCAGTGGGTTCATATTCGCCCGATTGGTGACGCTGATGGGTTTTTTGAAAATCGTGGAGTCCAACTTCGTGGCAGTAGGCATGGCTGGGGTGATTGCTGGGGTGGTCCATGCCCCTTTGACTGCAATTTTCTTGATAGCGGAAATAACTGGAGGCTATTCGCTGTTCGTGCCGCTGATGATAGTGTCAGCTATGTCTTATTTCATCACCCGACATTTTGATTCCACTTCTGTTTATACCAGGCCGTTGAAAGAGGAAGGCAATTACACCCAAGCTGACCGTGACAGTTTTCTACTTAACAGCATTGAACTACAAAACCTCATAGAAACTGATGTGGAGACCGTGCCTGCGGAGCTACCAGCCAAAGACCTTATTCAAAGGTTTTTGCGGAGCAAACAGAACCTCTTTCCTGTGCTGAACGAGCAGAAAAAATTTGCTGGCATCGTGCTTTTCGAAGATTTGAAGGATCTATTATTCGATGACGATAGAACCCAAAACATGACAGCAAAAGATTTGGCTATCAACCCGCCCCACACCTTGGTTTTAGGGGAGAAAATGGCGGATGTGATGAAGAAATTCGATGAAACTTGGGTGTGGAAACTACCTGTCCTAAGCGAAAAAGGGGCTTTCGTGGGCTTTGTTTCAAAGAAAAAGATATTCACTCGATACCGACAGTTGCTAAAACAGTTCAGTCAAGGGGACATCGTTTTTAGGGATGAAGAATGAGGGATGCTCAACCTTGATTCAATTCAGTCCTGCGACGTAGTACATCTCCACCTCACCAACATTTTTTGCGGGCACTTTGCCCCGGTATTCGCATTTGAACTCATCCTTGACGAATGCGAAAGTCGAGGATGAGATATTGACTTTACCTGCGTCGCTGCTGCTTTCCATGCGGGAAGCGACGTTGACGGTATCGCCCCAAATATCGTAGGCGAATTTGCGGGAACCCACCACACCTGCCACCAATGGCCCTGTATGGATCCCAATTCGGGCCTCAAAAGGCGGTTCGCCCAATTTCATTTTTTCACGGTTCCAATTATTCAAAAAGGCTTGAATGGCAATGGCTGCCCTCACCACATCCCTTGGGTGACCGGAGCCATCATCGGGTATGCCACCTGCGCACATATAGGCGTCGCCGATGGTCTTGATTTTTTCCAAACCAAATTCCCCGATGATACGGTCGAAATTCTTGAAGGCATAATCAAGGTCCTTCACCAATTTTTCAGGGCTAAGTTGTTTTGAAATGGCGCTGAAACCCTTGAAGTCTGTGAAGAGCACGGTAGCATTTTCGTAGCGCCGGGCGGCAGCTGAGCCGTTGGTCTTTAGCTCGTCGGCAATGGCAGCGGGGAGGATGTTGAGCAGCAACTGTTCGGAGCGGTTGCGCTCTTCTTCGATAATCCGGTTCTTTTCCGACAGCACAGCATTGTGCTTGCTGATGGTGAGGTAACGCATAAAAAAAGCCCCACCCAACAAAACCACCAGCCCAATGATGGCAAGCAGGAGTTTTCGCTGGCTACTGTTGAGGTCAAGTTCTGCCTGCTTTTTTTGGAGGTCGGCTTGTTGTTGCAGAACGAGCATCTCCTTTTGGGCAAGCTGCATGGAGTCCATTGCACCCACAAAACGCATGGAATCGAGCATCCGCTCCTGTTCCGAAAAGAGCAATTGTTGTTTCATTTGAGCTGCCGTCATGTTTTGAATGGCGGACTCTTTAGCGGCAATCAATTTTTGAAGACTTGCCTGTTGGTCGGCAAGTTTGGACTTCTCCTTGGAAAGGTTGTCCACCGCTGCGGTGAGCTGCTGGTTTTGCGCTTGGGCTTTGGCCATCTCCTCCTGCGTTTTCTTTCGACGTGACAGGAAGCCGCCTCCTGAAGATGCCGTTGCTTCGGCGCTGCCACCGAGCAGGGAAATTTCCCGATTGACTTTCTCCAAGTCCTTTTTCTTGTCCAGCACTACCGCCAACTCCTTCATATTCAGCAGGTTGTCCAATTTCAGGTCGGCGTCAGTGGTCAATTCGTTGCTTTCTTCAAAAGACTTGTAAGCCTTTGACTTCATCACTTGTCGCTTGCCGCTCACCTTCATTTGGGACTTCCCTTTTTGGTTCAAACTGATGGCGAGGTAGTTGTTGTCCTTCAGCTTTTTGGCAGCGTCTCCAGCTTTTTCGGCCCATTCCACCGATTTTTCAAAAAAACCTTCATTGTAATACCATTCAGCGAGGGTAAGGGCATTTTGGATGAAATCCTCCCCCGTGACTTTCTGGGTGGTTTTCTCCAAATTCTTGATGGCATCGGATTGGGCTGAAAGCCCGAAGGCAATAAGCAGGAAGGCAGTAAGCAGTGAAAGATTAATTTTCATTTGAACAGGGTTTTAAAATGCGGCGAAATTTAGGCTTAATTTCAGAAATGAAAACAAATTGCTTCTGCTGGAGGTCGTAGATTTGCCTAAACATTAAAATTTCAAAGGATGAATTTTAGGCATTTCGCAATTTTGTACGCAACTGTTTCAATCATGTTCATATCGGGAAATTTGAATGCACAAAATTTTGATTGGCAGGGCCATAGGGGCTGCCGGGGCTTGTTGCCAGAGAACACCATCCCTGCCTTTCTGATGGCAATGGAGTTCCCTGAAGTCACTACTCTGGAGCTTGATTTGGCAGTGTCGAAAGACCGGGAACTCATCGTGAGCCATGAGCCTTGGATGTCGGAGTCCATTTGCACAAAGCCCGATGGCAGTGCGGTCACCAAGGCCGAATCCATGAACCTTCGGCTCATGGAAATGACCTACGAAACCATCAAGCAGTACGATTGCGGAAGCAGGGGGAATAGTCGCTTCCCGGAACAGCATGCGATGGCAGTCCACAAGCCCTCACTGGAGGATATGGTCAGTGCGGTGCGGGTACATTGCGAAGCAGCAAAACGGCCTATGCCCCGCTTTAATATCGAGATAAAAAGCGACCCACGGGCCGATGGCATTTTCACACCCAAGGTGGAGGATTTTGCAAAACTGGTGGTATCTGAACTTGAACGCCTGAAAATCAGCCATTTGTGCTGCATACAATCATTTGATATAAGGGCCATCAAAGCGGTGCATGGTTTGGCCCCGAACCAGCCCCTCGCCTTTTTGGTCGAAAACAAGGATGGCGTTGAAGCAAATTTGAAACTCCTCGATTTCGTCCCCTCCATTTATAGTCCAGATTACAAACTGCTCCGCAAAAAAGACATCAAAGCTTTGCATAAAAACGGCATCAAGGTCATTCCTTGGACGGTGAACGATGTAAAGGCCATGAAAAAACTGCGGCGGTGGGGCGTGGATGGCATCATTACGGACTACCCGAACCGAATCGCCGATGCCATGAAATGAAATACGGACTTTGTGTTTACCTTGGCTTAAAAATCGGCGTATGCGTGCCATTGGCCTTGTGATTTTATTGCAGTTTATTTGTTCAACTGGTCAAAGCCAGCCTGCAAAGTCATTTGAGAAGGCAGGCGACAAGGCATTTTCCGAAAATGATTTTTTTGCAGCGATGACCCATTACCAAGAGGCCATGAAACGCTCGTCCGAGGATGCAGGGCTTTGGTTTAAATATGCAGAAGTGGCCCGCCAATTCAATGCCTTCGAAGTGGCCGAGGAATACTATTCAAAGGTGGTGGAAGGAGAGGAGGCAGAGCAATACAATTTGGCGGTATTTTGGTTGGGACAAGTCAAAAAATGCCTCGGAAAATACCATGAGGCCAAGGGGCTTTTCGAGGCATTCGTTTCCAAAAGCAAAACCCCAGATTACTACACCGATTGGGCGATTCAGGAAATCAGCGCTTGCGAATGGGCAGGTTTAGATACCATTCTCGTCCAAGGCAAAAAGATTGAAATAGCGCATCTTGACAAAAAAATCAACACGCCTTTCTCGGAGTTTGGAGCCGTGGAAATTGATGGTACCACTTATTTCACCTCTTATCGCTTCGACCTGCCAAGCGATAAACACCGCCCCAAACGCAAACTTTCCAAATTGCTGTTTTCGGTAAACAAGGGACGGGGCAAGTTGATGCCCAATAATTTCAACGATGAAAAAAAGTTGACTGCGCACACGACGATAAGCCCTGATGGACAGCGGTTGTATTTCACGATTTGCGATTACGTGAATGCCTCGGCCATTCGTTGCAAAATCGCCTATCGGGAAAAGGACAAGCGGGGGAAATGGTCAAAAACGGCGACAGTTTTGACAAACAGCATCAATTTGGAGGGCTATACGGCCACTCAACCCAATATTGCCTACGATTCGGCAAGCCTCGCCGAGGTGCTTTATTTTGTGTCCGACAGGCCGGGGGGCAAGGGCAAACTCGATATTTGGCAATGCCAAATCAAAGAAGGCAAGTTCAGCGACCCCGCAAACTTGGCTGAGGTGAACACTCCTGAAAACGATATTACGCCGTTTTTTCACCAACAGAACAAGAGGCTATATTTCAGTTCGGATGGTCGGAGCGGTGTGGGAGGCTACGATATTTTCTACCTCGAAAAGTGGAAGGCAGGTGGCTGGGGCGAAATCAGGAACCTGGGCAAGCCCATCAACTCCAGTTACCACGACCTATACTATGCCCCTACCGCCGATGGGAAAGGAGCCTATCTTTCGTCGAACCGGGTCGGTTCTTTCTTCCTCGACCCGACCAACAAAGCCTGCTGCCACGATATATATAAGGTGTCATTCGAAGACCTGCCCCCGGCAACAGCCAAGCCAGTAGAGCCACCAACTATTGGGATAAACACCTCGCCCTCAATCAAGACTTATGAAAAATTAGAGGACTTTCTTCCGCTTGCACTCTATTTCGACAATGACGAACCTGATAAACGGACGAACAAAACGACTACCAAAAAAGCTTATGCGGAAACCTATGAGCGGTACTTTCCTAAAAAAAACGAGTTCGTGGAACAGTACACCAAGCCCATTTCGAATGAAGAGGAGCAGGATGAAGCAACAATCAAGCTATTGGATTTTTTTGATGACGAGGTCAAAAAGGGGTACGACCACTTGCAACTTTTCAGTGAAATCCTTCTGAAACGACTGACAGCGGGCGACCAAATCGAAATCGTCATCAAGGGTTATACCAGCCCACGGGCAAAATCCGATTACAACGACCGGCTGGCCCAGCGCAGGATTAGCAGCCTTCGCAACCATTTCGCAACCTGGCAGGACAAAGTATTTGATACCTATCTCAAAAACGGGAAACTCATTATCACCGAGGCTCCTTATGGCGAAAGCCATACGGCCACGGGCATCAGCGACGACCTTTTCGATGAACGGAACAGCATTTACAGTGTGGGGGCTTCGAGGGAACGCAGGGTTGAAATTATTGAGGTGAAATAATTGTGCTACAACCCTGTGTGCAGGTTTCGAGCGCAAAACCCATTTGAGAAACTGGTGTTAACTTTGCGGCCAATATGTCCAGACCATCCTTGAAGGCAACCTTTTGCTGATTTGGATGGGAACGGCAACCAAAATCGAGAAACTCCTATGAAAAAACTGTTTTTATTGGCTGTGTTTGCCAGCACCTTGCTTGCTTGCCAAGAAGCACAAACTACTGAGCAAGATTCGGCAGCATCCATAACCAACCTTCCTGAAACTCAGGCAACATCTCCAACAGCTAATAGCGAAATTGCAGCCGCAGAGGCCATGCGGGCCACAGCTTTGGAAGAGACGGATACATTGGGCCGGTTGAGGCAGTCATTTGTTGCACTGCAAGAAGAATTTGTGAAATCGAAAGGAATCGTACCTGATGTAGGGGACGTAAAGGTAACGGTGGACGAGAAGCATAACCTTCGGATTGAAAACAAGCTAAATGGCCACACCTACTTAACGGTTGTGAAGGTGGCTGACCTCCAAAGCAAGGACAACGGGATGATGTTGTTGCCGGATTCAGAAACCCGTAAATTTCCGGGCCTAAATATCAAGGTAAAACCTGGCCGACCAAAAGCCCAGCTTTTCAAGGACGGGAAACTTGAAAAGGAGTTGGATTTTATTGAATTTTCCTTGAAAGACCGGCCTTCCATGGAAAGGGTCGTACCAGCCATCGTGCAAGCGATGAATATTGTCAACGGCTCAAATTGATTTCCTTTCAAACTTTCAATCCAATTTCATGGCATTCAAAATCTATACAAAAACGGGCGATGAAGGGCAAACCGCTTTATTTGGTGGTAAGCGTCTGCCCAAAAGCCACCTCCGAATCGAATGTTACGGAACCGTTGACGAGTTAAATTCTTTTCTTGGACTCGTCCGTGATTCTTCACAAGACAGCCATGTTCGGTCAACTTTGTTTGAAATCCAAAACCGTTTGTTCGACCTCGGCGCCAACCTCGCCACCGACCCTGAAAAGCAGTTGCCCATCCCCACCCTGACCGAAGCCGACATTCAACTACTTGAAAACGACATAGATATGATGGAGAGCAGTTTGCCGCAACTCAAAAACTTCATCTTACCTGGTGGTCATGTCGTAGTATCGCACTGCCATGTTGCAAGGTGCGTGTGCCGCCGGGCCGAGCGGTTGGTCGTAGCTTTGAGCATGGAGGAAAATGTTGGGACTGGGGTTCTGAAATACTTGAACAGGCTCTCAGATTATCTTTTCGTGCTGGCGAGGAAGTTGGGCCAACAAGTCGGGGCCGAAGAGGTGATTTGGAAGGGCCGTTGAACTGTCTGGGATTTGCTTGCCTTCCCCAAATTGGAGTGTTTTTTAGTGAAAGGAAATTTTTCTCCAAAAAACACATCCTGTCTAACGGGTCGCCTCGTTACCTTTGCATCCCGTAACACAAGAAAGGAAAAAGCAAATGGACCATAGGCGCAAAAAGCCCGATTCCTTTTGCTTTTTCCTTTTTTTCATTTTAAATCTTTACATGGCTAAGTACATTTTCGTTACGGGGGGCGTCACATCTTCTTTGGGAAAAGGAATCATTTCGGCTTCATTGGCCAAACTCCTTCAAGCAAGAGGCTTTAGCATCACCATCCAAAAATTCGACCCTTACATCAACGTTGACCCAGGAACCCTGAACCCTTATGAGCATGGGGAATGCTACGTGACCGACGACGGTGCGGAGACTGACCTTGATTTGGGCCACTACGAACGCTTTCTCAACACACCAACCTCCCAAGCCAACAACGTAACAACAGGACGAATCTACCAGACGGTCATCAACAAAGAAAGGGCTGGTGATTACCTTGGAAAAACCGTACAGGTCATCCCTCACATTACGGATGAGATCAAGCGGCGGGCACAGCTCCTTGGTGCAACCAATAAATACGACATCGTTATCACCGAACTTGGAGGCACCGTGGGCGATATTGAGTCCTTGCCCTACCTCGAAGCATTGCGCCAACTGCGCTGGGAATTGGGTCGGGACAATTGCATGGTCATTCACCTCACGCTCATACCCTATTTGAATGCAGCCAAGGAATTGAAAACCAAGCCCACCCAGCACTCTGTAAAGGAGCTGCTCAGTGCGGGTATTCAACCGGACATCCTTGTTTGTCGGACAGAACACCCCATCAACATGGACATCCGGCGGAAGTTGGCGCTGTTCTGCAATGTGGATATAGGCTCCGTAGTAGAAGCAATTGATGCCGAGACCATCTACGATGTGCCATTGCTCATGGCAAAGGAAAAGCTCGACACCACCGTCATGGTTAAGCTCCGGCTGCCCGATCGAAAGGAGCCAGACCTTGGCCCTTGGAAGGCATTCCTGGGCCGACTCAAGAACCCCATCCACGCAGTAAGGATTGGCCTCATTGGGAAATACCTCGAATTGCAGGACGCCTACAAATCCATATTCGAAGCCTTCATCCACGCAGGCTCAGTGAACGAGTGCCGAGTGAAGGTGGTGCCCATCCACTCGGAAACCCTCATTGGAACACCCGATGAGATAGGGCAAAAATTAGAGGAATTTGACGGCATTCTGGTCGCTCCTGGTTTTGGCGAGCGGGGCATCGAAGGCAAAATCAACGCTATCAGGTATGCCAGAGAGCATAACATGCCATTTTTTGGGATTTGTCTTGGCATGCAATGCGCTGTTGTGGAGTTTGCCCAAAACGTGCTGAATTTGAAGGGAGCTGCATCTACCGAGGTAAACCCAAAAGCAGAAAACCCCGTGATTGACCTCATGCCTGAACAGCGCAAGATTACCAAAAAAGGAGGTACAATGCGGCTTGGGGCCTACTCCTGCGACCTCAAGAAAGGTTCGAACGCCCAAAAAGCCTACCGTTCGCTACAAATCAGCGAAAGGCACCGACACCGTTACGAATTCAACAACGACTACTTGGAACAGATGGAAAAAGCGGGGATGTTGCCTACTGGCATCAATCAAGAAAACAACCTTGTTGAGATTGTGGAACTAAAGAACCATCCTTGGTTCGTAGGGGTACAGTTTCACCCAGAGTTGAAAAGCACGGTTGAAAATCCACACCCGCTTTTCGTTGATTTTGTAAAGGCCTGTATGAAGTAATGTCAAGACAGTTTTGGTTTTTTGTTGTACTCTTACTGGTAACTTATCTGGTAAGAGGCAATAGTTTTTTCTGGGATACTGTACAATTGGCGTCCAAGCAAGGGCATTTTGTTTATGAAACTGGGTTTCAATCAATAATCTTGCCTCCGGAGATTGACAGTGGACATCCTCCATTATTTGGGGCCTATATGGCTTTGGTTTGGAAGATATTCGGCAAGACACTCTCCGTAAGTCATTTTGCCATGCTCCCTTTCTTATTCGGTATCGTTCATTACCTGTTTAGGATAGGCGGTAAATTATTGGGTTCAAATCAAGCACCTTGGCTTTGTTTGTTGTGCTTTGCTGACCCAGTTTTGTCAAGTCAATCGGTACTGATAAGTCCAGATGTGGTACTTATTTGCTTTTTCCTAATGGCAGTTTGGTCAATTTGGCGGGAGAATTGGGCGGGCACCAGCTTTGCCATTATTGTACTTTGCCTGATAAGCATGAGAGGAATGATGTTGGGTCTTGGGTTATTGGCATTTTCGCTTACCACCACAAAGTGGGTGTGGCAGCCTGTCATTCTGTTCCGAAAAACAGCCCCGTTTTTGCCTGGATTCCTTCTTGCGTTTGGTTTTTTGGTGTACCATTGGCAAAAAACAGGGTGGGTCGGTCACCACCCAGCTTCGACATGGGCACCAAGCTTTGAAACCGTAGGAATTGATGGCTTTGCCAAAAACATCTTGATACTTGGCTGGAGGAGTTTGGATTTTGGCAGGGTGTTCATTTGGCTGGCCTTTATTCCGCTCCTATTTTATTGGTATAAACGCCATCGCAATACCACTGAACATCCTGAAGGGAAGGAATTAGGCCGACAGTTGATAACACTTACCGTTTGCGTATTTCTGGCGACCGTGCCATTACAATTGCTTTACAAAGGCTTACTTGCACACAGGTATCTTCCCCCTTTTTTCATGACTTTAACCTTTACCACGCTGTACTTGCTTAAGGAATATTCGCTGAAAACGACCAAACAGGGTATCATGAAATTTGCAAGGCCACTCATAGCAATTGGTCTCGTCACTGGCAACTTTTGGGTTTACCCAAATTCAGTATCAATGGGTTGGGACTCCACATTGGCGCATTTGCCTTGGTATGGCCTCCAAAACCAGGTCAATCAATTTTTGACAGAAAAAGGAATCCCCTACGAAGCGGTGGGCACCGCATTTCCCAATATCGGACCGAGGGAGTTGCATGAGTTGAATGGTGAACAAAATGGTTACGTCGAAAAAGATTTCGACGATAATTGCTATATATTTTATTCCAACATCATGAACGACTTCACGGACAAGGAAATAGCTGAACTTACTGCAAATTGGCAACCAGTCTTCGCCCAGAAATCCGGAGGAGTTGAAGTGGTTCTTTATAAAAACCCAAACAAACGCTCATGCGAAAATTGACGATGGAGGAACTGGGCAGAGCTACCCCAGAGGCATTTGCCGCTTCAGAAAAAGCTCCAATCGTATTCTTGCTTGACAATGTAAGGTCAGCCTTGAACGTTGGCTCAGTTTTCAGGACAGCCGATGCATTTGGGATGGAGAAAATTTACCTTTGCGGCATAACGGCTACCCCACCCCATCGGGAAATCATGAAAACCGCACTTGGCTCAACGGAAACCGTTCCTTGGGAGTACTCAGAAGACCCGTTGAAGGCAGTTGAAAAATTGAAAGACGCTGGCTTCCAAATTTGGGCAGTGGAACAAGTAGAAGGAAGCATTCCTTTGCAGTTGGTAGATTTCCACGCTTTGGGCAAAACTGTCCTTGTACTTGGCAATGAGGTGGATGGAGTAAGCAATGAGGTGCTCAAGCACTGTCATGGTTGTGTTGAAATACCTCAATTCGGCACCAAGCATTCTTTGAACGTTGCTGTTTGCGCAGGCATCGTTGCTTGGGAAGCTGTGAAATGCCACTATCTCAAATGATACATCAAAACCTTCTTCTATGAACTACTGGTTGATAAAATCCGAACCCGGCGAATATAGTTTCGACGACCTCATCAAAGATGGCAGCACCGTATGGAGCGGTGTAAGGAATTACGCTGCCAGAAACAACCTAAGGGCCATGAAGGCCAACGACCTTGTCTTGTTTTATCACAGTGTAGATGACAAAGAAGTTGTAGGAATCTGCAAGGTTTCAAAGGAACACTATCCCGACCCAACAGCAACCGAGGGTGATTGGTCAGTTGTTGAAGTTGTACCTTTGACCAAGATGAATAAAGCGGTTCACCTTTCCCATATAAAGGGCAATCCTTCTTTGCAGAACATAGCTTTGGTAAGGATTGGCCGGCTGTCGGTGATGCCACTCGAAGAAAAGGAATTTGAAGCAATCTTGAATTTGGGAGAAACTTCCCTTGATTTTAGGTGACTATCTGCTACTTAGTCGTCTATAGCTTGACTGAGGACGGGAAAGTAAACTTGGTACAGAAACGAGAAGATGTGACAGGAAATAATTCCGTTTTTGACTTTGAAGTGGTAAAACTCATTTACAAAAAGCAGCAATTTTTACTTTTTGTGACGCCAAAAAACAAAGATGAATTATTCATGCAGATTATATGAAAATCATTTTTTTCATAAATTACGTGCTCGATAATTAAAACATCCGAAATGAATCCATTAGCTTTGTGACATCTTTAAAGTTTGACTGAGGTTTTGTTTTGATTTTTTTGTTTTTACCTTTGTTGTCCGAAATATTTGACATTCTTACTAAGAGCTGAATTTATCTCCCCGTATTTCCCTTAACCGATTCAATGGATTTTTCAATCCAAAAAAATTTCTCCTCTCAGGCCCTGTATGCTTGATTACCCATTCATCTATGCATTGGCATACAGTAGAAAACTTGTCACAATCCTCCCTCGGTCAAATCGTATGCGTTGTTTGGACGTTTGTTAAGGGCGTTTAGTTTACAATTATTAACCAAAACAGGAACGAACATGAACATCGACAGGAAAAGAATCCTGATTATCGAAGACCATGAGAGCATCAGGATGCTGCTTGGCAATATGCTAAGCAAAACTTACGACGTTGTAGCCAAGAAGGATGGATTTGAAGGAATGGCTTGGCTAACTAAAGGCAACCTTCCGGACCTTATTCTGCTCGACATGAGCATGCCACGACTCAGTGGCAGTGAATTCCTCCGAAACATTCGGCAAAGTGGGTTTTTCAGGGATATACCAGTCATTGTGGTTTCCGGCAATGATGGTGAAGAAGACATGCGCAATTGCCTTATCTGGGGGGTAAACGACTACCTAACCAAACCCTTCAATCCCATTTCCCTCAAAAATAAAATAGAACTTGCCCTAAGCGGCGTGCAGCAATTTGCCTTGAATTAAAGAAGAACACGACTAACAATTTTGGAGAGCAGTGATTAGATACTGCAAGCTCCAATGGTAACAAATAAAAAAACGGCATTATGAACTCAAATTTACCTAAACAAGACTGTGAGCTAACATTAGATGAAATAGTGGTTCTTGGTTTTGACGGCTCTTTCAATGAGTGCCTCATCAGCGCATCTGCCATCGAAAACGCTTTCAAAATTCGTGAATTCGAGAACTCCTTCCTTGCTTTCCAGTGGCTGCACAATGCGGTGGCTTCCCATGAAAACATTGACTTGCCCAAAGCCATTGTTTGTGAGTTCGGCTCCTTGGAAGAAGAAAATTTCCTTTTGCTACAGAACGTTAAGACCCATCCCCAATTGAAGTTTATCCCTTTGATTGCCATGAACAGGGATGGCCTAAACCATAAAATGGCAGCGATGGAACTGGGGTTCGATGACTACTATGATGTGCCTGTCCATTGGCAAGTGTTGAAGGAACGAGTAGCGTTTCTTACAGATTTCAAGCGTGAATTTGAATTTCACGACGAAACGGAGGAAGAGCAGTTCGGTGTGATAATCTCACCTGCCAAGAGAATCTTCGATATCCTATTTGCTGGCACTATTATCCTCTTGATAAGCCCTCTACTTGCGCTGGTAGCGCTGGCCATCAAATTGGAATCAAGGGGGCCGGTAATCTACCGCTCTAAGCGGGTTGGCACGGGCTACCAAGTCTTCGATTTCTTGAAGTTCAGGTCCATGTACCAGAATGCCGACCAGCGGCTAAAGGATTTGGCGCACCTCAACCAATACACTGCCAACAACAACGGCCCGCTTTTTACCAAAATCAACAACGACCCAAGGGTTACGAAGGTCGGACGTTTCATCCGCAAGACTAGCATTGATGAACTCCCCCAGATGTTCAACGTGTTGAAAGGCGACATGTCGGTGGTAGGCAACAGGCCACTCCCAATGTATGAGGCCGAGCAATTGACGAGGGACAGTTGGGCAAAACGCTTCCTTGCCCCTGCTGGCCTTACTGGCCTCTGGCAAGTGACCAAGCGTGGCAAGAACGACATGAGCACCGAAGAGCGGATTGGTTTGGACGTGGCTTATGCCGACAAGCACTCGTTTTGGTTCGACATGAAAATCATCGCAAAGACCCCGTTTGCGCTTATTCAAGAAGAAAACGTCTAAACATAAATGGTTTCCATTATTACCGTAAACTACAATTCGCTGGAAGCAACCTGCGAATTGCTTGAATCCGTGCGCAAGTTCGGAGGGAAAGACGTTGAAGTCGTGGTGGTGGATAACGCCTCGGTCACCGACCCTGGTGAATACCTGAAAAACCATTTTCCGGAAGTAAAATATGTCAGAAGCGAAAAGAACCTTGGCTTTGCAGGTGGCAATAACCTTGGCATCCGGGCAAGCAAGGGCGACTTCTTGTTCTTCCTCAACAACGACGCTGAATTGACCGAAGGCGCTATTGGAACACTCCTTAGGCTGTTCAGCACAAATTCCGGAATCGGCATCGCAAGTCCGAAAATTTGTTACCATAACGCTAGACCGGGTAGTGAGCCGGACGTGATTCAGTACTTAGGTACGACCCACGTTCATCCGCTTACTGCCCGGAACAGCACTCTCGGCGAGCGGGAGGTGGACAAAGGACAGTATCAAACCGCACAACCAACCGCCTATGCCCACGGCGCTGCCATGATGGTGCCCCGTGAGGTGCTGAACAAGGCAGGAATGATGTCGGAGGACTTCTTCCTGTATTATGAGGAGTTGGATTGGTGCGAGCAAATCCGCCGGGCAGGCTACGATGTTTGGGTGGAACCCAATGCAAAGATTTACCACAAGGAAAGCTATTCGGTGGGTAAAATCAGCGCATTGAAAACCTACTACATCAACCGAAACCGCCTGTTTTTCATGCGGCGCAATCGGACAAAAGCACAGTGGATGGCATTCTGCGTGTTCTTGTTCCTTTTCACGGTTCCCAAAAACTCGCTGATGTTTGCCCTTAAAGGCGATTGGGTGAACCTAAAAGCATTCTTGAAAGCAATCCGGTGGAACTTCACCGAGCAAAAAAATAAGCCAGTCTCTACCCCCCTTACTTTTTCTCTCAAGGCAACTTGATGGATGAACTGGCCTCAGAAAACCTAAATTTTAAACCAGTCTCTACCCCCCGAACTTTTTTCTTAGAAGTTAGACAGGAGACTTTAGATATTAGAATCCCAAAGCCACAAGATAAGCCAGTCTCTACCCCCCGAATTTTTTCCCTTTCAATCTGGAATCCAATATCATACATCTGAAATCTTAAATCCGAGTTCACGCTAATACGGATTTATGACTTAAGATGTATGATTTTTGATGCATGATTTTGACACAACCGGGCCTGACAATTCCCGGATACTCCTCAATGGAGTGACATTCTTATTTTTGCCAAAACACGGAACAAACACGATGGAATTCATTAACCTAACTTACGTCATTGTATCTGCCGTCCTGATTTTCTTTTTGGTGTTGCCAACATTGAACACCTTCTTTTCACTGTTCACTACCGAGAAGCTCAAGACGCCCGCACAGCCCCGAAACTTCGATTTTGGGAACATCATCACCGCCTACAAAAACGCCGACATCGCCAAGGGCCTCGTCAAATCGCTGCTAAAGCAGCGCCATACCAACCACCATATCTACCTTGTGGCCGATGGCTGCGACCTTCGCAACTGGGACATCGTAGACGAGCGACTGACGGTGCTCAGGCCCGAAGAAGCCCTCAACCTCAAGGCAAAAAGCATCATCCACGGCATTGAAAACTTCGTGCGTGAACATGATTATATCACGGTGTTCGACGCCGACAACTTGGCGCACCCCGATTTTCTTTCGGAAATGAACCGCTACGCCAATGCAGGCTTCACGGCTATTCAGGGGCAGCGCACCGCCAAAAACCTCGATACACTGATGGCCTGCGCCGATGCCTTGGGCGAGTTTTACAAAAACTTTATTGACCGGGTGGCACCGTACCGCATTGGTTCGTCGGCAGTGATAAGCGGCAGTGGCATGGCCGTGGAAGCAGAGCTGTACAAGGCTTACTTGGCCAGCCCCGAAATCGAACAAGGCAAGCACCTTTGGAAGAAAATGCTCCAAGAGGACAAGATTTTGCAGAATTTTTTGCTCCGCAAAAACACGAAAATCGCCTACGCCTGGGACGCCATTTGCTACGATGAAAAAGTGACGAGCGCCGACGCCGTGGAGACGCAGCGCAGCCGCTGGCTGTTCAGCTATTTCCAGAACATCCCGAATTCATTGGGCATCCTGCGCCGGGGCATCCTCAATTTCAGTTGGAACCAATGGCTGTTCGGACTCGTGACCATCGCCCCGCCGATGTTCATCATGCTGGCAACGGCGGTAGCATTGGCCGTGGTTGGTTTGTTCATCAATCCGTGGGTATCTTTGGCGCTCATCGCCGCCGATGTGGTCTTTGTGCTGACCATTTTTTGGACGCTGAAACTGAGCCGTGCGCCAAAAGCGGTTTGGAGTGCCGTAGCGGCAATGCCCGCTTTCGTTTTGCGGCAAGTACGGGGCCTTTTCAAAATGGGCAATCCGAACAAACACTTCAAGCACACGGAGCATAAGGTGAGCGTGACCATTGAAGATGTGCTGAAATAGTCTGACAACTTCCGAAGATAGTTTGACAACCTCTGAAGATAGTTTTGACGTCTTCATATGCGTACACCACGCTTCTTGAGACGTAAACTACGCTTCCGTAAGCGTAAACCACGCTTCTTGAGACGTAAATTACGCTTCCATAAGCGTACTTCACGTTTCTTGAGACGTAAATTACGCTTCCGTAAGCGTGAAAAATGCTTCGAGAAACGAAACAATAGCTTTTTATACTATTTCCTTGACCAATGCAATACTCCGCCGAAGAAACGATAGGCATTATCAACGCTTGGGACGAAGCCACGAAGGCCCATTTCCACCGCTTGGTGTCGGTGAACCTGACCATCTCTATCCGGGTGATGATGGAGAACGAAGACTTGACCGCCGAGCAAAAGCTGGCTGAAATTGGCCTCCTCAACGAGTTCCACCATAGGCTACTAAGCTGGTGGCGCAGTGGCGATGGTGAGTGGCAATCAGCAGAGAAGCTATTCGGCCTGCTCCAGTTTTATGCAGAGAAAATGCAAAAGCGGGGCGCAGTGGAGTTCCCGGTGGCGTCGGCGTTTGAGACGGTGCAGGGGTTACGGACTTCAAATAACTGACAGGCGAAATGATTCATAACTTATTGTTTCCCATTCTTTTCCTCCAAATAGTAAGCTGTGGCAATGAAGCCAATGAGAAAGTTTATAAAGGGCAAAATCAGTTGTATTCCCAACCTGAAAACCTGGAATTTTGGCAATCAGCATGCAACGACACTTCTTGTTTGTCAAATTATATGCTCGAACAAGACATCGAAGCCAACTTTAATGAAGGTCAATTCAGGCTTGAACCGGATGTGCCATTCTTAAAGAGTATAATGAAATCAAAAAATGAGATTGCAATAGAAATCAGTTTAGTTTCAAATTGTCAAGTTGCATTCTTGGGAGACTTCAAACTGGATGGAGATACACTTGATTTTGACTATTTCCCGAAAACCGATAGTTTAGGAAGGGTCTTTACAGCCTTGTGTTGGTGTAATTATGATTGTAGTTTTAGAGTTAAAAACCTGCCATCAAAAAGCACTGATTATCTTGTATTTGTGAAAGGCAAGCCTGTTGAAAGCCTCTTAAGTCTATCCGAAGTCCAATCGAAAATTACTGACGCTTTGAAGAAATAGTCAAAACAATGAAGGCAAAATTGATGGTAATTTCTTTGATTTTGAATTTGTTCTTGGTTTTGGGCCTGCTATTCGCTCTCCACAAATACGGCGGCCCCCGCAACCTCTGGGCAAAAATCAACAGCCGGGGCATCGAAAAAACCTACAACCATCGCAAAAACCTGTTTGAAATGCTACCTCCCAAAGACGGGGCCATCGTCATGCTCGGCAACAGCATCACTGCCTGGGGCGAATGGCCTGAACTGCTCGACAACCCAAACGTCATCAACCGGGGCATTCCCGGCGACCACTGCGATGGGATGCGGGAGCGCCTCGATGAGGTACTGCGCCACCGCCCCACGAAGTTGTTCCTGATGGCTGGCGTGAATGACCTGGCTTTCCACTCCCCCACCAAGGTCTGGCCGAAATACGTGCTGCTCGTCAACGAGATTTTGACAAAATCCCCCAACACAAAGCTGTACCTGCAATCGGTGCTGCCCGTCAACAACATCGTCAGCCCGACGGCGGTGGACAATGAGGATGTGGACGCATTGAATGCGAAAATCAAGGCATTTGCGGAAGCAAAAAACCTGATTTACGTGGACGTGAGCAGTGTGCTGAAAGATTTGGACGGAAATTTGGATGCAGCATACACCCTCGATGGCATCCACATCAATGGAGCGGCCTATTTGAAATGGGCTGAAGTGGTTAAGAAAGTGATTGGTGATGAGGGATTGGTCGTCCCAACTAATCACCAATCACCAGTTACTAATCACTAATCACCATACTGAGAAAACTATGATTTTCAACAGCCTTACATTTTTGGCTTTCATTGCCATTTTCCTGCCGGGCTATTTCATGCTGAAGGGAAAAGGCCGCTTGCTTTGGAGCTTGGCGGGCAGCTACCTGTTTTACGGATGGTGGGATTGGCGGTTCCTGAGCCTCATCTTCCTGAGCACCTTGGTGGACTATTGGCTCGGCCTCAAGATTGACCAAGAGCACGAAGACAAGCGCCGTTACAGAATGATGGTGTTCAGTTGCACCCTGAACCTGACCTTCCTCGGCTTCTTCAAATATTTCGACTTCTTCATCACCTCTTTTGCGGAAATGCTCACCTCCTTTGGCATGAATGCTAATGTGAGTACGCTCGGAATAATATTGCCCGTGGGCATCTCCTTCTACACGTTCCAGAGCATGAGTTACACCATTGACGTGTACCGAAGGCACCTCGTGCCAGAACGGGATTTTGTTCGCTACGCAACGTTCGTGGCATTTTGGCCGCAACTGGTAGCAGGCCCCATCGTGCGGGCGAGCGATTTTTTGCCTCAGTTCCAGAAAGACCACGAATTCCATTGGGACAGGGTCATAAGCGGCACGGGGCGGGTGCTTTGGGGTTTCTTCAAAAAATGCGTGGTGGCCGATTCGTTGGCTCCGTTCGTTGACCAGATTTTTCAGGAGCCTAATGCCTTCACGAGCATCAACCTGTTCATCGGCATCGTCTTCTATTCGTTCCAGATTTACTGCGACTTCTCCGGCTACTCCGATATTGCCATAGGCTTTGCGAGGATACTCGGCTATGATTTCAACGAGAACTTCAAGACGCCTTATTTCAGCCAAAACTTCAGTGAATTCTGGCAACGCTGGCATATCTCGCTGTCAAGTTGGCTGCGTGACTACCTCTACATTCCGCTCGGAGGGAACCGCAACGGAAAGTTCGCTACCTATAAAAACAACATGCTGACCATGCTGCTGGGCGGCCTTTGGCACGGGGCCAACTGGACGTTCGTATTCTGGGGCTTCCTGCACGGCATGTACCTCATTGCGCAGCGACAACTTGGCAAACCGTTCGGGGCAATGATGAGCGGCCTTCGCTTCCCAAAGGCTTTGAAAGTCGCCATCAATATTGCACTCACTTACTTCTTCACCTGTTTGGCTTGGATTTATTTCCGCAGCCCCGATTTTGGCACCGCCACCGATATGATTGTGGGCATGACCAACATGGATGGCTACTCATTTGTGAGCATGATGAACAAGTTCTGGGTAATGAAAGGTGTGCTGTTGATTGGCATTTTGCTAACGGTTGAAATCACTGACTTGAAAATGCATTGGAATGGATTGGCGTTCAGGAACCCGTCGTTTCGGGTAGCGGCTTTTGCGACCTTGCTGCTTTTGATTGCGTTTTTCGGGTCGTTTGGCAGCGGTGCGTTTATCTATTTTCAGTTTTAATACTTACGATGAAAAAAGCATATTGGGTATTTGCCACCATCTTATTGGCGCTGCTGGTTGACAGGGCGGGTGGGTGGTTTTTATCAAAAATAACGAAAGAAAGCCAGTTTCGCTACTCTCGGCTTTACAATGGCAACGAAGCAGCGGATATCCTTTTCGTTGGAAATTCGAGGGGCCTCTCGTTTTACCAACCTTATGCCGAGGAAAAAACTGGATTGAACACCGCCAACCTGAGCTACAACGGCATGCCCATTGAACTGGCTTCCACATTGGTACAGGACTACCTCGACCGACACCAAGCACCCAAGGTGATGTTGATGGACTTGTCGTTGTTGGACAGCGTGAGGATGGACAATAAACTGGCCTATCAGTTCAATCATTACACGCCATTTTCAGGGCGATTGTCCAAGCTGTTGAGGGAAAAATTCACGAATGATTTCTATGCAGGCAAGGTCAGTCATCTTTACCGCCACAATAGCGAGGTTTTCCAGCGCACATTTTATTACTGGAAAAAATCGGACAAAGACTGGCTGCTCGACCGGGTGATTTCCCCGGAAATGGTCGCCAGCGTTGGCTCACAGCCCAAATTGAGGTTCCATTACGATGAGAAAATGTTGGGCCATTTGGCAAACTTGGTGAAATATGCCCAAGGTAAAGGTACCCGTGTCGAATTGGTCGTGAACCCCTACTACCCCGACTTCGTGCCAAAAATTGGCAATTTGGACACACTGATTATGGACGTTCAGCGCACGGCGGGCGTCACGGTAAAGCGCTATACCAATGCCGTCCAAGAGGCAGAAGCATTTGGTGACTACCAGCACGTGAACAAGGTGGGGGCTAAAAAATACATTGACCAATTGGTGGCCGATGGTGTGATTTCCACAAAACCCAACTGACCTTCATCTGTTGAATTGTGGTATCATTGCGACCAAAATTCGACTGATTTGAAGAACTATCTTTCCCTTGTAAAATTCAGCCACACGATTTTCGCCATGCCTTTTGCATTGCTCGGTTTCTTCTTGGCAGTCAAGAACGGGGAGGGTGAGGTGAGTTGGCGGCTGTTCGGGCTGGTGGTACTGTGCATGGTCTTTGCAAGGAGCGCAGCGATGGCTTTCAATCGCTACATTGACCGGGAAATTGATGCAAAAAATCCGAGAACAGCAGTTCGTGAAATACCCGCAGGCGTGGTAAGCCCCAAATCAGCTTTGGTATTTACCATCATAAATGTGCTGCTTTTCATTGCCACCACCTATTTCATCAACATGGCTTGTTTTATGCTCAGCCCCGTTGCCTTAGCGGTAACACTGGGGTATAGCTATACAAAGCGGTTTACTCCGTTTTGCCATTTCGTGCTTGGGATTGGGCTGGCTTTGGCCCCATTGGGCGGTTATCTGGCAATGGCAGGGCGGTTCGACCTTGTCCCCATTTTATACGCAGTGGCTGTCTTCCTTTGGGTATCCGGCTTCGACATCATCTATGCCTTGCAGGACGAGGCATTCGACCAGGCCAATCGGTTGAACTCAATGCCCGCTTACCTTGGCAAATCAAAGGCATTGCGGCTTTCCGAGTTGCTTCATGTGGTTTGCGGCATCGTGTTCATAGGCGCAACTTGGGCTGCTTTCAATCAAATCGAAGGGATGGGCTTGGTCAGCGTATTTGCGGTGGGCGTTTTTTGTGGGCTGCTTTTTTACCAACACATGCTCGTCAAACCCAATGACCTCAGCAAGGTCAACCTCGCATTTTTCACAACCAATGGCATAGCAAGTCTGGTGAGCTGCGGTTTGTTGATAGTTGACTTGTTCTTCTGAAATCAGAACGGATAGCCAATCGCCAATTGGAAGCTGGTATTGGCCTTGAAGCGTTGCCAAACATCGCCCAACCCATTGATGGCCCAGGTTTTTGGGTCAACGAAATAGCTGTTGTCCCGTTTTGGGTCGGGGTAGTTGTTTCGGATTGGGTAGCCGAGGTCCAACCGCACTACCGTGTATGAAATATCAAATCGGAATCCATACCCGACCGACAACGCAACTTCTCTCAAGAAGTGGTCTTGGATGATTCGACCTTCATTACCATAAACCCGTTTTGTGGCAAGTTGGGCGCCTTCACGGGCGGCATCTTTTTTCATCGTCCAAATATTACCTCCATCCAAGAAAACAGCTCCGTAAAAATTGAACATACCAAATGGCCTCGACATAAGGAAACGGTATTCAAGATTGAACTCCATTTTCATGTCCCCAGCTTGGTAATAGAGGTTGCGGTTCTCGTCCGTCGTTAAGGTATCTTTGTACAAGCCAGGGCCAAGTTCACGGGTGTACCAACCCCGTATGCTGGACGGGCCACCGACAAAGAACTGCTTGATATAAGGTATGTTGCTGGACTTATAAAAAGGCGTAGCCGCACCCAGGCTCAACCTTGCAAGGAGACTTCGATTCGTGGTGAACTGCCAATATCGCCTACCATCCAACTCCAACTTGACATAATGCGATAGGTCAACATCTCCAATTTTCAAGTTCTTGTCCTCCTTCGCAACGGCATCGTAAAGTTGATTGACTACCATTGCCTCTATTCCTGAAACATCCAAATATCCCCTGAAATACCAGGAAGCCCCAGTTGGCTTTGGGGCGCTTGAATAGATGAAATCAATGTCCTTGAAAAAGAAGCCGGTAATGAACTGGGGGGAGAAACTTGCGTCGAGCGCCGGGTTATTCTTCAAAATATCATCAAAAACTGAACCCTCGATAACATTCCTGTTCAACACGTCCACCCCGAAGTGATTAAAGGAAACCCTATGGTTCACCGAAACCGGTATGTCATAACCAAAAGCGAGATTGACAAAGTGCAGCCTGTAATTGTCCAATAGAAGCAGGTAGTTGTAGCCAGCTGTAAAGCGGCTTGTAGCTTTTTGCCTTAGGTTTTTATTGAACTCGGCCCCAGTGATGCCCCATTTTCTCATACTTTTCCAAATACTAAGATAATCGGCAAACCGTGGGAACAAGAGGCTGTTCTGCATGTTGAAATCAAGTGAATTCAACAGGTTGTCCTTTATATCCAGTACATTAAGTTCAGCGCCAAAATTCAGGCTTGACACAAAAAGCTCGGCGCCTTTCAGGAAATTTCGGTTCCGTAAAGAAAGATTTGCACTTGGCCCTACCAATAGCCGCCGGCCCAAAATGGCAGCCGACCGCTCGGTTAAGTGCCCATTCAAAGTACCTTCTATCTCCCATTTTTTATTGCTAATCAAATAGATGGAAAAATCCATCACGCCTTTGCTTAAAGTGGTGTCAACGTGGGTCTCCACTTTTGGCGTTCGGAAAACCCCCAATGCACCAAGCTGCCTTACCGAATTGTCAAAAGCTTCTTGGCTATAAACCTCACCGGGACGCATGTAGATTGAGTTGGCAAGCGTGCGAGGTTTAACAGTAAACTCCCTGCCTCCCGTGCCGAAAAACAGGCCATCAATCAAAGTATCGGGTGTGACGCCAGGGACGTTGGGGTCAAAATCAGGGTAAACATAGATATTGCCAATTGTGAACTTCTGGTGTTTTGCACTCCTGGCCGGAGGCAGCACCTTTAGTCTTATGCTGACCGTCCGCTTGACATTTGAGCTGTCGAACCCCTCCAAGTTCGAAATGCTTTGTGGATAAAAATAGGCATAGCCATTGTCTCGAAGCAGTTTGGTAATCCTTGCAACTTCCTGGTCGTAAAGCTTAACATCTACCGGGCTGCCTTTTTTCAGCAGGGAATTATTAGCCGAGGCCAACAAAATAGCGAGCACTGCCGTGTCCGCTGACTGAAATTCGAGCGAGTCAATGTGAAAGCGGCCATCAGGTATTACCTTGTAAGTAACGGTCGCCTTGGTACTGTCTTTATTGAGTCTTACCTCGTACTTGACTTCTGGATAGAAATACCCTCTTGTTGTGAGATAAGATTCCATGGCTGTCACAGTTTCATTGGCTGAAACCGTGTCCATAAAAACTGGTTCCTCTCCCCTATTGCGCAGCCATTTGCTAAAAGCGAGGCCGATTTTTGATTTGTCAAAAGTATCTTGCGACACATAATAGAAGTACTGGCGTTTAATCCTGAACATCCTTTTGTTCTCCCTTTTCACGTAAAGATTTGCCAGTTCAGCGGCAAGGCTGGACTTATTTTTCACCTTACCTTTTTTGTCCTCTATCTTGACGACATTCTTATGGAGGTAAATCTCGCCTTTCGATTTGTCCAAAAACTGGGTAGTATTGCAGCCAACTATCATGAATACGTAGATGACTGAGATGACTTGGAAAAAGTAGCGGCGAAATGGCATCATACTTTTCTATACGTTTCTTCTAAGTACACTGTACACTAAATGAGTTGACCTTTCATCCCAGGGGTTTGGGGACGACAGTCCCCAAGCGTCCACTCCTCCCGGCGGCGGCATCCTTTGGCTGCCGCCGCCGGGAGAGAGATTATTGGATTGAAAAATTGCTTCGCAATTTTTCAATCCCTTTAGATAAGGCACCATGCAAAATGTCAAGAAACTCACATGAGTAGGGATTTTCGGCGGCTTAGCCGCCGAAAATCCCCACATCTTATTATTGGCACGTTACTAAAACACCTTAATTCGGATGAAATTATCCATCAACCAGCTAAAGTTCATCAAATCCTTGCACGAAAGGAAGTATCGCCAAAAGTATCACAAATTCATCGTTGAGGGCGTCAAATTGGCCAAGGAAGTGCTGGAAGATGGCAGGATGGCGGTCGAAATGATTGTCGCATTGCCAGCATGGATTGATGCGCACCGGTCAATGCTCCCAAATCACACTACTGTATTTGAGGTTGATGAAAAGGATTTATCAAAAATATCATTGCTGACTACACCCAATCAGGTTTTCTTGGTGGTGCAACAACCCGATTTGCAACTAAAAGAAACTGATTTTTCAAATGGCCTCTCGCTCTACCTCGATGACATACGAGACCCCGGAAATTTTGGAACCATCCTTCGTATAGCCGATTGGTATGGGATAAAATGGGTTTTTTGCTCTCAAGGCAGCGTGGAAGTATTCAACCCAAAGGTCATACAGGCAAGCATGGGGGCTTTCCTAAGGGTAAATGCCTTGGAAATTGACTTTTCAACAGTAGCTGAAATGGCCCCGACATTGCACACCTACGGGGCCGTACTTGAAGGGGAATCCATTTTTGAAACGAGCCTATCTGATAATGGAATCATTGTCTTAGGCAATGAAAGCAAAGGGTTGTCCCTCGAAATACAACAAAAATTGAGTCAAAAGATAAGCATTCCAAAAGGCGAGAATGGGGGTGCCGAATCGCTGAACGTGGCTGTGGCAGCAGGAATCATTTGTGCCCAATTTTCAGCTCAGAAAAAAAGGTAGCCATGATGTTAAACTCAAGTTGCGGAGCAGCATAGCCATTTTTATGGTTGTGATATTGCGGGCCGAAAGCCCGCAATATCACAATTTAGACTACTTTTTCAGCGGCTTCGCTGCCGACGAAACTTGGTATATCTGCAACTTATATGGTTCACTTGAATGGAATGAAAACAGGCAGCCTCGCCTGCACCCCCTCCATTTTCATCCACTGCTTGACGGTTTTGTAGTTTGGATAGATGGTCATTAGTTCCTCTTCAATGGCCTTCCCACGGATACCTTTATCGCTTCCCTCCCCTGTCAGTTCCGCAATCATCTCTTGTAGGGGGTCGGGCTGCCTTGGGTATTCCTCCAGCCTGTAATCTTTGAGGCCAGCAAGTTCGGCCGCAGCAGCGAGGGCTGGTTCCATTCCGCCTATTTCATCAACCAAACCAAGTTTTTTGGCTTTTTCGGCAATCCAAACCCTGCCTTGTGCGACCTTGTGGACGCTGTCCCTGTGCATGTCACGTCCTTTAGCCACCCTGTTTAAAAAGGTTTCGTAAACAGATTCAGTTGCGTATTGCATCTGTTCAGCTTCCAATGGAGCGATGTCAAAGAACGGATTGACACCAGTGCTGTACTTCGCAGTTTTGACGGTATCCCAGTGTATGCCAAGTTTTTCGTCAAACAGTTTGGACGCATTCGGCATCATGCTGAAAACCCCGATAGACCCAGTAAGTGTATTGGGTTCCGCATAAATCTTGTCAGCATTGCAGGCGATGTAGTAGCCACCGGATGCAGCATAATCGCCCATAGAAACTACCAGTTTTTTACCAGCCTGCTTGGCGAGTTCAAGTTCCCGCCAAATGTTTTCGGAAGCAATGGCACTGCCCCCCCCAGAATTGACCCTGAGCACAATGGCCTTCACCTTTTCGTCCTCCCTGATGTCACGCAGGGTTTTTACATATTTCTGGTCAACAATGGAGCCACGAGGCCCATCGTTCATCAGAATATCGCCCTCCGCATAAACGACGGCGATGCGGTCTTTGGCCTTGTAGTTTTTCTTTTTGCTGACGCCAATTGCATAATCCTCCAAGGTCACGACATTGATTTTATCGGTCTCTTTCAAACCAAACTTAGACTTGAAGTCACTGATGACTTCGTCAACATAACCTACCTTGTCCACCAAGCCAAGGGCGACGGCATCGTCGGCAGTTCTAACCTTCAGGCCATCGGCAATAGACCTTAGCTCTGCAATGTCCTTGTTCCTCGATTTCCCGATTTCTGTCAGATAGTTCAGGTAAACGGGTTCCAAGTACTCTCGCATTTGAAGGCGGTAGTTGGGGGTCATTTCATTTAGGCGAAAAGGTTCTGAACCGCTTTTGAAGTCCCCTGCATAAAACACCTCCATCTTAACACCTATTCGCTCAAGCATGTCCTTGAAAAAAGGAATCATGGCTGAGAATCCATGAAAATCTATGCCCCCCAATGGGTTAACATATACCTTGTCAGCCACAGAAGCAAGGTAGTACGCACCTTGCGAATATTGCTTGGAGTTGGCAATTACGTATTTGCCGGATTCTTTAAATTTCTCAATAGCCTTTCGGTACGTTGCCACGGTTGCGAGGCCCATCGAAAGTCCTTGTTCTGGGTTGATATAAATCCCTTTGATGTTTTCATCCTTAGCTGCATGCTCCAGAACATTCACTATATCATTCAACCCAAGTACATCCTCACTTTTAAACAACTCCATGCCGGAGGATTCAACGTTATTGGTCTGCTCAGGCAAAGGCTTGTCCAATCGTAGGTGCAAAACCGTGTTATCATTGATTGAAACAGGCTGCTTGCCTCCACTACCTGCCAATACTCCAATAAAGAAAATGCCCATTAGGCCCAATAGGACAATCGCTATGGCGACGCCAAGGCAAGAAGCAAAAACATTTTTCAAAAACTGGTTCATGCGGTTTGCGAATTATGGTTAGTGGTATTTGGGCCGACTGCATCATCAGGTGAAAAGTTAGCCTACTTTGCTGTAGGAGGTTATCCTCCACTTTTCATCGCCTGCCTTCTGATTTTGAAGAACGCCGAAGGTAGTTTGTCGTTCAGTGGTTGGTTATTTTTATAGATGAAATCAAGGTCTTCAAATACAAAGGGTGCCAATTCATGTACAGGGGCGCAGGGTATTGAATTCAGATTTCATCTGGCTGGCATGAGCAGCTATTTTATAGGCAAGAAAACCTCAGCCATCATGCACCGCACACTGCCGCCGCCATAAGTTTCTATCGTAGGGATTGGGGCAGAAAGGATATTGGTATGCTTGCCGATTTGAGCTATCTGACTGTCGTTCAAGGAATCAAATGCTTGGCCTGACATCACCAGGAATGTTTCGCCCTTGTCATTGCGCACTTGCAACATGTTGCCAGCGAAGTTCATCATCTGGTCCAACGATATTTCGATGATTTCTTTACCAGTAGCGGCAAATTTTGAGCGAAGCATTTCTTCCTCAATCTCGCTTTGAACGGTTTCCATGCATATCACGACAAATGTATCGCCAAGGGCCATCATCACATTGGTATGGTAGATTTCCATCGAATTCCCGTCCACTGCATGGAACGATACAGCCGTATAGCCCATCAGCTTGCAAAACCTGTGCAGCAAGTCAACATGGGTACGGGGGCTTAGGCAGGCATAGACCAGTTTATTGGGTCGGTCAATTATCATGCTGCCAGTGCCCTCCAAAAACTGGTCAATCTCTTCGTATTCCTGCAATTGAATTTTCTGCTCGACCCTGAATCGCTCTTGTATCCCTTTAATAATATCGTCCCTTCTTTCCAGTCTCCGCACAGGCGCATACATTGGATAGGTGACAATAGTGCCGTTTTGATGAAAAGTAACCCAGTTGTTCGGGAAAATGGCATCAGGTTTCAAAGGCCGGTGCGTGTCTTCCACGGTGATTACATCAACGCCAACGCTCCTCAATTTTTCAACAAAAGCATCAAACTCAGCTACTGCAAGTTTGCTGATTTCAGCACTTGTCAAGGTATTGTCATTGGTTTGAAAGGCATTGCTGGCCGCTGTTTCTTCATTGAAGCCAAAATTGGCAGGGCGCACCATCAAGATATGGGATGTGGTCTGTGCAGTTTCTTTCAGCATAATAGGAATTAGGTTTTACGAATTACAAGAAAAGAGAGTAGCTATTTTTTCTTTGATACTGAGGCAAATAACCGAGTTTTTGAAGAATTGAAAAAATGTAGTTTCGACAACAACCTGATTTGCCCTAAAAACAAGAGGGCCTGTACAACATATCAAGTCGTACAGGCCCTTTTCTGTATTATAAACTGGTCACCAATTAGTGCGATTGCGGAGCACCACCAGCAGCTGGCTGTGCAGCAGCTGGGTCACCGATAACCTCACCTTTGATGTAGATGATAGACTGAACTGGGTCAGTATTGGCAGTGATGGT
>WBZM01000393.1_pt1 | contig 64035 bp, 58 predicted proteins | sample 5204271 | NCBI WGS metagenome assembly WBZM01 (sample SAMN12344346, study PRJNA552823) | activated sludge metagenome | biome: Activated sludge suspended growth; feature: Nitrification reactor; material: Wastewater; isolation source: activated sludge from nitrification reactor of wastewater... | reverse complement strand
GGGACTTGCACCCTCTGGAAATTTGAAACTACACGCTATTCTTTGCTCACATAAAATATATTTGTATTTTTGAAATTTTATGATAGCTTGAATTAGCGTGTGCTTCTGCTCATGCAAAGCGCACACATGGTGCTTGCGAAAATGGCGGGTGTCGTTGGTTTTCATACTGTTTTACTTTTTATTTACTTTAGTGCTGTGGGACAAGTGAAGTGCATTTAAGTCCGCCACTTCGCAAGCACCCGAACCGTTACCGGCAAGTGTAACAGACTACAATGCTAACATTAAACGGACGACCAAAATATGAACATTAACACAAGAGCAAACCATTTTGAAAAGCGACCAAAACATAGACCTTATTATTAACGGACAACGAGCAACCCGACACGCTAACCGACCCAATGTTTTTTTATTTTTTTGCCAACGCTCATTTTTTAAAAACAATTTTTAACCAACCGCACAAATGGCACATTGGGTTTTGCCCGACACACAAGCCAACGCTTCGCAAAACCAAAAGAGCCATTTTTTTCCAACACACCCGAACGAAAAAATTTATACCTTTGCAGACAGAAAATATATGACAAGACAAATTTCCATAATGCTGATAGTGGTGCTTGGTTTCTTTTTGACACCAACGCTAACCTATGCTTGTGGAAAATCTCATACTAAAACTGAAAAATCTTGTTGCGACAAAAAAACTTCACAGACTGAGAAAAAAGACTGTTGCAAAAATCATACTGACAACAACCAAAACAATGACGGTTGCGGTGGAAAATGCAAAAACGCTTCTTGTCATTGCCCAACTGCTCCCCTTGCTTTTGCATTAACTCTTGATGCAGGAATGAAAAATCATATCATCGTACTCGAAAAGTTAACTATTGGCTATACGCAAAGTTATATTTCTTCGGGATTTCATTCCATATGGCAACCGCCTAAAATAAGTTGATTTCTTGTCTTGACAGCCATAGGTATGTCTAATTGAAAGCAAATATTTGCTTTCAATATCAACTATTTTCAAAAAATTAAAACTTTAAAAATGAAATCATTAAAATATGTAATGACAGCATTGGTAATGTTGTCATTCGGAGTGAGCAACGCTCAAATTAAAAACGCCAGAACCGAAACCGTAAAAATTTACGGTAATTGTGGAATGTGCGAAAGCACCATAGAAAAAGCAGGAAATGTTAAAAAAGTAGCAGAGGTAGATTGGAACAAAGACACAAAATTGGCTTCAATCACTTATGACAGCACAAAAACCAATCAGGACGAAATCCTGAAACGTATTGCCTTGGCAGGTTACGACAGCGATAAATTTCTTGCACCCGATGATGTGTATGCAAAACTGCCTGAATGTTGCCTGTACGAACGGGTGAACAAACCTGTTGCAAAAGCAGAACCGAAAACGGAAACACACGACCATTCAAGTCATACGGCATCTACAGAAATGCAGGAAGTAAACCAACTGACATCTGTTTTTGAAAACTATTTTTCGGTAAAAGATGCCTTGGTAAAATCTGACGGGAACACAACTTCCACTAAAGCAAAAGACTTGCTAACCGCTCTTGTCGCTGTTCAAATGAATAAACTTTCAAACGAGGAACATACGGTTTGGATGAAAGTAATGAAAGACCTTGCCTTTGATGCAGAACACATTGCTGAAACCAAAGATGTAGCACATCAGCGAGACCATTTTATGAGCTTATCAAAAAATATGTACGAACTGATAAAAGTATCAAAACAGGAAACACCTGTTTATTATCAGCATTGCCCAATGGCAAACAAAGGCAAGGGAGCAAATTGGTTGAGCAAAGAAAATGCTATTAAAAACCCTTATTACGGTTCGCAAATGCTTACTTGCGGTAGTACAGTTGAAACTATAAAATAACCAACAAAGCAATGAAGTGGTAAAATCCATCTTCATTGCTTTTCAGAACAAAAAGAATATGAAAAAATATACTTGTCCGATGCACTTACAAGTGATAAAGGACGAACCGGGAAAATGTCCGCTTTGCGGAATGGATTTAGTTCCTATGGGTGGCAGTAAAAAAGAAACACACAGCCATCACGAACACCAACATCACGACCACAAAGAACATTCGCATCATAGTGAAAACCATAATCATCATTCCGATAGTGGTTACGACAAACACGAAGGGCATCATACCCACGATTTCCTCAAACGTTTTTGGGTGAGTTTAATCATTACCGTTCCCATTTTGCTCTTATCGGAAATGATACAGCATTGGTTCGGTTTTACTATTGCTTTTCCGGGAGATAAATATGTACTGCTGACATTAGGAACTATTATTTACATCTATGGTGGAATGCCTTTCCTGAAAGGAATGGTGGGCGAAATCAAAGCCAAAGCCATCGGTATGATGACCTTGGTAGCCATCGCTATTACGGTCGCTTATGTATATTCTGTAGCCGTGGCACTGGGATTGAAAGGTATGGATTTCTTTTGGGAGTTGGCAACCCTTATCGTGATTATGCTTTTGGGACATTGGTTAGAAATGCGTTCTACTATGGCAGCTTCAAAAGCATTGCAGTCATTGGTGGCACTTTTGCCAAACGATGTTACTGTAGAACGACACGGAGAAGCCATAAAAATAAAACTCGAAGACCTAAAAAACGGTGAAACCATTATCATCAAACCCGGTGAAAAAATTCCTGCCGATGGAACAATTGTCGATGGAGTTTCTTATGTAAACGAAAGTATGCTCACAGGCGAAAGTGTTCCGGTGAAGAAGGAAAAAGACGGAAAAGTAATTGCAGGTTCTATCAATGGCGAAGGTGCGTTAAGAGTTACAGCAACAGGTGTGGGTAAAGACAGTTACCTCAATAAGGTTATTAATTTAGTTCAGGATGCACAGGCAGCAAAATCCAATACGCAAAACCTTGCCGATAAAGTAGCTAAATGGCTTACTTATATTGCCATTGCAGTAGGCGTAATCACTTTTATTTATTGGTTTGGCAGTAGCGGAGATATTGCTTTTGCATTGGAAAGAATGGTTACGGTAATGGTTACGGCTTGTCCACACGCTTTGGGTGTGGCTATTCCGTTGGTGGTTGCCATTTCTACAACGCTTTCGGCAACCAATGGCTTGCTCATCCGCAATCGTACCGCATTTGAGGCAACACGAAAATTATCTACCATTATTTTCGATAAAACCGGAACATTAACCAAAGGTTCTCATGCTGTTGAAAAGGTTATTCCATTAACCGATAAATATACTGCCGATGAAATGGTACAGTATGCAGCAGCCGTTCAGCAATATTCCGAACACCACATTGCAAAAGGTATTTTGAAAACGCTGAAGGAAAGAAACCTTGAACTATGGAAGTCAGAGAATTTCAGCTATATGGCAGGTATAGGTGTAAAAGCAGTAGTGAACGGAAAGGAAATAGTAGCGGCAGGACCTAATTATTTCAAACAAAACAATCTTACAGAGCCTGAAACGCCAAAAGAAGTCAATCAAAATATTGAAACGGTCAATTATGTTTTTATTGATAATGAAGTTATCGGCATAATCACCTTGGCTGACAGTATTCGTGAGGGTTCACAAGAAGCCATTAACGAGTTAACAAAGATGAATATCAGATCCATTCTGCTTACAGGCGACAATGAAAAAATTGCGGCAGCCGTATCAAAGCAGTTGGGAATGGACGGTTATATCGCCAATGTATTGCCTCACGAAAAGCAGGAAAAAGTAAAGGAATATCAAGCCAAAGGTGAAGTGGTTGCGATGACTGGAGATGGTGTGAATGATGCACCGGCATTGGCACAGGCAGATGTAGGTATTGCAGTAGGTTCAGGTACGGATGTAGCAGCCGAAACAGCCGATATTATTCTGGTGAACAGCGACCCAAGAGATGTAGTAAAAATGATTGACTTCGGTAAACGGACTTATAAAAAGATGGTTCAAAATCTGCTTTGGGCGGTTGGCTACAACGTTATTGCCATTCCGCTTGCAGCAGGTGTGCTTTATCCGAATTTCGTTTTAAGTCCTGCAATGGGTGCGGTTTTGATGAGCGTAAGTACAATTGTGGTTGCCATAAATGCAAGCCTTTTAAAAATTAATAAATGAAAATTATAAAATGGATATACAAAATATTTTTCAAAAAAAGCTGTTGCCGATAACACTGATGCTTTTGGCAACAACTTCTCTTTTCGCACAAAAAGTAGTGCGATACGATTTATATGTAAAAGACACATTGGTAAACTATGCAGGAAAAGAAAAAAGAGCAATTGCAGTAAACGGTCAAATTCCAATGCCAACACTCACTTTTACAGAGGGCGATACTGCCGAAATTGTAGTACACAATCAGCTAAAAGAAAGTACATCTTTGCATTGGCACGGTGTGTTTCTACCCAACAAAGAAGACGGTGTGCCTTGGCTTACACAAAAACCTATTGAACCCGGTACAACTTACACGTATCGTTTTCCCATAATCCAACACGGAACACATTGGTATCATTCCCATTCCGGTTTACAGGAACAGATAGGGATGTACGGTAGCTTCATTATGAAGAAAAGGGATAACGACAAAACCTTTAGAAAAGGAATAGATGATTTGCCAACAGTCCCCATCATCATCAGCGAGTGGACAAATTATAATCCCAATAACATCAACCGGATGTTGCACAATGCTAACGATTGGGCAGCTATCAAAAAAAATGCAACACAGTCTTATGCAGAAGCTATTCGTGAAGGGCATTTTAAAACCAAACTGACTAATGAATGGAAGCGAATGTTGGCGATGGACGTAAGTGATGTGTATTATGATAAAATTCTACTCAACGGAAATCACACAACCGATTTAAAAACGGTTGACGGCAAAACCTTGAAAGCAGGTGACAAAGTAAGATTAAGAGTTTCCAATGGTGGAGCTTCGTCCTATTTTTGGCTGCGGTATGCAGGCGGTAAAATTACCGTAGTTGCCAATGACGGTAACGATGTAGAACCTGTGGAAGTCGACAGACTAATTATTGCGGTTTCTGAAACTTATGATATTGTTGTTACCATTCCTGATGACGGTGTTGCTTACGAATTTTTAGCAACCACCGAAGACAGAACACAATCTGCAAGCTATTTTATTGGCAACGGCATCAAACAACTCATTTCTCCGCTTCCAAAATTAAAATATTTTGAAGGGATGAAAATGATGAATGATATGATGAAAATGGACGGCAATCTGGACGATATGGGAATGAAAATGAGCCTTAACCAAATGGATATGAACGTGGTAATGTATCCCGAAATAACAGGAGAAGCGAAGCAAAAACAAAAGCAAGACCATAGTCAGCACAATGTGGACAGCGACCCAAACCGCTACAATGCCAACGCATTAGGAGAAATAAAGACCCTGAATTATGCAATGTTGCAATCGACACATAATACAGAACTCCCTAAAGATGCTCCGGTGAAAGAATTGAAATTTACGCTTACCGGAAATATGAACCGCTATGTGTGGAGTATGGATAATAGAATACTTTCGGAAGTGGATAAAATTCCTGTGAAGAAAGGAGAAATTCTACGCATCACGATATACAACAACTCTATGATGCGACACCCGATGCACTTACACGGTTTTGATTTTAGAGTAATCAATGGTAAAGGCGAAAATGCTCCTCTCAAAAATGTATTGGATATAATGCCAATGGAAACCGATACCATCGAGTTTTTGGCAAATGAAGAAGGTGATTGGTTTTTCCATTGCCATATCTTATACCATATGATGGGCGGAATGAACAGGGTTTTTGCAGTTGATGACTACCAAAATCCACACTTACCCAACAAAAAACAAGCCTACAATAAATTGCAAAGGGAAAGTAATATGCTGCACTTTATGATTGAAAATGATTTTGCAACTAATGGGAACGATGGTGAAGCGATGGTTCAAAATGCAAGATGGAGTTTGGGTACAGAATGGCGGTTGGGCTATAATGATATGCACGGCTACGAAGTAGAAACGCATTTGGGACGATACATCGGCAAAATGCAATGGCTTATGCCGTTTATTGGTTTTGATTACCGATACCGAAAAATGGGAATTGACGAACACGAAACAAACTTATTCGGACAAAAGAATGAAAAAGATACACGCAGAGCTGTTAGTTTAGGTTTTGTGTACACACTGCCAATGCTTGTTAATTTTCAGGCAGAAGTTTATCATGACGGCATTGTCCGACTATCGTTAATGCGTGAAGACATTCCGATTTCAAAAAGAATAAGAGCAGGTTTTATGGTCAATACCGATATGGAATATATGGCTGAATTAAAGTACATCATCAATAAAAATATGGGCATACGAACACATTATGACAGCGATATGGGATTTGGGGTTGGACTATCATTAAATTATTAAAACCCATCAATTGCAAGCACATTGCCAAAGCCACACAAGCCAACGCTCAAACCAAAGCTTTGGCAAAGAGCTTGCAAAGCCGACTCAAGACAAAAATGTTTTAAAAAAATTCCCGACCCTTCAAAAAAAATTAAAAAACGTAACACACAACCGACCCGACAATGACACAAAAAACTCAATACTGACAATGGTTTGCAAAGACTGGCAGACAGAACACCAGCCGGTAATCGAGTAGGCGGCTCCGCCAGAGACTGACGGAGTGCTACCGATAGCTATCGGTATCTCACACCACTAAGCGTACGGGTCGCGTACTTAGCGGTTCACAGATAGATGGGTTTAGTGTTATGTAAACATCCCGATACAATCCAACGGACTTCAGCGACACCGGTATTTTTGTGTAGATGGTGTACTTTTAGTGTTTGCTTTTTGGAATATAATGTAACACAATACTGCCGGCCTAAATGAAAATGAGCCGCTGCGCTTTCGCACAACGGCTCGTTTTCTCTCACAATTAAATTACGAGAAAATTATTCTACAATCAGCTTCTGTGGCGACATCAAATTGTTGCCTGAAAGTTGCGCCATGTAAATACCTTTAGCCAGTTGAGAAATATCTGCCTGTAATGTATTGTTGCCTACAGTGACATTTAACGATTGCTGCATCACTACTTTTCCGCTCAGGTCAGTGATGATGAGTTTTACTGTTTCGTTTTTATCTGAATTAAATTCAACATTTACACTACTGCTGGCCGGATTAGGGTACATCTTTATAGCATTTGATGCTTCTCCCTCCATACGACAGTCTAACGTCACAGCATACGATTTAGCACCGCTGCCGCAGGCATTGTGTGCTGTAACCACAACAACACCGTTGGTATTTCCCCAGTCGAGAATCAGTTGGTTTGTGTTTCCACCACCACTATTGTAGGTTGCCGCTGTCGGAGTATAGGTCCATGTCAATGTGTAGGCACCTGTAGTGTTAGAAGTGTTGGCATTGAACTCAACACCGGAAGTGTTGGCACAGATAACAGCAGGATTGCTTGTAAGTCCTGTTGGAGAGTTGGGAGCACCTTTAACAGTTACACAACGATAGGCACTGCTACCGCAACTGTTGGATGCAGAAACGCAAACGCTTCCTGTAGTTATATTGCTGAACTGAATACTAACACTGTTTGAACCATTATTATTGATTGTACCTGGTGCAGTCCAGTTATAAGAATTTCCGGCTTGCAATGGACAACTGAAGCTTCCTGCCTGATTACACAAACCATTGGTTCCACCTGTGATTGAAGCAGGCACTGAAGGAAGACCCGGAGCAACAGTTTTACACTTAGGTGCTGTTGTTACACCACAAATGCTGGTAGCAGAAACACAAATATTTCCAACACCATTGTAGCTTCCATTGAAAGTTACCTGAACATTGTTTGTACCTGCTCCTAAAGTTACTGATGAGTTTGCAGGAGTTGTCCAGTTGTAGGTTTGAATGCCTGCAAGCGGAGCAACACTGAATGACACTACACCATTAGGACAAGCAGTAGTGTTTCCTGTAATGGTACCTACTGAAGGAGTTGAAGAAGTGATGACAAAACATTTTGCCGGACTAGTGAAACAACCTACCTTAGATGAAACACAAAGCGTACCGCTTGTCCAGGTAGGACCAAAGTTTACAGTAACGCTGTTGGTAGTTCCGCTAACGGTAGCATCACCTGTAATTGACCATTGATAAGATTCTGCTCCGGCAACAGCAGTACATGTGTATGTATCGCTTGTGCTTGCACAAGCAACTTTATTACCGCTAACAGCAGCAGGTGTTGACACGGTTCTGCGTGTAAATGCAGAACGATAGCTGCTTGTTCCGCAGGCATTGCTGGCTTCTACGCGCACAGAGTAACTGCTGTTAGCTGTTACACCGTATTGCACATCCATTGTGTTGCTGCCATTGGCAGATAAAAATGTTATTCCTGTATTTGCGCCTACCACATACCAGTTGTAGGTGTTGGCATTTGCAGCAGATGTTGTTAAAGTATAGGGTCCTGCAGGAGGGCAAACACTTGTTGGCGCTCCCGTTATAACTGCAGGTTGTGAAGGTACACCGGTTTGAATAGTGATAGTAACCTGATCGTTATCTGCACTACACAACACACTTCCGGTAGAAGTGAGTGTAAGCACTACACTGCCATTGCTGATGTCTGTTGTGCCGGGAACATAAGAAGCATTTAATGTTGTTGCATTGGGATTGAATGATCCATCGCCTGCAGTTGTCCATGTGCCGCCTGTGGCATCGCCACCAATTAAACCATTTAATGCTGCACTGCCGTTAGAACAAATTATGTCATCGCTGCCGGCATTGGCAGTTGGTGCTGCTTCTACGGTAGAAGTTACGTTATCAGAAACGGTACAACCATTATCATCCGTTACGGTTACAGTATATGTTCCGGCAAGAGGATTGCTTACAGAAGGATTTTGTGTTAGGTTGCTATAGCCTCCGGGACCTGACCACTCATAGCCGGTGATAGTTCCATCGGAACCGCTGGCATTGGCATTAAGATTAAGGTTGGTGCTTGAACAAATTGGAGAATTGTCAGAGGCAGTAACAGTAAACAAATCACAAACACCCAAGGTTGTCAGGTTGATGACATTGCTGTTGTCTGATGTTAAAGAGCCATCGGTAGCACGAACACGGTAGTAGTAAGTTGTTGAAGCATTCAGTCCGGTAACATCAAAAAATAATCCGGCAACACTTTGATTTTGTAAAACAAAGTCGCCTTCATAGCCGGTTACAAACAAATCGTCCATACGGCTGGTACCCGTGCTAGCAACAGTGCCATTGCCTACTGAAGTGTTGCTGGTCATTATCCAACGCAGGTAAACACTGCTTTGGTTATCACAAGCTGTTGGCAATGCAATATCTGTTAATACCCCTGTTGTAAAATCATTACCTACTGTAACAGCACCGCCTGTTACATCTGTCCAGGTGCCACCGCTGCCAATTTTATACTGTACTTTAAAATCACGAGGACCTGTACCTGAAGAGCGTTGTTTGCTTGAAAATGCCAGACTGTAGTAGTTGGTAGCATCAAAATTTATTTCCCAATATTTTGTGCCATTACCTCCATCCCATCCTGTAGCTGATGCAGCTTCAGTAGTTGCTCCAGCTGAATATGTGATTGCACTGGTTCCACCTTGTGTTGAGATGGTAGCCGAGACATTGGCCAAGATTCCACCATCGGCAGTAGCATCATCAGGGCTATTGGGGAAATCCCAATAAACCAAATCAGTAGTTATGGGAGCCATAAATGTTGATGCTGTAGAAACATCTAAAAAGTATCCTGTTGCTCCGCTCACAGTATTCCAGTTGGCACGGAAACTATGTATGCCAATGTTGGTAGCAGCAACTGCAACCGGTGCATTGATGGCATCGGTGGTAAAAGAGGCCTGAGCGCCATAGCCTGTTCCGGCAGTGTTGGTGGCATAGGCACGGTAGTAGTAAGTTGTGCTTGATGCCAATCCGCTAAGGGCAGAAGTATAGGTGTTGCTGCTGATGTTACTGCTGCTCACCTGTGTACCGGTGCCTGGTGTAAAGTTGTTGGTAGTGCTGTATTCTATACCATAGGCCGAAACAGCAGTACAGCCATTGTCGGTAATGGTTCCTTCGCAGGTGGCTGTATTTTGTGTTACACCCGTTGCTGCGCCTGTAGTAAGCGATGGCATGGTGTTAATACCCGCAGCAGAAGTTACAGAACAACCTGATGCCGCAGCACTACCTCCGGTAACCGGAATGGTGCCAGTGTAGCTTTGTACTAACGTGGGGCTGAATTTTACATACACAGTAGTGCTGTTTAAAGTAGGTGCTGTATAAGGAAGGTTTAAGGTTGAAGTATAGGTACCATTAGGAGTAAGGCAATAAGAAAAACCACTTAATGTCCCTACATCCACACTGCTGCCATCAAGGTTTGCTCCCGAAACGGTAAATGTTTCATAGGCTGTTGTTGTGCCGATACAAACATTACCGAACTGATTTGACAGCGTACCCACAGTGAGTGATGGGGTTGGGCTACTTAAAAAAGCAAGCGACCAATCATCAATTGCAGTAACCGGTCTGGTACCTGAACCTGTTGACCCACTTTTTGTTGCAACCCTAATCCAAACGTTTCCGGAATAATTATCTAACGCTGATCCAAAGTTTACAGTAACATTAGTGGTACCCCAAACTCCTCTTGTAACAGTGAGTGATGCGGGTGAAGTGGTTGCATCTGTAAAGGATGTGGGGGTGGCGCCAAAACCGTAATCTACATTCCAGGTTGTTGTTCTACCAGATGTAGCAGGGTCAAGTTGCATCAGGTTAAACGATAAACTAAAGGTATTGAACCCTGTGGTATTAGCAATTTGTAATATAAAAGCGGCCCCCGGGTCTCCAAATGTACCTACTTGCCTAACCGCTAATGCCCTGTCTGATCTGCCACTTTGTGTAGCTGAATTATCCCCACTGGCAGATGGTGTATTTGCTGAGGCAGAGTTTTGGAACTGACCTGTTGTACCTCCCCATGCAGTGGCAGCAGTTACTAGAGAAACTGTCGTTCCTAAATTAGAGGCTGTTGCACCAGTTCTGACTGTCCATCCTGTTGGCAGTCCACCGCTGATTCCATTAAAGTTTTCTGTGTAAGGTGATGTTGAGAGTGTAATTTGCCCAACACTACTTTGCAGATTAAAGAGAAAAACTGCCAGAAATAAAGCGGCAATGTTTAATCTTCTCGAAAAGAATAAATTTTTAAACATAATATTTGGTTTTAATGATTTACAAAATAAGTTCTCTGCTGCCATTGGCAACGATGCAAAAATAAAACAACAACGCTAATTGAAAAATTTAGTTTTTAACATTTGCCGGCTATTATATCTTTATGCCCACAACCAAAACATCGTCAACCTGTTCGCATGCTCCTTTCCATGAATTAAAAAGTTGCTCAAGTTGTTCTTTCTGCTTGTCCATAGGCAGGTGTTGCATCACCATGAGGTATTCCTTAAAACGTTTGCTCATCAGTTTTTTACCTTGTTCGCCTCCAAACTGATCGGCAAAACCGTCAGAAAAAAGGTAGCAACTGTCACCGGTTTGCAGTTCTATCACATGATTGGTAAATTGGGTGGTGTGTGCTACCTGCATACCACCAATAGGATATTTATCGGGTTTCACCACCAGCAGTTCATGGTTGCGAAACAACCACAACGGGCGGTTGGCACCGGCAAACTGTAATTGCTTTTTTTGATGGTCTAAACAAATCAGTGCTATGTCCATGCCATCATTAGAAAAACCTTGTCTCTGTTTCAGTGCATTGATAATGCCTTCGTTCAGCTCATCTAAGATTACAGCAGGTGTAGTTATATTTTTTTCATTTACCAGCTGATTGATTAGCGAGGTGCCAATCATACTCATAAAAGCTCCTGCCACACCATGTCCGGTACAATCGGCAGCAGCAACTATTACCCTGCCGTTGTTTTGCAACACACTGTAAAAATCTCCGCTTACAATATCTTTAGGCAGGTACAGAATAAAATAGTTTTTAAGCAGCGCATTGATGTTGCTGTGATTGGGTAAAACAGCAGCCTGAATGTGGCGAGCATAATTGAGGCTTTGTGTAATCTCCTTGTTTTTTTCTTCTACCAATAATTTTTGTTTTTCGATGAGCAGGTTATCTTCTCTTTTGCGCACATAGCTTCTGTAGCTAACGGCAGCAAGAGCAAGCATTAATGCAAATCCGGCAATAAAACTGTTGCGAAGCAGTTTTTGTTTTTGTACTTCCTGTCTGGTAACTTCATCTTTTTTCTCCTGAACAGCACGGGCTATGGCATCTTTTTTATCGTACTCATATTGCATCTGCAACTGAACGGTTTTTAGCGTATTCTCTTCGTTGATGAGGCTGTCGCGATAGCTGATAAACATTTTGTAATGCTGCAATGCATCGTTGTATTTTCCCAAAGCACTGTCTGCCTGACTGAGTCCTTCGTAACTGTTTTTTATAACTTCAACTTCACCAATTTCTTTTCCTATTTCCAGAGCCTTTTGAAGCCATTCCGATGCTGCCTGTGGTTGTTTTAGCTTTACCAGAACATTGCCGGTGTTGATGCTTGATGCTGCAATTGATGAAAGGTCGCCTGCTTCTTCGGCAATGCGCAATGCGTCAGTATTGTGTTGTAATGCCTGCTCGTAGTCGCCCAATTCATAATAGGCTGCACCCATATTGTTGAGGGCTGTTGTCATTCCTACTTTATTGCCAATCTCCTCCTCAATTTTTAAAGTCTGCTCATAATTCTTTAATGCTTCTGCATAGTTTCCCTGAGCCTGATAAACATTTCCCATGTTTCCGTAAGATGAAGCTATACCTCTCTTGTTGCCTAATGCTTTTCTAATCTCCAATGCAGCAAGATGGTTTTTAATTGCCTCGGCATAATTTTTTTGAGCATTAAGAACCACTCCAATGTTGTTATAAGAAAGAGCAATACCATTTCTATCACCTATTGCTTCTTTAATCTTTAACGATGCATAATGATTTTTTAAAGCTTCAGAAAAATTACCAATTGTGCGATATACCAAGCCCATATTGTTATAACATGCAGAAACACCGGATTTGTCATCAATAGAACTGAAAATATTTAAAGCACGTCCGTAATAATATAAGGCATCGCTGTTATTACCCATATCATCGCAGGCACTGCCAATATTTTTTAATGAAACAGCCATCCCTCTTTTCCAATTTAACTTTTGCGATAGGTTTAATGCCTGTTGTGCATAATACAATTCGCTGTCATAAACAGCAGTCTGATAATATACATAACTGAGTTCGTTAAGGGTATTTACTTTAGATGTATCGTCAGCTTGTTTGTGAAGCAACTGTTGTAATGAATCCAACTCTTCTTGCTGTGCCCAAACGGAAACAGACAAAAACATGAAACATAAAACAAAAGAAAGCAACCGCATTGTTGAAATTTATGAAAGGTGGAAAGATAGAAATAATTTTTATGAGACAATATGCAGCGCTGTTTAAAACGAAGTATGGAATTCATTTTTATCACATTACTTAAACATTACATTTGTCGCATAATATTGAACTATGAATCTGCTTTCCATACGAGAGGTTTCAAAAATTTATGCCAACCACAAAGCATTAGATTCGGTGAGTATAGAAATTCCCGAGTCGAGTGTGTTTGGACTTTTAGGTCCGAACGGTGCAGGAAAAACCTCACTCATTCGCATCATCAATCAGATAACAGGGCCTGATGGCGGTAGTATTTTATTTGGCGGACAAACGCTGAATCCTTCTCACATTTCTGCAATTGGTTATTTACCCGAAGAAAGAGGTTTGTATAAAAAAATGGAAGTGGGCGAGCAGGCTATTTACCTTGCCCGACTAAAAGGTTTGAGCCGTGCAGATGCTTTAAAAAAGTTGCGTTATTGGTTTGAAAAATTTGAAATGCAAAGTTGGTGGCGCAAAAAAGTTGAAGAACTCAGCAAAGGTATGCAGCAAAAAGTACAGTTTATAGTAACTATTCTACATGAACCGCGCCTGTTGATTCTTGATGAACCATTTACCGGTTTTGATCCAATCAATGCTAACCTGATTAAAGACGAATTGCTGGGACTGCGGCAGAAAGGTACTACCATTATCCTGTCAACACATCGTATGGAGAGTGTAGAAGAATTATGCACACACATTGCACTGATTAATAAATCGAAAAAAATTCTGGATGGGCAGGTAAAGGATGTTCGGAAACAATTCCGTTCTAATCTTTTTGAGATTGAATACAAAGGTACGTCTGTAGGTTTTGCCAATGCACTATGGACAGGTTTTGAATTGGTTGAAACAAGAACACAAGACGACCATGCATTTGCAATAGTAAAAAATCTGAACAACAGCAGTGCAAACGATTTGTTGCGACAACTGCTCAACGATGTGGAAGTAATTTCATTCCGTGAGCGCATACCCACTATGAATGATATTTTTATTGAATCGGTACAAAATAACAAACCTTTAGAAGCATGAACATCATACTGCTGATTATACAACGCGAATATCTGACACGCGTAAAGAAAAAGTCTTTTATCATAATGACCATATTAGGTCCATTGCTTATGGGTGGACTCATTGCAGGATTTGCATACCTTTCCATGAATCAGGGTGATTCTATTTCGATGATTCGTGTAGTGGACGAAACAGGAGTTCTTGCTGGTAAACTCACCAATTCTAAAACTGTAATCTTTACTAAAGACACCATGCCTATTCAAACAGCAAGGCATTTATTTAATCCAAACACAGATTATGGCATACTTTATTTACCTGCCAACACCTTGCAGAAGCCTGATGCCACAGTGCTTTATACAGAGAAGCAACCTAATCTTACAGTAGTGGGTTATTTGGAAAGTGAGCTGAGTAAGAACATTGAAAATATGAAGCTGACAGATGCAGGCATTCAAAAATCTACACTCGATTCCATAAAAACAGAAATCAGTCTTCAACAAAAACCTGTTGACCCGAGTGGAAAAGACAAATCATTTTCTGCAGGAGTAACAGCAGGCATTGGCTTTGGTGCAGGACTGCTAATTTATATGTTTATTTTCATGTACGGCATACAGGTTATGCGCGGTGTTATTGAAGAAAAAACCAGCCGTATTGTTGAAGTTATCATATCATCAGTAAAACCATTTCAGTTGATGATGGGAAAAATTATAGGCATTGCATTGGTTGGATTGACGCAGTTCCTGCTTTGGATAATACTTACAATGGCAATTTCAGGCACTGCCACATCATTGATAGTAGGTAAAGATCAGAGTAAACTCATGGAGATGCAACAAAAACAAATGACTCAGAGCAGCAATATTCCAAAAGAAACGATGCAACCCGCCAGCATGGATTTTATGAAAATATTTGAAGGATTTAACATCACAAAAATTTTATTGTGTTTTGTATTCTATTTCTTAGGCGGGTATTTGCTTTACAGTGCATTGTTTGCTGCAATTGGTGCTGCTGTTGATGCAGAAACCGACACACAACAGTTTATGTTGCCCATTACCATTCCTCTCATTTTTGCCTATGTAGTTTCTACAATTGTGATGACCAATCCGGAAAGTGAGCTGGGCTATTGGTTTTCGATAATTCCGTTTACATCACCCATAGTGATGATGGTACGCATGCCCTTTGATCCACCTTTAATTGACATTGCTATTTCGATGGTATTGTTAGTGGCAGGGTTTATTTTCACTACGTGGATAGCTGCAAAAATTTACCGTACAGGAATATTGATGTATGGCAAAAAGCCTACCTACAAAGAATTGTTTCGTTGGTTGTTTTATAAATAATATCAATGGCCATTGCTGTAATTGATTGTGGCACCAACACATTTCATCTGCTTATTGCCGACATTTCAGATGATAGTTTTAAAATACTTTTCCGCAAAAATTTAGCTGTAAAACTTGGAGAAGGCGGCATCAGCAGTAATAAAATAGCGCGTGAAGCCTTCAATCGAGGCATTGATGCACTTAAAGAATTTGCTGCCGACATGAAACAATTTGTCATAGACAAACAGTTGTGTTATGCAACAGAAGCCATACGCAGAGCAACAAATGGAAACGACTTTGTTGAAGATGCAAAAAAACAATCAGGCATTACACTTGAAATAATAGATGGCTTGCGCGAAGCAGAATTGATTTACTCAGGTGTTAGTCATGCTGTACCATTTGGAAAAGAAAAAGTGCTGATTATGGATATTGGTGGCGGCAGCACAGAATTCGTCATTGCCGGAAATGGAAACATATTGTGGCGGCAAAGTTTTCCATTGGGAGCTGCCTTGTTGTTAGATATGTTTAAACCATCAGACCCGATTCATGATGTGCAGGTGAAATTAATAACGGAACATATCAACTCCGTTTTATTACCACTTGCCGAAGCATTAAAACAAAATGGCAATGTAAATACATTGGTAGGCTCAGCAGGCTCTTTCGATACCTTTCTTGATTTATGTCTTCATCGTTTTCACAGAGCTAAGACAAACACAACCTGGTGGTCAATGGAACTTGAAGAATTTTTTGATGTACATCAAATTTTATTAACCTCAACCTTAGAACAGCGACTTGAAATGCCGGGGATGATTGCTATGCGTGCCGATATGATTGTTGTTGCATCCCTATTGCTACACTATGTTATTCACAAACACAATATGAATAAACTTTTAGTGAGTGCTTATGCATTAAAGGAAGGAATGCTTTATTTTGCAATGAATAAATAATCACAACAGTAAACTGACCGTAAACAAAAGAGTATGTCACGCATATTAATTATTGATGATGAGAAAAGCATCCGCCATTCGCTGAAAGAGATTCTGGAATATGAGAATTACAAAGTGGATGAAGCGCCCGATGGTATTGAGGGTATTAAGATGGCTGAGAAAGAAAAATACGATATTATTTTTTGTGATATAAAAATGCCGCGCATGGACGGCATTGAAGTACTGGAGAACTTACAGAGTAAATTCCCTGAAGTGCCTGTGGTGATGATATCGGGACATGGTAACATTGATACTGCTGTTGAAGCCATTCGCAAAGGTGCATTTGATTTTATAGCAAAACCGCTTGACCTCAATCGTATTCTTATTACCGTTCGTAATGCACTCGACCGTACAGTTTTGGTAAAAGAAACCAAGACGCTGAAAAGAAAAATGTCACGCACCAATGAAATGATTGGTGAAAGTGAAGGCATTCGTAAGATAAAAGACATGATTGACCGTGTGGCACCTACTGATGCTCGTGTAATGATTACAGGAAGCAATGGAACAGGAAAAGAATTGGTGGCACGATGGATTCATGAAAAGAGCAGCAGAAACAGCATGCCATTGATAGAAGTTAATTGTGCAGCAATACCATCAGAACTTATAGAAAGCGAATTGTTTGGTCATGAAAAAGGGGCATTTACTTCTGCCATAAAAACACGCAGTGGTAAATTTGAACAAGCCAACGGTGGCACCATTTTTCTTGATGAAATTGGTGATATGAGTCTGTCAGCACAAGCCAAAGTATTGAGAGCTTTGCAGGAAAACAGAATTACAAGAGTAGGTGGCGAAAAAGATTTTCCTGTTGATGTACGTATTATTGCTGCTACCAACAAAGATTTAAAATCGGAAATAGAAAAAAATAATTTCAGAGAAGATTTATACCACCGCCTGAGTGTTATTCTGATTCATGTGCCATCACTCGATGACCGTAAGGAAGATATTCCTGTGTTGACAAATTATTTTTTGAAAGAAATTGCAGATGATTATAAAAGCCCTGCAAAAGAAATTGCTCCTGATGCAATAGAGCAGTTACAGAAAAAAAACTGGACAGGAAATATTCGTGAACTGCGCAATGTGGTAGAACGTTTGGTAATTCTCGGAGGCAAAACCATCACTAAAGATGATGTCATAAACTATGTAGGTGTGAAATAATTCACACCTACACAGAAATTAATTTGATTTTCTTAATAACAATTGGCTAATGCCGTTAAGGTAGTTTCTATTACCATGGCAGCAATGAAACTCCAATTGTCCAGGGATGCAACTCCGGACCCTTACCGCTCTTAAAAAGTTCAGACAGTGCGTAGTTTGCAAATACTGTAAAATCGCTATAACCGATTCTGATAGTAGCATCATAGCGGAAGGGATCAATATTAAAATCGTCAAAAGTTTTATCCTTCTCCTTTTTATCATCTTTATTGTAAACCTTTTTGGTGTGTGAACCAAGTTTGTAACTAAACAACAAACCGGTGGTAATGTGAAAAGCTTTTTTAAGATTTGAACTGGAATTAAAAGTCAGCAGAACAGGAACAGTAGCATAACTTACAGTAAGTTTATTCTTACGCAGATTCATGGTGTCCAGAGTATAAAGCAATGCATTGGTATCAGGAATCAGGCTCATATTTTTTCTGAATCGGTAATTGTTGTATGAAAGGCCTATTCCGGTAGAAGCCAGCACATATCGTTTTATCAGTTTTACCTCGTATTCGTAAAAGTTGATATTTACAGCCAATGATTTTTCGGGAATCATTTCTAAAAAATCATATCCATCAGGAGTGTCGAATTTTGATTTGCTGTTATAAAGTCCGTTAAATCCCAACTCAAATCCAGACCAGTAGGTGCCTGATTTATTACCCGTGGAAACTGAAATACTGTTTGAATTCAACTCCGATTCAATTGCAGGGGTTATGGGTTCAATTTTTCCTGAGCCAGCAATAGCCTGATTAATTGTTCTTGGAGAAGAAACATAATACAGATTACCTGAGCCTGCAATGTTAGCAGTTAAAGAATCGCTAACCCAAACCGAAGCTGTGCCGCTACCACTAACATTTACTTCTGCGCGATCAACATTTAACTTATGAGTAATAATTTTTCCAGAGCCTGCAAGATTTGCATTTAATGATTGTGCAGAACCTCCAAGAATAATTTTTCCGGAACCGCGCATGTTAGCTTCAATGTTTTTTGCTTTTACATAGTTCATTTTAACCTTTCCACTTCCTGATATATCAATATTCAAGTCGTGCAATTCCATAGTATCTTCTGCAGAAATACTTCCTGAACCGGAAATGTTTATCTTTTGCAAATCAGGACTTCTGACAACAATATTACTTCCTGCACCGTTTAACACAAGTGTTTTATTTTCAAGATTCCACTGTGTGGTGACATTATCTTCCGGTACTTCAATAGCCCATGTACTGTCTAATTTATAAACTGCATTAAGCGATCCGCGTAAGTCAATAGCGGTAAACTGCTCTAAAGTTATATGTTTTTGTGCATTTGCAAAAAGTGCAAACAACATCAAAAACAAGGTCAGACTAAATTGATAACTTCTTTTCATATCCTTCATTTTATTGTATGACGCAGGCCTGTTACTAAAAGTTACAGCAGGTACTTATTTAACTAAACTACCTGCTGTAAAATTAAATTTCATTACTATTTACTCCAGTATAACTCGTTGCACTTTAACCTGATCGTTAGCAACAACTTTTACTAAATATATTCCCTTAGGTTGATTTTTGAAATCAAAAGAAATTATGCCGGCATTAAAATTACTTCGGCTCTGTTCAGCCACAAGCTGCCCCAAGGGATTATATACCGACACTTCTAAAGGACTTGTTGAAGTTAACGTAATATCGGCATAGATGATACCCTTGGTTGGATTTGGATAAACTACAATATCAGCATAACGCTCCTGATTGTTGATACCCACAATGGCACCCGGAGAAGATACAAATCGGTAACTGTAACGTGAACCAAAATCTCTTTCGAAATTTCTTGCAATGCTATTGTTCAATCGCAGAATACGATGGTAACCTGTTCCTTGTGCTGAGTTTGCCCACCAGTATAAACCATCATCACCGCTGTCAGTAATCTCATAACGATAGCAACCGGGAGTTGCATGAATGGTGTCGCGATAGATTGTATTTGCTGCTAATGTTCCGGCAAGTCGTTGAACGATGATATTATTATTTTCATCATAAAGTGTATAGCCATTTTCAGTAGGGTAATTATTTGTCTTTACCAGCAGGATAAAAACTGTGTCCATCACTTCCGGAACATAGGCATTGGAATAAGCTGTATCATCATAAACATACTGATCTGCTGTATTATTAACATCAGCAATATATGCTTTAAAAATTCTGTTGCCGCTTGTATAGCTGATTAATCCAGGTAAGTCAACATCTGTTGTTGCAAAAGTATTTATTGTGCCTGTCCAGTTGAATGTACTTTCGGGTTCGCCTACTAATCCATATTTTATTGTTGCTGATGTTATTGGTGTTGAGCCATTATTTTTTATTCTGATTTTTGGATTGTTGCAAGTAGGGTTGCTTCGTGAAAATTCAAACTTGTCTGTAGGTGCAAGAATTTCATCTATTGCTGCATCTATACTATTGTTCAATGGACCAAATTCGAATAGCTGTCCTTCAATGACGTAATTAGCCGAAGGACTTGTTACGTTGTAGTTCTGCATATTCATGTCAACAATGTGTGTACTTCCTCCTGCAACGGCAAAATTATTGACAGAAGGATAGACCCAATTACCCGGACACCAGTTGGCTCTGTCGTAAACCCATGTACCTCCTTGCGGATAAATAGGATTTGTTCCACACAAACGCCAAACCTGCTTTGTATCAACCAATGAATTATCAAAATAAATGGTTCTTGTCTTTGAGCAAAACTCTGCACAGTAATTAGCATCTGCACCATGACCGGATTGTGTAACCTTCAATCTAAGGTTTGCTGTGTTGAAATTAAGTGTCACCGTGTCGGCACCGAGATAGTTTTCGATAGGATTAGTAGCATTACCATAAGGGAAACTGCCATGCCACAATCTTTTAAATGCAATAGGATTCATTACCGGAGTACCTTCTATCAAAGCAAAGTCAACACTAACAAGCCATCCGCGACCCACATTGGTTTCGTAGCCTGTGTGAATATATTCTATCTCTACAGAGTCGTGAAGGAAGGATGCAAAATCTGTTACATCAAGAGTCCACGATGATTTAAATGTGGAGTTGAAAGTGTTTCCGTAAGGCGTAATATAACGCGCCAATTCAATATCCTGAGAAGGATTGTTCTGACTTCCTGTGCGTCTGATGTAAATGTAATCGAGATAATCCCATTCACCACATGCCATTGGGCTTGGACAACGGTGCGTTAAAGTCAAGATTATCTTACGATAGTTGGTGGACGTTGAAGGAAATACAGCCCAATTTGCATAACCATTACTTCCAGTGTTAGGATTGGTTACTACGGTGTCATTGGTATGTGAACTTACAAATGTAGTGTCGCCAACAGATGCCGCACAGGTTAAAGTTGTTGCAACAGAAAATAATATCAGAAATAACTTTTTGACTAACATGTGAAATGATTTTGGCAGGTGAAAAAATGTGTTACAATTACAGTGCAATTTTAATACAAAAATTTTGAATATTGGTTGTTACATCTTAAACATTTTTAAAAACCATGACCAACAAAGCAATGTTAACAACAAATTGTCATCGTCATGTATAACTTTGCTTATTAAGCTTGCTGTTCTTATTTTTGTTTGCGTTAAGATTAATATGAAAAAATTCATTTCAGGTTTTTTAATTCTGTTTCTATTCTGTAATCTTCATGTATCAGGCGGTGGATTTCAGATGCTATCACAAAGCCATAGTTCAGCCGGTATGGCCGGTGCAGTGATTGCTTTGCAAACTGATGGTTCAGTAATATTTTACAATCCGGGTGGAATGGTTTTTCTTGAGAAAAGTAATGTCTTTGGCGGTATTTCTTATTCGCAGTCAAGAATTGCTTTTCGAAGCAACAACAGTGGATTGGTAGATCGTACAGAATCAAAAAACATGTTGCCTTTTTATCTTGGTGGCACCATAAAGTTATCTGAAAAAATGGCTGCAGGTATTGTGATCAACACTCCTTTTGGATATAATACAACATGGAAAAGCGATTGGGAAGGGCGATATATTGTTTTGTCAGCAAAGTTGAACACCTTATTTATTCAACCCACTTTCTCATATAAAATTTCTGAAAAATTAGGAATTGGTGCAGGCTTTGTTTTTGCCAGTGCCAACTATAAATGGAATCGTGCATTGATAGTTGCTGATGGTGCAGATGCACAATTTGACGGTAAGGCAACAGGCTTTGGTTTTAATGCAGGTATCAATTATGCCATTAATAAAAAATTAACTGCTGCACTAACATATCGGTCAAAAGTTAAACTCAATTTCAAAAACACTGATGTTGCATTTAGCAATATTCCTGCTTCATTAGCCAACCAATATCCGGCCTCAGCAAATGCCACTGCAGAAATGCCGCTACCTTCTGTTTTGTCTATCGGTTTCAGCTATGAAGTCATTAGAGGGTTAAAACTAAATTTTGAAACCAACCTCAACGGCTGGTCATCGTTCGATTCTTTGAACTATGAGTTTGATGCACCGAACACAACTTTGAATGATGAATTTCGTCAGGCACGAAAATACAGAGATGCATTATCACTACGATTAGGTGCGATGTATAAAATCAGTGATAAAGTTACAGGCCGCGCAGGTATTGCGTTCGATCAGACTCCGGTTAAAGAAAACTACATGACTCCTGACATGCCCGATGGCGACAGATATGTGTTTGGTATTGGTGCATCGTTTAACGTGAGCAAAACTTTTGTTATTGAAGGATCATACAGTTTTGAAACTAAGGCTGAGCGTGAAGGAATAAATAAAGATACCGGTTTAAATGGTGCATTCAATACATTGTCGCATTGTTTTGGTGTTGGTGTCAACTATTCATTTTAATTAAATAAACCACAACAAAAAAACATGAGTAATAATCACCTTCTGAAAAGTTTACTTCTTGCAGTAATATTGATTGCAGGATGCAAACCTGAGTTGAAAGAACTAAAGTTCGACAACAACAGCATTGACTTTTCGAAGTTTGTTGCTTTAGGCAGTTCTTACACTGCAGGCTATCAGAATAATGCACTGTTTGACATGGGGCAACAAAATAGTTTTGCAGCTATTCTTGCAGGACAGTTGAAGAAAGTTGGTGGAGGTGAGTTTTTGCAACCATTGGTTAGCGGAAATGATGGTGCAGGCTTTAACTTTTTTCTTCAGACCTATATTCCACAAACAAAAATTAACTATGGCACAACATGCAATGCCACTCCGGGTTTCTTTACATTTCCTTCCAACGTAACTGACATTGTCGCAGTTGAAACATACATTGGCAACAATGCTCCATACAACAACATGGGTGTGCCGGGCATGAAATCATCTGATTTGGACAATGCCAATTTTGGTTCAACAGACTTACTGCTTTCCAAGAATCCTTTCTATTCGCGATTTGCTACAAACCCCGAAACTTCAACCGTACTAACCGATGCAGTCAGACAATTGCCTACTTTCTTTTCTTTTTGGGTTGGCTTTAACGATATTTATGATTGTGCAATGGCAGGCAGCAATCAAACATTGGCTACCATTACACCATTAGTTGATTTTCAAAATAATATCAACAATGCACTTACCTCTCTCATTGCAGGAAATCGCAAAGGTGTAGTGGCAAATATTCCGGACCTACTCAATCTTCCCTATTTTACTTCTATTGCCTACAATGCTCTGGTACTTACAGAGCAACAGGCACAGGATCTTAATACACTGTATGCTTCAAACAATCCACCGATAACTTTTCAAGCGGGTAACAATCCATTGGTAATTTCTGACCCTTCGGCAGCATCCGGAAGAAGACAAATGAAGCCGGGTGAGTTAGTGCTGTTGCCGGTTACACTTGATAGTATAAACTGCGCAGGCTGGGGTAGCAATACACAGAAGCCATTAGGTAACAGATTTGTACTCACTACTTCAGAAATCAATACATTGAGAAATACAATTACAAGCTACAACAATTATCTAAAAACAAAAGCTGAAGAAAACAATTTAGCCTATGTGGACATGTATGCTTTCTTTAAAAAGATAAGCAGTGGTTATCCGCACAATGGTGTTACCTACAGCAGTGAGTTTCTTAAAGGGCAATTTTTTTCTCTTGACGGCATTACTCCTACAGGGCGAGGCAGTGCACTTATTGCCAATGAATTTATAAAAGCTATTAACGAAAAATATCAAACACGCATTCCTCAAACAGATGCAAATTCGTTTCCGGGGATTTTGTTGCCTTAAGGTATTTTTTAAATTACGAAATTTATTTTTCGAATTAAATTGTCTCTGATTTTACCAGTAAACTTCCTTCTACTTTTAAAACATCCATATACTGCTCTTCTAACCTTTCAACTTGTTTTACATGGTTTGTTGTTTTCATAAATTTAAACAGCACCATTGCAAATGCTATCAAACCGGCAAAAACCAAAAATAGCTGCTGCCACTCCATATAAGGCCGAAGCCATCCCAGTAATGCTGCACCTGTTGCTAACCCGGCATTAAATATTGTCATACAAAATGTAAATTGAATTGCAGAAACTCTTTTCCAGCATAATTGCATGGCTAAGGCAAGCACACCAATATTAATCAGTGTTGCCAATATGCAGAAAGTAACAATAAAACCAACTATGATGTTCAAGTGATGCCAAAATACAGCACCCATAACAAAAAGAACAGCTATTACAATCATTAATATTAAACTGCTTTGAATAAATCGAATCACACCCATTCGTTGAATAACAAGCGCGCCAACCAACATTCCGGCAACACCTCCTATTAATCTGCACGAAGAAAATATTTTTGAGAAATACACATTGGTCCAGCCAAGTTCCTGTATTGTAAAAATCGGCAGTAAAGTATTTATAAAATATATTGCACCAAGTGCTATAAAAACTGCTAATAACAGTAAGATGGAATTACGTAGTAAAACTACTTGCTTGAATGATTTAAACATTTTCTTCCAGCTTTCAACTACAAATTGTTTGGTCTCATCAGAAGTTTGACCTTGAGTCCATGGGAGAAGTTTCTCGCCTTTGTGCTCCCTTAATAAAAGCGGCACAAACATTACAACTAAAATTGGAGCTGATAAAATTAAAACAGCACTTGTAAAACCATACCCATTGATGAGCCAACTTCCTAAAAACAGTGACACAGATGAACCAATTGTTTTGGAGCCCCACATCAAACTGTTGGCTCTTCCCTGCTGTTCAACAGGAACAATGTCTATCACTAAACTATCTGTAGCAATATCCTGAAACATAACAAATATGTGCAAACACAGAACTACACAAACTATAACGAAAATATTATCCAGCGGCTCCGGTACAAAAGCAAGTGCGAATAATCCAGATAAGATTCCAAACTGACCGAACAACAACCAAGGTCTTCTTCGCCCCATAGGCAGATAGGTGTATTTTTCTATTATTGGTGCAAGCAATATTTTCAGACTAAACGGAATCATAACAGTTGCACTGTATGCTGCAATTTCAACAGCACTTTTCCCATTGAAAGCAAGCCATGCAGGGATAGCAAAAAGTGTTAGCCCTTCAGGAATGCCTTGTGAGAAATACAATAAAATAAAAATAATATTTCGAAGTCGCGAACTATCGGAAAGCGATGTTGCACTCAGGTCATCTGCAGCAATGACTTTCATAAAATTTAATTTAGATTGTTAGGTGTTGTAAAGCAAAAACAAAGATAATATGTCTTTTAAAATAATAACTACCAATCAAAATAAATACAAACAAATCATTTCTGTAAGAAGACAGCAAATGATTTCAATCTTTCCAAATATTATTCAATCCTTTCATTCATGAACAATTTATTTGACTTACGCTCAGGTTAGAGAAATTACATTCATGAAAACAAAAAACATTGATAGACTTAATCTTAAATTCCCACAGGATGCCAGGTAGTTTTTACTTCCTGAAGTTCCATGATACGATATGGGCTTTCTTCGGCAACATGCTGAACTACCACTACTCGTTTAACATTACTTGCTGCATTGGTCTGAATTGTTTTTAATGCTGCGCTGTTATTGTCTGCATAAACAATGGCATTAACATCCATGTGTGATGAAAAGTGTGTATGCAACTCATTACTAAAACCTGTAAGAATATTAACGACACCACCGGGCACATCACTTGCATTAAGTACCTCTGCAAAATCTATTGCAGTGAGTGGAAACTTTTCTGCTGCCAGAATAATTATTGAATTGCCTCCTGCAAGTGCCGGTGCCATTAAAGAAACCAGATTCAGTAAACCCAGCTGTTGTGATGCAATAGCTGAAACAACACCTGTTGGCTCAGGAAAAGAAAAATTAAAATGTGATGATTCCACAGGATTCACACATGAAAAAACCTGTTGGTATTTATCACACCAGCCTGCATAATAAACAAGCATATCTACTGCAGCACTCACTTCTTTTTGCGCTGCTGCATCACTCACACCTTGAAGACCTAAAGTGGACACAAATTGTTGTCTGCGTGTTTCTAATGTTTCAGCAATGCGATATAATATCTGACTTCTGTTAAATGCCGATTTTTTCTGCCATTCGCCTTGTGCTTTTCGTGCAACAACAACTGCATCTCTGAAATCTTTTCTTGATGCACGACAAATATTAGCAATTACCTTTCCGTTCTTGTCATTAAGCTTATAATATCTTCCACTCTCAGTTCGTGGAAATTTACCATCAATGTAAAGCTTATATGTTTTTTGTACAGCTAACCTTACTTCGGTTTCTGCATGATGGCTGTGACCATTAAGTCCAACAGCTACTTTTTTTATTTTTTCTTTTTGCTTCGTCTCCATAATGTAATTACGCTAAAATTATTTTAAATAAGCACTTAGTCCATGCATACCGCCTTCGCGGCCCATGCCACTTTCTTTAAATCCTCCAAATGGTGAAGTAGGATCAAACTTATTATAAGTATTGGCCCATAACACTCCGGCTTTAATTTTTGAAGTAACTTTAAATACCTTGCTACCTTTATCAGACCACACACCTCCACTTAATCCATAAGGTGTATTATTAGCTTTTTCAACAGCTTCTTCTACTGTACGGAAAGTTTGAATTGAAAGGACAGGACCAAAAATTTCTTCCTGAACAATTCTACTTGATTGTGCTACACCTGTAAATATTGTAGGCTTAAACCAAAAACCTTTTGAAGGTAATGTGCATGATGACTGATAGCAATCGCCACCTTCATTAACCCCAACTTTAACCAATGCTTTTATCTTATTTAATTGCTCGCGTGAGTTGATGGCTCCTATATCGGTATTTTTATCTAATGGGTCACCAATGATGAGCGTTTCCATACGGTCTTTGAGCTTGCGTACAACTTCGTTGGCAACACTTTCCTGAACAAACAATCGTGAGCCTGCACAACAAACATGTCCCTGATTAAAAAATATGCCGTTAACAATTCCTTCAATGGCCTGATCAATGGCTGCATCTTCAAAAATGATGTTAGCTGCTTTGCCTCCCAACTCAAGTGTGTACTTTTTTGTTGTTCCCGCTAAAGCTTTCTGAATAATTTTTCCAACATCAGTAGAACCTGTAAAGGCAACCTTATCAATTCCGGGATGATTAACAATGGATGCACCTGTTGCACCGGCTCCCGTAACAATATTCACTACACCCGGAGGCAGGTCTGCATCTCTGAAAATCTCTGCTAGTTTTAATGCAGTAAGCGGAGTGGTTTCAGCAGGTTTCAGGACAACAGTATTGCCACAGGCAAGTGCAGGTGCAATCTTCCATGCTGCCATTAATATCGGAAAATTCCATGGAATAATTTGTCCGGCAACACCTAAAGGTCGTGCTGCCATTCCCGGCAATGCATAATCAAGTTTATCAGCCCATCCGGCATAATAAAAAAAGTGGGCTGCTGCTAAAGGAACATCAATATCTCTGCTTTCGCGAATAGGCTTTCCGCCATCTAAACTTTCAATGATGGCAAGTTCGCGGGCACGCTCCTGCATGATGCGTGCTATGCGGTAAATATATTTCCCTCTCTCGCGTGCCGGCATTTTACTCCACACCTTATCATAAGCTGTACGCGCTGCTTTTACAGCCGCATCCACATCGGCCTGTGATGCTTCTGCAACAGAGGCTATTCGCGTTTCTTTTGCAGGGTTAATGGTGTCAAAATATTTTTTACTCTGTGGTGCAACAAACTTACCATTGATAAAAAGGTCGTATTTATCAGCCAACACAATATGATCGGGCGTTTCAGGTGCTGCTGAATACTGCCATGCCGTATCGAATTTCAACTTTGTATTTTGTTTTACTGTTCGCTTTGCCATTTAAGGTAATTTAAGATTCAAAGATAGAAAATTCATTTCTATTCAATCTTTTTTCTGAAAATGATTTATGCAATTTAAAAATTACTAATCAATATCATTTCTTTAAATCAAATATCCTGCTATGTTTGCAAGGACTGAATAATTATAAAACCTCAGGTAAAACATGCGCATATTACTTACAGGAGCAAACGGATATATTGGTATGCGACTGCTGCCTGTTTTGGTAGAAGCAGGACATGATGTTACGTGCGTGGTGAGAGACACACTTCGCTTTAAACCATCTCCGGATTTACTTGATAAGATAAACATTATTGAATATGATTTTCTGGAACCTGAAAACGCCATTCAGCATTTTAACAATAAACAATTTGATGTTGCATATTACCTGATTCACTCATTAGGAGATACAGCAACAACACTTAAAGAATATGAACTGCGGTGTGCAGGATGCTTTGTATTGGTAGCCACACTCACACAGGTAAAACAAATCATTTATCTGAGTGGCATCAGCAATGAAGAAAACCTTTCTAAACACCTGACGGCACGCAAAGGTGTGACTGACGTTTTTATAAACTCCGGTATTGCCTACACTATTTTTGAAGCCGGAATTATTGTTGGCTCTGGTAGTATTTCTTTTGAAATCATCAGAGGTTTAACAGAAAAAATTCCGGTTATGATTGTGCCCAGATGGTTAAAATCTAAATGCCAGCCCATAGCCATCCGCAATGTGATGAACTACCTGCACCTTTCATTGATGAATGAAAAAGCTTTTAACAGAGTTTTTGAAATTGGAGGACCAGATGTACTCACATATCGTAAAATGTTGCTTGAATATGCAGCAGAAAGAGGATATAAAAGATTAATAATAACACTTCCTTTTGGTTTCATGGGTCTGTCTGCAACTTGGATTTATTTTTCTACACCTGCCAACTACACCATTGCAAAGCTTTTAGTTCAAAGTATGAAAAATGATGTGGTGTGTAAAGAAACTTCTGTTCGAGAAGTTATTCCTCAGGAGCTATACACCTATCGCCAAGCTATCCAAATGGCCTTTGCACGAATAGAACAAAACATGGTTATTTCAAGTTGGACAGATTCGGCATCAAGCAGTTTAAGTCGCTTAGATGTTAATCAGCATATTGAAGTTCCATCAAACGGATGTTATAAAGACCGTAAGTGGATTGAAATTGACAAAGACAAAGCCGAAGAAGTAGCCAACCGTTTTTTTAATATTGGTGGACAAAATGGATGGTATTATGCCGATACTTTATGGAGAATGCGTGGAATAATTGACAAACTAATAGGTGGCGTTGGTATGAGTCGTGGACGAAGGAGTGATGTGGATATTGAACCGGGTGACACGCTTGACTTTTGGCGTGTACTATTGGTTGACAGAAAAAATTACCGATTACTATTGTATGCAGAAATGAAACTTCCCGGAGAAGCATGGTTAGAGTTCTCAATCATTCACAACAACAACCGCTGTATTCTGAAACAAACTGCTACATTCAGACCAATAGGTATTATGGGTCGGAATTACTGGTATTCTATGCTACCTTTTCATTTTTTTATTTTCCGGAATATGATAAAACAAATTGCCGGTGATGGTCAACATAAGATTAGGAACACAAAAATCTGATGTTTTTTCATGTTCTTTGTAAAACCATTTTACATAAGAAATTTGAATGAAAAAGGTATATCATCTTGCCAACTGCACCACCTGTCAGCGAATATTAAAAGAACTGAAACCAGGAGCTGAATTTGTTTTACAGGACATAAAAAGTGAACCCATCACCGAACAACAGCTTGATACGATGCAAAAGCTTGCCGGTAGTTATGAGGCTTTGTTTAGCAGAATAGCTATGAAATACCGTTCATTAGGACTCAATCAAATAAAACTAACAGAGAAAGATTATAAAAAGTACATTCTTGAAGAATATACATTTCTTAAACGACCGGTTATCATTTTAGGCAAAGAAATTTTTATTGGAAACGCACCAAAAACAATAGCGGCAGCCAAAGCAGCTATGCAGAAAAAATAAAAGTCAAACAGAAAAACCCCTAAGGCTTGAAAGCCACAACACGTGCTCACCTTTCTGTTCTTTTTGTTAACCTGCTTTATGCGGCCAACTTCAGCATTGCTAAACAGGTGATGCCTGAATTCATTAAACCTTTTGGATTTATTGTAATCAGAGTAATTCCGGCTGCAGTTTTGTTTTTTCTTGCAGCATTTCTAATACCACCGGAAAAAATCAAAAAGAAAGACAGAAACACTATTTTGCTCTGTGCACTCTTTGGCGTTGCCATAAATCAACTGTTGTTTTTCAAAGGTCTTTCACTCACATCACCCATCAATGGTGCATTAATAATGACAACCAACCCTGTGTTGGTTTTACTGATGGCGGCCATAATTCTTAAAGAACCTGTGGGTTGGATTAAGTACATTGGAATTTCCCTTGGTATTGCCGGTGCTATGCTGCTAATACTTTTAGGTAAGAACTTCAACCTGCAGGGAGGAAACACAGAGGGCGATCTTTATATTTTCTTAAACTCTGTTTCATTTGCCATTTTCATAATTCTTGTAAAACCACTCATGCTACACTACCATCCTATTACAGTCATGAAATGGACATTCTTTTTTGGCGCACTAATGGTTTTACCTTTTGGATATAATGAAGTAACAGCGGTAGCATGGAGCAGCCTGACTTTTAATTTGTGGTTATGCATCGTTTTTGTTGTCGTAGCAGTAACTTTTGTTGCCTATCTGATGAATGTATTTGCCCTGCGTCATCTTAGTCCATCGGTGGTGAGTATCTACATTTATTTTCAGCCTGTATTTGCTACACTAATTTCTATGGCTCTTGGCGAAGCCAGCCCGGGATGGCTGCACTTGGCCTCTGCTGCTTTAATTTTTACAGGTGTATATTTGGTAAGCAAGCAAAACATAGCCGGTATAAATAATACTGAGAATAGCTGATGCTGCTGTTGTCATTCTGATTACTTTAGCCAAAATTTTGTGAAGTATGATTCGTTCCATGACCGGCTATGGCAAAGCCTCCGGTGACTATAAGAGTAAGACCATTTCCGTTGAGATAAAATCGCTCAACAGTAAATTTTTTGACCTTAATTTACGCTTGCCACATCCGTACAAGGATAAAGAAATGGACCTGCGCAGTTTGTTGTTAAAAGAAGCTGAAAGAGGAAAGATGGATGTGATGATTACTATGGAGTCAGACCTTTCACAACAGGAAAACCTGCTCAACCGTGAAATCATAAAATCATTGCTGACCGATTTAAAAGCAGTTAAAAAAGAGTTCTCATTACCTGATGACAACCTGCTGCAAATAGTGATGCAAATGCCGCAAGTGATAAATACCGATGCTGATGAAGCAGATGAAGATGAATGGAAATATATTGCTTCAATGATTAGTCAGGCAATAGAAAAATTTAATCTTTTTCGTCAGCGCGAAGGACAGAATTTGCAACAGGATATTTCGCAACGAATGAATCTAATTTTACAATTGCTTGAACAAATAACTCCTTTTGAAGAAGGTAGAATAAATGCCGTGCGCAGTAAACTGATCAACTCATTAAAATCACTAGGTGCTAATATCGAAACAGACAAAAACCGTTTTGAACAAGAGTTGATTTATTATCTCGAAAAATTAGACATCACTGAAGAAAAAGTGAGACTTGCAGAACATTGCCGTTATTTTTTATCTATGCTGAATGATGAAAATAATAATGGTAAAAAATTAGGCTTCATCATGCAGGAAATAGGTCGTGAAATAAATACTATTGGCAGTAAAGCCAATGATGCAGACATACAACGCAAAGTTGTTGAGATGAAAGATGAAGCTGAAAAAATAAAAGAACAGCTCTCTAATATTTTATGACAAAGCATTTTCTTTTCTGTGGCCCTAGTGGTAGTGGCAAAACCAGCATTGTTAAGTATCTGTTAGCGAAATACCATTTCATGCGGTTCAGCATATCAGCTACTACACGTCCAAAACGTGCGCATGAAACAGAGGGACAGGATTATTATTTCATGACCATTGAAAACTTCCGTAATCATATTGAACAGAATCATTTTGTTGAATGGGAGCAGGTATATGAAGGCCGGTATTATGGTACTTTAAAATCAGAAATTGAGCGCATTGAAGCCATAAACTGTTCAGTAGTTTTTGATGTTGATGTTGAAGGAGGATTAAAAATAAAACAACATTTCGGCAGCAACCTGCTTGCTGTGTTTATTCGCCCACCTTCAGCAGAAGATCTTCGCGAGCGGCTGATAGCACGCAATACAGAAACAGCAGAATCACTTGAAATTCGCCTCAATAAATCAATTAAAGAGCTTGAGTATGAAAATCGCTTCGATAATATTATTATCAATGATGATTTAGAACAATCATGCTTAAAAGCTGAAGTATTGGTTAATACATTTTTAAGTCACTAAGCTTTAAACCACAAGAGCTAATTTTTTTAGAATTGTCTGAACAGATAGCCTGTCAGTCGAAAATGTTTTTTGTTTATTTGCATTTAAATCACAAACATGCAATTTATCAATTCCGCTGATTTTGCTGCCCAACTTGATGAGCAGGATAATTTAAAGTCCTTCAGACAGCAATTTCTTTTCCCACAACATCAGCATAAAGATGTTATTTATTTCTGTGGCAACTCCCTTGGACTTCAACCCAAACAAACCCGCGACTATGTTTTGCAGGAGTTGAACGACTGGAAAAATTTTGGTGTTGAAGGACATTTTATGGCAAAAAATCCGTGGTATCCCTATCACGAATTTCTGAGAGATAACATGGCACTTATTGCAGGTGCAATGCCGTCAGAAACAGTGGTTATGAATTCACTCACTGCCAATATTCATTTCATGTTGGTGTCGTTTTACAAACCTACCTCAAGTCGTTTTAAAATAATTTGTGAAGGATCGGCATTCCCATCTGATCAGTATGCATTACAAACACAGGTTAAATTTCATGGATTCAATCCTGATGAGACCATTATTGAGTTGCATCCTCGCAGCGGAGAATACACAATCAGACATGAAGACATCCTTTCAACGATAACAAAACATAAGGACGAATTGGCGCTCATATTTTTAGGTAACCCTAACTACTACACAGGTCAGGTGTTTGATATGGCAGGAATAACTCAGGCAGGGCATGCTGCAGGTGCATTAGTTGGCTTTGATTTAGCACATGGCATTGGTAATCTTGAGCTGCATCTTCACGACTGGAATGTTGACTTTGCAGTGTGGTGCAGTTATAAGTACCTCAATGCCGGACCCGGTGGTGTGGCAGGTGCTTTTGTTCATCAAAAACATTGTAACAACATTGAGTTGATTCGTTTTGCAGGTTGGTGGGGTAACGATCCGCAAACACGCTTCACCATGCCACATGATTTTATTCCTGTTAAAAGTGCCGATGCATGGCAATTGAGCAATGCACCTGTGCTTCCAATGGCAGCACTGCGTGCTTCACTAGAAATTTTTGCTGAAGCAGGCGTACAAAACCTGATAAAAAAACGCAAGCTGATGAATGACTTCTTGCGATTTATCATCGGTGACATTATCAGCAAGACAAATTCAGAAAAAAATATTATCATGATAACGCCTGAAAATGAAAGCGAACGTGCTGCACAAGTGAGTATGTTATGTAAACACAACGGTAAAAAAATTCATGGCTATCTGACGGAGCAAGGCATCATTGCCGACTGGCGCGAACCTGAAGTGCTACGCATTGCTCCAGTTCCTCTTTACAATTCGTTTAATGACATTTATCAATTTGGCAAATGCCTGCATGAAGCTTTGCTTCTAAACAAATAACAATAATGAAAAAAATTTCCATCATTGGTGCCGGTCTTGTAGGTTCACTACTGGCTCTGTATCTAAACAAACGAGGATATAAAGTTACACTTCATGAGCGCAGACCTGACATGCGTAAAGTAAAAATCCCTGCCGGAAGAAGTATTAACCTTGCATTGAGCGATCGCGGCTGGAGAGGTTTGCAGGGAGTAGCTATTGATGACACAATCCGTCAAATCGGGATACCGATGACGCACCGTACCATGCATAGTGTTGATGGAAAAATCACCACACAGCCCTATGGAAAAGACGGTCAGGGCATTTACGCAGTTTCAAGAGGAATTCTAAACTGTACCCTTCTTGATCTGGCTGAAAAAGGTGGTGTTGAAATTCATTTTAATCAGAGATGTACCGGCCTGATGCTTACTTCAGGAGAAATGCAATTCGAACATTCAGAAAATCATCAGAAGTCTTCTCATCATGCTGATTTGATTTTTGGTGCAGATGGTGCCTTTGCAGCTTCACGACTTCAGCTTCAGCTATCAACAGATCAATTCAACTATTCGCAGAGCTATCTGCAACATGGCTACAAAGAACTGATGTTTGTTGCCAAAGCTGATGGCAGTCATCAACTTGAAAAAAATGCACTTCATATCTGGCCTCGTGGCGGATATATGCTCATTGCACTTCCAAATCTTGATGGAACATTTACCGTTACACTTTTCTTTCCGTTAAAAGGAAGTCCTTCTTTTGAATCACTTCACAACAAACAAGAGGTTAAAGCCTTCTTTCAAAAAGTATTTCCTGATGCTGTTCCTTTGCTACATGATCTTGAAGAAGATTTTTTTCATAACCCAACAGGTTCATTAGTAACTATTAAGTGTGCCCCATGGAGTTTTGACAATAAGTTGGTTCTTATCGGTGATGCAGCACATGCCATTGTGCCATTCTATGGTCAGGGTATGAACTGTGGTTTTGAAGATTGCAGTGTGTTGAACGACCTGCTCAATCAGTATGCTGACGACTGGGAGAAAGTAATACCCGAATATGAACGAATGAGAAAACCTGCTGCCGATGCCATTGGCGAACTTGCCGTTGACAATTTTGTTGAAATGCGCGACTTAGTTGGTAAGCCCGAGTTCTTATTGCGTAAAAAAATTGAAGGATGGTTCAGTGAAAAACATCCAGACAAATGGATTCCACTTTATACTATGGTTACATTCAGCCATCTTCCTTATCATGAGGCACAGGCAAGAGGAAAAAAACAAGATGCCATAATGAATGAAATTATGAAAATATCTGATATTGAAAATATCTGGAATAGCAGCGTGGTAGAAAATAAAATTATTGACTTGTTAAAATAGTCCGGCAAAAGGTTAGCGAACATTCCATAAGTAGTTATTTATTTACCTTTACTGCAAAATCAATTAACAGATGTATTACCTGCGGTGGTTACTTTTCTTATTATTTTTTTTAGCACTCTTTTATTCAGCCCAAGGTCAAAATAGCAATATAAAATCCTCGCAGGATACTACAAAAAACATTAGAATAAACCTTAATCACTTACTTTCTGAAGATGAGAAGGAACAGGCAGAAGCTGACTCTGTCATACAACAGTATATAAATATTGACAACCTTCTTGAGTTCACTAACAATTGGAAAGTAAAATCAGGCGATGATACTTTATGGAAAGAACCAAAGTTTGACGATTCTGCATGGGACGAAATTGCTGATTCAGCAAGAGACAATAAAAACTATCTTTCTATTGTATGGTATCGTATGCATTTCGATATTGACAGTAGTTTATTAAACCGTCCTTTAGCATTCATACTACATTTATATGGCTCTGCAGCCGAAGTCTATTTAGATGGTAAACTTTTAAAAAAATTTGGCACTGTTGCTTCAGATTTAGCTGGTGAAGAAGCTGTTTTCAACGCAAATCCTCAACCCATAGCTATTGTATTTTCGAAATTAAAGGATCATGTTCTGGCTATTCGATATTCAAACTTCCACCGGACTAGTGCTAAAATAAGTGGATTTAATATTGGTCAGAATTTTATCATTAAATTTAAAGACTTGAATGATGAAATTAATGATGCCTTACTAACAACTAAAAAAAGTGCACTTACCGTTTTTGTTGCTGCCATCTTTCTAACTTTGGCTATAGTACATTTCATCATGTTTCTTTATTACAGGCAAAAAATCACCAACCTGTATTACAGTCTTTATTGCATAGGTATTTTTATTTTCGCTTTCTACACCTATCACTTGGTAACATCCACCAATTATGCGTCTATCGCTTTTATATCTAAGTCACTTCAGTTTTTAGCACCATTAATGGTAGTGCCGATAGTAGCCATGCTACACACCATATTTTATCAACGATTTCGTAAAATTTTATGGATAATAATCGGTGCTTATGGTCTAATGATAATACTTTATTTTTTCACTACTCGAAATGCTGCCAATTTGGTTTTAGTTATTCTGATGATGATTTCGTTTGTAGAAATTCTTCGTGTTATATTAGTTTCTGTCAGGAAAAAAAGAGATGGTGCTTGGATTTTTGCAATGACATTATTTTTACCTGTATTATTAGGAGTTGTGACCAGCATATTACCCGATCAAATGAGTTTTTCAGGAATGAATTTTGAAATTAAACCATCACAGTTTGTTTTTGCAAGTATGATACTTGGCTTGCCATTTTCGGTAGCATTGTATCTTGCGCGCGACTTTGCACGAATGGGGAAAACATTAACCAAGCAGATTGGTGAAATAACTGAACTTTCTACTAAAACCATCAGGCAGGAACAAGAGAAAAAGCAATTGCTCGAGAATCAGAAAACTATACTTGAATTTGAAGTCAAGGAACGCACACGTGAAGTATTGGATCAAAAAAATGTAATTGAAATAAAAAACCGCGAAGTAACAGAAAGCCTCCACTATGCCAAACGCATTCAGGCTGCAATATTACCTGACATAAAAAAAATAAACCAATCACTTCAGGATTTGTTTATACTTTATCTTCCAAAGGATATTGTCAGTGGTGATTTTTACAGTTTTGCTCAACGAGATGAAAAAATAATTGTAGCAGCAGCAGATTGCACAGGCCATGGAGTAGCAGGGGCTTTTATGAGTATGATTGGAACTGCATTGCTCAATCAGATTGTAAATGAAAAGGGCATTACAGAACCATCCGAAATTCTAACACAATTGAATGATGGCATTGTAACATCACTCAAACAACGAGAAAGTGAGATGAATGAAGGTATGGATATTGCACTTTGCACTATAAATAATAAAAGTAAAACCTTACAATATTCAGGTGCTAACAGACCTCTCTGGATTATTCGTAATAACGAATTTCAGTATTATAAACCAAATAAAATACCCATTGGCGGACAGCAGTATAATAAAACTGACGGTTTTATGCAACATAACATCACACTTGAGCAAGGTGACTCCATCTATCTTTTTTCTGATGGCTATGTAGATCAGTTTGGTGGTGATTTGGGTAAAAAGTTTATGACAAAAAAGTTTCGTGAACTGTTACTGTCTATTCAACATCTGAGTATGAATGAACAGAAAGAATATTTATTGAATACATTGATTAAATGGCAAGGAAAGCACGATCAGGTTGACGACATATTAGTAATTGGAATAAAAATACCCTAACTTATGCCAAGTAAAATATTATTAGTAGATGACGAGCCTTATATAGAGGATTTAGTCAGACAAAAATTCAGAAAACAGATTAAAGAAAATCAACTTGAATTTGAATATGTGTCTAATGGTAAAATTGCATTAGAAAAACTAAAGAACGATGATAGCTATGACCTGATGCTAACAGACATCAACATGCCTGTGATGGATGGGTTGACATTACTTGAAAAACTCAGAGAAAATAATATTCTAACTAAAGCTGTTGTTGTTTCTGCTTATGCCGACCTGAGCAACATCCGTACCGCCATGAACCGGGGTGCATTTGATTTCATTACCAAACCTATTGACCTTGCCGACCTTGAAGCTACCATCAAGAAAACTATTTTAGAAATGGAAATGCTTCGTAAAGGTATTGAAGCATCACGCAATCTTGATGATGCACTACTTCAAAAAGCGGAAGCACAACAAAAGACATTAGAAACACTTTTAGAAAAGGAAAAATTAATACTTCAGCAAAACGAACTTCTCGAAACACAGGTTCAGCAACGCACTGCCGAACTGCAACAACAAAAGCTTCTGGTTGAAGAAAAAAACAAAGAGATACTTGACTCCATTCACTATGCAAGTTATCTGCAACGCGCAATCCTACCTTCTGAGGAAGCTTTATCATCTTTCTTCAAAGAAAGTTTTGTATTGTATCAGCCTAAAGATATTGTTGCCGGTGATTTTTATTGGATTGAACCCGTTGAAAATGGCCATATTATAGTAGTGGCAGATTGTACAGGTCATGGTGTTGCAGGTGCCTTGTTAAGTATGTTGGGAATATCACTGCTCAATCACCTTGTAAGAGATAAAAATATTACCCAACCTGCAGAATTATTAAATCAACTACGAATTGAAGTTTCGCGTACACTCAATCAGGCAGAAACTCATGCTGCCGAAGGAATGGACATTGCTGTATGCCACATCAATTGCAGTGCAAAGCAAATTACGTTTGCAGGAGCCTACCGTCCACTTGTGTATATTTCGGGTAACGAACTTAAAACACTTTCGGGAAATAAAATCGTTATTGGTGGCAACAACATTTCGCCACAACAGGAATTTGTCAATCAAAACATTTCATTTGATGATGCTACTACTTTGTATCTTTTTACTGATGGTTATGCCGATCAGTTTGGAGGTGAGAAAAATAAGAAACTTATGTCAGGCAAACTCAAAGAACTGCTTTTTGAAAAACATAACTTACCCATGAAAGAGCAATTAACTTTCTTTTCGGACTATTTTAAAAAATGGCGAGGCAAAAACGATCAGGTTGATGATGTGCTTCTGCTGGGTTTCCGCTGTCAGTAAATCGGTTCTAATTGACCGATGCAAATGCTGATGTCAAAGAAACATCATCATGTGAAGCATCATAAATACAATTTCCGTCAGAAATAATCAGAATTTGTGGTGACTCATGATGCACACTATAGCGACTTGCAATTTTATTACTCAACTCTCTGTAATTAAGTAAATCGAGATAATAAACATCAAAAACCTTTTCCATGTCATCAGAAAATTCTGACAACAAAACTTTTTTGGCGAATGCACTCACTGAACAGCGTGTGCTGTGTTTAAAAATTATTTGCTTTTTACGCTTCGACAATTCATCAATCTCTGCCAACTGATCAATGCTGTTCAACACTTTAAAATCCATGTATGAAATTCTTTATAATAATAAAGGTATAAAGATACTTTATTTATTCCGGATGACCAAATAAAATCGTAACTGTTGCTACAAATTGCTTTTCAATTAAAATGTTTAATCTATTTTTCATGATATGTAATATTCGTACATTTGTTCAAACTTAAGCTTTAGTCAGTTGCCTGAATATAAAGATCATGAAGCATACAATCGTTAAGTTGTTTCTTTTCATCATTGCACTGTCAACATTTTCGACTTCTGTACTAAGTCAGATTAACCCTAACCCCAATGCTGCTGTTGATGCATTTATTCAGAATGAAATGAATATACAGCATTTGCCGGGTGTTTCTGCTGTTATAGTTAAAGACAATAAAATTGTCTGGATTAATTCTTACGGATATGCTGATGTAGCCAATGCAATTCCTGTTCAGGATACTACGGTTTTTTTACTGGCATCTGTTTCGAAAATTTTTACAGGAACGGCAGCTATGCAATTGTATGAGAACAATATTATAGGTCTTGATGATGACGTCAATCAATATTTACCATGGCAGTTGCAAATACCTGGATTTCCAAACGACTCCATCACATTCCGCCAATTGATGACACACACTTCATCCATTCAGGATAACTGGACGGCAATTGTTGGTTATTATGGTTACCCTGATCCCACCATAACTTTGGCAGATTGTATGCAACGTTATTTTTCAACCAATGGAAGCGATTACAATGCTGCAGCAAATTTTCTTGCTCAGGCTCCCGGAAGTGTGTTTGCATACTCCAATATGGCAACAGCTTTAAATGGTTACTTAACAGAACTTGTCAGTGGTATGTCATTTGACCAGTATTGTAATACCAATATATTTAACAAACTATGCATGAACAAGACGGCATGGCATTTTTCAGATTTTAATCCAAATGATGTTGCTGTTCCTTATCATTTTTCAAATGGCAACTATATTGCTTATCCGCAATATGGTTTTGCAGATTATCCTGATGGGCAACTGAGAAGTAATGTTACAGACCTGGCAAATTTTATGATTGCCTATCTGAATGGCGGATCATTTGGTTCCAATTCTATTCTTTCGCAAGCATCTATCAGTCAGATGTGGACAGTGCAGTTTCCTTTACTCCAACCCAATATGGGGCTAAACTGGTATAAGCAAATTCTTTATTATAATGGAGGCTCTTCATGGCTATGGGGGCACAATGGAGGCGAAAGCGGAGTTTCAACAAATATGTATCTCGATCCGGTAAACAACATTGGACTTTGCGTATTGTCAAATGGTGAAGGTACAGGAATAAATATTTGCGATGAACTTTACAACTATGCTCTTTCATTAAATTCTGCTACCGGCTTCTCACCCGCATGTCTGACAACAGGAGTTGATGACTTACAACCTGCAAAACAAAAAAAGTTGATTAAGATAATAGACTTATTGGGGCGCGAAACACCATTAAAAACAAACACACCATTGATAAAAATATTCAGTGATGGAAGTGCTGAAAAGTTCTTTATCCTAGATTAATGCGTATGTTAAAATATAATTGAATTAAAAGTTTGATAATATATAACCAATACTTTTACAATAAAAAAATATCATAGCTTCATTCAAAGAAATGTAAAATGTCATTAAGTTATATATCAAAAAAAGCAATTCCCAAAGGGGAAATTGTAAAAGGTCATGAAATCAGAGAAGGGATTTTTCTTTTGATTAAAAGTAATTTTCCAAACTTCGATGCTGATAGTACTATTTCCATTGATGAATTGAATAAGTACAGAAGACTTTATCTGACCAAACTTGTTGAACAAGAAAAAGGCGAATTAGCTACAATTGATTTGGATGTGATGCAAGCCATTCGTGACAATTCAATTCTTTCCGAAAATATTCAGGATGAAATTGAAGCCAAACTAACAACGGGTCAAAAACTCGCTGATAAAATTGCCTCCTTTGGTGGTAGTTGGACTTTTATTCTTTCGTTTTTCTTTTTTCTGCTTTTATGGATTATCATAAATATTTGGCTACTTAAAAGTAAACCGTTCGACCCTTATCCATTTATACTTTTAAACTTAATACTTTCTTGCCTGGCAGCCATTCAAGCACCTATAATAATGATGAGCCAAAACAGGCAGGAGCAAAAAGATAGACAAAGAGGAGAACATGACTATAAAATTAATCTTAAGGCAGAACTGGAGATAAAACTATTAAGTGAGAAAATAGATCACTTATTGGTACATCAAAATAAAAAGTTATTGGAAATACAGGAAGTACAAATTGACTATTTGGAAGATTTAATGAAACAAATAAAAATCAATTATGTTAACATTAAAAAACATGAATAGTCGTTTCGCTATGGTTAATTAGTCTTCTTTAAATTTATTTAAGCCTCCTTCTATTATTAAACATAAAAAATACTTTAACCTCTGATTTTAAAAATCATTTTAAAACACACAGCAAGAATGACAGAATAATATTACATTGAAAAATTTTCTATCGCAATGAATATACAATCTGATACATCAAAAGGTCCGGGAGTTTACATACCGCCACCACTATTCTATATTTTAATCTTTGTAATTGCCGTATTTGTTCAGAAAAAAATTCCTATTGGTGATTCGACATTGCATACATTACCAATAAAAACAATAGGGATAATCCTTTTTATCATTGCGCTGTTTTTCCTGTTCAGAAGTTTAAGACAATTTTTCCTTACCAAGAATACCGTAATAGTTTTTAAACCTGCAACATCATTACAAACAACAGGCATTTACGCCATTACAAGAAATCCCATGTATGTAGGTTTAGCAATTGTTTATTTAGGCGCGACTATTTTCATAGGCAACTGGTGGAATATTATTTTATTTCCAATTCTTATTTTAATTATTCAGGAATACATTATCAAACGTGAAGAATCATATTTGGCAATTGAATTTGGTCATGAGTATGAAAATTATAAAAAGAAAGTAAGAAGGTGGTTATAAGTGTCGTTGCCTGTCAAGTATTCTGCAACAATTTGCTCTTTCAAGGAAGGCTGTGTTATAAGGTTATGAATCTGTAATGCAGAATAATAACCGATATAATGTTTCGCATCATTAACTAAATGTTCCGCTATCAAATGCCAGTCGGGCATGAATGTTTCAGCATTTGCTTCATAAGGTATAATGTAATAGACCCCTTCTTTCAATCGCATTAGTAGTCCTCTCCTTGTCATGTCGCTGAGTAACTCCCGAAGTGTGCTTTCTTTTGAATTGGGTAATGCGTTGATAGCTTCAGTGTAATCAAAGCAAGCCTTATTTTGTCCATTGAAATAGGATAAAAGTTTGTTTGATTTCATTGATATGTATTTGCTATTCATAGTAATAATGTCAGGACAAACCTGATATATCTGATATAATAAATCATTTTTGGTGGTGCATTGGCTAAAAAGTGACTCTTTTGGTTTTTCAGAAGGGTTGACATTGCGGGGTTTGTATCGTCCTGAAATAAGGTGACACTTTTGGGGTTCTAAATCCTGTAATAAGTTTACACATTATAACTAATCTTGATTAGGACATACATATTTTTTGAAGCTTGGGGATTTTTTAAAAAACAAATTTCCCCTGAATTAGCAAAGCAAGTTCTCTTGCAAGCTTTGCTTCGCGAATTGAGTTGTAGTGGCTTGCAAGAGTGTAACTTCTGTGGGCTGGTTTTTCATTAATTGAAGATTGAGGATGGCTTTTGTTGAATGACAGCATTTGCTTTTTGAACTGAATGAACCAGTTGTTCCGGCTGAAAAAATATTTCACTTCGGTTAAGTGCCTTTTTTGTTTTTGCTCTTAGCAATTGCTCTCTTGCTTTTTCAAGGTCTTCGTCAATGGAATTCTTACTTCCAATTTTTATTAACACAACAAGAAACTCTAAGCAAAAAAGAAATAAGGTAAAAAGCACATACACGCCACACATGAATTTGTCTTTTGCAATCAAATCAAACATTGCTCTGATACGGATGAGCAAAGCATTTCCATTAAAATCAGCTTCAGCTTTTTGTTTAGCATTAATTTTTTCCGCATCAATATTTGTTTTAAGTAGTGCCAGTTTAGTATTCTCGTTATTATAATCGGCTTCTTGCTTTCCTGCAATATTTAATTTTAGAGTTGAAATTTTACTCACACCTCTTTGGCGACTACCACCAGTTCCATCCGCTTCACTTTTTGCATCTTTTAAAGATTGCTGCCACTCAGATTCTTTTTGGCTAACAATAGATTGTTGTTTAGCAATTTGATCTTGATATTCACTTTCTACCCTCTGAACTGCGTTATCACTTTCTACTTGTTTATAATAAGCTACCTGATTGTCAATGTCGTGTTTGAAGATTACTTCATCCATGCTAATTGAACCAAGAGAAGCTACTATAAGTCCTAGTAAAATTCTAAACCAGAAAATTGGTTTACTACCATTTGACATAACAATGGCTCTTTCAATAAGGAAGATAATAAATCCTGCAACAAAAGCAGTTAAAATTGCAGCAAAAAAGCTTCCTTCTAAAACATGACTAACAAGAAGGTAGCTGTTAATGAACCAAAGAATAACAGGAACCATTAAGCAGTTTGCAAACAAAGCAATCTTGCGTTTGCCAGATGGCTGAAAGTGCTTTGTATATTCTGGATTCTCTCCAATGATGATACTATAATATTTTAACATGACAGTTAGTTTTAAATGTTTTTAATTGAGTTTAAAAGATTTTCTCCTGCGATATAATCACTCAGTCCTTGCACAAAACCTTGATGATAGCTATGAATTGCATTCATAACCCAACCTTCATTTTCTGCTGAGAGTTCTTTTTGTTTTTGAAGTAGAGCAATGGAAGAATTGAGTTCCTCAATGGTCAATTCAAGATTTCGTTTTGTTTCTTCAGCAATCTTCTCAACATTCACAATCAGCATTCTTAACTGTAATCTCCTTTCTGATTTTTCTTGAATTGTTTGGTCAACAATGAGCTGAAACTCTGCCCGAATTTTTTTCTTACCCATTTCAAGGGTTTCATGTGAATGATACTCATAACCATCATTGATTCCCATTGAGTGGTAATTGCGTTCAAGGAAAAGTGTAATCTTACTTTTCGTTTCTTCTGTAAGTTGTCGCTCCGGTTGGGGAACTTCGTTGTCAATAAATATATCCATAGGTGGAATGTTTTCAGGTTGATCTGCAACCGTTAATTGAGGGTCAGTAATCGTTGTTACCGGATTTTCTGTTTTGGCTCTACCGCCAAATAACTTTTCTATGATATTCATTGTTTTAAATTTTTATTGATTATTAAATTGTGAATGTTGGAACTTTAAATTTTGAATGCCCTGCTGCATGGCACTTATCGCAAAGTGTAATCAGATATTTGTTCTGATACTTCCACGGAAGTTGAAAACTCCCTGTCCGCTTGCTTACATGATACTGCCTGTGATGCACATGAAGCCCTGTTGTTGCACCGCAACAACGGCACTTGTTGTTGTCTCTTGCCAATATGGCTTTCCTTTTCTCAAACCATTGTGGACTTTTTAGTAAAGTGTTGTATTCTGTCGCCATTTTTAGAAAGTTTAATTGTTAGTTTAATGATGTATTACTCTGTTGTGTTTCAAGGAAGGCGAGTAGTGGTTGGTTATGACGATAAATGACAGCAATCATTGCAGGCAAGTATTCGTCAAAACTGTTGAAATTGGATTGAAGTAAATGAAAAACAGAGATGTCAGAAATTTCTGATTCGCAGTAAATATTGCTCGTCTTAAAAGTAATTTCTCCATTTTCAAAATCCATACTGAACTTGCCCAGCAAAATATCCTCGTTCATCCGAGTCAACAATTCACACATTGATTGTTGTTGTTGGCGTGGGGTGCGTATTGGACAGACAGAAATAATTTGAAGTAATCGTCTCTTCTCATCAGCAATGATGAACACTTTCCAATTGCCATTATTGCCTTCAACACCAAAGTCAAAAACTGAACGCTCTGAATTGAAGTTGAAATTAAATTCGCGACTTTGTAGGTGGTCGGCAACCGTTGTTTGAATTTTTTTCATTTTTCTAAATTTAAATTGTGAGTATTGAAATGAATTGATTTTTTATTTTGGAAATTCACCTGTAAGTTCTGCTTCTGTAGGGTCAGGAATGAAGCACACATCAATGCGTTTAATTTTTCTTTCTTGTATTTTTATCAGCACTGAAACCTGTCTGATTTCTTCTGATGTGATTTGTGTCAACACAATACAAGGTCTGTTCTGCATGGAAGGGAGCAAAGCAATTTCAGCCGTTACAGTCATTGTCTGCGACTGCATAGCCTTTTTAATAGCAGTAAATTTTGAGCGGAGATAGGAAAGGAATTCTCTCTTGCCTTCAATCGGTATCAGCACCCACTGTGATTCATACACGAAATCGTCAGATATGTGCTTTTCAATAAAACTGGTGTCAAGGTTGTTCCAGCTTTTTGCTAACTGTCTTAAAGTGTTTGTTTCTTGTTGTTGCATTTTGCTCATTCTTATTTTTTCTGGCAATCCGGTTATCGGTTTGACGGGTCAAAAGTAGAATGGCATGTAAGGGTTCTCCAACCTTTGTAAGGTTACAAAGTCGGTTTGTTAGGTTACGAAAAGTGCTTAGTAACAAATATCAGAAGTAATATAGTCAGCATTGAGGCTGATTTTGAACGCATCACCTCTATTGCCATTAAGGTAGTAGAAATTTACCAATGGCTCACCAATTTGCTCTTTCAATTTTTTGTTTAATGAACTTTTATTTTTTGGAAAAGTTCCAGTTCCTTTCGGCTTAATCAAGCTGTCAATTTTTGATGCTTCACCAGCCGGTCTAATAATCTGATAAATATTCAAGAGTTTTTCACGGAATTGCTCCAAATCATTCAAACTAGTACCTTCCTTATTTGTGATAAAAAAAATAAATAAAGTGGATTCAAGCGGATTCAAGTCAATTTGTTTGTCTCCAATGAATATTTTACCATTTGAATCTATCTTTACTGGCTTAGGTGTCAAGTTTCTTGTAAAACCCTGCTTGAACAAAAGCTGATTTCTGATTGCCTCAAAAATTCCAATTGCCTGATTGACTATTTCATCGTCAATATTTTCCTCCCGCATTTTTGAAAGGCAGTCAAAGCAAATATCTCCAGTCCGTAATTTTAAAATTATTTGTTGTTTGTTTTGGCAAAAATCATTCATGCAGCCAAGTGGCTCCTCATGGATATAGGGATTAGGTTTTTGTTCTATATCTATTTTCATCAGATGTTGCATAATGTTTTCAACCACCTGATAAGCTACTGGAAATTTCTGTGGTGCTTTTGTGTAGTATTCCCAATCGCCAGCATGAACAAAAATGTTTCTGTTCGCATCACAATGGCTAAACCAATTCAACGCATTTCTTCTGACTGTGAGGAGAACAACAAAGTCATCCTTTTTTACTTTGAAAGTGCTTCTGTAAAATTCGCAAAGTGAGAATAGTTCCCGCCAACTTAGGGGATTGCCTCTGTCCTTGTCAAAACTTATTTTCTGAGTATCTGACTCATAAGCAGGAAAACGAAAGTCGGCCCAAAACTTTTGGAGAAAAGGAAATTGCTCTTCATTAAACTCATATTTATCTGCAATGAAATTCAACGGTCCATCAAATGAATTCAGTAACTCATGAACTTCTTCAAAATTCTCTAGGTCATATTCAGGTGTCTTTATGAGATATACTTTCATGTTGCGAAGATAATGCGATGGACTGAGTGGCTCTGACTCGTCATAAAAACAGTTTACAGTTTAATTAATTAATACAGCTATACGTTTATAATTCATTTTTAGTCCTGCAATTCGCTTACAATAGTAGGGATTTTTCAATAATAATTTTCCTATAATCTTTCTGTTTTTATTTTTGTTCAGACTAAACCTTTGTTACAATATCTTGTCAAATACTAAGTTTGGTTTATTATGGCTGAAAACGAAAACTTTCAAAAAATAAAGCACCTTTATAACCGTGCCGGTTTCGGAATACACTATTCTGAGTTGCAAAAATTAAGTCGTACAAAGCTGAATAAGTTAGTTGCAGACATGATTGAAAAAGCAAAATCTGATGTTCCTATTACAACCATTGCTCCCGACCATGTAAAATCTGTAATGCTTAAAAATAAAGGACTTACCAAGAAAGAAGGCTTGTCACCGGAGCAACTAAAAGAAAGGCAAAAACTTTTAGTGAGTCTGAACAAGCAACTTAAAAACCTGAATGCAGAATGGGTATTCCGCATGATGAATACTGACAGCCCGCTGCGCGAAAAAATGACTTTATTCTGGAACAATCACTTTGCCTGCCGCGAAGAGGGAAATCCATATTTTGCTCAGGTACTTAATAACATTCAGCGTAAACTTGCTTTAGGCGATTTCAGAATGTTGTTGATTGAGGTTTCGAAGTCTGCCTCTATGCTGAATTTTTTAAATAATCAACAAAATAAAAAAGGCAAACCCAATGAAAACTTTGCGCGTGAGTTAATGGAGTTGTTTACACTTGGTCGTGGTAACTATTCAGAAAAAGATATTAAAGAATCGGCACGTGCCTTTACCGGCTGGGCACATGATGCAGCAGGTAACTTTGAGTTCAACCCCAAAAATCATGATAATGGTATAAAAACATTTTTCGGAAAAGAAGGCAACTTCAATGGTGAAGATATTATTGATATGATTTTGCAAAAGCCCGAAGCAGCTGTTTTTATTGCAAGAAAAGCTTATCGTTTTTTTGTTAATGATGTGCCCGATGAAAATCATGTGCAGGAATTGGGGAATCATTTCTACAAAAGCAAGTACGACATTGCTGCAATGATGAATAAAATGTTTACATCAGATTGGTTTTATGCTCCGGAAAACATGGGAAATAAAATTAAATCTCCCGTAGAGTTTATTGTCTCACTTAGTCGTCAGTTTAATGTTACTTACAAGAGGCAGGAAATAATTTTGCAACTGCAAAGAGGTTTAGGGCAAACTTTGTTTTATCCGCCCAATGTGGCAGGATGGGCTGGCGGTCGCAACTGGATAGATAGTTCATCACTGATGTTGCGTTTAACAATTCCTTCTCAGATTCTTAATGATAGCAGTTTAAATTTTTCTGCCAAAACCGACCCGGACGATGAAAACATTGTTGCAATGAAACATCAGGATGATGTTGTTGTAGAAGCAAAAAAGAAAGCTTCAGGAATAGAAATTAACTGGGATAATTTCTGGTCAGATTTTCCTAAAGATTATTCAGTACAGCAAATAGCGGCTTTTGTTCTGCAGTGTAAGCCAAGTACACAGTTGAACCAAATCATCAACAGCTCTGTTGATAAGAAGAATGCAATCATAAAAACTGTAAGCTCTCCGGAGTATCAATTATGCTGAAACAGAAAAATGACAACAATGAAAAGAAGAGACTTTTTAAAACAATCGGTTTTTGCAAGTGCAGGCAGCATGTTGATACCTGCATTTTTAAAACCATTTGAGCTTATTGCAAAAAGTAATTTAAGCGGACATAAAAATCTTGTTATCATACAACTTTCAGGTGGCAATGATGGGTTAAACACCATTGTGCCTTATGGAAATGATGTGTATTATCAGTTACGAAACACTATTGCCATTCCTCAATCAGAAATTATTAAACTGAATGCCATGCAGGGGCTAAATCCTGCATTAGCTCCACTAAAAGAAATTTACGATCAGGGTTGGATGAGTATTATCAACAATGTTGGCTATCCGAATCCTAACCGTTCGCACTTTCGTTCTATGGACATCTGGCAATCAGCAAGCGACTCTAATCAGTTTCTTTCTACAGGATGGATTGGACGCTATTTAGACTCAAACTGCCAGATGTGCAAGTATCCCTATAATGCAATTGAAGTGGACGACACCTTATCATTAACTTTGAAAGGTGATACTAAAAAAGGTATTGCACTGCAGAATCCGGATAAATTATTTCGCACTACAAACACACCGTTTTTTGGTAAGTTGATTGAACATGATAAAGAACATCTTGACGAAGATAATCTTGGTTACTTGTACAAGACCATGATTGAAACATATTCATCGGCAGGTTATATTAAAGAAACAACAAAGAATTACGAAAATAACTTTGTGTATCCCGAATCGGCATTTGCAAAGAAATTAAAAACCGTTGCACGTTTTCTTTTATCAGGACTTGACACAAGAGTTTATTATGTTTCACTCAGTGGATTTGATACTCACGTAAACCAAATTGCACAGCAGAAAAAATTGTTTACTCAGTTTTCTGAAGGCATGAATGCTTTTGTGAAAGAGTTGAACAACAATAAAAAACTTGACGATACATTAGTGATTGCATTTTCGGAATTTGGCCGAAGAGTTGCACAAAATGCAAGTCGCGGAACAGACCACGGCACTGCAAATGTTATGATGTTGTTTGGTGGTCAGTTAAAGAAGCAGGGAATATATAACGATGCACCTGATTTGAATGATCTTGATGCAGGTGATTTAAAATACAAAGTTGACTTCAGAGAAGTGTATGCTACAGTGTTGAACAAGTGGCTTAATGTGGACAATAAATTAATTCTTGCTGATTCATCGGGTACAATGGATTTTATTTGATGACAGAAGAAAAAACAGGCAAGGAAATAGAATTCGTTAAAGGGATATTATTGTTTTTAATGCTCTCTTATCAATAACTTCTCGCAAAACAATTTTAATTCAAGTACATTTTTTGCCTGCACATTTAAACCGGTAAGTTGATTTAACCCTTTTTGATAATATGCCTGAATGGTTTGCATAGTTTTCTGTTGTAATTCTAAGTTATTAAACACCTGCATCACTGCTGTAATCTTTTCGTGATTGGATAAATTGTGCGAGTTATACAGGGTCAGAAAATCAAGATGCTCTTTGCCATTAAGCAGCCTGCATGCTTCTGAAAAAAGAAATGTTTTCTTACCTTCAATAATATCGCCACCGGGTCGTTTGCCAAATTTAGTATCATCACCAAAAGCATCTAACAAATCATCCTGAATCTGAAATGCAATTCCAATATTTTTTCCAAACTCATACAAGCTCAGTTTGTCTTCTTCAGAGGCTTTGGCAATTATAGCACCTGTTGCAAGACAACATGCAGGAAGCACTGCTGTTTTTAACGTAATCATGCCAATATAATCTTCAGGAGTAATTTCGCGCAATCGTCCGAAGTCCATGTCGTACTGCTGCCCTTCGCAAACCTGCATGGCTGTTTTGTAAAACAATTGCATGACCGGTCTTAGTACGGCATCATCAACCTGCATAATGTATTCACTTGCCCTTACAAAAAGTGCATCACCGGAAAGTATTGCAATATCGGCAGTCCATTTTTCATGTACTGTTGGTTTGTTTCTTCGCAACGTTGCTTTATCCATGATGTCATCATGCAGCAGTGTAAAATTGTGAAACAATTCTATACCTATTGCAGCTTTCATTGCTTTCTGATAATTTGCCTCAAACAAGCCTGCACCTATGAGAACCAATAATGGGCGCATACGTTTGCCACCAAGCTCAACGATATATTCCATTGGCTGATATAGATTGGCCGGCTCATGACCAAAGTGCAACGACTTTATCTCGTATTCAATTTCGCGTTGCAGAAAGTCAATACTTTCCATTAAGATAAATTACTTTCCCTTTTTATTTCTGAAAACCTCAATCACTCTTTCCATTCCAATTTCAAGAGGTGTTAATTCGCGATTGAGTAATATTTTCATTTTGCCAATATCAGGACATCTGCGTGTCATATCACCTTCTTTTAAAGCAGGTAAATGCACAATGTTTGATTTTGAATTCAGAATTTTTTTAATCAACTGCGCCAATTCCAGAATTGAAGTTTCATGATCGTTGCCCACGTTGATGACATCATTTACAAAACGATGTGTGTAGAATGCATTTAAGCATGCCTCAACATTATCATCAACATAGCAGAAAGTTCGTGTTTGTGAGCCATCACCATAAATAGTAATATCTTTATCGCTCAATGCAGCTTCAATAAATTTCGACATGACGAAGTCTGTACTTTGCTTAGGTCCATAAGTATTGAAGAATCGAAAAATGGTAAAGTCAAGATCAAACTCCTGTTTGTAGGCACGGAGGTAGGCTTCGCCAAGATTTTTTACAATGGCATAAGGAAGTCTTGAGTTTAAAGGTGTTGTTGTTTCATTTTGCGGATACTCAACAGGCTCGCCATAAACCTCGCTGCTGCTGCTGAAGTAAACACGTTTTACCCCAGTATTCTTTGATAAGTCAAGAATGTTTTTTAATCCGGTAAGGTCTTTTAATACCCATGATGGATGATCGAGTGTGCGTTTTACACCCACTACAGCTGCATAGTGAAAAACATAATCAAATGCATAGGCATAGAATATGGATGATATATCGCTGAAATCATTCACATCAGCTTTAATAAATTTAACATTGTTATGTTTTGATGCCGGAACTTTTCGCATTGATCCGGTTAAAAGATTGTCAACCACAACAACAAAGTTATCGGCATTGTCCGCTAGTTTTTCTGCTAAGGCACTTCCTACAAATCCTGCTCCACCTGTTACTAAAATTTTACTTTTCATATATTATGTTTCGCTTATAAATTTTGATCTATTATTTTTATGAGGTAATTACCATAGCCGCTTTTTGTCAATGGCTCTGCTACTTTACGTAATTGTTCTTTATCTATAAATTTCATCCGATAGGCCACTTCTTCTATGCAGCCAATCTTTAAACCTTGTCTTTCTTCAATAACATTCACAAAGTTACCTGCTTGCAGCAATGAATTAAATGTACCGGTATCGAGCCATGCTGTACCCCGCTCCAGCAGTTGCACTTTTAATTTACCTTGTTGCAGATAGTGTTTGTTTACGTCAGTAATCTCATATTCGCCACGTGCACTTGGCTTTAAATTTTTGGCAACTTCAATAACCGAATTATCATAAAAATACAATCCGGGGACGGCAAAGTTCGATTTGGGTTTTTGAGGTTTCTCTTCTATGGAAAGTGCTTTGTAGCTGGCATCAAATTCAACTACGCCATATCGCTCCGGATCTGAAACGTGATAGGCAAAAACCAATCCTCCACTGATTTTATTATTGTCTGCAAGAATACGTCCTAATCCCTGACCATAAAAAATATTATCACCAAGAACCAACGCTGCACTGTCACTGCCAATAAATTTTTCACCAATAACAAAAGCCTGTGCCAGTCCATTAGGAACTGCCTGTTCTGCATATTCAAAACGGCAGCCAATCTGCTCTCCACTGCCTAAAAGTTTTTTAAAGTGAGGCAAGTCATGTGGGGTGCTGATGATTAAAATTTCTCTTATTCCGGCCATCATCAATACTGATAGCGGATAATAAATCATAGGTTTATCATATACCGGCATAAGCTGTTTGCTCATGGCCAATGTAAGTGGGTGCAGGCGTGTGCCGCTACCTCCGGCTAAAACAATTCCCTTCATCGTATGGTTGCAAAAGTGTATTTGTACGTAAAATTACGTCAGGTGGTTTCTAAAAATTTAAGGCTGTAAAGGTAATAATGTTATAAAATTACAGAAATACAGTCTTTGTGCTTAGGTATTATTATTTCTTTAAGACAAATAGGAAATAATAAATTCCGGAAAACCCCACTCGTCCTCGTCTGAAGTTAAGTACGTGCGTAAGGGACGAGGATGTGTGGGGCTCTATAACAGGTGTTAATCGCATTCTCGTCTCGCGCATACAACGCTACCCTTCAGACGAGGACGAGTGGTGTTTGCTGCTGTCAATGTGTGAATTCCAAACTTTCTAAAACGACTATAATTTCCTTATAATTTTTTTCAGGTTGGGCTTCATTTGTATAGTAAAACGTTGCCTGTAAAAAGAACAAGTCGGACTTGTGAAGGCAATAAGTTTCTATTAACTGAATATTAGGAGTGCCTAATGAATTATAGAATTTTTGCTTTATCAAGAAATAATTTTTTTTTCTGACTGATAATTAGACTTAATACTGTTAATAATTTCTTTATCAAAACTTGATGCCAATTCCTCTAAGCTATCAACTTTTGCTAAATCTTTCATATATGAATTGAAGTTTACACTTAAACCAATATAATTGTATTCTTTTATAAAATCAGTAATTTTAATCTCTTCCCCTCTAAAAGAGGCAGAAAAAAGTTCATACTTATCACCAAGTATTTCTTTTTCGTACTTACTATCAATTAAGGAAAATGATTTGGGAATATAAATTGACAGCGTGTTTAAAGAGTCCTTAAAAAGAATGCCAATGGAATTTTGAGATTTAGTATCATTACCGCAATTTACAAAGAATAAAACCGAGATAAATAGAAACAGGTTATTGAACATTTTCGTAAATTTTTTTGTATGCATTTTCAATAACTTTTTCTTGCTTTTCTGCAAGAGCATTTAATTTTCTATACTTACGGTTTATTAATGGATTTGAGAAGTCCAGCAATTCTAAATCCGTCACATCAATGGAAATAGATAAGTTATTCTCAAGCGAGGATCTTATTTGCCCGTCTTCGCTTGGATAGAGTATGGTACTATATAGTTGCCCTATGAAATCTCTTATAATAAAGCTATTGCCTTCTTTGAAGTCATCTGATACCTCGTATTCCTTAACTGAATTTTGTAGACGAATTCCCAGTATGCAATCACAAAATTCAGTAGCTGATAAACTAATATTTGGAGAAGCCAGAAAGTAGTTAGCAAAATCACCTTGGTAATTGATGCTTTTTGCAGGTCTGTAATCAAAAGCGTGAAGAGGATAATTATTGAGCATTCCTCCATCAACATACAGCCCAAGATAATCTTTATTATAATCAGCAGGAAGATTTGAATCGAGATTAACTTCTGATTCAATCACGTATGGCCTGAATAGAAAAGGAATACTCATTGATAAACTGACGGCATCAACAACTGAAAAGTCAGGAGTAAAGGCTGCAGAGAAATATTTTGGTTTGCCGTTTTTCATTTCTTTTTTTTGAATGACTGAACGGTAATATTGAATGGTTTGGTTAAGACCTTTTAAATTTGATTCGGGATAATCAAAAAATGTTATAAACTGGTTATTATCTTTATCATAGGGTTCATTAAATAATGATTCCATTTCGTGTAAATCAAGACCCATTGAAAGAAAAAAAGCTATTAGTGCTCCTCCGGAAGAACCACTGACTCCAAATAAATTATTTTGCGGAATACTAATATCAAGGTCATCCGTTTTGAAGTTGACTGTGTTGACATGAGATAAAGGCAGAATTTTTTTTTCTTCCAATGCTTTTATTGCGCCTAAATAAGCAATGCATTTGCCTCCGCCACCTTCAAAAGTAAGATATTTTATTTCTTTACTGTTCATTTATCATACTTAGCATTTTTTTTCAATAGAAAAGATAATATCAACCCTCTGTATTTCATTTTTTTATTTATGGTATTATTATTAACGCTACAGTTTATATACTCTAAACTTTGGGTTAATTGAAGTCGAACAATATAATCGTTATTACTCCAATAACTTGGAGTATTATATGACTCTAAGACCATTTTATTGTTTAAGCCTGTTTCAATATTCTTGTCAACGATATTTTCATAATATTTTCTTTCAAGGATTATGTCCAAGCCAGTTAAGGTATCATGAAATGTTGGAGAAACAACGTTAAATAATTTAACAAATAAAGTATCATAAAAATGCATATCAGCAAAATCTATTTTATAATTTTCAATAGCCGTGTCAAGGTCAAAATCATTATCATAATGAATCCAATGAGGAGCCCATTCATAATTAATATAAGAAACTATACGGGTTTTGGGGTTGTATTCGTATATAACATTAAGTGGGAAGTCATACTTTTCTAAACGTTGAAAAATAACATATTGAGGGTTTTCTAAGTGGGAAGTTGGTCTTCTAATAATGGAATCCCACCAAGGGTCATTATCACCAGGAAAATGGTCGCATAAATCAACTCCTCGAGGGAAGTAGCTTATCTTAGAACCTAACTGTTTTTCGAATTTATACGCATCATTAATATACTTTATATTTAAGTTTATTACAGGATTTTCTTTAGAAAATAACTGAACAGAAGTATCAGCAAAAACCGGAGCAACAGGTTTGTTTTTTTCCTGATTGGGACTGGAGTTACAGGAAATAAAAAAAATACTTAATGCCGTAATGGCAAGAAAGAGTTTGCGCATGGTAATTAATGTTATGGCAATAACTCCCACTCGTCCTCGTCTGAAGTTAAGTACGTGCGTAAGGGACAAGGATGTGTGGGGCTCTATAACAGTGACTCGTCCTAAAAAAAGTTTACAGTTTAATTGATTAATCCTATAATAAGTTTACAATTCATTTTTAGTCCTGTAATTGGTTTACAATAGTAGGATTTTTTCGATAATAATTCTTCCATAATCTTTCTGTTTTGATTTTAGTTTTTGAATGATGAATAGTATTTGGAGTGAAGTTGCTGATGCTCATGTGAGGTCTTTCGCTGTTGTATAAATCCACTACATCTTTTAGTAATCCTTTTGCATCTTTGATGTTGTCAATGTCATAAGTTTCTAAATACTCATCTTTAATAATTCCATTTATTCTTTCTGCAACGGCATTTTCTAAAGGGTCACCATTTTCAGTCATGCTGATTTTTATGCCTTTATCCTGCAATAGCTTTACATAAGCATGGCTGCAATACTGAATGCCTCTGTCGCTATGATGGATAAGGTTCAAATGGCTCTCTGCCCCCAAGGCAGAGAGAGCCATTTGCAAAGCATGAATACTTTCTATCGCTTCCATTGTTTCAGCTACCTGATAACCTACAATTTTATGCGAGTAAGCATCGGTAATAAAGCTGATGTAAAGATGTTCGCCTGTATTTATTTTCCAATAAGTAATATCACTCACCCAAAGCTGATTGGGTGTAGTAGGAACAAACTCACGAATAAGGTTTGGATACTTTCTCAACCAGTGATAGGAGTTAGTCGTTTGTATTCTTCGCTTACGTTTCCTTGCCAATAAATGATTGGCTGAAAGCATATTGAACAGTGCATCTCTGCCTATTTTTATTTGATGTTCCAATATAAATGGTTGCAGCATTTCATACAGCTTTCGTGTTCCCATCCTGCGATGGTTTTTACGAATCTCTTTTACCTGTTGTATTATCAAATCTTCTTCCAGGGTCGTTGAAATTCCTTCCCAGTTGTTTTGATAATAAGCCTGTCTGGTGATACCAAACCATCCACATAGCTTGGCTAATCCTATGTGTGAAAAGTTGTTTTTCATTGCCTCTATGGTTTGGTATTGAGCTTTTTTCTGATGGGAATTTTAAACTCCTTTTCTGCAATATCTACCATCGTGGAAAAAGCAATTGCTTTTAGCTCGGCATCTTTTAATTGCTTTTCTAATTCGGCTATACGCTTTTTTAGTTGCAGATTTTCAAAAGATTCATCATCATTATTAACCTCCCGATAGCTATCGGGATTATCAGACTTAATTTTTCGTTGTGCCATCGGATATAAATTTGACACAATGTTAGGTCTTCTGGTTTTAATTCCGGTGTTGTAGCCTAATTGCCGCATCCAGCGAAGCAACTGCCCATGCTCTTCTTCTTCACCAGTATATTTTTCCCAAATCTCTACCTTGGTACATTGGCTTGAAATTAATTCCTGAATGATTTTGTGTTTCTCGGCTACTGTAAAATACTTTTGTGCCTTTTGAATGATTTTTTTGTCCATTTTTTACACTTTTTTGTGTAAACCTATTTCAGGACAAGACACAGGTGTTAATCGCATCCTCGTCTCGCGCACACCACTCCCTCCTCCCGTCAGATGAGGACGAGGGGGGTAAAACTTAATACATAATATATCCAGCCTCCTCAAAATCGCGGTAATTTTTGTAATGAATAGTTTTGTTCAAATAAATACTCATATCATCAGGGTTGAGATTCTTATATTTGTCATACCTACCCTCTTTTGGGATATTATAAAATATTTCCAATCCAATACCAAAATCATCACATCCGTTATAATAGGCATTCATATCACCAATGAGCGGATAATTTTGAATATTTGGCGCCCTTTCATAAGAAAGAATTCGTTGCCCTTCTGATTGACCATACTTTTCTTTAAAATACTTATCATACTTTTTTTCAAAGAAATTAAAAACAGTTTTAATGAATCGTATTTACACTCCGTAAATCGCGGTAAGTCATAAAGCGAATCAATAACCGAATCAGTATTAAAAATTTTTATACGAATCTCTTCTAAAAAGAGCCTGTTTAACAAAGAATCCTCTTTTAGTTCAAATGGGTATATGTAGGCTTTTAATATTTTCAATTTAAATATAGTATCAACATCTAAAAAATTTTTAAAGGCGTAAATATGTTTTTCATGAGTTCCTTTATTTAGCCTTATTGAATATTCAGGATCAAATTTGTGATATATTGATTGATAAAACTCTTCCTCTGGCATAGGAGGTAGTTCAATTGAGTTATTTTGTTTTTCATATTCAATAGCTCCGCCTATTGTTAAGCAAGTGTCGCAAAATTTTAGTCTATAATAAACCTCTACTTCTTTTTTCTTACAACTTGACAGGTTGGTAGATATGGCTACTATGAAAAGAATTTTTAAAATATTGTTCATGTTTTATTCTACTTATAGCCAAACTTTTCTTTAACTAAACCTCTTGCCTTTTCAATTTTAGCTAATTTCAAATCTTTTAAATCACCCTCATTCCTCACTTCATTTATTTTAGGCGATGCAAAATCAGTTAAGGCTATTCCTTTGGCATCCAATAAAACTGTATGTGTGCGTTCGGCTTCGGTTCTTATCTGTCCTTCTTTGGAACTCCAAATCAAAATTATCAAGAATATCCTGATCAACAAAACTGTAATCTACATAACGGGAAGGATAATCAGCTTCTAAATATTTTTGAGGAGCACGAACGTTTGCAAATCTGAAAACTTCGTTGGGATATCTAAGGTCTGCCATCTGATTTGGTTTTTAGAGTGACTGAAATGTGAATCAAATTTAATTTGAAATAACTGGAATCGTATTAAATTAGTATAAATAAGTTATCAACAATAAGACATCGTGTATAGATTTTTAGATTGATAGTTTGAGGTAAAAAATTTGTGTGCTGCATTTTTCAGCTGTATAGGCACGATTATTACTTTAGGACAAATAGAAAATAATAAATTCCGGAAAATCTCGACCTGTTGATATCCAGTGGTTTATCTATTTAAATTTTTTGGTACAAAATTTGAAATATGGTAAGTAAGTATAACATATAATACTCCATATTATGAAAAAAACCATTGCTAAAAAAACCAAAAAAGCAAAGAAATTAATTGCAAAACCCGCAGCCATTGTTGCATTTCTTCGCGATTTATTTGCTGAAGAACTTGAAGTCCTTAACCGCAAAAACATAGCCATGCACAACTAATCTGCATGGCTTATTTTTCTTTTAATATACATTTCCAAACTTCATCAGCTTCAAAACCACGAGCCATTAGTTGTTGCGCAACCTTGTAGTTTTTTTTAATAGTATTACTTTCTTTTATTTTTTTTCTGCAAAGTTCTGTTTGTTCATTCAGCACTTTCAAATAGTCATCATCAGATATAGATTTTAACGCTTGCCTGATACAGTAGTCAGAAACTTTTTTTAGTTTCAATGCTTGTTTGATTTTATTTTTCCCCCAGTGTTTTATTCTGAATTTTCCTCCGGCATAGGCAATAGCAAATCGTTCCTCGTTAAGATAACCTTCTGTAACCATCATTGCAATGGTTTCTTCTACATCTTTTTTAAATAGTCCGAGCGAGTAAAGCTTTTCTCGCAGCTCCTGCTGACTTCTTTCCTGATAGGTGCAATACCTGCGGGCTTTATTCAACACATCGCTGCTAACCATCCTTAGTCCACTACATTAATTTTTAAAGTATTTACTCGCGAACGTTTTTTTAATGGCGTGCTGGCAACATGTATCACCACATCTCCTGCATCAACATAACCTTGCTCTTTCAAAATGTTCTTAATATCATCAATGGTCTGGTCAGTGCTTTCAAATTTATTGTAATATATGCCTCGCACACCCCAAACCAAATTCAAGGTGTTGAGAATGGGTTTGTAGTCAGTAAAAATAAAAAGCCCGGCCTTGGGCCGCTGACTCGAAATTCTGAAAGCCGTGTATCCTGAATGTGTCATTGCTGCAATAGCTTTTGCACCTGATTGATTGGCTAACTCCGCAGCATGATAACACAAGGTGTCCGAAATAAATGTTTTTGAATTTTTATCAGGTTGATTCATGCGGTAATAAATTTCCTGATCGTGTTCTATAGCCTGAATAATTTTTCTCATGGAATTTACCGTCTCAACAGGAAACTTTCCTACAGAAGTTTCTGCACTCAGCATCAAGGCATCGGCACCATCGTAAACAGCATTGCCCACATCGTTGGCTTCGGCACGTGTGGGTCTGAAATTGGTAATCATACTCTCCATCATTTGTGTGGCAATGATTACAGGAATTCCTGCAGCACGACATTTTTTTACAATCTTCTTCTGAATAATAGGAACCTGTGCCAGATCAATTTCTACACCTAAATCACCACGGGCTACCATAATACCATCAGCAACTTCAATAATCTCATTGATGTTTCTGACTGCTTCCGGTTTTTCAATTTTTGCAATAACCCTCATGGCATTGCCGCAGTCTTTAATGATTTTTTTTAGATTCAATATATCCTGAGCCGTTCTGGTAAATGATAAGCCAATCCATTCAATATTATTTTCAATGGCAAAGTCTATATCTGCACGGTCTTTTTCTGTTATTGATGGAATGCTGATATTGGTAAACGGAAGGTTAACACCTTTTTTCGACATCAGCACACCTCCATTTATCACTTGAGTAACAACATCCTGTTCCGCTGTGACTTGCTTTACCTCTAACTTTAATTTTCCGTCATCTATCAGAATAATATCGCCTTTCTTTACATCGTTAGCAAAATCTTTATAACGGATAGTAGCCTTTGTAGCATTACCGTCCATCTCTTTTGTTGTGAGAACAAATTGCTGCTTGTCGGCAAGTTCGCACTGCCCGCCTTCAATATCACCGACACGCAATTTAGGACCTTGTAAATCGAGTAAGAGCGCAATGTTCATTTGTTTTTCTTCATTGATTTCGCGGACATTATTTACAATAGACTTCAAAAAAGTATGATCGCCATGCGAAGCATTGATACGCATAACATCGGCACCTGCCTGAATGAGTTTGTAAATGGCTTCTTTTGAATTGGTGGCCGGACCCAGGGTGGTAATAATTTTAGTTTTATTAAAATGATGCATAATCAGTCGAAAATAAAGTTGTCAGCCGACTTGAGCTCTTCAACACGAAGCTCACTCACGGCAGATACCATTTCTATTTGTTTTATTTTGTTGCGAATGTCGTTAAAGTCAAAATAGGCTCCGTAATTTTTTACAATCATAAAAAAATCAAAGGCAGGCTTTTCAGGAATAAGTGTAGCCTGAACACTTTTGTTTCCGAGCACATAAAACTCTTCGCCAAAACGATTTATGGCTTTGTGAAAAGAAAAGGCTGCCACTGCACCCGGCTTGCCAAGATACAAGGTGTGATCTTTCATTCTTTTGAAAGAAAGTGTTAATGCACGGTTTAGTTCAAAACAAAGGCGATAGTCCTTATACGGACAAACAATTCCTGCAAGCAGAAAGTCAAGCTCACTGCTGTTATCAAACTTTATAACCTTCTTTGCCAAGAGAAACAGATTGTTTATTTAAAACGGATATTTTCGCTGCTAAATTAGATTAATTTGTAGTATGAGCATAATTCAGCAAGGTGATGATTCTTTTATGCAGGAAGCATTAAAGGAAGCAAGAAAAGCTTTTGATTGTGACGAAGTTCCTGTAGGTGCAGTAATTGTTCATGCAGGACGAATTATTGCACGCGCACATAATATGACTGAAAAACTGAATGATGTTACGGCACATGCAGAAATGATTTGTTTTACTTCAGCAGCAGCATTTTTAAACTCAAAATACCTGACCGATTGTGTTTTATATGTAACGCTTGAACCTTGTGTGATGTGTGCAGGAGCATCCTTCTGGACACAGATACCTCAGATAGTTTTTGGTGCTACTGATGCAAAACGCGGCTATCAGCGATGCAAAACCAACCTGCTGCATCCTTCAACAAAAATTAAAGGAGGCGTACTTGAGGAAGCATGCAGCAACTTACTGAAAGAATTTTTTCGTAAAAAGAGAAGCTAGAAGTTGATAGCCTGCAGCATGGAGTTGGTTAATGGTTTATTTAAAAACCTTCTCACATAACGGCATTTGTTGGCACGATTCAGATCTTTAAAACTGTCGGAGCTCGACAATAAAACTATCTTGCATTTCTGACGAACCGATTCAGATAGTTTTTCGAACTCATTCAAAAACTGAAAGCCATCCATTTCAGGCATTACAATGTCTAAGAAAATTATTTCGGGCAACTGATCTACTGGTGTTGCTTTAATAAAATCAAGTGCTTTACGGGCATCAGCATAAACATTCAGCTGATCGCAAAAAGGCTCCGATGTAATGATTTGTTTTATCATCACCTGTTCGGCTTCACTATCATCTACAACTAAAACAGAGTGGTATTTATTGGCCATAAGCTTATTCAAAATAGTTATTTAATGGTTTGGTGTTTAATTTATTTGGTATCTCAATGGTGAAAGCTGTTCCTGTATTTAAAACAGATTCAACAGCAATGTATCCTCCTAATTTTTCAATTATTTCTTTGGCCATATATAAGCCAATGCCTCTGCCGGGCTCGGGTTGTTTTTCTTTCTGAAACAGATTGAAGATTTTTCCTACTTCATCAGGTGCAATGCCCAGTCCGTTATCCTGAATATTGATGATGGCTTTTTGTTCATCACAATAAACATGTAATCGCATGGAAGATGGGTCACCGGTAATTTTTCTGTATTTAATTCCGTTTGAAATTAAATTATTGAAAACTACTTCCAGCAATTTGTTGTTGCCAGCAAAAGGAGCTTTCATATCTACTTTAATGTCAAAATTTACTTTATCAATTCCTTCTGTATAGCGCAACCGGTCTATTGACTGACGAATAACTTCGTTAAAGTCAACCGAATGAAAATTGCCTTCGGGAATTGAAGTGACCGTTCTGATCATTTTGAATGCTGATGTTCCGTTGAATTGGTCGCTGTAACTAATGCTTCTTCAATACAGTGTCCATAAATGCCTATATATCCTGCTTCGGGATATGGTATTACAGAGAAGTGAAACAAGTATTCAAGATATTGCACTGTTGTATCATGTGGCACAGGTGTTTTGACATTAAAAATTTCAGGATAAATAGCTTTTACCTGATTGTTTACAGGAGCATTTAGCTTGCATTGCCAATAGCTTAATATAGGCATTGCTGCAACATTGTGATAAATAATTTTTCCGCTGTAATCTAATTTAATTACCGGAAACATGTTGTTTTCGTACTTTGAAGTAGAGGTTTTGTGTTCTGCCATTGTGGAGATTTCTTTAAATTAAACAGTAGTTTAACGACAGTTTTTCAGAAATGCTTCACTACTATGACCGGTTATGCTTACAGATGTAAGATTTTGATCAGTTTATTTGGTTTTTTATTCATTAAAAATTAAAGCCCCCTCGATAAAGGAATAAATTCAGGAATCCTGAAGTGTAAAAAATATTGTAAGAAACCTAAACAAAGTGCTGCAAAATCTGTTTTCAGAACTGAATAACAAATAAGAGTATTTATATACTTTTGCAAAAAATAATTTAAAAATGCCGTATCCGGAACAATTATGCGCACCCATGCGCCAAGAATTAACCAATGTAGGTTTTGAGGAGTTAAAAACCACTTCAGACGTTGAAGCATCATTGCCAAACAGTAAGGGAACAGTGCTGTTGGTTATAAACTCAGTATGCGGATGTGCTGCAGGAACAGCACGGCCGGGCGTAACACTTTCATTAAGAGGCGATAAAAAACCGGGTAAATTGGTTACAGTCTTTGCAGGACAAGATGTTGAAGCAACTGCACAAGCCAGAAAATACACCTTACCTTATCCTCCTTCATCACCTTGCATTGCTTTATTTAAGGATGGTGAGTTGGTTCATTTTGTAGAACGCCATCATATTGAAGGCCGCTCGGCAGAAATGATTGCAGAGAATCTGAAGGCCGCTTACGAAGAATTTTGTTAACCACATTTACTGCAGAGGCAATCTTTGCAGATGCTATTTTAGGTTTTTAAAGTTATTAATGGCTATTTTTGTTTATCGAATAGAAAAACAGAATTAGCCATTATTATTTTATATGCTTGTTAAAACTTACGGCTGTGCAGTCTATGGAATCAATGCCACACCAATAACGGTAGAAGTAAATGTTGATCAGGGAACCAAATTTTTTCATGTTGGCTTGCCCGATAATGCTGTAAAAGAAAGCCATCAGCGCATTGAAGCTGCATTGAAAAATACAGGTTTTAAAATGCCCGGAAAAAAAGTCGTAGTAAACATGGCCCCTGCAGACATTCGCAAAGAAGGCTCGGCTTATGATTTAACTATTGCTATGGGAATTCTTTCTGCAAGCCAGCAGATTGTTGCCGAAAATATTGAGCAATATATTATCATGGGCGAACTTTCACTCGATGGCAGCCTGCAACCCATAAAAGGAGCATTGCCAATAGCAATTGAAGCGCGCAAACATGGGTTTAAAGGTTTTTTTCTGCCACAACAA
>WBZM01000392.1_pt1 | contig 64240 bp, 56 predicted proteins | sample 5204271 | NCBI WGS metagenome assembly WBZM01 (sample SAMN12344346, study PRJNA552823) | activated sludge metagenome | biome: Activated sludge suspended growth; feature: Nitrification reactor; material: Wastewater; isolation source: activated sludge from nitrification reactor of wastewater... | reverse complement strand
CGTTGCGCGACACCTCGACCGATGCGTCGGACACGAAGCTCACCTGGCGCGACGTCTCGGCCGAGTTCGAACCCATCTGCGACGACACGACCTGCAGCTCCTCGGCGGCGGCGGCGAGCGCTTCGCTGTTCGCGGCGATCGAGTGGATCGAACCGCGCAGGTCGCCGAGCAGCTTCTCGACGGCCTGGCCCATGCGGCCGATCGCGTCGTCGCCCGTGACGGTCACCCGCGCGGTCAGGTCGCCGGCGGCGGCGCTCGCGAGGGTCTCGTCGAGTGCGGCGACCTTCGCGGCCAGCTCGGCCGCCGCGACCCGCTCACGCTCGTGCAGTTCGGCGGCCTCGCGCTCGACCCGGACCTTGTCGGTGACGAGCGACCAGGTCGCCATGGCGCCGATGTAGGTACCGTCGGCGTCCCGGATGGCACAGACGTTGAGCTCCATGATCTCGTCGCCGACGTGGATCTGCGCCGTGTGGGGCAAGAAGCGCTCCGGGTCGGCGAGCATCTTGCGAGCACGCTCGGGCGTCGTGTGGAAGATGTCGATCGACTTGCCGACGATCTCGTCCACCTTGCACGGCAGCAGCCGCTCGATCGAGCGCATCGTCCGGAACGACGCCGGGTTCATGTACTGGATGGTGAGGTCGGTGCTGCAGTACATCGTGTTGGTCGGCGAGTTCTCGACCATCGCACTGATGCGCTGCGTCTCGTGCTGGAGGACGTTCATCCGCACGACCGCGGCGAGCACCTTGCGGCCGACGAATGCGAAGAGCACCAGGCAGGCAGCCGATGCCAGGACGATCAGCAACTTGGCCGTTCCAGCAGCGTCGTCGGCCTCGGCGACGATCTCGCCACCGACGGTCTGCACCGTCGCCGCCAGCTGCGTGTCGAGCACGTCGGCGAGCGCATCGAAGTCGGCGACCCACGCGTCGTACACCTCGCGCGCAGCGGCCTGCTCGGCCGGGTCCTCCGACGACAGTCCCTTCATCGCCGCGGCCGCCTCGCCGGACGATGCGCCGTAGCGCTCGACCATCGGGCGCATCTCGTCGATCGCCGAGGAGATCCGGTCGTCGATGTCGAACGACGACGCCTGGTCGACCAGGTCGAGGAACGTCTGGGCCGTCTCCGGGATCTCGGCGGCGAGCGCGTCGGCCGCCTCCTGCCCGAGCTCGTGGTTCAGGCCGGAGCCGTACACCAGCGCGCGGAGTGCGTCGTGGTTCTTGTCGGCGTCCTTGACCAACGCCTCCATGATCGCCATGTCGTTGCGGCGTTGCAGCGCGTCACCCTGCTTCACCGCGCTGTAGAACGCGACGGCGGTCAGCATGACGATGCCCGCGAGGATCGCGGCCCCGAAGCGCAGCAGCGACGTGCGGGTCAGGCCGGTGCCCGGCCGGGTCGTGGTGTTCGTGGTGGTCGTGGGGGTGCGCGTGGTCGCACCCATGCCGGGATCGATGGTGGTGGTCATGCCGGTACCTCGGTGCGGATCTTGATGGTGGTGGGATCGAGCACGCGCTCGAGATCGATGAGCAGCAGCAGGCTGTCCTGCAGCTTGAACACGCCGGTGACGAACTCGCGGTGCGGGCCGCTGAGCGTGGGGGGAGGGAACTCGAACAGGCTCTCGTCGGCGTCGATCACGTCGCCGATCTGGTCGACGGTCAGTGCGACCGGCCCGTCGGCGGTGCGGATGACCACGTTCATGCTCGGCTCGTCGGCCTCGCGTGGTGGCAGGCCGAGTCGGCGGCGGAGGTCGATCGTCGTGACGATCTCGCCGCGCAGGTTGATCAGTCCCTGCACCACGTCGGACACGAGCGGGATCCGCGTCGCGTCCTGGCGGTTCAGGACCTCCTGCACCATGGTGACGTCGATGCCGATGTGGAACTCGTGCAGCCGGAAGGTGCACAGGTTCACGGTGGAACGGCTGGTCGAGCCCGATGGGGCGTGGGTCAGGGTGCTCATCAGGCTGCCACCTCCGCAGCGGCGAGGACGTCGTGGGTCACGAACGCGTGGATGTCGAGGACGTCGGTCACCTCGCCGCCGATGACGGTGGTGCCCATGACGCCGAAGGACTCGGTCCGATCCGAGTACTCGAGTCGCTCGTCGACGATGTCGAACACCGAGTCGACGATGAGACCGACGCTGTGGTCGCCGGCGCCGCACACGAGCACCTGCAGGTGTTCGGCGTCGGCCGGTTGCGCGTAGATCCCGAGCCGGTCGGCGAGCGACACGAGCGGCAGGATGACGTCGCGGTAGTGGATCACCCGATGGTCGCCGGCCGAGCGCACCGAGGCGACGGGCAGCTCCTCGAGTCGGGTGACGTGGGCGAGCGGCAGGGCGAAGCGCCGTTCGCCGATACCGACGATCAGGATCGATTCACGCTCGACGCCGGTCTCGACCGACCTGTTCGCGTTCGCCTCGGCCTGGGCCCTGGCTGCCGAGGTGTTGCTCACCCCGGCGAGCTGCGACACGCCGAGCAGATCGAGGATCAGGGCCACCTTGCCGTCACCCATGATCGTCGCGCCGGCGAACCCGGCGGCACCCTTGAGCAGACGGCCGAGCGGCTTGACGACGATCTCTGCGGTGTCGCTGATGTCGTCGACCACGAGGCCGAACTGGGTGTCGTCGGACTGGACCACCACGATGTTGACCGCGTCGTCCACCGGCTGGGGTTCGGTGTTGAAGACGTCGTTCAGGAACACCAGCGGCAGCAACTTGCCGCGCAGACGGTGCACCGGCGCGCCCTGCACGCTCTCGATGCCGCCCGACGCGCTGTCGCCGTCGAGGCGCACCAGCTCGACGAGGCTGACCTGCGGGATCGCGTAGCGCTCGCCTCCGGCGCGCACCAGCAGCGCCGGGATGATCGCGAGCGTCAGGGGGATCTTCACCTTGAAGGTGGTGCCACGGCCGACCGCGGTCTGCACGTCGACGGTGCCGCCGATCGACTCGATGTTGGTCTTCACGACGTCCATGCCGACACCGCGACCCGAGATGTTGCTCACCTGGTCCGCCGTCGAGAAGCCCGGCTGGAAGATGACGTTCACGATGTCGCGGTCGGGGCGGGCGGCGGCCTCCTCGGCGGTGAGGACGCCCTTCTGCACGGCCTTGCGGCGGATCACGTTCGCGTCGATGCCGGCGCCGTCGTCGGCGATCTCGATGATCACCTGGCCACCCTCGTGGTAGGCCGACAGGCGCACCGTGCCCTCGGCGGGCTTGCCCGTGGCCATGCGCACCTCGGGCGTCTCGAGGCCGTGGTCGATCGCGTTGCGGATCAGGTGCGTGAGGGGATCCTTGATCGCCTCGAGCAGCGTCTTGTCGACCTCGGTGTGCTTGCCCTCCATCTCGAGCCGGGCGTTCTTGCCGCACGACAGCGAGAGGTCGCGGACGATCCGCGGGAACTTGTTCCAGATGTTGTCGATCGGCTGCATGCGCGTCTTCATGACGCCCTCCTGCAGCTCGCTCGTGATCAGGTTCAAGCGCTGCGACGTGGCCGAGAACGCCGGGTCGAAGAAGTTCGTGTTGAACTGCAGGATCTGGTTGCGGGCGAGCACCAGCTCGCCGACGAGGTTCATCAGATCGTCGAGCAGGCCCACGTCGACGCGGATCGACTCGTTCGCGATCGGACGCTCCTCGGCCTGCACCTTCAGCGTCTCGACGACGTCGGTGGGCTTGATCGCCTCGGCCTCGACGAGGATCTCGCCGACGTGGCGGGGGTCGCCCTCGTGCTGCTGTTCGAGCGCTGCGTCGAGCTGGGTCTCGGTGATGAGGCCTGCCTCGAGGAGCTGGTCGCCGAACTTGGTGACCTCGGGTGCCGGTTCCGGCTCCGCCTTCTTGGCGGGCGGGGCGGCCTTCACGCGGCGCGGCTTGAGCGCGGTGACGCTGGCGTCCTTGCGGCGACGTCCGGTCGTGGCGCCGGTGTCGGCCACCTCGGCGGCCGCGGGCGGGTCGAGCGGTGTGACGACGTCGCCGGTGTGCTTCTTCCGGCTGCGCTTCGGCGCGGCGGTCGGCGCGGCCGCCTCCGGCGCGGGGGCCTCCGCCTCGGCTGCGGGGGCGGGGGCGGGGGCAGGGGCGGCGGTGAACGCCGCGTCGCCGTTGTTGAGCCGGCTCAGCTCCTCGATCAGCGGCCCGTAGGTCTCGTCGCCCTCGCCGCCGGTCGCCTCGATCCGGTCGAGGATCGAACGCACCGCGTCGACCATCGCGAGCAACGCGCTGGTGTTCGCCTCGGTGACCGGCATCGCACCGTCGCGCATCTTCGAGAGCAGGTTCTCCCCGATGTGGGTCACCGACTCGAGCGTCCGCAGGCCGAGGAAACCCGACGTTCCCTTGACCGTGTGGATCGAGCGGAAGATCTTCGCGATCACACCGGGATCCGGGTGCTGCTCGAGCGTGACCAGCGCGGTGTCGAGGTCGTCGAGGTTCTCCCGGGACTCCGTGATGAACTCCGCCATCACCTCGTCGAACTCACTCGTGTTCATCCGCGCCTCCCAATCGTGCCGATCGGGACGTGGCGCCGGGGCCGGCGTCACGAGGCGTCGGGTTCGGCACGGGACCCAACGGGCCTTGAACGTCCGTTGAAGATCCGAATGCGCAATGCGGTTCACGCAGGACACGTAGAGTGCCGACGTGCTCACACACGAGGGCCGGCTGCGCGTGATGGTGGCCGATGACCAGGTGGTCGCGGCACGAGGTGCGGTGATGTACCTCGGGGCGCTCGACTTCGAGGTCGTCGGCACCCTCGACGACCCCCGACGGCTGTTGCGCACCTTCGACGAGATGCGCCCCGACGTGGTGCTGCTCGAGCCGACGATGGGCCCGAAAGGAGCAGCGTTCGCACATGTCGCCGAACTGGTGAGCGCGCATCCCGAAGCCCGCGTGCTCGCGCTCACGGGCGACCTCACGCCGGTGAGCGTCGAGGCCGCGCTCGAACACGGGTGCCTCGGCGTGGTCCCGAAGACGTGTTCCGTCGACGCGCTCGGCAAGGCGGTGCGCGCCGTCGCGGCCGGCGAGCGGCACCTGCACCCGAAGGCGATCACCGCGCTGTTGCAGCGGCGTCAGGCCAACGAGTCGGCGCGTGCGATGAAGGCGCTGAGCGCCCGTGAACTGACGGTGCTCTCGCGGGTGGCCGAAGGCCTCACGAACCACGAGATCGGAGCCGAACTCGGCATCTCGTCCGACACCGTGAAGACCCATCTGGCGCGCACCCTCGACAAGCTCAACGCCCGCGATCGCACCCAGGCGGTGGCGCGAGCGCTGCGGCTCGGCCTGCTCGCCTGAACGCGCTCGTCAGGGCTCGTCAGCGCGCGTCCCGCTCGATCTCGGCGATCGCCTCGGCGTGGCTCAGCACGCGGCGACGGCCCGGCGACACGCCGCCGAAGTAGCCGCTGACGATCTCGTGGTCGTAGGCGTGGTCGAGACATGCCCGTCGGGCCGGGCACTTGCGGCACAGGGCCACCGTCGACGAGGCGATCGTTCGGCCGGCTTCGACGAAGAACAGGTCGAGCTGGTCGAGCTCGAGGTCACCGCACGCGGCCTGCTCGAGCCAGGGGAGCTCGGGGGTGTGCTCGATGAGTTCGTCGAGGGGGCGGGCTGCAGCCATGATCGGTTCCTCCGGTGATGTCGTGCCCGTCCTGGGCACTGCGTCGCTCTGACGGAGATGACCGTCCGGCGTTCGCGGAGGTGCGCACGAAAAATCTTTCGGCGAACCGAAGAATTCAGGCGGCGGGCTCCACCGAGGCGGCCAGGCACAGGTCGCCGATCGCCTTGTGCAGGGTGCGGTGCGAGCGCTCGGCCCACACGTTCACGGTGGCCGCGAGCAGTGCGACCGCGCCGAACAGCAGTGCGGCGTCGGAGGCGACGGTGCGAGCGTGCATCACCTCGGCGGCGACGAACCCGTGGTCGTGCCGGCGGACGGCGTCGAGACGCCGTGCCGCGGCCTGCACCGGGATGGCATCGACCAGCGCGAGGCGGTGGGCGTCGGTGAGCAACCGCTGCGCCAGCGAGCGGGTCTCGCGAGGTGACAACGGCGTGCCGGTGGTGAGCGCCGCGTCGAGTCGGTCGAGCGTGGCGAAGGCCATCGTGGCGAGCAGCTCGGTGAAGTCGTCGAAGCCGCGTCGGAGGTCGTCGAGCAGCAACTCCATGCCGATGCGATCCTCGCGGATCAGCGCGGCGACGGCGCCGTACATGCTCGAGAGTGCGTCGCGGACGTTCTCGGCGGTGTCGATCGCGCCGACTGCGCCGACCGCAGCCGTGGGATCGCCGCTCGAGGTGCCGCCGGGGTGGTCGTGGTCGCCGTGTCCAGGTCGCATCTCGCCGCTCATCTCGCTCTTCACGTTCGACGACTGTGCGGAGCCGGACCGATCGGGGCAAGCACGTGGCCGGGTGGTGGTCCGAACGACTCAGGCCATGCCGGCCTCACCCGAGATCACCATCGCCTCCCCCGACGCGGCGGCGGCGTGCAGCGCCGCATCGAGCCCCGCGAGCGCCATCGCCCACACCGCGGCGAGCGGGACCTCGCGGACGTACCAGCGCAGCGACCGGGGCACCAGCCAGGCGAGCGGTCGGGCATCTCGCTGACCGATGCGCAACGAGCGTCCGCGATCGTCGAGCAGCACCACGAGGTCGGCGCGCAAGTCGGCCGCCCGCACGTCCTCGAACGACTCGAACGACTCGAAGGACTCGAAGGACTCGAAGGACTCGAGGCCCTCGATGCGATCGGGATCGTCACCGTCGATGCGCCCGCTGCCGTGCAACACGGTGAGCCCCCGACCGGCGCGCAGCACCACCACCGACTCGCTGGTGCCCGAGAGCACGACGTCGGGTGCGCCGGCCGCCGGCAGCACCCAGGTGCGTGCGAGCCCGATCGCTCGACTCCGCGCCGGCATGTCGTCGACGATGCCCCAGCCCGTGCCCTCGTCGACGGAGAGGGCGAGGCGCACCGTCGCCAACTCCGCGAGCAGTCCGTCGGCGTCGGCGGCCGCGACGCGCACCGGTCGTCCGTCGGCGGTGACGACGGCGTCGAGCAGCTGGTCGAGCCGGCGGTCGAGGTCGTGGTCGATCGTCGCGACGTGGTCGCGCAGGGTGGCGATGTTCGAGATCGGTCCGAGGGGCCAGTGCCGTCGCCAGGTGTCGCGCCACCGCCAGTACTCGGCCACGGCGTCGCGGCGATCGAGGCCGGTCGCGTGGAGGAGCCAGTCGACGATCTCGCCGCGCTCGTCGTGGAGCGGTCGCAGGAGGTCGCGGATCGAGCCGAGCGGGATGTGCGGCGTCGAGTGCACCTGGACCGCCGCGAGCAGCTCGGTGGGCGGCAGGTGCAGCCAGGCGTCGGCCGGGGTGCGGCTGCGTGCGTTCACCGCGCCAACCCGGTGGTCGGGGTCGGGGCGGGCCGTGGCATGCAGCGATCGTAGGCGGGGCGCTCCGCGGCGTCCCTGCGGCCGAGGGGCCCCGCGATGGTCAGCTGGCGCGTCGCGACGCGGTGATGTCGTCGCCCAGCAACGCCGCGATCCGCAGCGGTACCAGGGTGCCGACGCGCGGAGGCAGGTAGGTGGGCAGGCTCCACGCACCGTTGCCGTACACGTCGTACAGCAGCGTGCCGAGCTCGCGGGCGGCATCGGGTTGATCGGTCGCGTCGGCGAGACGCCGCTCGAGCATCAGCACCCGGCGAGACGTGCGGTTCACCTGTTCCGCCGCGTCCTCGATCGCCGCGCGCAGCCGGTGCTCGTCGTGCATCGTCGGCGCGAGCTGACTGATCACGGCGGGCAGGAGCTCGGCGGCCTGGGCCGCGAAGGTCTCCATCGCGAGCGGCGTCGGATCGACGGCGATCGTGCGCCAGGCGTGCTCGGCGAGCAGCCGGCGGCCTTCGAGCTCGCGGTGGGCGGCCAGCAACCGCCAGGGCTTCACACCCGGCGCCTGGGCGAACAACTCGTCGGGCGACAGGCCACAGCGCAAGGCGGTGAGCAGTACGGTGACGTCGCGGCGTTCGAACTCGTCGACGTCGTGGTCGCCGCACTGCACCTCCAACTCGTCGACGAAGGTCTGCTCCTCGGCGGCGGTGCAGGGCACCTGCCGGCCCGACCAGGGGCTGGCGACCTCCACCGGCATCGCACGGACGGACCGCGTCGTGGGCGACGTGGTTCCTCGTCGTGTGGTCGATGGCCGAACATGGCTCGGCTCGATGGTCCGGGTGGACATCGCTTCCTCCGTGAGTCGTGCACCGCCACGATCCGTGTGGCGTCGTGCCTACGACCGTCCCGGAGCGATCACCAGGAGTCAGGGTGATTGAGCGTGATTCGCGGGGGAATCGACGCCGGCGCGGGGGACCCCCGCCGCGCCGCTCAGCCGCGGCCGTGCCGCTGGACCTTGCGCAGCACCATCGGGTGCTGGATCTTCGCGACGGCCTTGGCCTCGATCTGGCGGACGGCCTCACGCGAGAGACCCAGCGTCTCGCCGATGCCGGCGAGCTTCTCGGGCGGTTCGCCGTCGAGGCCGAAGCGGCGGACGATCACGAACAGCTCGCGCGAATCGAGCGCAGCGAGGCCGTGGGTGCGCAGCGCCGAGAGCATCATGCTCGACACGACCACCGACTCGGGGCCGGGGGTGGCGCTCTCGATCGAGTCGCCGAGCGTGGCGTCGTTCTGCTCGGAGGCGACCTGGTCGACCGACTCGAGCTTGGGCGGGTTGAGCACCCGGCGGACCTGATCGATCGTGGCGCCGACGACGGAGGCGACCTCGGCGTGCGACGGGCTGTAGCGGTCGTCGTCACCCTGCAGGTGGCGGAACGCACGGAGGATCTCGGGGCGGCGCTCGAAGTCGCCCAGGTTCACGTTCGGGTGGTCGGCGTCGCGGACGGCGCGCAGCACCTCGCGTTGGATCGGCTTGAACGCCCACTGGCCGAAGCGGCCCTGCTCCGGGTCGAAGCTGTCGATCGCCCGCATCAGGCCGAGCAGGCCGGCGGCCTCGAAGTCGGCCGAGTCGTCGCGGCTCGAGTTGGCGGTGAAGCGCTTGCAGTACGAGCGGACGAGGCCGAGGTTGAACTGGACGATCTCCGACGTGACGTCCTCGATCTGACGACGGACCCGGTTGGCCGTCCGTCGATCGGCGATCTCCTCGTCGAGCTCGGCGAGCTGCCGCTGCAGCTCGCGCCGCCGCTGGAACAGAGCCGAGTTCCCGTCGACGAAGTCGTCCGGTGCCATTGCCATGGAGCTGTCCGCGCCCGCCATCTGTCTCTACCTTCCGTCACTCCTGTGCGTGCCCGACCGTCGGGCGTCCCGGCCTCCGGCGGGGACAGGTACAGATTGACGAGTGCGGCCCTCCCCCGGAAGTTCCGCACGGCTCATTTAGGGGGGCCGTACATAGGGGGGTGGTCTGTCGCCTGAACGGGTGAACGCGTCTGGTGCAGATGCCTACGTCGCGTGGCCATCGTCCCACATGACGTGGTGCGATGCGTGGATCGCCCGTCGGCTCCCCCGCGCTCACCCGCGCCTCCCCCACCCCCGGGTGGGGGGTGTCGCGACGCGTTCGTGCACCGGACGATCCCGAGGTGCGGGGTCCCCCGCGACCCCCCGGAAATCACCCGTCCTCGGTCCGACGTCGCGTCGGACCTGGTTGCCACGAGTCGATCTCGGAGGACTGTCGACGCCATGACCGCAACGGCCATCGACGACGTGACCCGATCGGGGGACCCTGGAGGGATCCCCGTGGTCGTCGTGCAGCAGCACCGGGTGCTGCGTGAGGCCGTGCAGCTCCGCCTCGACGCGGAGCCCGATCTCGACGTGGTCGCCTGCGTCGCCACGGTGCACGAGGCCGCCAGCGCGATCGCACGCCACCACGGCACCGTCGTCGTGCTCGACGAACCCCCAGCTCAGGAGTCGTGCCACAGCGTGATGAGCGAACTGCGGGCTCACTCCGACACGGCGCGCGCGGTGATGTTGCTCACCTCCACCGAGGTGAGCCTGGTGTCGGCCGCGGTGAACGCCGGCATCGCCGGCGTGCTCTGCAACGACACCCCGACGAGCTCGCTCGTCCAGGCCGTCCGCACCGTCGCCGGCGGGGCCTGCGTGCTCGACGAAGACGCACTCCGCCAACTCGCCGGCACCTGGCAGCCACTGGTGCAGCCGATGCTGTCGGGACGCGAGCGAGAAGTGCTCGGCCTGCTCGCGCACGGCTCGTCCAACGCGGAGATCGCCAACCAGCTCTACGTCTCGACCGAGACCGTGAAGACCCACGTCGCCCACGTGCTGCGCAAGCTCGACGTCCCGAACCGCAGTTCGGCGGTCGAGAAGGCGACCCGGCTCGGACTCCTCGTCTGAGCCCGGGCCACCCGAACCAGTCCCACACCCGTCCACCCGCTCGAACCACGACAACGCCGGAAACCATCGGAGGAAGCCATGAAGGTCCTGATCGCAGACGACAGCAAGGCGATGCGGATGATCGTCCTGCGCACCCTGCGCCAGAGCGGGCTGCCGATCGACGACGTGCACGAGGCCGAGGACGGCGCGCAGGCGCTCGAGGCGGTGGCCAGCTTCGGCCCCGACCTGATCCTGTCGGACTGGAACATGCCGAACATGACCGGCATCGAGTTCCTCAACAACCTCCGCGCGCAGGGCAACCAGACGACCTTCGGGTTCGTGACGTCCGAGTCGAACCCGGCGATGAAGGAGCAGGCGATCGCCGGCGGCGCGGCCTTCCTCCTCACCAAGCCGTTCGATGCCGAGCGCCTCGCCGAGGTCGTCGGCGCCGTGGTGAGCGGGTGAGCTGAATGCCCCTCGGCACCCCTGCACGGCGGATGCCGATCCCCGAGGACGTCCGCGACTTCCTCGGGGACCTGCTCGGCAAACCGGTGTCGGTGAGCAAGAAGCCGGTGACCGACCTCTCCTCGATCGATCTCGAGGAGGAGAAGTGGGTGACCGGTCTCTACGTCAACGACAAGAACGCGCTCATCGGCGCGTGCCTCGCCGACCTCAAGCTCGCCGCCAACTGCGGCGCGGCGCTGGCGATGATCTCCGAGCAGGTGGCCAAGGAATCGATCGCGGCAGGTGAGCTCGGCGACAACCTCCGTGAGAACTTCTACGAGGTCGTCAACATCGTGTCCGCGATGTTGAACGGTCCGAGCGTGCCGCACCTGCGTCTCACCGAGCTGGTCGACGGCATCCCGGACGACGTGATCGAGCTCTCGAAGCGCGCCGCCGGCAACAAGCGCTACGACATCACCATCGTCGGCTACGACGGCGGCACCCTGGGTCTGATCGGCGTCTGATCACCCGTCGACCGGGTCGCCTTCGACCCGGAACGCACCGCGCATGAGCGGGTGGATGCGACAGAAGTAGGTGTACGTGCCGGTCGGGAGATCGGTCGGGATCGACCAGGTCGTCCGCCCCGCCGTCGGCGGTCCCGCATCGCCGAGTTCGCCGCTGTCGAAGGGGATCTCGGCGTCCGCGATCGGGGAGGCGATGCCCGTGGCTCCGTTGCACGGCGCGGCGCAGGCCGTGATCGTGTGCCAGATGCCGTTGAACAACGGGGCGTCGAGGTTGTCGAACACGACGCTGCCGCCGGGGCGCACGGTGGGCACCGTGCGGGCGAGGGTCATGTCGCCCTCGCCGTAGACGAAGTCCTCGATCGTGATGACCTCGCTCGCCGGCGCCGACGGCAGCACGGTGAGGTCGAGGAACGACGGGTCGGGTTCGCCACCGTGGTGGTCGTTCTCGGCGAGGTGCCCGTGGGTGAGCATGCCCGGGCGCGCGACGTCGACCTCGAACGGATCGTCGGCCGGCCGGGTCGGATCGAGGCCGACCTCAGGGTCGGCTGGCTCGCCCATCCACACCACCATGATCCCCATCGACTCGTACCAACTGGCGCGCGACGAGTCGTACGTCGCCGTCGTGCTCAACACGTCGCCGGCGCGGACGGCGACGTGCCAGTCGGGGCGGGTGGCGGTCATCGCGACGTCCCAGCTGACCGCGCCGGCCGGCTCGAAGTACTGCGCCTCCGACCGGAACAGCGGCACCGTGCGACCGTCGCGGGTGGCCCACAGGTCGGTGTGCAGCCCACCCGGGTGCAGGTGGCCGGCGGTGGCGACCAGCACCCCGTCACGGTCGACGGTCCACTCGTTCTTCGGCGGGAGGTCGCCGTACGGTTCGTCCGCCTGGTCGGGATAGGTGAACGTGCCGTCGGTGCCCGAGCCGCGGATCACGTCGAACACCGGGTAGATGCCGCCGTTCTCGACGTCGAGCCAGATCGGGCGCGCCGGCACCATGTCGGCCGCCTCGGGTGCATCGTCGGGGACGAAGTCGACGTCGTAGGTGATCCACACCTGTGTGGGGTCGGGCAGCAGGTCGTGCAGCATGAAGTTGAGGATCCACCGGTCGGTCGTCTCGTAGCGATACCCGTACGGTGCCGGCAGGGCCGTGATCGTCTTCTCCTCACCGGCGGCGAAGATCCGCTCCGGCAGCGCCGAGGTGGCGTCGGCACGGCTCGTGTTGAGCCACACGCCGTGGTGGAGGTGCACCACGTCGACCGGCGGCACGGTGCCGTCCGCCAGCCGCAGATCCGGGCGCATCCGGACGATCCACCCGTCGACGTCGGGTTGCGGGATGCGGCGGGTGAAGTCGATGTCGTTCTGGCCCGGCTGGATGTCGATCGGACCGACCTCGAAGTGCAGTCGCTGCGCGCCGTTCCGCTCGGGGAGCTCGGCCACGGTCTTCGTGGTGGACACCGCGGCGGTGGTGGTGACCGTCGTGTCGACCGGTGCGGTGGTCGCGGGTCCGGCGGCGGTCGTGGCGGTCGCGGCGGGTCGCGCGTCGGTGGGCGGCGCGGCACCGGGCGTCGGATCGCCGCTGCAGGCGGCCATCGCCAGACCCAGCGCGCCGAGGCACGCCCCCATCATCCGCACCGTCCGCATCCGCGGCTGACGCTACCGCTCGACGAGGGGTGCGTCGGCCCTCGATGCCCGGCAGCCGGGCACCCCCCGAACATGGGGGATTCGGGGCTGCAGGCCTCAGGTCGTGACCTGGTGGGCCGATGACCACGACGCCGGAGCACACCGGCAGCCCGCACGGGCACCCCCGACGACAGGAGTCACCATGGAACCGCGAGAGGGTCGCAACCGGAAGAAGAAGATCGTCGCGATCGCGCTCGGCACGACGCTGGCGGCCGGCGGCGGCGCAGCTTGGGCGCTCTGGTCGGCCAGCGGCACGGGCGCCGGCCGCGCCACGGCACTCACCGCACAGAGCATCACCGCGACCGCCGTCACCGGCACCGCCTCGCTGTACCCGGGCGCGACGGACGGCGACCTGTACTTCACGCTCACCAACCCGAACCCGTACGACGTGCAGATCACGGCGATGACCCCGGGCACGATCACGTCGAGCAACCCGGCGTGTCCGGTGAGCAACGTGTCGGTCGTGGGCGCGACGGGTCTGGCGCTCGACGTCGCCGCCGGCGCGACGAGCGGCACGCTGTCGATCGACGACGTGGTCACCATGATCTCGGCCGCACCCGACGCCTGCCAGGGCGTCTCGTTCACGATCAACATGACCCTGACCGGTAGCCAGGTCTGATCGCGTCGACCTGACGGTCCGCAGGTGGTCGCCGCTCGGCGGAGGCGCGACCCCCTCCTGCGGTGACACGCCCATGCGCGCCGCCCGCCCCCACGTCGCACCGCCACCCCGACGGTGCCGCACCGGTGAGGGTGGCGCGCCCCGGCGGCCCGCCGGCGGTGTCGGGTACGTCGCCACGATGGTGGCGGTCGCCCTGACCCTGACGGCACTGGTGTACGTGTCCGGCGGCGTGCCTCGCGCCGCCGCCGGATACGGCGCTCCCGGTGCCGGCCTCGGCGCGGCCGACGCGCAGAGCATCCCGTCGCCGGAGGCTCCCGTGGCGGTCGCCACCGGACCGAACGTGACGGTGTCGTGGACCTCGGTGACGCTCAGCGGGGGCACACCCGTCACCGGCTACACGCTGCAACGCTTCGACGGCACGGGTGCGCCGGCCACCGTGCTCGCCGGGTGCGCCGGCGTGATCACGACCACCTCGTGCACCGAGGCCGGTGTCGCGTCGGGCACGTGGACCTATCGCGTGACCGCGGTGATGGCCAACTGGGTCGGGCTGGTCAGCGAACCGAGCGCCGCGATCACGGTCGCCGCCGCCACGCTCACGATCACGTCGGCGCAACCGGTCACGGCGGTGCCGGCCACCGTCACCGGCACCCTCGGCGACTTCGTCGTCGGTGAGGCCGTCACGTACCGGCTCGACTCGCCGACCGGGACGGTGCTCACCGGCTCGCCGACGACGGTCGGCTCGGCCGCGCAGGCCGTCTCGGTGCAACTGCCCGCCGGCACCACCGACGCGCCGCACTCGATCTTCGTGGTGGGTTCGCTGGGCAACGTCGCCGCGGCCTCGATCTCGATCGTGATCCCACCCGTGCTGCAGACCCTGACGATGCACGACGTCGACGTCGACGGCAAGGTCGACCAGGTACGGGCCGTGTTCGACGACACGCTGGCGCCGTACTCGGCGGGGGTGGCGTCGTGGACGCTCGCCAACATCCCGTCGGGCGGCACGCTGAGCGCGGTGGCCGTGGCGGGCGACACCGCCACGCTGACGATCACGGAAGGCAGCGGTGCCCCGACCACGGCGGTCGGTGCGTTCACGGTCGCACTCGCCGCCAACTCCGCCGGCATCCGCGACGTGTTCGGTCACACCGCGACCTTCGCCGCCCAGGCACCGCTCGACCGGGCAGCGCCCGCGCCGGTGACGATGGTCATGCAGGACTCGAACACCAACGGCAAGGTGAACCGTGTCGTGCTCACCTGGAGCGAGACGCTGGCTGCGACCTCGACGGGCAACGCGCCGTGGTCGCTTGCGAGCGTGCCGTCGGCCGGCTCGCTGTCGTCGGCCTCGTCGTCGGGCACGTCCACCACGCTCACGATCACCGAGGGAGCCGGCGCGATCGACACGGGCGTCGGCGCCTTCACGATCGCCCTGGCGCCGACGGCCACGGGTCCCCGCGACGCCGCGGGGAACCAGTCGACGTTCCCGGCGCGGGCGCCGAGCGACGGCGCTCGCCCGATGCCGGTCTCGGTGACCGACACCAACGGCGCCACGAACGGCAGGATCGAGCCCGGCGACACCCTGTCGGTGCTGTTCAGCGAACCGATGAGCACCGCGTCGATCACCCCGGCCGTGACGGTCACCTTCACCGACCCGAGCGGGGCCGGCTCGGATCGACTCACGATCAGCGGGCTCACCAACGGCGCCCGCTCCACCGGTGGCAGTCGCTACGTGGGAACGAACAACGTCAGCTACGGCTTCGCCGACTCGCCCGTGTCGTTCACCAACGGCGACCGAACCATCGTGATCACCGTCGGCAGTACGTGCACCGGCACCTGCGCGGCGCTCGGGACCCAGACCTCGAACGGGACGTTCTCGTTCCAGGCCGCGACCGGGCTGCGCGACCCGTCCGGCAACCTGGTCACGACCACCACCCGGAGCACCTCGATCCGCCTGTTCTGACCGCCGCCGCCGTGAGTCGGCGGTCCCGTGGGGCGCCCGTTGGCTCACGGGCTCGGCCGTGCGTGAGTCGGCGGTCCTGCTGCGGTTCCTGTGGCTCACGGATGGCCGGCGGCGTGAGTCGGCGGTCCCGTGGTGGGTCCTGTGGCTCACGGACGGCCGGTCCGGACGGCTTCGAGAGCATGGGTGCGGCCGTGAGTGAGCAGGCGGTCCGTCGATGGGTCCTGTGGCTCACGGATGGCGGGCGGCGTGAGTCGGCGGTCCGTCTGTGGGACCGCTCGCTCACGGGTCAGGTCAGGTCGATGTCGCGTCCGATCGCGGCGAGCTTGTCCGGGTTCAGCACCGAGTACTGCCGGTACACGAGGCCGTCGCGCACCTCGAGGATGCTCACCATGTACGGCGCGCCGGCGAGGTGGTGCACCAGACCGGGCGATCCGTTCACCCAGACCGGTTCGACGGTCATCGCCGGCGGGGTGCGCCGCGCCAGGTTCACCAGGAATCGCGCCACACGGTCCGGACCCCGGACCGGTCGGCGAGCGGCGTGACGGTGCGGTCCGCCGTCGCTGGTGAGCACGGTGTCGGGATGCAGCAGTGCCTTGACCGCCGGCAGGTCGCCGCGCACGACGGCCTCGACGAAGGCCGCAGCCACCGCCAACTGTTCCACCGCCGGCGGGCGTGTGGCGTCGGCGCGTCGCTCGCCCTCGGCCGCCAGCTTGCGTCGGGCGCGCACGGCGAGTTGACGGGTGGCGTCCGGTGTGCGGCCGAGCAGATCGGCGACCGCGGGGAACGGCTCGGCGAACACGTCGGCGAGCAACACGACGAGACGCTCCTCGGGCGACAGTCGCTCGAGCATCACCAAGAACGCGGTGGTGAGCGAGTCGGCCAGTTCCGCGGCCTCCTCGGGCGCAGGCGGTGCGCCGGCCGGGGCGGGCCGCCCGTCGAGGGGCGCGACGATCGGCTCCGGCAACCACGGACCGACGTAGTCGGTGCGATCACGGCGACGCGCCCGGAGGCGATCGAGCCCCAGCCGGCTCACCGTCGTCGTCAACCAGGCTGCAGGACGCTCGACCACCTCGAGGTCGCTGCGCGCCCAGCGGATCCACGCGTCCTGCACCACGTCCTCGGCGTCGCCGAGCGAGCCGAGGAGCCGGTAGGCGAGGCCGAGCAGTCGGGGCCGCTCGCGCTCGAACACGGCCAGGTGCTCGGGCGTGCCGGTCGCCGTCATGCCGGGATCCTCGCGCGCGTGCGCTCGATCGCGCGTCGGGCCGCGGCCGTTCCGCTCGCGACCGCGGCGTCGGCCAACAGGCCGTCGGCGCCGACCCAGTCGCCCGCCAGGAACACGTCCGGTCTGCCCAGCGCTGCGAGCGCGTCGACCGGTGGGCGCCCTGCGAGCCCGCCGCCGGCTGCCGTCGGTGCACCGTGGGCGACGACGAGGCGATGCAGGAATCGATCGACCACGACGTCCGCGGGATCGACACCGCTGCGCCACGCGTGGGTGCGCAGTTCGGCCGCGACCGTGTCGGGATCGCCGGCCGGTCGACCGGGCGAGTGGTAGCGCATCACGGTGACGAGGCCGGCGCCCTCGGGCGCCAACCGCGCCGCGGGTGCGTGTGCCGACAGGTACAGCGGCTCGTCGAGCGCGTAGGCGGCCAGCGGTCGCGCTCGGCCGAGTCCGAGGTCGAGGACCGACGCGGTGACGGGCGCCGTGAGCCCGGCGACCCCCGGGATGTCGGCGGCGACCGTGCCGGTCAACCGTGCGGCGACGTCCGGCCCGCCGGCGGCGATCACCACGGCGGCCGCGCGGTACTCGGTGCCGTCGACCGAGATCACCGTCGGCCCGTCGGGCCTGTCGGGGCTGTCGGGGCTGTCGGGGCTGACGGTCACCGAGGCGACCGCGGTGCCGGTGCGCACCTCGACGCCGAGCTCGACGAGCCGAGCTCGCATCCCCTCGACGAGCGCACTCCAGCCGCCGTCGACGTACCGCACGCCACGACCCGTGGCCAGCTGCAACTGCGCTGCGGCGGCACCGGCGTCGAACCGCTCCGGCGCGTCGGTGTAGGTCGAGATCCGGACGAGCATCTCGACGAACTCGCGCACACCTGCCGAGAGGTCGGCGAGCCACGAGGACACGGTGGTCCCCACGAGGCGGCGGGGATCGCTGATGCGCAGCCTGCCGAAGAACGTGGCGAGCTGTACCCGCTCGCGACCGCTCAGGAGCGGGGTGCGCGCGAGCGCCAGGGTCGTGAGCGACTGCGGATGCGCGATGCCCTCGCGCACGAGCACGGTCTGGTGAACCTCCGGTGCTCCGGCGGTGAACGCCACGTTGTGCCGTTCGAGCAACCGCTCGAACGCGGCGCCGCGGTACAGGCCGTGGGGACCGACGTTGAGCAGGTAGCCGTCGCGCTCGAGGGTGCGCGCCCGCCCGCCGGCGGCGTGGGCGTCGAGCACGAGGACACGTCGGCGCGAACCGGCGGCGGTGAGCGCGGCGGCGAGTCCGGCGATGCCGGCGCCGACGACGATCAGGTCGTGGTCATGGGTGTCGTGGATGTGGTGCATGAGGGACCTCCTGCATGCACCGACGACGGCGGCGCCGCGGTTGTGACGCCGCGGGCGCGGGTTCGACGACGGGTCAGAGCGCCGACTTCTCGAGGATGTGGATGCCACATGCCGAGCCGAGGCCGATGACGTGGGCGAGCCCGACCTTGGCACCCTCGATCTGACGGTCGCCGGCCTCGCCACGGAGGTGGTGGCACACCTCCCACACGTTGGCGATGCCCGTCGCCGAGATCGGGTGACCCTTCGACTGCAGACCTCCCGAGACGTTCACCGGGGTCGAGCCGTCGCGCCAGGGTGCACCCGACTCGAAGAACTCGACCGCGCCACCCTCGGGGCAGAGCATGAGGTTGTCGTAGTGCACGAGCTCGGCGGTGGCGAAGCAGTCGTGCAGCTCGACGAGGTTCAGGTCCTCGGGACCGACTCCGGCCTGCTCGTAGGCGATCGTCGCTGCGTTGCGGGTGAGGGTGTTGACGTTGGGGAGGATCTGGCAGGCCTCCTCGTACGGGTCGGTGGTGAGCACCGACGCCGAGATCTTCACCGCGCGACGCTGCTGCTCGAGCGAGAGCGTGCGCAGCTTCGACTCGCTGACCACGACCGCTGCCGCACCGCCGTCGCAGTTGGCCGAGCACATGGGCCGCGTGTTCGGGTAGGCGATCATCATGTCGTTCATGATCTCGTCGAGCGTGAAGCGCTTCGAGTAGGCCGCGAGCGGGTTGAGCACCGAGTGGGCGTGGTTCTTCTCGCTGATCTTCGCGAAGGTCTCGAAGCTCACCTCGCCGTACTTGTGGCCGTACTCCATGCCGACCTGGGCGAAGGTGCCGGGCATGGCGTCGGTGCCGATGCGGCCGTCGGTGGGGGCCACCGCACCGAACCGACCCGACGGCTCCCACACCTTGGAGTCCTTCTTCGGCGTGCCGCCACCGCCGAGCAGGCCCGCGCCGGCGAGCTTCTCGACGCCGACCGCGAGGCCGTAGTCGCACTCGCCCGACTTGATCGCCATGATCACCGTGCGCAGCGCGGTGGCACCGGTGGCGCAGGCGTTGGCGACGTTGTACACGGGGATGCCGGTCTGGCCGATCTGCTTCTGCAACCGCTGTCCGAACCCGGCGCCGGCGTTCATCAGGTTGCCGGCGGCGAGGATGCCCATCTCGCGCATCGTGACGCCGGCATCGGCCAGCGCCGCCATCGCGGCCTCGGCACCGAGGTCGACGACGTCCTTGTCGGCGTGCTTGCCGAACTTCGTCATGTTGATCCCGAGGATGTACACGTTCTCGGCCATTGGGGTCTCCTGTCGTGCGAGTGCTGGTGCTGGTGCGGGCGGGTGCGGCGGGTGTGTGGTGCGGGTCAGGCGGGCTCGAAGCCGAAGCCGATCGCCTCGGTGCCCTGGTCGTCGGTACCGAGCGAGAACGTGGCGAGCCGGACCTTCATGCCGAGCTTCACGTGCTCGGGATCGGGCGGCGTGTTGAGGATGTTGCCGCGCACGCTGGTGCCGTCGCAGTCGACCACGGCCGCGGCGAAGGGCACGGGTACACCGGGTGCGGCGAACGTGACGATGGTGAAGGCGCGGACGGTGCCCTCGGTGGCGATGTCGACGCGCTCGAACGAGGTGCCGAAGCAGCCGGCACATGCGTTGCGGCGGTCGAAGTAGCGGGCGCCGCACGACGTGCACTGGTGGGCCACGAGGTGCGGGTGGTCGCCGAGGACGAGGTAGTCGACCAGGGGGATCTGTGCGGGTGCGGCTGCGGTGTCGGTCACGACGCGAACTGTACCGAGGCGCGGCTGGTCGGCTCCGACCGAAGCGACGCACGGGTTGTGCCGGTGGTCCAGGCTCGGCATAATAGTAAGACACATTCTCAAAAGTGGGAACCGGATGAGAACCGACTCGGTGGGAATTCGAACGCTCGGCCGTCACGGCCTGGCACCGATCTGCATTGCCGTCGCGCTCGTCGCGACCGCGTGCGGAGGCGACGACAGCGCCTCCGACGCGCCCGGCTCGTCGAGCGGCACACCGGTCGTCGTGGTCACCTACAGCATCCTGGGCGACGTCGTGCAGCGACTCGTCGGCGATGCGGCCGAGGTACAGGTCGTCATCCCGAACGGCCAGGACCCGCACGAGTTCTCACCGTCGGCGCGCGATGTCGAGTCGATGCGCCGGTCGGCCCTGATCGTGGCGAACGGCCTCGACCTCGAGGAAGGCCTCGCCGATGCACTCGGCGAGGCGGAGGACGACGGCGTGCCGGTGTTCCACGTGACCGACCACGTCACCCTGCGTACCCTGAGCGAGGACGAAGCGGCGCTCGAGGACGCTGCGCACGCCGAGGCCGACCAAGCCGGCGCCGAGGCCGACCACGACCACGACGAGGCCGCTCACGACGAGGCCGGTCACGACCACGGCGGCGAGGACCCCCACGTGTGGACCGATCCGCTGCTGATGCGGGAGATGGCCCCGGCCCTCGTCGACCAGCTCGAAGCGGTCCTCGGCGTGCAGCTCGACGATCGACTGACGGCGTTCGTCGCCGACATGGACGACCTCGACGCCAGCGTCGACGAGATCATGGGCGCCGTGCCGGCCGGCGAGTGTCGCCTCGTCACCGGACACGAGTCGCTCGGCTACTTCGCCCAGCGCTACGGCTGCGAGATCATCGGGGCGGTCATCCCGAGCCTGTCGTCCACCGCCGAGGCGTCGGCGAAGGACCTCGCCGACCTCGCCGCTGCCGCCGAGGCGGCCGGCGTCGCCGCCATCTTCACCGAGGTCGGTACCCCGGCTCAGGTGGCGGAGCAGGTGTCGTCCGCCGTGGGGGTGCCGCTCGTCGAGTTGCCCTCGCACCAACTGCCCGACTCGGGCGGGTACGACGCCTACATCACCGACCTGGCGACGAAGATCGCGACGGCGCTCGCCGCCTGAGCCATGATCGGGGCCGAGGCCCTGCATGTACGACTCGCTCATCGCCCCGTTCCGTGACAACGAGTTCCTGGCGCGCGCCCTCGGCGCCGGGGTGCTCGTGGCGCTCTGCTGCGCCGTCGTCGGCTCGTTCGTGGTGTTGCGCGGCCTCGCGTTCGTCGCCGATGCGCTCGCCCACGGCGTGCTCCCGGGCATCGCCGTCGCCGTGCTCACCGGCTTCCCAGTCGTGCTCGGTGCGGCCGCCGGCACCGTCGTGATGATGGGCGGCGTCTCGCTGATCACGCGACGGTCCCGCCTGTCGAGCGACACGGCGATCGGTCTGTTCTTCGCCGGGATGCTCGCGCTCGGCGTGATGATCACGTCGCGGTCGCGCAGCTTCACCGGCGACCTCACGCGGATCCTGTTCGGCGAACTGCTCGGCGTCGACCGCAGCGAGTTGTTCTGGCAGGCGGTCGCCTGTGTGTTCGTCGGCGTCGTCGCGTGGGTCTGCCGTCGACCCTTCCTCCTGTTGTGCATCGAGCCCGAGCTGGCGGCGACGTCCGGCTTCCGCGTGCGCCTGTACGAGACGCTCATGCTGATGATCGTGGCGGTGGCGATCATCGCGTCGTTCCAGTCGGTCGGCACGTTGCTGGTGTTCGGCATGCTGCTCGCGCCGGCTTCGACCGCCGCGCTGGTCACGCACCGCCTGGGCGTGATGATGGCCGTCGCCGCGGTGCTGGGCTCGCTGTGCACGTACGCGGGCTTGCTGCTCAGTTACCACGCCGACCTCGCAGCGGGCGCGAGCGTCGTGGCCGTCGCAGTGGCGGTGTTCCTGCTCACCTTTGCAGGGGTCGAGGTGCGCGCTGCGCTCACCCAGCGCGGCGCCGTCGGCGTGCCGCCAGGCGCGCTGCAGCGGCATTCGCACACGCACGACGACGGCGCGCACGTGCACGTGCACGGCGCGGGCGAACACCCGCACGGTCACATTCCTGGGGAGCACCGGTGAGCCCGGCCCACCCGGCGATCGTGGCCCGCGACCTCGCGGTCGGGTACGGCGGACGGGCCGTCGTCGAGGGCATCTCGTTCGAGGTGCCCGCCGGTGGCTGCCTGTGCCTGATCGGCACCAACGGATCCGGCAAGTCGACGCTGCTCAAGACGCTCGCCGGCCTGCTGTCGCCGGTCGCGGGCTCGGTCGAGGTGGCCGGCGCCGCGCCGGGCACGTCTCCCGCTCGAGTCGGCTATCTGGCCCAGCGGCCGGCGTCGTCGTTCACGTTGCCGATCCGCGCCGCCGACGTGGTGGCGATGGGTCGGTTCGCCTCGCTCGGGTTGCTGCGTCGGCCGGGCAAGGAGGATCGCACGCTGTGCCACGAGGCGATCGAGCGGATGGGCGTCACCCCGTTCGCGCAACGGCCGCTCCTCGAGCTGTCCGGCGGGCAGCAGCAACGCACGCATCTCGCCCAGGCGCTGGCTCGACGCGCCGACGTGCTCCTGCTCGACGAACCCACCGCCGGACTCGATCCGAACGGCCGCGAGACCTTTGCTCGTGCGGTCGCCGAGGAACGGGCGCGCGGCGGTGCGGTCGCCATGGCGACCCACGACCTCGGCGACGCGGAGAACGCCGACGTGGTCGTGCTGCTCGCCGGTCGGGTGGTGGCGATCGGCCGACCCGACGAGGTGCTCACCGACGATCATCTCCGCGCGAGCTTCGGCTTCACCGGTCCGCACTGACCGCCGGGAACATCGGGTCCTTGCGCACCGGGTGCAGCGCGAGCAGCTTGCGCGCCCTCACCAGGTCGACCGTGCGCGGGTCCTCGACGCGCTGACAGGCCGGGCACCACGACGAGATCCGGCCCCAGGGGCTGTCACGGTCGGTCCAGTGGCGCAGCGGGGTGGCGCACAACGGGCAACTCTGGCGGCCGTACACGAAGTGGTCGGCGGTCGCGAGCCGTCGGCCGGTGGTGTTGCGCGGGCCCTTGGTGGCGTGTTGCCGGATCATCGGGATGCCGATCGCGAGCAACCCGTCGAGGCCCACGATCGCACCGACCGGCTGGTTGGGCGACACCCCCACCACGAACGGCAACTCGACGGCGTAGACGTTGCCGAAGCCGGCAGCGTTCCGCTGGTCGAGCAGGGCCGCGGCGAGCGGTAGGTCCGGGTCGCGCTGCAGCCGCGCGGCCACCATCACCGGGTCGGGCGCGCGCGGGCCGCAGAGGTCCGGGCCGAGATGGTCGGTCAGCTCGTGCTCGCGATCGGTCGGCACCACACCGAGCAGCGGCACGTCGAGCCCGGTGAGGCGGCCGTCGTCGAACCAGAGCTCGAGCCGACGCCGCCACTCGTGCTCCGTCGACGCGGGGCCGACGACGAATCGCCCGTCCATGAGGAGGTGGGCGTGCACCGAGCGGCGTCGTCCGTCGTCGGCCTCGAACCGGAGGAACAGGTGCTTGCCGACGGCGTCGGCCTCGCGCAGCACGTCGCCGGTGAGATCGAGCCCGACGAGGCGCGGGTCACGGGTGACGCAGCGCGTGCAGCGCTGCCCGACGAACCGCGCCGTGATGCGGTCGGCCAGTCGTCGGATCGTGTCCCCCTCCGGCATCCCCCCATGATGCCCGCGGACGAACTCCGTGAGTCAGAGGTCCGTCGGCGGGGCCTGGAACGCACGGACACTCTGGTTCGTGAGTGAGCGGTACTCCTACGGTCCCAGGAACTCACGGACTCGGCCGACCCGCGCCGCTTCCGGAGCAGGGTCGGGGCCGAGCGCTCAGCTCGGCCGCTGGCTCACGGGCTCAGTGGTTCGTGAGTCAGAGGTCCCCCAGCCGTCCCGGTACCGCACGGATGCGGTGGCTCGTGAGGCCGGGGTACGCCGGCGGGACCGGTGGCTCACGGACCTTCCGCGACACGGGCGGGCTACATTCGGACGATGCTGCGGATCGGGGGCGTGCCGGCATCGGGGTTCAACGACGCGGACGTGCACGAGCGCGCTCGGCTGATGGGTGCGATCGCCGACGCCGGGCTCGACGGCGTGCTGCAGGCCGACCACGTCTCGTTCCTCGACGGCGGCGGCACCGACGCGATCGTGATGATGGCCGGCCTGTCCGGGGCGCACCCGACGCTCGGGTTGCACATCGGCGTGTACCTGTTGCCCCTTCGGCACCCGGTCACGGTGGCCCGATCGCTCGTCACGCTCGACCAGCTGGCACCCGGCAGGGTCGTGTTCGGTGTGGGCATCGGCGGCGAGGACCGCCACGAGGTCGAGGTGTGCGGCGTCGACCCGCGCACACGCGGGCGCCGGTGCGACGCCTCGCTCGAGATCGTCTGCGCGCTGCTGTCGGGCGACACCGTCACCCACCGCGACGAGTTCTTCGATCTCACGGACTGCCGCATCCGCCCCACGCCCGCCACGCCGATCCCGATCCTGGTCGGCGGCCGGTCCGACGCGGCCATCCGCCGGGCGGGCCGATTCGGTGACGGCTGGCTCGGCGCCTGGTGCTCGCCCCGCCGCTTCGAGCAGGCCGCGGCCACCTGTACCGACGTGGCCGACGCCGCCGGTCGCACCGTCACCTGGCGGCACAAGTACCAACCGTGGGTCGGCCTCGGTGCCACTCGCGAAGACGCCCGCGCCCACGTCGCCCGGGCGATGCAGCGCTTCTACGGCCTGCCGTTCGAGGCATTCGAGAAGTACACGCCCTACGGCACCGCTGCCGACGTCGCCGAGGCGCTCGCCCCCTACGTGCGCGCCGGGGTACACGAGTTCGACATGAGCCTGTGCGGTCCCGACGCCGAGACGGCGATCGAGATGGCCGGCGACGTGAAGCGCCTCCTCGCCGCCGAGTCGGACTGACGCTCGTCGCCGCTGCTGTCAGACTGCGGCCATGGTGATGGACGTGCGACCGAGCCTCGAGGCCGAGATGTACCAGGCGTCGCTCGACGAGCAGATGCCGGTGTTCCTCGACGAGCAACGAGCCACGCTCGTCGCATGTCTGGACGGGCTGACCGACGAGCAGGCACGGCGACGGCTCGTGCCGTCGAGCACCACGCTGCTCGGACTCGTGAAGCACGCCACGTTCGTCGAGCAGGTGTGGTTCGACGAGGCCGTCACGGCGCGGACCCGCGCCGAGATCGGCATCCCCGCCACGGTCGACGAGTCGTTCGAGCTCGCCGACGACGACACGATCGATTCCGTCGTGGCGCGCTACCGCGAGGTCTGCGAACAGTCGCGACGCACGCTGCGCGGTCGGTCGCTCGACGACGTCGTCAGCGGCAACCGACGCGGCCCGATGACCCTGCGCTGGGTGTGCCTGCACGCGTTGCGCGAGATCGCCCAGCACGGTGGGCACGCCGACATCCTGCGCGAGCTGGTGCTCGCGGAGGGCTGAGCGCGGTCATCCCACGCGGGCGGTCACGCGCGTCAGGTACGTCAGGGTCTTCGGCCGACCGGCGTACCAGCGGGCCATCGCCGTCGGTTCCCACACGAAGCCGGCGTCGCTCAACAGGCCGGGCACGTGCCGGTCGGTGTGGCAACCGCCCGCGATCCGCTGCTGCAACGGGCTCACGCGGCGTTGCCAGCGCTGCACGCCCGGCTCGTCGGCCAGCCCGTGCTCGAGCACGTGGAAGGTGCCGCCCGGTCGCAGCACGCGGCGCACCTCGGCGAGCGCGGCGCGCACGTCGGGGATGGTGCACAGCGTGAACGTCGACACCACGCAGTCGACGCTCGCGTCGTCGATCGGGATCTGCTGGCCGTCGAGCCCGACCAGCTCGACCGACACGGGCGATCGCTCGATCCGCGGCGTGGCGATCTCGAGCGCTCGTCCCGACGGGTCGACGGCGAGCAGCCGGTCGACCGTCGAGGGGTAGTGAGGCAGGTTGTGGCCCGAGCCGAAACCGATCTCGAGCACGGTGCCGTGGGTGTCGGCGACGGTGTCCGCACGCGGCAGGCGGAACCCGGCAGACCCGCACGCCACGTCGATCGCGCGCGGCAGCACCCGCTCGGCGTACCAGTCGCGGAAGCCCATGTCGCCGGGCTCAGCCCACCGCGAGCGCGGCGTAGGAGACGGCGATGCGGGCGGCCGTGGCGGCGTTGTTGCGGACGAGCGCGAGGTTGGCCTCGAGGCTGCGGCCGCCCGTGCGCTCGACGACGTTGGCGAGCAGGAACGGGGTGACGTCCTGGCCGGCGATGCCTTGCGCGTCGAGCTCGGCCAGCGCGGCCTCGATCACCTCGGTGATCTCCGACGCCGGGATCTCGTCGTCCGTCAGGATCGGGTTGGCCACGCTGACCCCGCACGTGAGCCCGAGGTCGGGGCCCCAGGCGGCGTGCAGGAACCGGGCGATCTCGTCGGGGCCGTCGAGCCGGCGCGGCGCGGCGAACCCGCTGGTGCGCGAATAGAACGACGGGAAGTCGTCGCTGCCGTTCACGATCACCGGGATGCCGAGCGTCTCCATCCGTTCGAGCGTGAGCCCGATGTCGAGGATCGACTTCACGCCCGCCGACACGACGGCGACGGGCACCGCGGCCATCTCGGTGAGGTCGGCGCTGATGTCGAACGAGGTGCCCGCGCCGCGGTGCACGCCGCCGATGCCGCCGGTGGCGAACACCCGGATGCCCGCCCGCGCCGCGAGGCGCATCGTCGCGGCGACCGTCGTGGCCCCGTGACGTCGGGTGGCGAGCAGCCACGGTAGGTCGCGGGTGGTGGCCTTGTGCACCTCGGGGTGCGTGGCGAGCAGCTCGAGGTCGTCCGCGGTGAGGCCCACCTTGGCGACGCCGTCCAGCACGGCGATCGTCGCCGGCACCGCGCCCTCGGCACGCACGATCGACTCGACCTCGTTCGCCATCGCGACGTTGGTCGGGTACGGCATGCCGTGGCTGATGATCGTCGACTCGAGCGCGACGACGGCTTGGCCGTCGGCGAGCGCGCCGGCCACCTCGGGGTGCACTCGGAGCTGCGTCACGACGTGCCCCGCATGTCGTGCACGGCGGCGGCGATCACGTCCCAGGTTCGCTGCTTCAGGTCCTGCAGGTCGGCCTTGGTGAGGCCTTCGGTGCTGATCGGCTCGAGCACCCGCACCTCGGCGTGGCTGACGCCGAAGCGCCAGTCGCCCTTCACCAACGCGGTGTACGCGCCGTTCACCGCGAGCGGCAGGATCGGCACCTGGTTGTCGATCGCCAGTCGGAAGGCGCCGTCCTTGAACGGCTTCAGCTCGCCATCCCGCGAGCGCGTGCCCTCCGGGAAGATCATCACGCTGACCTTCTGCTCGAGCCGCTTGCGGCACTCGTCCATGGCGGCGATCGCGCTCTCGCGCTCGCCGCGCACCAGCCGGATGTCGCCGGCCATGCGCATCATCCAGCCGACGAAGGGGATCTTGAAGAACGTCTGCTTCGAGAGCCACTTCATCTCCCATGGGAGGTGCGAGATGAGCAGGATGTCGACGAAGCTCTGGTGGTTGGCCACCACGACGTAGGGGCGTCGCGGGTCGGTGATCCTCGTGCCGGTGGTGCGGAACGTCCACAGCGGGTTGAGCACCTGGTGCACGACGGTGAGCTTGCGGAACAGATAGCCCGGCGCGTACCGGCCCTTGTCGAACGGGATCGTGACCAGCCAGGTGATCGCGACGAGCGGCGTGAACACGATGACGACGACGCCGAGCACGAACCAGGCCCAGATCGAGAAGACCGTGCGGGCGACCGCGTTGTCGAGCACGCGGTGGCGGCCGGTCCGGCTCGCCGGGGCGGGCGAGGGGGTGCTGCTGTCGGAGTCGTCCATGGGGTTCCATGGTGGCAGACGGGCCACCTAGCCTGGAATCCATGTCGGCCACGTCACAGCCTGCGCCCCACCCCGATCCCCAGGTCCAGGCGCTGTTCGAGGCCGCCCGCGCCGTGCAGCCCCGTGCCTACGCGCCGTACTCGCACTTCCACGTCGGTGCCGCGATCCGGGCCACGTCGGGACGCATCTACGCGAGCTGCAACGTCGAGAACGCGGCCTACCCGCAGGGCGTGTGCGCCGAGGGTGGCGCGTTGTCGATGATGGTCACCGGTGGCGACCTGCGCGTGGCCGAGGTGTTGGTGGTGGGCGACGGCGACCTGCTCGTCACCCCGTGCGGCGGCTGCCGTCAGAAGCTGCGCGAGTTCGCCGACCTCGACGTGCGCGTGCACGTCGCCGGGCCCGAAGGTGTGCGTCGCACGTTCACGGTCGACGAACTGTTGCCGGCCAGCTTCGGCCCCGAGCACCTGTTCGTCGACGTGTCGCGCGACCCCGGCCCGGGCGAGCAGGACGCGCTCGACGCCGACGGCGGCTGACCGACGGCCGTCCGAGCCGGTGCCGGTACGCTCGGCCGCGTGACGAGCAGCCGGGTCCCGTACCTCACCGCGAAGCTCCAGGGCTTCGGCACCACCATCTTCGCCGAGATGAGCGCCCTCGCCGTCGCCACCGGCAGCGTCAACCTCGGGCAGGGCTTCCCCGACACCGATGGTCCGAGCGAGGTGCTCGACGCCGCGGTCGACGCGATCCGAGGCGGTCAGAACCAGTACCCGCCCGGGCCGGGTCTGCCGGTGCTGCGCACGGCGATCGCCGAGCACCAGCAGCGCTTCCACCAGTTGTCGTACGACCCCGACACCGAGGTGCTCGTCACCGCGGGCGCCACCGAGGCGCTCGCCGGCGTGCTGCTCGGCCTGCTCGACACCGGTGACGAGGTCGTGCTGTTCGAGCCGATGTACGACAGCTACCAGGCGTGCATCGCGCTGGCCGGTGCGGTGCCGAAGCCGGTGACGCTGCGCCCGCCCACCTACGGCTTCGACGTCGACGAGCTGCGCGCCGCGATCACGCCCAAGACCAAGCTGCTGTTGATCAACACGCCGCACAACCCGACCGGCAAGGTGCTCGACCGGTCCGAGATGCAGGCGATCGCCGACCTCGCGCTCGAGCACGACCTGATCGTCGTCACCGACGAGGTGTACGAGCACCTCCGGTTCGACGGTGTCGACCACGTGCCGATGGCGGGCCTGCCCGGCATGCGCGAGCGCACGCTCGTCATCTCGAGTGGTGGCAAGACGTTCAACACCACCGGCTGGAAGATCGGCTGGGTGTGCGGCCCGGCCCCGCTCGTCACCGCGGCCCGCACGGCCAAGCAGTTCCTCACCTACGTGAACGGCGGCCCGTTCCAGGTGGGCATCGCCGCCGGCCTGCGACTCGGCGACGAGTACTTCACCCACCTCGCCGCCGATCTGCAGGCCAAGCGCGACCGGCTGGTGCCAGGCCTGGTCGAGGCCGGCTTCGACGTGTACCCCACGCAGGGCACGTACTTCGTCACCGTCGACATCCGTCCCGTGCGAGCCGACGGCGACGGCATGGCGTTCTGCCGCGAGCTGCCGCACCGCGCGGGGGTGGTGGCGATCCCGAACGAGGTGTTCTACGCCAACCGCCACGAGGGCCGGCACCTGGTGCGCTTCGCGTTCTGCAAACGCCTCGACGTGCTCGACGAAGCCGTCAGCCGACTGAAGATGCTCGCCGGCTGACCTCAGGGAGTCACGCCGATCATCGGGAGCCACAGCTTCAGCAGTTCGGCCGAGCGGGTGATCCACTGCGGGTTCGTCGAGTCCATGATCACGTCCATGTCGATTGCCTGCACCGAGTAGTAGGTGCCGTCGACGACGATGGCTGCGACGGCGGAGTAGCCGAAGCCGCCCGGCAGCGCGGGGTCGGCGAGGTCGGTGATCGTGGCGCCGACGTTCGCAGCGATGTCGACCATCGACTCACGGGTGACCTCGGTCAGCACCGAGAACTGGATGTTGGATGCCGCGTCGCCGGTGACGTCGCAGATCGCCTCGCCTGGTGTGCGAGGGAGTTCCTGCACCGTGGTGAGCGGCTCTGCAGCGGAAACGAACCCGTTCAACACCTCCAGCGGTGGAATGGTGGCACAGATGTCGGCGGGAACGCTGGCGACGCCGCCCGCCGTTGCCGTGCCGGCGGGCTCCTCGCCCGAGGTCGCTGCGCTCGCCGCCGGCTCGGCGGAGGTGGCCGCCGGCGCCCCAGGCGAAGCCGGCGCAGAGGTCGCTGCGGCGGCAGGGTCCGTGGTCATGTCGTCGGCCGAGGTGCCAGCGGAGTCTGCGGCGTCGTCACCACCGCAGGCGCTGACCGCCACCGACGTGGCGACGAGGAGGTGGATGACGAGCCGGCGAGCGGACCGGCCCGACGAGGTGGATGGTGATGTGTGCAGTTGCATGGATCTCTGACTCTCGGGAGGGCCGGTTGGGTTGGGAGGAGCGAGTGGGGGGATCAGCGGTAGTAGCCCTGGACGTCGACGAGGACGTGGGCGCTGCCGCCACCACCGGCGAAGATGCGCACGCGTCGTTCGCCGTCGAGCGGGGCCAGCTGACCGTTGGCGAGGATCTGGCCTGCGGCGGACCAGTTGATCGACGAGGCACGGAACGTGGTCGAGCTGCCGGCCGTGACCGCGAGGAATCCCGAACCGGCCGTGTCGACGACCGTGAGGTTGTACGCGATGGCGGTCGCGCCGGCCGGGACGACGCCGGCCAGGTTCACTGCGCCCGTGGTGAGGTCGATGCCGTTCGCCACGGACACGAGGCGCGACGAACCGCTGGTCATCGGGCCAAGGCCGTTGCTCGCGTCGAGCCTCGAGTCGTACACCCGGACCGGATCGATCACGTGCAGCTGCCCGGCGGTACCCGGGCCGGCGAGCTTGCGGAGGACGGGCGTCGCCCCGTTGGTGACGGTGCACCACAGGTCGGAGCCACCACCGCTCACGGCTTCGCACACCAGCTCTCCTGCTTGTCGATCGACGTTCACGGCGAGCGGCCCGGGGACGAGCAGGAGCGACGCCTTCACGCCACGCACCTGCGCGCCGTAGGTCGAGCCCTCCAGCAGAGCGCCGACACCGGAGCCCGTGCCGGAGGCCAGACCCGACCCGATGATGCCGACGGCGTCGTTGCCCGAGGAGTTCTGTGCGAGCGCCGTGACGCCGTTGAACACGCCCCGCACGCGAGCACCGGTTCCGCCCGACGTCATATCGAGGCCGAAGAAGCTGCCGTGGCCGCCGTACACGGTCTCGGCCTCGCCACCGTAGGCGTAGCCGTTCGGGGCGTTGTTGGTGACGCTCAGGGTGCGTCCCGCAGCGCTCGACGCGAGCGCGGTGCCGTCGCTCCCGGCGTTGTTGGTGGTGCCGAACTGCATGGCGCCGACTCCCGCCTGGGCGGGCGACGTCGCACCGGTGGCAGCGGCGGCACCGGCGATCGCTGCGAGTGCGCCGGCCGTCACCAGGCGCAGCGCGCCGCGGCGATCGACGTCCCCCTCGTCCTGAGGCGCGTCGTCGTTCGATCGGCCGCTCACAGGTGGTACCCGAGGACGTCGACGATCACGTGCGTGCTCCCACCGCCGCCGCACCAGAGTCGGAGCTCGGGTGAGCTGAGACGGGCCAGTGTCGAGTTGGCGATCGACTGCCCTGCGCCGGACCAGTTCGCCGTGGACGCCCGATAGGTCGTCGCGGCGGCGGACGTGACCGCCACGAATCCGCTGCCGGCCGTGTCGGTGACGGTGATCGTGTACTGCAGCGCCGTCGCCTGCGGTGGGACGAGGCCCGCCGTCTCGATCGCGCCCGACGTGAGGTTGCGGCCGGCACTGACATCGATCCCGCGACTGTCGCCGCTCACGAGTCGTCCGCCGCCGGCCGGCCAGCGGCTGTCGTAGACGCGCGTCGGCTCGATCACGTGCAACGCGCCGGAGGTCGCGGGCCCGGCCAGCTTGCGCCAGATCCCCGGCCGACCGCTCGCCACGCACGCCCACAGATCGTTGTACCGGTCGCGCAGGACCTCCCCCGCGACGTGATCGTCGAGACGGATGATGGGCTCGTCCCCGCCTCCGTCGAGGTAGAGGTCGGCCTGTGCGCCGTACGCTCGCACGCCGATGCCGGCGGAAGCGCTGCCGGACAACGCCCAACCGATCCGTGTGGTGGCAGCCACGCCGGCGGTGTCACCTGCGATCTGGGCGCCGATCTGGGCCGACGTCACGTTGATCGCGTAGACACTGCCGGCCCCTCCGTACACCGCGTATCCCTCGCCGCCGTAGGCGTACCCGTTCGATCCCGTGTTGGCCACGCTCAGCGTCCGGGCGCCTGCTGCGCTCGACGTGAGGGACGTGCCGTCGGCTCCTGCGTTGTTGGCGGCGCCGAACTGCATGGTGCCGACGCCTGCCTCGGCAGCGGTCGCGCCGGTGATCGTTCCGACCGCAGCAGCGCCTGCCGCGGCGGTGACGAGCCGCCGCACCATCGCGCGGCGTGAGGGTCGATCGTCCTGCTGGTCCTGCTGGTCCTGCTGGTCCAGCTGGTCCTGCTGGTCCTGCTGGTCCTGGTTACTCGGGCCGATGTCGGTCATGAGGTCGTTCCTTCTCGGGTGCTCGGGAGTGGTTCGGTGACGTGGGATGCGGATGTAGCGCTGGGCGTGTTCGGGTCGGCGCCGTCAGCCGACGACGATCTCGACCCGCCGGTTGACCTGCCGGCCGATGTCGCTCACCGAACCGTCGGGCAACTGCTCCTCGGCGACCGGATGGTCCTCGCCGAGGCCCACGGCGGTGAGGCGAGCTGGATCGATCCCGAGCGTTGCCAGTGCTCCCGCGACGGCGGTCGCACGCCGCTCGGACAGCACCTGGTTCGCCGCCGGTTCACCCACGGAGTCGGCGGCACCGCGCACGGCGATCGGCGCGTCCGGGAAGCGGGTGGTGATGGAGGCCGCAATCGCGGCGAGGGGCGGTGTGGCCGTGGCGCGGACGTCGGCGCTCCCGGTGTCGAAGAGCGTGTCGCTGCCGAGCACGTAGATCACGACGCGGTGCCCGTCGGGCGTCGTGGCCGTGCGGATGGTGGCGTCGACGTCGGCCAGATCGTCCCACCGGGTGGGCGACGGCAGCAGGAGCAGCGAGCCGGCTGTCGCGACGACGCCGTTTTCCGGGGCCGGGACCAACTCGGTGTTGCAGAGCGTCTCGACCACCAGGCCTCCACCCAGGTCGACGGTGCCGCAGCGTTCGTCGCGCGTGCCGTCCTCGTCGAGGTCGTCCAGCGGATCCGAGACCGGAGCGGGTTCTGCCGAATCGATCGACGATGCGGCGTCCGTCGGCTCGGTCACCATGGACGCCGGCTCGATCGCGGTGGGCTCGGTCGCACCGGTCGACTCGTCGGGAGCGGTCGTTGCAGGAGACGTCGTCGCCGGTGTCGTCGGGGTGGTGGGTGGCGGGGCTCCCGGAGCGTCCGAGACCGCTGATGCGCCGCTGTCATGCCCCGACGACGGGTCACCGCCGGAACAGCCGACGGACCAGGGCGCCGAGGCGGCCACGACCAGTGATGTGACCAGGAGCCGGGCCGACAGGAGGCGGCGCGAGCGGCGACCGGTGAGGGATGTGGCTGCGGGCACGGAACGGCCTCCGGGGTCGGGGGGTCGGCACTCCGCCGTCGTCGGCGAAGGGCGTGATCCACGCCGGGCCGTCGGATCCCTGACGAGGATCCCGACCGGGCGACGACGTGGGCACGTCGAGCACCGTACGGATCGACACCTTCGCCGGAATCGGGGGATCCCCTACGAAGGACCGCACACTCCCCCTCATGTTCGTCGACAGGGATCGTGGATCGGATTCGCTCGCTCGAATCGGCCGACGGTCACCGACTCCGGAGCGGTCAGCCGGACGCGAGCCAGGTGGCGAGCTCGGCGCGGCCGCTGATCCCGAGCTTGCGATAGACCCGCGTCAGGTTCGCCTCCACCGTCTTCGGGCTGACGAAGAGTTCGTCGGCCACCTGTCGGACGGTCTTGCCGGTACCGGCCAACTCGGCGACGCGACGTTCGGTCTCGGTCAGGCCGCTGCTCGACGGCGGACGGAGGCCGATCCGGGCCAGATCCTGGCGGGCACGTCGCGCGAAGCGTTCTGCGCCGAGGCGTTCGAAGATCTCGAGCGCCGACTGCAGCGCATCGCGGGCCGCCGCCTTCTCCTTGAACCGGCGGTGCACCTGTCCGAGTGTCAGCAACGCGCGGGCGTGATCGACCACCAGCGGCGAGGCCGCGTAGCGATCGACCGCTTCGCGGGCGTCGGCCACCGCTCGTTCCCGTTCGCCGCGAGCAGCCTCGACCAGCGCCCGGCTGCGCAGGGCGGCAGCGATCGAGGTGGAACGCCCGAGACGTACCGCGACCTCGTGCATGGAGCGGGCGAGGGCCTCGGCGTCGTCGAGCCGCCCGGACGCGACGAGCGCCTCGACGTGATCGGGCTGCAGCCGGCAGTACCCCGGATCGAGGATCCCCATCTCGTCCGAGAGCCGTTGCGTGCGGTCGAGCATCGCTGCAGCTGCAGCTGCGTCGCCCTCGGCGAGGAAGCACTGGCCGAGCAGCGCCGTGGCCGAACGCTCGGTCCACCGGTCACCGCTCGCCACGGCCGCCGCCTCGAGCCGCTCGGCGGCCTCGCGAGCCTCGGTCACGTCACCGCGCATCAGACTGATCAACGACAGGCTGGATCCGGCTTGCGCGACCTGGTCCATCTGCCCGGTGCGCTGGGCGGCCTCGAGGTGACGCCGGACGTAGTCCTCCGCGCGATCCCAGTGGCCCGCCCAGAGCTCGAGTTGCGGGAGGTGCGACAGCGCGAACGGCATCGCGCCGTCGTCGGCGGCCTGTGCCAGCAGGTCGAGGAGCATCGCACGCGCCGTGTCGAGGTCGTCGGTCTGCTTGAGCAGGGTCGCGTACGACGCCTCGGCGGAGTCGGTGACGAACGGCCGGTGCTCGCGCTCGAGCTCGATCGCTGCTCGGAACAGGTCGTGGTCGAGACCGAGCCCGACCATGTACTTGGTCTCGGCGTGGGCGAGCATCGCCGCCGACCGGACCTCGGAGGTCAGGACGCCGCCGTCGCACGCGTCGGCGAACGCCATGGCCTGCTCGGCATGGTGCGCCGCCGATCGGAAGTCGTCGTCGATGCACCGGGCGATGAGGGTGTGGACCTCCACCCGGTCGCGGTCGTGATCGCACCACTGGAGCGCCTGCTCGGCCCAGCGGCGAGCCTCCGGGCCGATGCCGTTCGAGTACGCGATGTGGGCTCGTGCCATCAGCTCACGTCGGCGGACATCCGCCGGCATCGTCGCCGGGTCGACCGATGCGAGCATCGCCTCCGCCGCCTCCGGATCGCCACGACGGAACGACAACAGTGCCGCCTCGACGTGGCGAGCGTTCCGTCGCGGATCCTCGGCCGGTGTCAGCTTCGCTGCCGAGACGGCGAGATCGGCCGCTTGGGAGAGCGCACCCCTCGCGGCGAGCGAGTGCGCCGCCTCCTCGAGGCGTGCGGCGAGGTCCGCGTCGGCGGCGACGGCCGCATGGGCCTGGTGACGGATCGACTCCAGCGGGTCGTCGAGGACCGCTGCGAGCTCGGCGTGCAGCCGGCGTCGCACCGACGCCGGGGTGCGACCGAGCACCGCGGCAGCGAAGAGCGGATGGCAGAACACGACGCCACCGCCGTTCGTCGACAGGATGCCGAGTCGCTCGGCGCGCTCGATGGCCGGCCCGAGGCCGAGCCGGCCCGTGGTCGAGAGGTCGGGACGTGTCAGGAGCGCGACCGTTGCGAGCGCATCCGCCGTGTCGGTGTCGAGGTCGTCCAGGCGCCCGGCCACGAGCGAGGTGAGGTCGGCCGGTACCGCCAACGGATCGTCCGACGAGCCGGCGGGGGAGGCGAGCGTGGCCCGAGCGAGCTCGAGTGCGAACATCGGATTGCCCGCCGCCGCCTCGACGATGGCCGCGAGGCGGGTGCCGGCGAGCGTCGTCGATCGCTCACCGAACGAGGTGAGGAGCAGCCGTCGCACGGCCTGGTCCGGCAACGGTGCGAGCGGGAAGGTGTCGCCCGGAAGGGTCGGCCCCTGCTCGTCGGCTCGGCGGGTCGCCAGCACCGTCACGCCGCGGCTCGGGAGGCGTCGCAACGCGAACACGAGGGCTGCGGCGGACTCCCGATCGAGCCAGTGCACGTCGTCGATCGCGATCAGCACCGGCTGGATCGACGCGAGCCGTTCGAGCACACCGACCACGGCGCCGCCGACCGAGCGCGCATCGACCGCGACACCTTCCGGTGCCGGAGCCCTGAGCAGGGCTGCGTCGAGGGCGGCTCGCTGCACCTCACCGAGGTGCCCGGCGAGCGCGTCGAGATCGAGCCCGCCCAACAGGTCACCGAGTCCCGCGTGAGCGAGGCCGGTCTCGGCGACGGTCGGCGCGGCGCGCAGCACCCTCGTGTCGGGGTCGACCGCACTCACGACGCTCCGCAGCACGGTGGTCTTCCCGGCGCCCGGTGGGGCGACGATCGTCACCACGGCCGAGTGCGTGCTCGATCCACGGGCGATCCGGTCGAGCGCGTCGAGTTCTGCGTCGCGTCCGACGAGCACGGGTGACCTGCGGTCAGCGGCGGTCGTTCAGGAAGCCGAAGCGGGCCCGGGTGGCCTCGACGTGGGCGGGATCGACGTCGGCAAGCAGGACGGTCTCGCCGACGGCGCCCGTGGCGAGCAGCTCGCCGAGCGGATCGACGATGCGGCTGTCGCCCGAGTACGGCAGACCGCCGCCCGTCCCCACGCGGTTGCAGCCGACGACGTACGCGAGGTTCTCGATCGCCCGCGCCTGCAGCAGCGACATCCAGTGCGTGCGTCGCGGCTCGGGCCAGTTGGCCGGCACGAGGTACACGTCGGTGTCGTGCGCCAACTGCCAGAACTCGTCGGCGAACCGCAGGTCGTAGCAGACGAACATGCTGATCCGCACCCCGTCGATGGTGACGGTGCGGAACGCGTCGCCGGCGCGGAAGTGCTTGTCCTCGCCGCCGTAGCCGAACGGGTGGATCTTGCGGTAGCGGTGCACGGTGCCGTCGGGGCCGGCGAGCACGAAGCTGTTGTAGGGCCGGGGGTCGCCGTCGTCGCCGAGCTCGGGGCAGCTGCCGCCCACCCACACGTCGTGCTCGCGCGCCTGGCTGATCAGGAACTGCGCCGACGGGCCACCCTCGGGCTCGCCGAGCGCCTCGTCGTCGACCGCGAAGCCCGTGGAGTAGGTCTCGCTCAACAGCACCAGCCGGGCACCGGAGGCTGCCGCGCCACGGATGCGCGGGGCGAGCCGCTCGAAGTTGGCGTCCCGATCACTCCAGACGATGTCGTGCTGCACGGCGGCGATGCGCATGCGGTGATGCTACGAGGTCGAGTCGGGCAGCGGCATCGCCAGCAGGCTGACGGTCTTGTTGCCCCCGTCGGTGTCCTGCTGGCCCACCTCGCGGAACCCGATCGAGTGGTGGAAGTCGAGCGACACCTGGTTGCGCGGGCGCACGTTCACCTCGCACGTCAGCAGCGGGAACCGGCCGGTCGCGCGGCGGATGAGCTCGGCGTAGAACCCGCGGCCGATGCCGTAGCGACGGAAGCCAGGGTCGACCGCGATCCGGTCGAGGTACACGAACTCGTCGTACGTGCGGCTGAACCACCCGTAGTTGAGGCTGCCGTACTCGGCGCCCGGTGCGAACGCGATGCAGAACCCGGCGAACGTGCCGTCGACCTCGGCCGTCAGCGCCGTGTGGCTGATCGACACCAGTCGGCCGATCTCGGACAGGTCGAGCTCGTTGAGCTCGGGGACGTTCGCGTTGTTGAGCGCCAGGGCGGCCTCGAGATCGGCGGGGACGGTGTCGCGGATGATCACGGGAACGAATGTAGGCAATCCGGCGTTGCCCGTAGCCTCGAACATGTCCCGACGAGTCCAGAGGAGGAACGTCCCCGTGTTCTTCGGATCCAAGAAGACCCAGATGGTCACCGCCGACGAGGCGCTGCCCGGGCGCACCGACCAGACGATGCCGGTCCCGGTCGGCCACCACGTGAACGCACATCCGCTCGTCGGCCCGTGGCCGGCGGGGTACCAGACCGCGATCGTCGGGATGGGCTGCTTCTGGGGTGCCGAGCGGAAGTTCTGGCAGACCCCGGGCGTGTGGTCCACCGCCGTCGGGTACGCCGGCGGCTTCACGCCCAACCCCTCGTACGAAGAGGTCTGCAGCGCGCTCACCGGGCACACCGAGGTCGTGCTCGTGGTGTTCGATCCCGCCCAGATCAGCTACGAACAGGTGCTCAAGGTGTTCTGGGAGAACCACGATCCCACGCAGGGCATGCGCCAGGGCAACGACGTCGGCACCCAGTACCGGAGCGCGATCTACACGACCACCGACGAGCAGGTCGCGATCGCCGAGGCCAGCAAGGCCCGGTTCCAGGAGCGGCTCACCGCGTCGGGTTACGGGCAGATCACCACCGAGATCGCACCCGCCGGCCCGTTCTTCTACGCCGAGCCGTACCACCAGCAGTACCTGGCCAAGAACCCCGGTGGCTACTGCGGCATCGGTGGCACGGGCGTGAGCTGCCCCATCGGCCTCAGCGCCTGACCGACCCCCGGTTCCGATCGCGCGAGACTTCGGCGCGACGGAACCGGCGCCGCGTGCGTCGATCTCCCGTTTCCGTCGACAAGGAGCAACGACATGAACGACTTCCTGGACAAGGCGAAGGAGAAGGCCTCCGAGCTGAAGGACAAGGCCGAGGACCTCGCCGAGAAGGTGAAGGACAAGGCCGAGGACCTCGTCGAGAAGGTCGGTGACAAGCTGCCCGACAGCGTCACCGACAAGATCGAGAAGGTCATCCCGGGCGACAAGGACGGCGACGGCAACTGACCGTCGTGGGTGTCAGCGGTCCGTGCCCCACCCGTGGGCACGGACCGCCTCACCGTCCGCGTCGAGCGCGCGTCCGTGCCAGCGCAGCACGCCGGGCGTGGCGCTCAGCTTGGCGATCAGGCCCTGCATCGGCACCCCGTCGAGGTCGACGATCGCCTCGCGTGCGGCGTAGTGCGGATCGGCCGAGATGTCGGCCATGTCGAGCACCGGTCCGATCGCGGCCTCGGCCTCGGTGAACGTGCGCAGCACCTCGGCCTGGGTGCGTTCGGCGCACCAGGCGGTCATCACCGCCTCGAGCTCGTCGCGGTGGGCCATGCGCCCGGCGAACGTGGCGAACCGCGGGTCGTCGCCCACACCGAGCACCCGGTTCACGCGCTGTGCCACGCTGTCGGCGCTCGCGGACAGCCCGACCCATCGACCGTCGCTGCAGCGGTAGGTGCCGCGGGGCACCGTGTACGGCAGCCCGGCACCGAGACGTGGCTGTTGCTCGCCGGCCAGCCGGTACAGCGAGATCAGCGGGCCCATCAACTGGAACAGGCTCTCGAGCAGGCTCACGTCGACCACCTGGCCGACGCCACTGTGCAGCGCCACCATCGTGGCGAACGCGGCCACGAGGCCCGTCACCTCGTCGGTCAGCGCGATCGCGGGCAGCATCGGTTGGCCGTCGGGCTCGCCGCTGATCGAGGCGAGGCCCGACATCACTTCGGCGATCGTGGCGAACCCGGGACGACCCGCGTAGGGGCCGTCCTGTCCGAAGCCGGTGACGCGTGTGAGCACCAGCCGCGGGTTGCGCGCGTGCAGGTCGTCGGGTCCGAGGCCGAGACGCTCGAGCGTGCCGGGCCGGAAGTTCTCGATCACGACGTCGGCGTCGTCGACGAGGCGCAGGAACAGGTCGCGGTCGGCCGGGTCCTTCAGGTCCAGCGCGACGGTGCGCTTGTTGCGGTTCACCAGCTTCCACCACAGCCCGGTGCCGTCGCGGGGGTCGCGCCACGCCATGTTGCGCAGGCTGTCGCCGGTGTCGGGCCGCTCGATCTTGATGACGTCGGCACCGAAGTCGGCCAGGTAGCGCGCTGCGTTGGGGCCCGCCAGCACGGTCGACAGGTCGAGCACGCGGAGGCCGGCGAGCGGGGTGCGGGCGGATCGATCGGTGGGGACGTCGTCGGTCACGAGCCCATGCTCGCAGGATCGTCGGTCAGCGACGCAGCTCGATCGCGAAGCAGCGGTCGTCGAGCCCGCCGAGCGCGTAGTGCGCGTAGTCGAGCCCGAAGTCGGCGTACAGGTGCCGGCACCGCTCGCTCCAGGCGAGCGCGTCGGGCGACGAGATCCGGTGCACGACCTGCAGCAGACCGCCCTCGTGCACGCGGTACTCGGCCCACGTGCCGGGGAAGTCCTTGACGCAGCCGACCTCGATGGTGGGCACGCCCGACGGCAGCATGCGGCGGCGGTGTCGGTGGGTGTGGCCCGCGGTGTAGGCGACGACGGCCGGTCGGCGGGCGATCAGCTCGGTGAGCGCGTCGCTCGGATCGGGGTGGATGCCGAAGTAGTCGTCCGAACGGTTGCCCGACGTCCACTGCTGATGGTGTCCCATCACCAGCACCGGGCGGTCGGCGTGCGCGGCGTGGTCGTCGAGCCAGTCGAGCTGTTCGTCGGTGATCCAGCCGGTGCTGTGCCCCGGTCGGGCGGTGTCGAGCAGGGCCACGGCCACGCCCGGCAGCTCCACCCAGTGGTCGCCGGTGTAGGCGGTCTGCCCCCGGTAGGCGTCGTGGTTGCCGCGCACCACGTGCAGCCGGTCGCCGAAGGTCGACCGGTAGCACGCCTCGAATGCGTCCCACTCCTCGGGCAGGCCGTCGTTCGACAGGTCACCCTTCACGAACACAGCGGCCGGGTCGATCGCCGCGATCTCGGCGGCGGCGCCGCGGTTCATCGTCTCCGGGTACGGGTCCTCGTCGGGTTCGCGGCGTTGCACGGGACCCTGGGGCAGGTCGTCGATGCGGCCGGCCTCGGTCTCGCCGAAGTGCACGTCGTTGACGGTGGCGATGCGGCACAGCAGCGCGCCGGGCGGCCGGTCGAGGGTTCGCACCACCCGGCCCGCCACCTCGTGCTGCGTGCCGGGCTCGAGCCCGTCGAGCCGGTGCACGGTGGTCCCGACGTGCGCGACCACGAGGTCGTCGGCGACGGTGGTGACGTCCACGGGCACGGGCACGGGCACGGGATCCACGGGTGCGCAGGGTACGTCGGTGGTGTCAGACCCGCACGACGGTGCTGCCGACCACCTTGTCGTGCCACGTCTGCTGCTTCGCGTCCCACAGCATCCACAGGTAGCCGAGGTAACAGATCTGGCCGCTGATGAACCCGGCGAACGCGAGGCGTCCGATGGCGCGGCCGTACCCGAGGGGCTGGCCGTCGCGCTCGCCGACGACCTTGACGCCGACGATGCGGCGTCCCCAGGTCTGGCCGGTGCGGGCGAGCGCCCGCACGTAGAGCACGAACACGACCGCCAGCCCGACGAGACCGAGGGCGGCCGCGGCGACGAGCGGGCCGACGTCGGGAGCGCCGGGCGGGCAGTACAGCTGGTCGTCGCTCTGGCGGACCCAGCAGTCGTCGAACGCCACGAAGCCGATCGCGATCGCGGGTCCGACGAACAGCGCCGACAGCAGGCCGTAGAGGAGCTGGTCGAGCAGGTGGGCGCCGAGGCGCGCGCCGAACCCCGCGCGCTCGCCCTGTGCCGGACCCATGTGGTCGTTGGGGTACAGCTGCCAGTGGTTGCCCGGTGCAGCCGCCGGCGCCGCGGGCGGCCACTGCCCCCAGCCCGGAGGCGGACCGGGGTTCATCGGCGGCGGCGGAGGCGGCAGCGAGCTCATCGGGCCGGCCCGGTCAGGCGGTGACCGAGTAGGTGTTGACGATCTTGTCGTGGAAGGTCTGCTTCTTCGCGTCCCACAGCGGCCACAGGTAGCCGAGGAAGCAGGGCAGCGCCGACAGGATCGTCGCGAAGTAGCGGCCGACGGCACGACCGGTGCCGATCACCTGGCCGGTGTTCGCGTCGACGATGCGCACACCGGCCACCTTGTGGCCCCACGCCTGGCCGGTGGAACCGACCTGCTTCGCGTAGATCACGATCCAGGCGATGGTGCCGGCGAGGGTGAGCAGCAGCCCGAGCGCCGGGGCGTCGCCCGACACCAACCGCCCGGGGGCGGTGAACACGCTCGAGATGATGCCGTTGACGATCGCGCCGATCGCACGGCTGCCCCATCCGGCGAACGGTGCGGCCGGGCGCGCGTCGTAGCCGACGTAGCCGGGCGGCGGGGGCGGCGGCGCGGGCGGGAAGCCACCGGGCGGCGGCGGGGGAGGCGGCGGAGGCATGCTCATGGCCGCGTACCGTACCCGCTGCGGGCCGGTCGGCTGGCGGACCGGACCTCGTCGGCACGGCTGTGGCCGGCCGCCGCGGTGCTCAGTGGAACGGGCGGTCGCGGCGCGCCGGCAGGGGCTTGGCCCACCAACGGCCGCTGAAGCGCCATGCGGTCTCGCGGCGCGTGACCTCGTCGACGGCGAGCACCGGCCGCGGCCAGAGGGCCTGCACGGCCGCGACGATCGCCGCGGCCTCCTCGTCGGTCGGCGCGGGACTGATGTGGGTGTCCATCGGGCGGTCGCCGATCAGAGGGGCACGTTGCCGTGCTTGCGGCGGGGCAGCTCTTCTCGCTTGCTCTTCAGCATGCGGAAGCCGGCCACGATCTTCTGGCGGGTCTCGGCCGGGTCGATCACGTCGTCGACGTAGCCGCGCTCGGCCGCGTTGTACGGGTTGGCGTACTTCTCGGTGTACTCCGCCACCAGTTCGGCACGGCGCGACACCGGGTCGGCCGCCTGCTGCAACTCGCGGCGGTACACGATCTCGACCGCGCCCTGCGGGCCCATCACGGCCAGCTCGGCCGTCGGCCACGCGTAGGCGAGGTCGGCACCGATCGACTTCGAGTTCATCACGACGTAGGCACCGCCGTAGGCCTTGCGGGTGATCACCTGGATGCGCGGCACGGTGGCCTCGCAGTAGGCGTAGAGCAGCTTGGCGCCGTGGCGGATGATGCCGCCGTACTCCTGGTCGACGCCGGGCAGGAAGCCGGGCACGTCGACGAAGGTGAGCAGCGGGATGTTGAACGCGTCGCACGTGCGGACGAAGCGGGCGGCCTTCTCGCTCGACTCGATGTCGAGTACGCCGGCGAGGATCATCGGCTGGTTGCCGACGATGCCGACGGGCTGGCCGTCGATGCGGCTGAAGCCGCAGGTGATGCTCTTGGCCCAGTGCGGGAAGTACTCGAAGTACTCGCCGTCGTCGACGACCGAGGCGATGACCTTCTTCATGTCGTACGGCTGGTTGGGCGAGGGCGGCAGGATCGTGCGCAGGTCCTCGCACAGGCGGTCGGGGTCGTCGCCGGTGTCGACCGCCGGCGGCTCCTCGAGGTTGTTGCTCGGCAGGAAGCTGAGCAGGAACCGCACGTCGTCGAGGCAGGCCTTCTCGTCGCCGCTCACGAACGTGGCGACACCGCTCTTGCTGGCGTGGCTCATCGCGCCGCCGAGCTCTTCGAGGGTGACCTCCTCGCCGGTGACGGTCTTCACGACGTCGGGGCCGGTGATGAACATGTGGCTCGACTCGCGCACCATGAAGATGAAGTCGGTCATGGCCGGCGAGTACACGGCGCCGCCGGCGCAGGGGCCGAGGATCACCGAGATCTGCGGCACCACACCGCTCGACAGCACGTTGCGGTAGAAGATGCCGCCGTAGCTGGCGAGGCTGACCACGCCCTCCTGGATGCGGGCGCCGGCGCCGTCGTTGAGGCCGACCACCGGGGCACCCACCTTGAGCGCGAGGTCCATGAGCTTGTGGATCTTCTCGGCGAACACCTCGCCGAGGGCGCCACCGAACACGGTGAAGTCCTGGCTGAAGACGAAGACCTTGCGGCCGTCGACGGTGCCCCAACCGGTGATCACGCCGTCGGTGTAGGGGCGCTCCTCGAGGCCGGCCGCGTGGGCCCGGTGGCGGGCGAGGAGGTCGAGCTCGTGGAAGCTGCCCGGGTCGAGGAAGTACTCGATGCGCTCGCGGGCGAGCATCTTGCCCTTCTCGTGCTGACGCTCGACGGCGCGGGGCGAGCCGGCGTGGTAGGCCTGCTCGCGGCGCTGACGGAGATCTTCGAGCTTCTCGATCATGGGGTCACTCACGGGGGACCAAACTAGTTGCCGGCCCGCAGGCCCGTGCATTCCTGGCGGTTCCTTGGCAAGGTGGGAGCATGACCGCGTTTCCCGGACTCCCGCTCGAGTCACCGATCGCCCCGATGCTGGCCAAGGCCGCCGATCGCATCCCGGTGGGCGGACCGGACGAGTGGCTCTACGAGCCGAAGTGGGACGGGTTCCGCTGCATCGTGTTCCGATCCGGCGACGAGCTCGAGCTGTCGAGCCGCAACGAGCGGCCGTTCAACCGGTACTTCCCCGAGCTGTTCGCACCGCTGCTCGCGCAGCTGCCCGAGCGGTGTGTCGTCGACGGCGAGATCGTGGTGCCCGACGCGGCCGGCCGAGGTCTCGACTTCGACGCCTTGCTGCAGCGGATCCACCCGGCCGAGTCGCGGGTGCGTCGGCTGGCGGCCGAGACGCCGGCGTCGTTCGTGGCCTTCGACCTGCTCGCGCTCGACGACCGCTCGTTGATGGCGAGCCCGCTGGCCGAGCGCCACGCCCTGCTCGACCAGGTGCTCGGTCCGGTCGACCCGGAGGCCGCGCCCGACGCGCCGGCCGTGTACCGATGCCCCAGCACGACCGACCACGCGACCGCCGAGCGCTGGTTCGTCGAGTTCGAGGGCGCGGGTCTCGACGGGGTGGTCGCCAAGCGCCGCGCCGACCCGTACACGCCCGACAAGCGCACGCTCGTGAAGGTGAAGCACCTGCGCACGGCCGACTGCGTGGTGGCCGGCTACCGGATCCACAAGGACGGCCAGGGCGTCGGCTCGCTGCTGCTCGGCCTGCACGACGACACCGGTCGCCTGCACCACGTGGGCGTCACCGCCAGCTTCACCGCGAAGCGCCGCACCGAGTTGCTGCACGAGCTCGCCCCGCTGCTCGACGGCGCGGTCGACGGTCATCCGTGGGGTGAGTGGGCCGAGGCGCAGGCGCACGCCGAGGGGCGCCTGCCGGGCGCACAGAGCCGGTGGAACGCCGGCAAGGACCTGTCGTGGGTGCCGATCCGCGCCGAGCGCGTGGCCGAGGTGACCTTCGGGCAACTCGAGAAGGGTCGGTTCCGGCACGGGTCGACGTTCCTGCGCTGGCGTCCGGACCGCACGCCCGCGAGCTGCCGGTACGACCAGCTCGAGGTCGCCGACCCCGTGCCGTTCCACGACGTGGTGCGCGACCGGATCTGACCGGCGCCGCCGCGCGCCGGGTCAGTCGATCGCGAACGTCTTCTGCGCCGTCTGGGTGCCGGTCGCGGTGGTGACCGACACCTCGAGCGTCCAGACGCCGGCCATGTCGAGCGGGACGCCCTCGGCTTCGGGCAGCACCGCGGCACCGACGCCGGTGAGCTCGGTCATGGTGAACACCACGGTGGCGGCGAGCGTGTCGTCGGGCGGACGGAACGTGATCTGCACGGAGGTGAGGCCGGTCTCGGGCGACGTCACCTCGACCCGCATGCCGTTGCGACCCACACCGCCGGTGAGCTCGACGGTGAGGTCGGCGCCCGCGTCCTCCATGACGAAGCGGCCGTCGGTGTAGGCGTAGTCGATCCCGTCGCCCGTCTGGACCAGGCCTGCCGGCGTGAACGAGAGCAGCCACGAGGTGAGCACCAGCACGAGCACACCACCGGCGGCCTCCATGCCGGTGGCGCGGCGCAGCCGTCCGGCCATCTCGCCGGTCATCGAGTCGGCCTTGCGCAGGCGGGTCGCGACGAACTGCCGCGTGGCGAGGCCGACGAACACCATCACCCCGACGGCGAGCGCCTTCACGAGCAGCACCCGCCCGTGCGACGAGTCGAACAGCGCACCCCGGTCGAGCCGCCAGGTCTGCACGGCGCCGGTGACGACCGTGAGCAGCAACGCCGGGGTGGAGATCCGGCTGAAGCCGCGCACCGCGTGCACCAGGTCGTCCTCGCCCGGCCCGGCCAGCACCACACGGGTGAGCAGCACCACACCGCCCAGCCAGACTGCCATCGCGAGCGCGTGCACGGCACCCGCGGCGTAGCCGACGAGTGCGAGGTCGCCGCCCGAGCGGCTGAAACCGAAGGTGGCCACCGCGAGCGCGGGCAGGCCCAGCGCTGCCAGTTGCGACTGCTGCTCGAGCACTCGTTCGGGGCGCATGACCGCCCAGCCGCACCCGCCCGCGAACGCCACGCGCGCGAGCGCGGCGAGTCCGGGGCCGGAGTCCTTCAGATCGATCCACGACGTCGGGCTGAGCGACGCGCCGATCGACGACCCGGTGAGTTGGGCGCGCAGCAGGATCGCGACGAGCACGGACGAGCCGACGGCCACACCCCACACGAGCCGCAGGAACCGGACCGTGAGGATGTACTCGACGCCCTCGGGCCAGGCCACCACGATCAGCACGAACGAGCCGAACAGCACCGCGATCGACAACGCGGCGAGCAGTCGGGCGAGCCCGAGCGGCCCGCCGACGCGCGGTGCGCTGTCGTCGGTCGCGGACGAGCCCGTGGCGCCGGTGGCGCCGAGATCGGGCGCTGTGGTGTCGGTGGTGTCGGCAGGGGTCGCGGTCGCGGTGGTGTCGCCGGCGACCGTGCTGCCGGGGGTGGTGTCGGCGGGCACCGTGGTGACCACCGGCGCCGCGTCGGCGGTGACGTTGAAGGTGATCGCGACCGAACCGTTCGGCTGCGAGTCGGGCGAGCTCACCGTGAGCACCACGTTGCAGGTGCCCTTCGGCATCGGATTCGGCACGGGCACGGTGGCCGTGAGCAGGTCGGCCGCGATCTGCACCTGGCCGACGGGGAACGGTTCACCGTTGCAGGCGACGACCGCCGTGGCCGCGGGGCCGAGCTGGTCGGCGAAGGTGAACGTCATCGACGTCGGCGAGGTCGCGAGCGTCTCGTTGTTGGCCGGCGTGGAGCTGACCAGGGTGTTGTCGGCGTGGGCGGTGCCGGCCGGGATCGCGAGCGCGCCGAGGCTCGCCGCGGCAGCGGTGGCAGCGGTGGCGAGGGCCAGCACCAGCCAGGCGAGCAGCCGGCGGGCGCGGACGACGGGAGCGGTGGCGGGTCCCATGGCGGTGGAGCGCCACGCTACTCGGGGCGTGGGACCGCCGGGGATCCGCCCCCGCACCCGTCGCTCGGACGGATCAGCCCGGGTCAGCCCGGGTCAGCCCGGGTCAGCCCGGGTTGGCCTCGAGGAAGGCGTCGGCCACCAGGTCGCCGGGGATGTCCGGCACGAGGGTGTAGATCGAGATGCCGTAGTCGCCGACGGTGGCGGTGAAGATCTCCCACGTCGGCGAGTCGATGGCGCCGAGGCAGACGATGCCGGGGATGCCGTCGCCCGACGTGCGCAGGTCGCCGCCGTCGGGGCAGTCGAGGGTCTTCCAGTCGCCGGGCATCGAGTCGTCGCGCGACACGCCCACCCAGATGTCGGCGATCTCCTCGTTGGTCGCCGAGCTCACCAGGGTCGCCACGCCGAACTCGAGCAGATCGTTGTTCAGCTCGGGCAGCGCCCGGATCGCGTCGAGGGTGCCGTCGGTGGGCGTCGTCGGGTTGAAGTAGAAGCCCTCCGGCGCGTTGAAGATCGTCGTCAGGTCGACCACGGTCCACGGGTCACCGCTGACGGGCGGCTGGGTGGCCGGCGGGGCGGTGGCGGGCGGCGCCGTGGGCGGCACGGTCTGGGGCAGGGTGATCGGCGCCGCGGTGGTGGGCGGGACGGTCGGCGCCGCCGAGGTGGCGGGCGTGGTGTCGGCCACCGTGGTCTCGGTCGGGTCGTCGCCGCTGTCGCCGGCGTTCGGATCGCATGCGTCGACGTCGAGGTCGCGGGCGATCTCGGACTGCTCGTCGCTCAGCTTGCCGAGCTTGTCGAGGACCTTGCCGGCCTCCTCGTCGCCGTCGGCCTTGCCGAGGTCGTCGATCAGGTCGAGCTGGTCCTCCCAGTTGGCGACGAGGTCCTCGTAGTCCTTCGACAGGTCGTCGGGAGGACGGATCGCCTTCGCGTCCTCGACGGTGCGCTCGAAGACCTTCCGGGCGTCGTCGGCGAAGTCGCCGAAGTCACCGTCGGTGGGGAACTCGAGGCGATCGAGGTCCTGCTGTGCATCGTCGCAGACGTCGGAGAGGGCGTCGACGAAGTCGTCCTCCGACAGGGCCTTGCTCTCCTCACCGCCGCCGCAGGCCCCGAGGGCCAGTGCTGCCAGTGCCACGAACGACGTGATCGATCGAGTCCGCATGATCGACGTTCCTCCCAGAACTCGGTTGTCGGCGATCGTACGAGGTTCACGCTGCGCCGCTGATGATGCACGGTCCGCGGTCGCGGATCCGTTGCCTTCCCAGACGATGGATCGTCCGAGTGGTTTCATCGTCCCGCATGGTGGTCGTCTTGAGCGTCTCGCGACCGATTCGGTGGTGATGTTCACCCGACCGGGTCCCGGCCGACACCGCCGGCACCCGCCCGGCACCCACCCGGCACCCGCCGGCGGTCGCCCGGGGGAGCGGTCACACACCGGTTCGGTAGGCTCGCCGCGTGGCCACCCAAGCGCTCTACCGTCGGTACCGACCTCGCCGGTTCAGCGAGGTGCGGGGCCAGGAGCACATCGTCCGGGCCCTGCGCAACGCGGTCATCAACCATCGCGAGGGCCAGGCCTACCTGTTCTCCGGTCCGCGCGGCACGGGCAAGACCACCTCGGCGCGCATCCTGGCCAAGGTGCTCAACTGCGAGCGGCCGGCCGACGGCGAGCCCTGCTGCGAGTGCGACTCGTGCCTCGCGGTCGAACGCGGCACCAGCTACGACGTGCACGAGCTCGACGCCGCCAGCAACAACGGCGTCGACGCGATGCGCGACCTGATCGAGAAGGCGTCGCTCGGCACCCCCGGCCGGCACAAGGTGTACATCCTCGACGAGGTCCACATGCTCTCGAAGGCGGCCGAGGCCGCCCTGCTCAAGACGCTCGAGGAGCCGCCGCCGCACGTGGTGTTCGTGCTGGCCACCACCGACCCGCAGAAGGTGAGCGACACGATCCGCAGCCGCACCCAGCACCTGCGCTTCCACCTGCTGCCGATGGACGAGCTCGAGCAGCACATCCGCTGGGTGGCCGAGGACGCGGGCCTGCAGGTCAGCGACGCGGCGATCATGTCGGCGCTCGAGCAGGGTGGCGGCTCGGCCCGCGACACCCTCAGCGCGCTCGAGCTCGTGGCCACCACCGGGGGCGACGACCTCGACGTCGTGCCCTACGACGAGTTCGTCGAGTCGCTGGTCGAGCTCGACCCGGGTCGTGCGCTCACCGCGGTGGCCCATTCGGTGCAGCAGGGCCGCGACCCGCGCTCGCTCACCGAGGACGTCGTGCGCCACCTCCGCGACTGCTTCTTGTCGCTCATGGCGCCCGAGTTGGTGGCGCTGCCCGACAGCAAGGCGGCCGTGGTGGCCGAGCAGGCCGGACGTCTGGGCGCCGCGCGGCTGGTCAAGGCGATGGAGCGGCTCGGCGAGATCCTCGTCGAGATGCGCCACGCACCCGACCCGCGGCTGCTGCTCGAGGTCGCCCTCGTCCAGCTCACCCACCAGGCCGCGTCGCACGACATCGGCGCGCTGATGGAGCGGATCGACCGTCTCGAGCAGGCCGTGGCCGGCGGCGCCACCGCCCGTCCGGCCGCGGCGGCACCCACGCCCGTCGACCCGGCCACCGGACGCGTGCCCCTCGGTGCGCGGGCCCGCCGCGACGCCACCGGGGCCATGGCCCGGCCCGCGGGGGCTTCCGCCCCCGAGCCGGCCGCGCGGCCTGCGCCCGCGTCTGCGACCGCACCGCAGCAGCCGGCACCGGTCGCATCCGTGCCCGTCGCACCTGCGGCGGCCGTGCGCGACGTGCCGGTCGACCAGCCGGCCCCCGCGGCCGCCCCGGCGCCGGCCCCCCGGCCCGCCCCGGCACCGCAATCCGGTCCGGCCGGCGCGCCCGACGACGCAGCGTCGCAGGCCGCGTCGCGCTGGCTCGCCGAGATCGTGCCGGCGCTCAAGCCGCTCGTGCGCGCCATCTACTCCGTGCCGAAGGTGCTCGGTGTCCGCGACGGCGCGCTCGCGCTCGGCGCACCGAACGACGCGCACCGCACCAAGTGCGAGCAGCACCGCAGCGAGGTGGAGAAGATCGCGAGCGGCGTGATCGGCGCGCCGGTTCGGGTGGTGGTGATCACCGACGCGTCGGTCCGCCACGACGACCACGACCACGACGACCACGACCCGCGCGACGGTGCACCGTCCGGATCGAGCGGCGCCGCGGTCGTCCCCCTCCATCCCGCCGGCCCGCCCCCGGCCGATGACGAGATCGACCTGCACGACCTCGTCGACGCGCCACCGGCCTCGGTGGTGTCGCCGATCGACCGGTTGGCGCAGGCCTTCCCGGGCTCCGAGCTGCTCGACGAGCGGCTCTGACACCCGGTTCGACTTCGCCATGGCTGCCTACACCACGCCCGTCCAGGTCCTCATCGACGAGCTCGGCCGACTCCCCGGAATCGGTCCGAAGTCCGCGCAACGCATCGCCTTCCACCTGCTGAAGGTGCCGGCCGACGACGTCGCCCGGCTCGCCCACGCCCTCACCGAGGCCAAGGCCAAGGTGCGGTTCTGCGACCGCTGCTGGAACATCGCCGACGACGCACTGTGCCCGATCTGCAGCGACGACCGCCGCGACGCGAGCACGGTGTGCGTCGTCGAGGAGGCCCGCGACATCGTCGCGATCGAGCGCACCGGCGAGTTCCGCGGCCGGTACCACGTGCTGCTCGGCGCGATGAGCCCGCTCGAGGGCATCGGGCCCGAACAGCTGAAGGTGAAGGAGCTCTTCGCCCGCATCGAGCCCGAGGGGATCACCGAGGTGATCCTGTGCACCAACCCCAACACCGAGGGCGAGGTCACGGCGATGTACCTGGCGCGGATGTTGCAGCCCTTCGGTGTACGGGTCACGCGCATCGCGAGCGGGCTGCCGGTCGGTGGCGACCTCGAGTACGCCGACGAGCTCACCCTCGGTCGGGCACTCGAGGGCCGGCGCGACCTGTCGGCCTGACCCGCTCGTCCAGCCGGTCCAGCAGCGCGACCGCGGCGCGGAACGCGTCGTCGTCCGCCAGCGCGTCGAACGCCGGGTCGAACGCAGCGCGGTCGAGCTCGGCGGCGAGCTGCGCCGCCGCCTCGCCGGTATCCGGGTCGTGCGCCGCCCACCGCCGGGCGAGTTCGGGATTGGTGCCGTGGTCGTCGATGCCCCGGGCGAGCACCAGCCCGTGCCATCGGTCCTGCAGACGTCCCCAACGTCCGCGCCCACGGCGGTACCGGGCACGTCCCGTCGCCGACAGCGCCAGGCGGATCGCGATGATCGCCACCACGGCGGCCGCGACGATCGCCGCCGTCGTGCGGCCGTGTCGGGTGAGCACGTCCCCGATGGCGTCGGCCAGCTCGCCGCCGACGGTGGGTCGGCTCGACTCGCCGGCCAACGGCACCTCGGCGGTCGGGTCGAACGCCTGCCACCCGGTCTCGGGGAACCACACCTCGACCCACGCGTGCGCATCGCTCGCGCGCACCTCCCACACGCCGGTGAGCCCGTTGCGGGTGCCGGGCACATAGCCCGTCACCAGCCGTGTCGGCACACCCTGCGTGCGCAGGAGGATCGCGAGCGAGCTCGCGATCTGCTCGCAGAACCCGAGCCGCGACCCGAACAACAGATCGTCCACGGCGTCGACGCCGTCGTCGGGCACCGGCGCGTCGAGGTCGTACCGCACGTTCGCCGCCAGCCAGGCGTCGATGCGCCCGACGAGCTCGTAGGTCGATCCGGCACCGTCGGCGAGCTGATCCGCGAGCGCGACGGTGCGAGCGGTCGTGCTGGCCGGCAGTTCCAGGTACGGCGCCAGCGCGGTGCGGCCCTCGGTGGTGAGCCGGTCACCGATCAGGCCCTGACGAACGAGGGCCGCGGGCGTGACCAGCGGGCGCTCCGACACGACGGTGTAGACCGTGCCGGCGGTGAGCGTGACGTTCGTGCGGAGCGCGCCGTCGTTGCGCAGCGCCACGTCCGCCTCGGCCACCACTCGGGTCGGGCGGTATGCGGCGAACAGCAGGTTGGGGTGGTCGACGGCCATCTCGAAGGTCTGCACGAAGCGTTGACTGCCGACGAGGTCGGAGTCGGTGACGTCACCGAAGGCCGGTGGCACCTCGATGTCGGGCCCGCGGTCCAGGAAGCCGACGTCGGGCAGTGTCTCCCACCGGCGACCGTCGAAGGTGGCGAAGGTCTGACCGCGCCAGAAGTCGGGCTCGGGGGCTCGCACCCGCATGACCACGTCGTCGCCGAGGTCGCCGCGCATCGAGGTGTCGAGCTCGTGGTCGAACCCCGGGTAGCCGCCCACGCTGCCCGTCCGGGCGCTGTCGTCGCGTCCGTCGGTGGTGGTGTCGGCGCCGTCGGCATCGGCGAACCCCGATGGCGAGGTCGCACGGCGCACGGTCTCGACCGATGAGGGCATGCCGAGGCGGGCGGGACCGTCCGGTACCGGCACCACGCCGAGCAGCAGCACCGTCAGCGCGGTACCGATGGCGAGGGCCGTCGTCGTGGCGGCCGCGCGGGACCAGACGGAACGACGGACGACGCCGGTCGCGGACCGTGGTCCGCCGCGTCCGGCCGGCGTCGCGACGGTCGTAAGCGCGACCGCCCAGCACAGCCCCCAGATCGCGAGCAGTGGTGGTAGCGCCGGGTCGATCCGTTGCCCGGCGGCATAGCCGGACAGCACGGCGGAGAAGGCCAACGAGGCGCGTGCGGCGCGTCGACCGGTGCACTCGAAGCCGTGCAGTACGACCAGCAGCATCAGGGCGTGCGGCAGGGGGCCGCTCACCACGGCGAGCAGGTCGTCCGCGGTACGCATCGATGCGGCGACGGCGATCAGGGCGGCCACGGTGAACGCCGCCACGATCGCCTGGACGGAGGTGCGCAGCCAGCGGCGCGACGTGCCGCCGGTGGTCATGGCAGCGGTGAGCACGCTGCCGCCGACGACGGCGGCCACGGTGATCGGTGACGACCCGAGCGAGCCGGCCAGCAGCACCAACGAGCTCGCGGACGCGGCGGCGACCCACCAGCGCCCCCGAGCGTCGAGCGTGAGGTCGGGCTCGGCGTGCACGCGGCGGATCGGCCGCCGGGTCCAGTGCGGGGTGGGTGGCGGCGCCGGATCGCGCAGGCAGCCGGCGGTCCAGCGCGCCACCGCGGCGTGGTCGGCCAGGGCGACCGGATCGCCGTCGCCGATGGCGGCGGTCACCTCGATCCCGCGGCCGAGCGCCTCGTCGAGGGTGGCCCGGGCGCGACCGGAGGCGTCGTCGGCCGCGTCGGTGCCGTCGAGCTCGGCAGGCAGGCGCACGATGAGCCGGCGGTCGTCGCCACGGTGGTGGTCGAACACCGCGAGCGAGCCGGTGCGCACCGAGGTGGGCCAGTGGACGTGATGGTCGGCGTCGCCGTCACGCCAGGGTCGGACTCCGTCGACCTCGTCCTCGATCGGACGCCGCCCGCACTCGACCGTGGCGCTGACCGCCGGTCGTGGTGCGTGGGAGACGGACATGGCCGGTCGCGCTGCGGTCGGTGCGACGACGAGCTCGTCGATCGCCACGACCGTCGTCCGCCGCCACCACATCAGCCCGCCGGCTCCGGCCGACGACAGGCGCAGCTCGAGTCGGTCGATGCACCCCCGGCGTCCGGCGCTCAGCGCGAGCGTCTGTTCGCCGTGGTGGACCCATCCGCTGCCGAGCGGCTCGCCACGGTCGAGCACGGTCACGTGGACGGGAGCGACCGGCCGGCGACCCTCGCGTCCGGCACCGAGCCGGACCTGCACGGGCACGGTGTCACCGACCGTGACGGTGCGCGCGGCCGGTGCGTCGCGTGCGGCCGCGAGGCGAGCGACCGCGACCGATCGGATCCGCGCCAGCCGCCACCAGCCGGTGACGAGTGCACCGAGCGTGCCGACGACCGCGGCACCGAGCACCATCACGACCGGGACGGCACCGGTGAGGCGCGCGAGGCCGAGGTCGGCGGTGAACGCGAAGACGAGGTAGCCGGCGCCCGACGTGAACCCGCGGGGCACGAGGCGTGCCGAGCTGCTCATGCGGTCGGTGGGCGCACCTGCTGGAGGCACTCGTCCACGACGTCGCGACCGGCTGCGACGGAACCGTCGGCGTCGACGACGAGGACCCGGTGCGCGAGCGCGGGCACGGCGACGGCGGCCACGTCGTCGGGGACCACGAACGCGCGTCCCCGCATCACGGCCATCGCCCGTGCGAGTCCGGCGACCGCCAGTCCACCTCGGGTCGAGGCACCGAGGCGCACCCGGGGGTGGCGGCGTGTGGCCTCGAGCAGCTCGACGATCCATCGGGAGACCGGTTCGGGCACGGTGACGTCGTCGACCGTGTGCTGGGCGGCAGCGAGGTCGTCGAGGGTGGCCACCGGACGGACGTCGGGCAGGCGCCGGCGACCACGTCGGCCGGCGATGACCGCGACCTCGTCGTCGAAGGCGGCGCGTCCGGGCGTGACGACCGCGGCGAATCGGTCGATCGCGCCTTCGCCGAGCCGGAAGGTGCCGGCGATCTCGAGCGGGTTCTGGGTGGCGACCAGCAAGAACGGCTGCGGCAGCGAGTGGCGGTGGCCGTCGACGGTGACGGTGCCCTCCTCGGCCGCTTCGAGCAGGGCCGACTGGGTGCGTGGGGTGGTGCGGTTGAGCTCGTCGAACACGACCACGTGGGCGAAGATCGGGCCGGGCCGGAAGCGCAGCCGCAGCCCCTCGCCGTCGGGGACGAGCGACCCGGTGACGTCGCCGGGCAGGAGGTCGCTGGTGCCCTGGATCCGGTGGAAGGTGCCGCCGACCGCAGCGGCGACGACTTGCGCGAGCAGGGTCTTGCCGACACCGGGGATGTCCTCGATGAGCAGGTGACCTCGCGACAGCAGGCAGGCGGCGGCGAGTTCGGCGACGTCGGGTCGGACCGCCACGACCTCACCGATGGTCTCGACCACGGTGCGACCGAGGTGGCCGGCGCGTGCGAGGTCGTCGCCTGCCGCGGCGGGGATGCCCGGGCCCGGGGTCGAGGGTGTCCGACGATTCGGAGGGGACAGGGGTGCCGGGGATGCCGGGGGTGGCGGGAGCTCGGGAGCGCCGCGGGTGAACAGACTCATCGGTACGTCATCGGCACGACGTCGATCGTTCTGGACTGCGGCGCGCGGGGACTGGCGAGTGGCCGAAAACGTAACCGGGGTACCACCCCTGGACCTGGTAGCGGGCGGACGGGCCAGCTCCAGAGGTGGTACCCCAGATCGTGTGGCGTTCGCTGCATCACCGGCTGTGTGGTGTGTGTCAGCAGCGCTCGCTATGTGTCAGTTACGTTACAACGGATGCCGATTCCTGTCAACCATTCGCAACAAATGTCGTCATGGCTGTCATTTGTCGCTCGACGTGGTCAGTCAACCACGACGCGTCGATCGAGTGGTGGATCCCCGGACGCGACACGACCCGGGCCCACGCAGGACCCGGGTCGTGTGACGAGACGACGAGCTGGTGATCGGGATGTCGATCAGACGGTGCGGACGAGCAGGGCGTCGCCCTGGCCGCCACCGCCGCACAGCGCCGCGGCGCCGAGGCCGCCACCGCGGCGCTTCAGCTCGTGCAGGATCGTGAGCGCCAGACGGTTGCCCGACATGCCGATCGGGTGGCCGAGCGCGATCGCACCGCCGTTGACGTTGACGATGTCATCGGTGATGCCGAGGTCGGCCATCGACGCGATGCCGACGGCGGCGAAGGCCTCGTTGAGCTCGAACAGGTCGACGTCGCTCACCTTCAGGCCGGCCTTGCCGAGCGCCTTCAGGATCGCGCGGCTCGGCTGGGTGAGGAGCGACGCGTTGTCGGGGCCGGCCACCATGCCGTAGCCGACGACCTGGCCGAGCGGGTTCACGCCGCGGGCGTTCACCGCTCGCTCGCTCATCATCACGATCGCCGAGCCGCCGTCGCTGATCTGCGAGGCGTTGGCGGCCGTGATCGTGCCCTCCTTGTCGAACGCCGGCTTCAGACCGCCGAGCGACTCCATCGTGGTGCCCGGGCGCACGCCCTCGTCGGTCTCGACCAGCAGCGGATCGCCCTTGCGCTGGGGGATGCTCACCGGGACGATCTCGTCGTCGAAGCGGCCGTCCTTGATCGCGTTGGCGGCACGCTCGTTCGACTTCATCGCGAGCTCGTCCTGCTGCTCGCGGGTGATGCCGCCGGCGTTGTAGCGCTCGGTGCCGAGGCCCATCAGGCAGGCGTCGAACGCGCACCACAGGCCGTCTTTGATGATCGCGTCGGCGAGCTCGGTGTTGCCGTAGCGGAAGCCGCCGCGAGCGCCGGCCGCGAGGTAGGGCGCGTTGGTCATGCTCTCCATGCCACCGGCGATCACGATGTCGGCGTCGCCCGACTGGATCATCTGGTCGGCGAGGTAGATCGCGTTGATGCCGCTGAGGCAGACCTTGTTGACGTTGATCGACGGCACGCTCATCGGGATGCCGGCCTTGACCGCGGCCTGGCGCGAGGGCACCTGGCCCTGACCGGCCATGAGCACCTGGCCCATGATCACGTGCTCGACCTCGTCGGGTGCCACACCCGCACGCTCGAGCGCGGCCTTGATCGCGAAGCCGCCCAGATCGGCGGCGCTGAAGCCGGCGAGTGCGCCGCTCATCTTGCCGATCGGCGTACGAGCACCCGCCACGATGTACGAACCAGCCATGTCCTGACCCTCCTCGGAGATCCCTTCGAGTCAGCGTAGGCGCGCGGGGTTACTCGCCGGTAATGGAGCTGACCGGCCCCTCAGGGCCGCATGCGTGACCGGTCGAGTCGGATCGGCAGCTCGGCACGGATGAGGTCGTCGATCGCGTCGGGCACGTGACCCGGGAAGTGGCTGCCGAGCACCTCGCGCACCTTCGCCGCCGCCCGGTCGAGCACGGCGGGACGACCGAGCTCGGCCCACTCCTTCGGGCTCAGCCGATCGCAGATCGCCGGGTAGATGTACTCGCGCTGCATCAGTTCGAGCGTCTGCGGGCTGCCGAGGTAGTGGCCCGGACCGTCGACCACCGCGGCGCGCATCACGTCGATGCTGAGCGTGTCGTCGTTCACCTCGATGCCCTTGATGGTGCGCTGGCAGGCGCCGATCGTGTCGTTGTCGAGCACCACGCCCTCGAGCGAGAAGCCGAGCAGGCTGCCGTGCATGCCGGCGGCCTCGTAGATGAGGTTGGCGCCGCTGTTGCCGACGAGCGCGTGGTTGTAGCCCTTCTCGGCGCCCGACTGGTAGTCGGGCAGCTTGGCATCGGCGATGCCGCTCGACGTGCCGAGCGTGAGGTCGTAGTACTGGCCCATCTGTGCGCAGGCCGACGACAGCAGTGCCTGCTCGGGGCTGCCGCCCGACATCGCACCCGAGCGCAGGTCGCTGACGAACGGCCAGAGCCCGAAGATCGCCGGGTGACCGGGCACGATCGCGTTGACGTACGCGAGGCCGGCGAGCACCTCGGCCACCTCCTGTACCAGCGCGCCGGCGAGGGCTGCCGGGGCGGTCGCACCGGCCTGACCGGCCGACAGCAGTAGCACCGGCATGCCCTCGCGCACGGCGACCTCGAGGCAGCGGCACGCGTCGGCGGCGAACTTGAGCGGCGGCACGACGAAGCAGTTCGACTGGCTGACGAAGGGCCGCTCGCGCCACGCCTTCTCGCCGCCGGCGATGTGGTGCAGCATCTGGATCGAGGCCTCGAGGTGGTCGGGATGCACCCATGAGGTGCCGACGTGCTTGGTGGTGCCGCTCACCGACAGGTAGCACGTGTTGATGTCCATCTCGGCCGGGTCGGGCAGGTCGCGCGGCACGACGGTGCGTTGGTAGAAGTGGATGTGCTCCATCGTGTCGACGAGCCGGGCGATGTCGTAGCAGTCCTGCGCCGTCGACTCGCGATACTCGCCGGTGACCGGGTCGACGATGTACACGGCCGCGCCGGCGGTGCCGAAGTACACCTTGGTGCCCCACGGTTCGAGGTCGTGCCGCGGGTCCTGCCCGTACAGGGGGAAGCGTCGGCCGGCCATCTGCAGCGTCTCGTCGATCAGCGCACGTGGGAACAGCAGGCGTCCCTCGGGGCTGAGCGTGCAGCCCTTCGACGTCATCAGCTCGACGCACGACGGGATCGCGTCGGCGATGCCGATGGAGGCGAGCACGTCGAGCGCTGCCTCGTGGATCTTCTCGATGTCGGCGGGTCGCAGGGCCTGGTAGTGCCCACCCTCCATGCCTGGCCGGACGGGCCGCACGTCGTCGGTGAGGGGCGCGGCGCGCAGGGCCTGGCGCGCCGCCCGGCCGCCACGGCGGCCGGCGGATGTCTGCAGGTCGGTCATCGTTGATCTCCCGGGGTCGCGTCGGTGTCAGTAGTGGGGTGGGGTGATGACCCACAGCACCTTGGCGGGGGTCGTGCCGTGGTTGGCGCAGCGGTGTGCGCTGGTGGACGAGAAGGCGAAGCTGTCGCCGCGGTGCAGTTCGAAGTGGCGGTCGTCGACCCAGAGCTGCAGCGCGCCCTGCATCACCAGGCCGGCCTCGGCGCCGTCGTGCGCGTAGAACTCGCTGTCGGCGCCGGGTTCGATCGTGCTGATGAGCAGCTCGAGCGGACCGGCGAGGTTGGGCGACAGCAGCTCCTCGGTGATGCCGAGGCCGGTGAAGGTGAGCCGCCTTCGGTTGCCCGCCCGCACGATCAGGTCGCGCTCGTCCTCGGGGCCCTGCACGCCACCGGGGAAGAACCAGTTCATGTGCACGCCGAGGGTGTCGGCGATCGACTTCAACACGCCGATCGGCAGACGCGAGACGTCGCGCTCGATCTGGCTCAGATAGCTCACCGAGATGCCGACCGCGCCGGCGACGTCGGCGAGGGTGCGGCCCTGGGCCTTGCGGAGTTCGCGGATGCGGCCGCCGATGCGCGCGTCGGCGTCGTAGTCGGCGGCGGTTCCTCCCGTCGGCGACGTGGCCTCGCGTGCCGTGCTGAGCGCGCGGATGGCCATCTCAGGCGCGCACCCGGGCGCTGGTGGGGTCATACCACGGCTTGAGCGACGCCCGCGCGGTGAACCGCTCGCCGGCGACCTCGAGCTCGTAGCTGCCGGCGTCGATCCAGGCCGCGTCGACCGGTGCGCCGTCGGGGCGAGCGACGTAGCCCATGCCGAGGCAGGTGCCGATCGTGTGGCCGTACATGCCCGAGGTGATACGGCCGACGAGTTCGCCCTCACGCCAGATCGGCTCGTTGTGGTACAGCAGCTGGTCGGGGTCGTCGAGCGCGAACTGCACGAGCCGCTGGCGCAAGCCGTCCTGCTTCTGGGCGAGCAGCGCGTCACGGCCGATGAAGCCCCCCGGCTTGTCCCATGCGACCACGAAGCCGAGGCCGGCCTCGAGCGGGGTCTCGTCCGGTGAGATGTCGTGGCCCCAGTGGCGGTAGCCCTTCTCGAGTCGCAGCGAGTTGAGCGCGTGGTAGCCCGCGTGGCGTAGGTCGAACCTGCGGCCGGCCTCGACGAGCACGTCGAACACGCCGAGCGAGAACTCGGTCGGGATGTAGAGCTCCCAGCCGAGCTCGCCGACGTAGGTGATGCGGCTGGCACGCACGCGTGCATACGCGAGGTCGATGATCCGGCTGGTGCCGAAGGGGAACGCCTCGTTCGAGAGGTCGTCGACGGTGAGCGACTGCAGCAGGTCGCGAGCGCGCGGACCCATCACGCTCAGCACGGAGATGCCGGACGTGACGTCGGTGACCGTGACCCGTGCGTCGGCCGGGAGGTGGTCGCGCAGGTAGGCGAGGTCGCGCACCTGGGTGGCCGCGGCGGTGACGACGAGGTAGCGGTCGTCGGCCTCGCGGGTGATCGTGACGTCGGCCTGGATGCCGCCGCGATCGTCGAGCCACTGCGTGTACACGATTTTGCCCACGGGGACGGCGACGTCGTTGGCGCAGACGCGGTTCAGCGCGGTCTCGGCGTCGGGACCCTGCACCAGGTACTTGCCGAACGACGACAGGTCGAACATGCCGACGTTCTCGCGCACCGCGCGGTGCTCGTCGGCCGAGTACCCGAACCAGTTCTGCTTGCCGTAGGTGTACTCGTACACCGGCTCGACACCCTCGGGTGCGAACCAGTTGGTGCGCTCCCACCCGGCCACCTCGCCGAAGCACGCGCCGCGTGCAGCCAGCCGGTCGTGGAACGGGGTGCGGCGCACCCCGCGCGCGGTGGTGGGCTGGAAGAACGGCCAGTGCATCGCGTAGAGCAGGCCCAGTGCCTCGACGGTGCGGTCGTGCAGGTACTGCTGGTTGCGCTGGAACGGCATCACGCGGCGGATGTCGACGTCCCACAGGTCCATCGGCGGACGGCCGTCGACGATCCAGTCGGCGAGCACCTTGCCGGCGCCGCCCGACGACTGGATGCCGATCGAGTTGAACCCGCACGCCATGTAGAGACCGGCGACGTCGGGCGACGGGCCGAGCAGGTAGCGGTCGTCGGGGGTGAACGACTCGGGGCCGTTGAAGAACAGACGGATGCCGCTCTCGGCGAGCAGCGGCATGCGGTGCGTCGCGGCCTCGACGAGCGGGGCGAGGTGGTCGTAGTCGGGCGGCAACGAGTCGAACGCGAAGGCCTCGGGGATCGTGCTGGTACGGCCATGGGCCAGCATGCCCCAGGGCTTCGCCACCGGCTCGAACCAGCCGACCATCAGCTTGCCGGCCTCCTCCTTGAAGTAGCCACAGCCGTCGGGGTCGCGCAGCACCGGCATGTCGGGCGAGATGCCGTCGACCCCTTCGGTGACGATGTAGTAGTGCTCGGCCGCGTGCAGCGGCACGACGGCGCCCGCCTGGTCGCCGAGCTCGCGGCCCCACATGCCCGCGGCGTTGACGATCGCATCGGCGCGGATCTCGCCGCGCTCGCCGTTCTGTTCGTACTCGACACCGACGGCGCGGCCGCCTTCGACGACGATGCGCGTGACCTTGACGTTCTCGGCGATGCGGGCGCCGCGCGAGCGAGCGCCCTTGGCGAGCGCCTGGGTGGTGTCGATCGGGTTGGTGATGCCGTCATTGGGCAGGTGCACACCACCGACGAGGTCGTCGACGCGGGCGAGCGGGACGAGCTCCGCGATGCGGTCGCGGTCGATGATGTCGACCTGCAGGCCGAACACGCGGGCCATCGACGCGCCGCGCTTCAGTTCTTCGAACCGCTCCTCGGTGGGGGCGACGCTGACCGAGCCGCGCGCACGGAAGCCGGTGGCCTGGCCGGTCTCGTCCTCGAGCGTGGCGAACAGGTTGGTGGTGTACTGCGCGAGGCGCGTGAGGTTGTGCGTGGCGCGCAGCTGACCGACGAGACCGGCCGCGTGCCACGTGGTGCCGCACGTGAGCTGCTTGCGCTCGAGCACCACCACGTCGCTCACCCCGCGCAGGGTGAGGTGGTACGCGACGCTGACCCCGACGATGCCGCCGCCGATCACGACGACGCGACTGGTGCTGGGGAGATCGGTCATGACGGGCCTCGTCCGGGTTGGCTGGTGTTCGGTGCTGGCGACAGCGGGCGTCCGACCCGCTGTGAAATTTTCGCTATCTTTACACAGCCGCGAGGCGCGGTGGACCGGGCGTCCCGGGATCGGACCAGTGGGGGATTCGATGAGCGAGCAGGCACGGGTGGTCGTGATCGGGGGCGGCATCGCCGGCGTCAGCACGGCGTACCACCTGGCGTTGATGGGCTGCACCGACGTGTTGCTGCTCGAGCGCGACGAGCTCACCTCGGGCTCCACGTGGCACGCCGCGGGCAACGTGCCCACGTACTCCACGTCGTGGAGTGCGATGAAGGCGCAGAGCTACACGGCCGCGTTGTACCGCGAGCTCGCTGCCGACCCGGAGTTCTCGATCAACTACCACGTCACCGGTTCGGTGCGACTGGCGCACAGCGACGAGCGGATCGCCGAGTTCCGCCACGTCACGGCGATGGCCAACGCGCAGGGCATGGCGTACGACATGCTCACGCCCGAGCAGTTGGTCGAGAAGTACCCGCTCGTGCAGACCCACGACCTGAAGGGTGCGCTGTGGGATCCGCTCGACGGCGACATCGATCCGTCGCAGGTCACCCAGGCGCTCGCCACGCGCACCCGCGCGCTCGGCGGCCGCATCCGCCGCTTCGAGCGCGTGATCGGTCTCGTGCAACACCCCAACCACTCGTGGACCGTGACGAGCCGCACCAGCAAGGGCGAGGAGCACGTCATCGACTGCGAGATCGTCGTCAACGCCGCGGGCTATCGCGCGGGCGAGGTGATGGCGCTGCTCGGTCGTCACCACCCGATCGCGCAGATGAGCCACCAGTACTACGTCACCGACGAGATCCCCGAGCTCGCCGCTCGCGAGTTCCCGCTGCCGCTGCTGCGCGATCCCGACACGAGCTACTACCTGCGTCAGGAACGGGCGAGCTACATCCTCGGCCCGTACGAGTGGAAGTCGACCGCGATGTGGCTCGACGGCATCCCCGAGGAGTTCGCGAACATGCTCTGGTCGCCGGATCTCGAGCGACTCGAGCCGCAGATCCTCGACGCCGGCGAGCGCGTGCCGGTGCTCGGCGAGGCCGGCATCGCTCGCGTGGTCAACGGTCCGATCCCGTACGCGCCCGACGGCTACCCGTACCTCGGGCCCGAGCGCGGGCTGCGCAACTTCTTCCACTGCAACACGTTCAGCTTCGGCATCGCCCAGGGCGGCGGCGCGGGCAAGGTCACCGCCGAGTGGATCCTCGAGGGCCGTCCGAGCTTCGACATGTGGGCGTGGGATCGCCGTCGCTACAAGGACTACGCCACCACCGAGTACACGATCGCCAAGGCGAAGGAGCTGTACCAGCACGAGTACGCGATGGGCTTCCCGAACAAGGAGTGGCCCGCCGGTCGTCCGTCGTACACCTCCTCGCTGTACGACACGCTGGCCGCCAAGGGCGCGCACTTCGGAGCGCGCGGCGGCTGGGAGCGACCCACCTGGTTCGACCCGTCGGGCACCGTACCGACGGACGACTACTCGTTCTTCCGCACCCAGGCATGGCGTGGCCCGGTCGGCGAGGAATGCCGCGCGGTGCGCGAGTCGGTCGGTGTGCTCGATCTGCCCGGCTTCACGAAGATCGACGTCCAGGGGCCGGGCGCCGAGGCGTACCTCGACCGGCTGTTCGCCACCAAGCTGCCCAAGGTCGGCAAGGTGACGCTCTGCTACGCGCTGCTGCCCGACGGCAAGGTGCTGAGCGAGATCACGCTGAGCCGGTTGGCCGACGACCACTTCTACGCGGTCGGAGCGGCGAGCGCCGAGTGGCACGACCTCGACCTGCTCGAGCAGGCGCTGCCCGACGACGGCTCGGTCACGCTCACCAACCGCACGGCCGAACTCGGCTCGCTGATCGTCATCGGCCCGCACGCCCGCGACGTGCTCGCCCAGGTGACCACCTCACCGGTCGACGGCGCGTCGTTCCCGTGGCTCACGATCCGCGATCTCGACACCGTCGCCGGACCGGTCCGCACCCTGCGCGTCAACTACGTCGGCGAGCTCGGCTACGAGCTGCACGCGTCGCAGGAGCAGCTGCCTGCGTTGTACGCCGCAGTGTGGGCGGCGGGCGAGCAGTACGGCATCCGCGACGTCGGCATCTACGCCGTCGACAGCCTGCGTCTCGACAAGTGCTACCGCAGCTGGAAGCAGGACCTCGAGATCGGCTTCTCGCCGTTCGACGCGTCGCTCGACCGCTTCGTCGACATGGCCAAACCGGACTTCGTCGGCAAGGCCGCGCTCGAGGCCGAGCTGGCCGGTGGCGGTTCGGCGTACCGGTTCGTGCCGATGGTGCTCGACGAGCCGGGCGACGCCGACGCACCCTTCTGTGCGACCGTGCTCGACGCGGACGGCGAGAGCATCGGCATCGTCACCAGCGGGGGCTGGAGCTTCACGCTCGACTGCAGCATCGCGCTCGGGTACGTGCGGCCGTCGTTCGCCGAGCCGGGCACGAAAGTGGCCATCAAGGTGTACGGCCAGGTGGTGTCGGCAACGGTGCAGGCCGAGCCGATCTACGACCCCACCAACGCCCGCCTCCGCGCCTGACCGCGACCTTGCCCGCTTCGGGAGCATGGGTTGGGTCGTCTGGCGACCACAACTCGGTCGAGATGTTGGGTTCGCTCGGCCGCGCGTGTCGGATGGTCGACCCGTGCTTGCTTCGAGAGCATGGGTTGGGTTGCGCTCGGACGGAGCGGTCGTGCGCGTCGTGGCCGGATGGATGCTCTGGAAGTGGAGATGTGCCGGCCGTGCGTCGGGTTCGTCCCCGTCGTGGTCCGGCAAATCGTTCCAGGGAACGGTTTCCCGGACCAGTCCGCGATCGGTCACGTTCTCGACCGACTCTCGGTCGTCTGACGACCACAACCCGGTCGAGAAGCGTGGTCCCTGGGCCGAGCCCGTTGGATGATCGATCGCCGTTCGCTTCGAG
>WBZM01000391.1_pt1 | contig 64243 bp, 64 predicted proteins | sample 5204271 | NCBI WGS metagenome assembly WBZM01 (sample SAMN12344346, study PRJNA552823) | activated sludge metagenome | biome: Activated sludge suspended growth; feature: Nitrification reactor; material: Wastewater; isolation source: activated sludge from nitrification reactor of wastewater... | reverse complement strand
AGGTGCCGTCGACCAGCACCGCGTCGGCGCCGCTCATCACGTCGAACAGCGCCGGCGTGATCTCGCCCAGCCCCGGCGCGTAGAACATGCTTCGGCCGCTGCGCGGGTCGGTGATCAGCATGCCGATGTTGTCGCCCGGCACCGGCGCGTCGCGGTGCGGCGAGTACGGCGCGGCCTTGCTCGAAAGCGCGAAGGCGCGGAACTCCAGGTGCGTGGCGCCCGGCACCTCGAAGCGCGCACCGGTGGGCTCGATGCGCCGGCGGTCGACACCGCAGTAGTGGCCGAGCACGTTGAGCACCGGGTTGCCGGTGGTCAGGTCTTCATGGACCGGGTCGGTGCACCACAGCGGCAGCGGCCGGCCACGCTCGCGCAGCATGAACAGGCCGGTGGCGTGGTCGACCTGGCCATCCATCAGCACGACGCCGGCGATCGCGGTGTCGCGGAGCGCGCGGCCCGGCTGCAGCGTGGGGTTCGAGCGGATCTGCTCGAGGATGTCGGGCGAGGCGTTGAACAGCACGCCGTCGGCACCCGCATCGCCCTGCACGAAGATCGACGACTGCGTGCGCGCCTTGGCACGCACGGCGCCGCTGCGCACGCCGGCGCAGTTGCGGCAGTTGCAGTTCCACTGCGGGAAGCCGCCGCCCGCCGAGGCGCCGAGGATGGTGATTCGCATGGGATGAAAAAGAAGGCCGCCGCGTGCGGTCCCACGCGCGGCGGCCTGTCGTCGATCGCTCAGCGAGCGGCGACGTACATCGTGATTTCGAAACCGAAGCGGAAGTCGGCCGCAGCCGGGGTCTGCCATTGCATGGATCTGCTCCTTCAAGGGGACACGCGGTGCCGGGTGGTCGCCGCGGGGACGGATGCGTTCGTCCCGTGCCGAATCGTCTCGCCACACGGCCGGCACGCACAGGCCCCGCACCATGATTCGGACCTCATGAATATCTGGAATCCACCTCCGGCTTCTCCCGGGGTCATGGACGGCCGGACGACCCAGGTGTACCGATACCATCGGCGCGTGACCGCACCTGCCCTGTTCGCCGACACGCCGCCGTTCGCGGCGAATGCCCTGCCGGTCGGCGGCGGCCACGTGCTCGCGGTGCAGGAGTTCGGCCGGCCCGAGGGCATCCCGGTGGTCGTGCTGCATGGCGGGCCGGGCTCGGGATGCTCGCCGCTGCTGCGCCGCGTGTTCGACCCACGGCACTGGCGCATCGTCTGCCCCGACCAGCGCGGCGCCGGGGCGAGCCGCCCGCGCGGCGCGACCGAGCGCAACACCACCGCCGACCTGCTGGCCGACCTGCGGCTCGTGCGCGAGCGTCTCGAGATCGAGCGCTGGGTGGTGGTGGGCGGCTCCTGGGGCGCGACGCTGGCGATCGCGCATGCCGCAGCCGAGCCCGCCGCGGTCGAGGCGATGCTGCTGCGCGCGAGCTTCCTCGCGCGGCCGGACGACATCGCCGCCTTCTTCGGACCGCTGTCGCTGACCGAACTGGCGGCCGGCCTGCAATCGCCCGAGGCGGCCATGCGAGAACGCGCCGCGCTGGCGTGGTGGCAGCGCGAACAGCAGCTTTCCGGCACCTCCTCCGACCCGCCGCATGGGGCCGCGCTCGACGCGCAGGTCGACCGGCTGCGCGTGCAGGCGCACTACCTGATGCACGGCTGCTGGCTGCAATCGCCCACGCTGCTGGAGCGCTGCGAAGCGGTGCCGCGCGTGCCGACCCACCTGATCCATGCACGCGACGATCGGGTCTGCCCGCCCGAGGGCGCCGTGCAGCTGCAACGCCGTCTGCGCGGCGCGACGCTGCAGTGGGTCGACGATGCCGGCCACGACGCCGCGCACCCCACGATGGTGTCTGCGGTGGTCACGGCCCTGGACCGCTACGCGCGTGAGCGTCGCTTCACCGACACCGGGATGACCACATGACGCTGCGCCTGAAGCTGCACCTGATCGTCGGCGGGCTCACGCTGCTGTTCCTGCTCGCGGTGCTGGGCCTGCAACTGCGCAGCATGCGCGACTCGGTGCAGGAGGAGGTGCAGGCGGCCAACCGCGTCGCGGCCCAGCTGCTCAACCGCACCGCGTGGCTGTACGCCGCGCAGGGCACGCCGGCGATGCTGGCGTTCCTGCAGGGCACCGGCCGCGTGCGCTCGAACGACATCACGCTGTTCGACAAGGACGGCCGGGTGCTCTACCGCTCGCCGCCGTCCACCTACAAGGCCGGCCGCGATGCGCCCGACTGGTTCGAGGCGTTGATCACCCCGGCGCCGACGCAGCAGTCGATCGCCTTCCCCGACGGCAAGCTGGAGGTGCGCTCGAACGCCTCGCGCGCCGCGGTCGACGCCTGGGACTACGCGCTGGTGCTGGTGTCCGGTGCCGCAGTGCTGCTGGTGGTGGTGAACCTGCTGGTGTTCTGGCTGGTGGGCCGCACGGTGCGGCCCTTCGGCCAGATCGTCGGCGCGCTGGAGGAGGTGCAGCGTGGCCGCTTCGACGTCACGCTGCCGCCGCTGCCGGGGCGCGAGGCCGGCACGATCGGCACCGCCTTCAACCGCATGGTGGGCGAACTCGAGCGCCACCTCGAGACCGAGCGCCGCGCGGTGCGCGCCGAGGCGCAGCTGTCGGACAGCCGCGAGCTGACGCGCTGGATCGACCACCACATCGAGCAGGAGCGGCTGATGATCGCGCGCGAACTGCACGACGAACTGGGCCAGTCGGTCACCGCGATGCGCAGCATGGCCACCTCGATCGCGCAGCGCAGCGTCGGCAAGGATGCACAGGCCGAGCAGGCAGCGCGACTGATCGCCGACGAGTGCTCGCGGCTGTACGACGCGATGCACGGCATCATCCCGCGCCTGACGCCGCTGGTGCTCGACAACTTCGGGCTCGCCGACGCGCTGGCCGACCTCGCCGAGCGCACGCGCCGCAGCCAGCCGGCGCTGACGCTCATGGCCGAAGTGTCGCTCGGCAGCGCGCGGCTGCCGGCGGACGCAGCGCTGGCGCTGTACCGTGCGGCACAGGAAGGCATCACCAACGCGCTGCGCCACGGCGAGGCCGGCCGCATCGAGCTGCGGCTTTCGGGCTCGCCCGGCGAGGTGGTGCTGACGCTGCGCGACGACGGCCGCGGTCTGCCCGCCGGCGGGCCGCCGCGCGACGGGCATTTCGGACTGCGCTGGCTGCGCGAGCGCGTCGAGGCGCTGCGTGGCACCGTGACGCTGGACAATGCGGCCCCGCGCGGCGTGCTGCTCACGGTGCGCCTGCCCCTGGACCCGGAGACCGCATGATCCGCGTGATGCTCGTCGACGACCATGCGCTGGTGCGCATGGGCTTCCGCATGCTGCTGGCCGATGCGCAGGTGGAGGTGGTGGCCGAGCTCGACACCGGCGAGCAGGCCTGTGCCGACTACGCCAGGGTGCAGCCCGATGTGGTGGTGATGGACCTCTCCATGCCCGGCATGGGCGGGCTGGAGGCGGTGCGGCGCATCGTCGCGCAGGACCCGAAGGCGCGCATCCTCGCGCTCTCCGCCCACGAGGACACGGCACACCCGCAGCGCGTGCTGCGCGCCGGCGCGCTCGGCTACCTCACGAAGCGCAGCGCCCCCGAGGCGCTGATCGCGGCCGTCGGTGCCGTGGCCCGCCACGAGACCTACGTCGACGCGCAGACCGCCCGGGCGCTCGCGATGGCGCAGGTCAAGGGCGAGACCAACCCGGCGCAGATGCTGTCGGAGCGAGAGTTCTCGGTGTTCCTGCAGCTCGCGCGCGGGCAGACCGTGGCCCAGATCGCCGACAACCTGAAGCTCTCCCCCAGCACCGTGGGCACGCACCTTTACCACGTGAAGCAGAAGCTGGGCGCCAGCAACCAGTCGGAGCTGACGCTGGTGGCCCTGCAATGGGGTCTTCTGCAGATTTAGACCGCTTTCGCCCCGCACTTAAGGGTTAACCCTGAATCTGGCACGCGGGTTGCGTAGCCCCGACGCATCGGCGGCGCCCTCCGGTTCCGCCCCTCGGAGGTGCACGATGCGCTGGCTTCAGGTGACGCTTCTCGGCTTCGGACTCGTGCAATGCGCGCAGGCCGAGGACATTTCCGACGTGCTGCGTCGCTCGCAGCAGATGCGGCTGGAGTCCATGCCAGTCGCGACCGACGGGCCGAAGTCCGAACTCATCCGCCAGAGCTTCGATCTGGTCCGGCGTGGCCTGCCGGAAGACGTGCCGGCCGAGCTGCGGGTGGTCAGCGCCGGCACCGTGGCCGAGACGCTGCACGGCCGAATCGTGGTCGTGAACGAAGCCCTGGCCGACATGCCCGAAGGCGCGCGGCTGTTCGTCCTGGCGCACGAGCTGGGCCATGTGGCCAGCCACCACTGGCAGCAGATGGATGCGGTGTACCGCCACTGGATTCCCGCGGAGGTGACGCCGGAGACCACCGATCCGGTGGCCGCGCCGCTCGGCCGCGAGGCCTCGGTCACCTCGCATCGCCAGGAGTTCGAGGCCGATGCCTACGCGCTGCGCGTGCTGCGGCTGATGGGCCGTTCGTCCCAGGATGCCTTCGCGGCCTTCACGCAGCAGGGCATGCTGCAGGACACCGCCACCCACCCCGGCACGCGCAAGCGCATCGCCTCGCTGCGCGCCGAGATGGCCGGCGCGCGTTCAGGCGCCGACGCGGAATGAGCCCATCGAGGCATTGAGCTGCCCCGACTGACCCTGCAGCGACTGCGCCGCGGCGGCCAGCTGCTCGACGAGCGCGGCGTTCTGCTGCGTCATCGTGTCGATCTGCCCGACCGCCTGGTTGATCTCGGCGATGCCACTGCTCTGGGCTTCGCCGGCGTCGGCGATCTCCGAGATCAGCGTGGAGACGCGCTTCACGCTGGCGAGGATCTCCTGCATCGTGCGGCCGGCGTCATCGACCAGGCGAGCGCCGGCGTCGACGCGTGCGGTCGAGTCGCCGATCAGCTGCTTGATCTCGCGCGCCGCCGTGGAGCTGCGCTGTGCCAGCGCGCGCACCTCGGAGGCCACCACCGCGAAGCCGCGGCCGTGCTCACCGGCGCGTGCCGCCTCCACCGCGGCGTTGAGCGCGAGGATGTTGGTCTGGAACGCGATGCCGTCGATCACGCCGACGATCTCGCCGATGCGCGTCGCGCCGGCATGGATCTCGTTCATGCGCGACACCACGTCGTGCATGGTCGCCGCGCCGCGATCGGCCACGCTGCTGGACTGCGTGACTTCCTCGCGAGCCTTCAGCGTGTTCTCGGCGGTATGGCGAACCGACTGAGCCAGTTGCTGCATGGAGCTGGCCGTCTGCTGCAGCGCGCTGGCCTGGCTCTCGGTGCGCGATGACAGGTCGGTGTTGCCCGAGGCGATCTCGGCCGAGGCGTGGTTCACGCCATCGGCGGTCTGGCGCACTTCCAGTACCATGGTGCGCAGCTTCTTGCGCATGCCGTTGAGTTCCGCGCGCAGCCAGGAGATCTCGTCCTTGCCCGGCGATTCGATCTTCGTCTCGAGGTCACCGCCGGCGATGCGGATCACCGCGTCGATCGTCGATTCCACCGATTCCTTGATGCTGGAGCGGATCACCAACCCGGCCAGCAACGCGACCACGCAGCCGACCCCGGCCGCGACGCCGATGCCCCACGCCGACCCCGCCGCGCCGCCTTTCAGTGCCGACACGGCGGCGAAGCCGAGCGCGGCGCACCACAGCCCCATCAGCGTGAAGCCAATCGTCACCCGGCGCACCAGGCTCACTTTGCGAATCCAGCTCATGTCCAAGACCCCCGTGACGCAACCGGCCGATGTGACCGGGTGTTGACGCGAGGTATCGGCGGATACGGTGCACGACTTGAGTGCGGCATGCGCCAGCTCAAGTCTCCTCAATGATCGCCCATCCCCGCGCGAGACACTGTTCACGAAGCGCCGGATCCGGGCGCACCGCAACGGGGTTGTTGACGCACTGCAACAAGGCGAGATCGCTGATCGAGTCGCTGTAGAACCAGGATTCGTCGCACTGCCCCAGCGGCGGGAGCGCCTGGCTGGCCAGCCAGCCGTTCACCCGCGCCACCTTGTGTTCGCGGAAGCACGGCAGGCCGTCGATCTCGCCGCTGGGCCGCCCGTTCACCCACACCGGCTCGGTGGCGACGAGGTGCTCGATGGCCAGGGCCTGTGCGAACGGCTCCGCCACCAGGCGCGAGGTGGCCGTGACGATGGCGCACAGGTCGCCGGACGCACGGTGCTGCTCGACCCGTGCGCGCAACGCCGGCGAGAAGCGCGAGCGCAGCGCCAGCGCGAAGGAATCTCGCCAGCGCTGAAGTTGCGCCGGCTCGAAGCGCGCCATCGGAGCGATCACCGATCGGTGCATCGCATGGATGTCCAGGGTCCCCTCCACGTACTGGTGACAGAACGCGAGGTAGCGCGTCTCGGCCTGCGCGTCGAGCGCTCCCTGCGCGATCAGGTGGCGCGTCCAGGCCATGCCACTGTCGAAGGGGATCAGCGTGTGGTCGAGGTCGAACAGCGCCAGCCGGGTCACGGCACGGTCTCCTCGACATCCAGCGTCGCCGGCAGTGTGCCGCGCAAGGCGTTGCACACCATCAGCGCCTCGGCCGACCGCAACTCGTCGAGCGCGATGCGCCGCTCGCGCGCGGCGAGTGCCGTGTCCTCGAGCAGCACTGCACGCATGACCCCGGGCAGGGCCCCATCGGCCACGGGCGGCGTGAACCAGCGGCCGCCGAGCTTGACGAACACCGAGCTGCGGCCGCCCTCCACCAGCCAGCCGCTGGCGCTGAGGAACAGGCTGTCGAACGCGCCGCAGCGCTCGGCCCGGCGCACGCCGGCGTCGTAGAGCGCACGGCGCGTGGTCTTGTGCGCGCTCAACGGATCGACATCGGGCAGGCGCTCGTCGGCCAGCCGCAAGCGCACGGGACCGTCCGGCAGCGGCGCGAGCACGGCCTGCGTGGCCTGCAGGCGGCCGTCGTGGGCGAGCAAGAGGCGCAGTCGCCTTGCAGCGTCGGCCGGCTCGCGCGCGAGCGATTCGAGCGCTGCGCGGCCCGCGCCGGCATCGAACGCGAAGCCGAGCGCATCGGCGCTGCGGCCGAGGCGCTGCAGATGGCGCTGCAGGTGCGGCAGTTCCCCTGCCGCCGTGCACAGCACCGTCTCGAACAGCTGGAAACCCGGGTCGAGCCCGGTGAGGAAGCGGGCCTTCAGCCGGCACTCCTCGAATTCGTCGTCGGCGCGGCTGTCCTTGACGATGCCGGCGCCGACCCCCAGTGCCAGCGCGCGCGTTCCATGCTCCTGCGGCCCCAGCGTGAGCGTTCGGATCGCCACCGAGAGGCAGAAGTCGCCGAGGCGCGCGCCCGGGCGAGGCGCATCCACCCAGCCGATCGCGCCACAGTAGAGGCCGCGCGGCGTGCTCTCGAGTCGGGCGATCAGCTGCATCGTGTGGTGCTTGGGCGCACCGGTGATCGAGCCGCAGGGAAACACCGCGCGCAGCAGTTCGGACATGCCGATCTCCGGCCGCAGCCGCGCCTGCACGGTGGAGGTCATCTGGAACACCGTCGAGTACGGCTCGATCGCGAACAGCTCCGGCACCTTCACCGAGCCGATCTCGGCCACGCGGCCGAGGTCGTTGCGCAGCAGGTCGACGATCATCAGGTTCTCGGCGCGGTTCTTCACGTCCTCCGAGAGCAGGCGCGCGGTTTCGCTGTCGCCCTCGGGCGGCGCGTAGCGCGCAGCCGTGCCCTTCATCGGCCTGGCGGTGACGAGGCCGTGTTCGGCGCGCACGAAGAGCTCCGGCGAGCACGAGAGCACGTGCGTGGCCTCCTCCCCCGGCGGCAGGCTCACGAAAGCCCCGAAGGCCACCGGCTGGCGCGCACGCAGCGCGCGGTACAGCGCCAGGGGCGCGCCGAAGGCGCGGCCGTGCAATCGGTAGGTGTAGTTGACCTGGTAGGTCTCGCCGGCGGCGATGGCCTCGTGGATTCGCTCGATCGCGGTGGTGAACGCTTCGCGGTCGACGCTGGCGCGCAGGTCCAGCGTGCCGGCCGGCCCGTCGCCGTCGGGCTGCGACTCCAGCCAGCGCGTGGCTGCCTCGCGCGAGAGCTTCTCGCAGCGCGAGAACATCAGCACCCGCAGGCGGCCCTGCGCGCCGCCCGCGAGGCGCTCGTGCCCCGCCTTCAGCAGCCGCGCGCCCCACTCGTAGTCGGCCAGCAGCAGCGCGTGCAGCCCGGCGCGCTGGTCGGCCTCGACGGCGGCCCAGGTGGCCTCGAGCCCGGCCGGATCGTCGTTGCGGTGCTCGCGCACGAAGCCGGTATAGAGCCGGCTCCTGGGGTTCGCGTCGGTCGCGTCGCGATCGTCCAGCAGCGCGACGACGTCCATCGCCTCGTCCCGCTCAGGACCAGTCGTCCATGTCGTGCTTGATCTTGTGCCGGTTGGCGATCAGTTCATCGATCGAGGGTTCGTTGTTGAGCGCCCGCTTGATCGCCAGCTTGGTCGCCTCGTAGTTGGTGCGGTACATGTCCTTCTTGTCGAGGTTCGGATCCTTCGCGCAGCGCGGGTCGATCCACACCAGGCTGATGATGCACAGCTCGTTGGCCAGCGCCTTGGGGATGATGCCCTCGGCCACGCAGTCGACCACTGCGTCGGCCGTGGCGCTCTGCACCACGCCGCCGAACAGGTCGATGTTGGCCACGTCCTTGAGCGTCACCTTGGGCACGGTGATGGTCGCGGGGCGCACCATCTGGTTGCAGGCGCGGATTGCGAACATCGCGGTGTGGCCCTTGCTCTGCGCCATCATGTTCGCGAAGGCCTGGCCCACAGGCCCATTGGTGCGGCCGATCAGGATCTCGGGCATCGCGTCGGTGAATTGGCCCTCGGCGGCCAGCACGGTGGCTTCGCCGGCATGGAAAACGTAGTCGTTGCTCATGGCAGTGTGGTTGGAGAGGAAGAAGGGGCAGACTCAGCGCACGACGATCAACTCGCCCTTGCCGCCCGCGGCCACGTCGCCGAGATGGCGATCGATGCCGCGCGCGGCCAGCGAGCCGAACGCGCCGCCGTGCCGCGCGAGGTCGCGCGACAGCAGTTGCCAGAATACAGGCGCGCCGGCCACCGCCGGCACGAAGGTGGCCGCCACCGTGGGCGCCGGCCCGGCAAACACGAGGCTGCCGCGCCGCATGCCGTAACCCACATGCGCGCCGGCACGGCCGGCCAGCGCGATGGTGCCCGCCACCAGGCGCGAGGCGAGGAAGTCGCCGGCGTCGCCGAAGACGAGCGCGGTGCCGCGGCGCATGCGGTCGCCGAAGCGCACGCCGGCACTGCCGCGCACGACCAGCGTGCCGCCACGCATGCCGTCCATGCTGCCGGGCAGCGTGCTGGCGGCGAAGTCGCCGACGTCGCCCTCGATCACGAGCGTGCCGCCACCCATCTCGCAGGCGGCGAGGTCGGCCGCGCGGCCTTTCACCGTGAGCGTACCGGCCTTCATCGCGCCGCCGGCGTAGTCGCCCGCCGGGCCGTCGACGATCAGCGTGCCGCCGTCCATCTGCCAGCCGATGAAGTCGCAGCGCGACAGATCGCCCTGCAGCACCAGCGTGTCGTCGCTGCGCGGCGCGACGGCGAAGAACTCGGCCAGCGGCACGAAGGCGTTGCCGTGACCGACCGGCAGCTTCGCCGCGGAGGCCGCATCCCAACCGGCCAGCCCCGCCGGCGTGACGCCACGCAGGTCGAGCCGCAGCGCCGGCGCCGTCTTCAGCGTGAGGGTGAAGCCGCTCATGCCACCCCCCCCATCAGCTTGTGCAGGTGGAAGTGGAAGGGCCCGAGCTTGCCCCCGTAGTTGCCGGCGGAGATGCGCAGCAGCCCGCCGGCCGCGCCGAGCGCGACGCCGGCCTCCATGCCCACGCGCATCGCAGCGCCCACGTCGGCTTCGGTCAAGCCGTCGATCACGATCTCCATCACGCAGCGCGTCTCGCTCGTCAGCTCGGTCTTCTTCGCGAGGCCGACGAGGCTGGGGCAGAAGGCATCGTTGGTCGAGGCGCCCAGCGCCGGGTACTTGCTGCCCACCTTGGAGCCGGAGCGCACCACGCCGCCAGGGAACGGCATGATCACGTTGGGCAGCCGCTTCATCGCGGCCACCGCGGCCTCGGCCGCGGCCAGCGCGGCGTCGGTGTCGCGCGCCAGCAGCAGCAGGTTGCCGCCCCCCACGCCCTTGACCACCGCGGTGGTCTCCTGGGCAACGAACTCGCCGTCCATCACCGGCACGCGCCAGTAGCGCTTGCCCCCGATCATCTTGGCGGTCTGCCAGCCGTCACCGAAGAAGCGCAGGTTCTTGCCCAGGGCCACGGCCTCGCCCTCGTCGATGCCGGCGTAGACCGCGGTGGTCGGGCAGGTCAGCACGCACTGGCCGACGCGGCGCTCGATCTGCTTGGCGAGTTCCTTGCCGGACATCGCGAAGATCAGCACCGACACGCCGGGCCGGCCGTCGGGCGTCTCGCCGGCGGGCACCTCGCGCTCGATGCCGGCCTCGCAGCCGCAGGCGATCACCGAGGTGGCAAAGCCGGTGGCGGCCACCGCCGCATGGCGCGCCCACTCGAGGTTGTGCGCCGTGATCAGGATGCGCGTCGCCTTCATCGGGAAGGCCTCGGCGAAGGTCTCGTCGATCGTCACGCCATTACGATTCATGCTTCACCTCCCGCGGTGAAGCACTCGGCGGGCAGCAGCCGACCGCCGTTGCAGCAACTGCACAGCTCGTCGTGCGTGATGGCGACGTTGTCGAAGTTGATGGCCGCGTGGTCCTTCCAGTGCTTGCGCAGCGTCTTCTCGATCGCGCTGTCGTAGCCGGGCTCGACGAAGTGCGTGCCGCCCACCGGCGTGGCCAGCAGCGTGCCATGGCGGGCCACCAGCGTGCCGTCCTTGAACACCCACGCGGGCGTGCGGAACATCGCCTCGCGGTCGGCGTTCTCGCGGTAGATCGCGATGTCGGCCGCCGCGCCGTCGGCCAGGTGGCCGCGCTCCTTCAGGCCGAGCAGCCGGGCCGGGCCGGAGCGCGTCATCACCGCAATCTCCTCCATCGTCAGCTCACGCGTGATCGACTTCAGCGCGCTGCCCGCCACCACATCGGGGTGAAGCTTCGCGAGCTGTTCCTCGCGAAAGCTGCGGTCCATCAAGAGGCGGATCAGGTGCGGGTAGCTGGTGAACGGCCCGCCGTTGGGGTGGTCCGTCGTCAGCACCACCTGCCAGGGGTTCTTCACCAGCAGGAAGATCTCCAGGCCGATCACCCACTGCAGCGCGTTCACGTAGCTCTGTTCGCGGTAGCGGAACGGCACCACGCCGCAGCCGGCCATCAGCTCGATGTCGGCGCCGACCCACTTGCGCGGGTTGGCGAGGTCCGACTGCGCATATTGCCGCATCGTGTCGCCCGAGGCGGTGACGGTCTGGCCGAACATGATCTGGCCGATGTCGATGCTGACCTGCGGGTTCGCGTTCACCGCGTCGGCGATCTGCTGCGCTGCCGACGAGAATTTCTTCGGCCCCTCGGTGCCGTAGGCGTGGAACTGGATGTGCGTCAGGTGCGCCGGCAGGCCCTCGAGCGCGGCAATGGTGTCGAGCGTGGAGCGGACGTTGCCCGGCACGCCGAGGTTGCTGCCGTGGATGTGCAGCGGGTGCGGCACGCCCAGTTCCTTCAGTGCGCGAGCCAACGCATGCACCACCTGGCGCGGCGTGACCTCCCAGCGCACGTGCTTCTCGTCGACGTCGAGCTTGCGTTGGTTGAACTTGAAGGCCGAGATGCCACCCGGGTTCACCACCTTCACGCCCATCGCCTTGGAGGCGTTGATCGTCCAGGCGGTGTAGTCGCGGATCTGGGCGAAGTTCTTCAGGTCCGGCCCGCCCCGGGCCAGCAATTCGAGGAACAGCTCGTCGCTGCCCAGCATCACGTAGGCGCCGTGGTCGAGCACCGGCACGTCGCCCATCTCCATGTGGGCGTGGCGCGCATTGCTCGGCACCATGGCCGGCTCGAAGGCCGCGGTGTAGCCCATCTCCACGTAGCGGTAGCCGGTGGCCAGCGTGCCGGGCGCGCAGTTGCCGCAGGAGGCGAGCTCGATCAGGTTGTCGGGCAAAGCGATCGGATTGGCGCCATCGCGGTGGTCTTCCGCCATTAGCATGCGCGCGAGGTTGACCTTGCCACCGCCGATGTGGGTGTGCATGTCGATGCCGCCGGCCATCACGACGCAGCCGCTGGCGTCGAGCGTGTCGGCGTACTGCTCGCCGGGGATGCGCGCGGCAAGGCGACCGTTGCGGACCACGAGGTCGCGGACGGCGTCGACGCGGTTCGTCGGGTCCACCACGCGGCCGCCACGGATCAGCACGCTCTTCATGCCGCCGCCCTCCGCGCCGGCAGGCCCGCGAGCAGGCGCTGCGCGATCGAAGCGACCGTCGGCAGCGCATCGGGCCGCGCGGCGTGCAGCGGCATCAGCACCGTGCCGTCGGTCCGGAACACGTGGCCGGCCGAGCCGATGCCCGGCGTGCTCACCGGGATGAACACGCTGCCCGTCCGCCGCGCCACTTCGGCCAGCGCGGGATGGCCGAGCACGACCTGCGGCAGGCCGTTCGGCGGCGGCGACTGCGCCTCGAAGCTCGACACCCACAGCAGGGCATCGACTGCACCCTGCTCGATCAGCCGCAGGCTGCCGAAGCGCAGCGGCTCGTGCTCCAGCCCGCGCGGGCCGGCACGCGATCGCAAAGGCACGCCCGACAGCCAGGCGAACACCTGGTTGGCCGTGGCGACGCCGTTGCCCCCGCCGATCCACAGCGCGGCGGCGCGGGTCTTGCGGTTGAGTTCGTTCACCGTGCGGTGCACGGCCTCGACGATCAGCGCGCCCTGCGCCGGCAGCAGTGGTGGCGCGCCCACCAGCACCCCGTATCGGGCTGTCAGCAGACGCTCGGCGAGCGCGCGCAGCGGCGGCGGGACCGGCGCCGCGGCCATCGCGGGCCGTTTCGCGACCAGCGCGTCGAGCAGCGACACGGTGTCGAACAGGTCGCCCTGCAGCGCGAGCGCCTCGACGCTCACACCCGCGCCGGCCCATCCCGCGAGCACGGCGTCATCGCCCGCGCGCGGGCCGAGCACCACCACGTGCCGCTGCGCCACCTGCGCATCGCCGATGCCCAGGCGCTCGCGGATCAGCGGCGCCACGTCTCGCGGCAGACCACCGACGAAGACGATCAGGTCGGCGCGCGTGCGCACCTCGGCCAGCGTCGCAGTGAACTGCCCGCGATCCTGCAATGCGCGCAGGCCATGCATCAGCGCGTCGCCCGGGGCGGCATCGCAGATCGCGCCGGTGGCGCAGGCCAGCGGGTAGAGCGCGCGGACACCGGCCACGTCGGTGCCCAACCCGGCAAAGAGCGGCTGTCGGCTGGCGGCCAGTTGCTGCACAGCCGCATCGAGCGCGGCGTCGAGCGACGCGGGTCGGCCGTCGATCTCGGGCTGCGCGGCCGCCCCCGCGCCGCGAAAACCCGCCAGTGCCCGTGTGGCGCGTTCGCAGGTGGCGCCCTGCAGTTCGAGCGGCGCCTCGGCCCCGGCCACACGCACCGTCGCATGGTCACAGGCCAGGGGGCAGAAGGGGCAGGTCCAGGCCGCGACGGGCGGATCGGAAGAAGTCATGGAGTCTCCGTCACGCAAGCGATGTGCCATTGGGCAACACCGGGTGGCGCATCGTCACGCCCGGCGTGCCACGGCCAGAACTGGCACACAGTGTTTCGGATTCGTCGGCCGGAACGGGCTGCCAGCCCCTCGCCGGCGGTGGCACGAATCGTGAAGGGGTGGCGGCCATGGTCTCCTGCCCGAAGCCGCCGACGCCGATTCAACGGCGCACCGGCGGCAGCCGCCCGTCGTGCAGTGCGCTCGCCACCAGCCAGGCATGCGCCCCGGCCCGCGCCGCCGCCGCGAGGTCGTCGGCATGGCGGATGCCGCCGGCACCGACGAGTTGCGTTGCCGGCGACTTCGCCTGCACCTCGCGCAAGGTGGCGAGGTCGGGCCCGGCGTCCGCGCCGACGCGTTCGAGCGTCATCACGATCACGCGGTGGGGCCACAACCCGGGCGCCTCCCAGCAGCCGGCGGCGTCGAGCCGGCGACCGTCGCGCCGGTCGAGCGAGAGCACGCTGGCGTCGCGGTCGGCGCAGCAGGCGGCCAGGGACTCACGCGAAGGCAGTGATTCGCTCGCGAAGATCGTGACGATGCGCTCTGCCCCCGGCCCGATGCGCTCGCGCAGCCGCTGCGCCGCGGCCGCATCGCGGAACCCCGCGTCGACCCAGAACTCCAGCGTGGGCATCGCCCGCAGGATGCGGCGCAGCACCTCCACCTGCGGTTCGCCGCCGGTGAGCGCGTCGAGGTCGGCCGCGTACAGCCGCGTGGAATCGCAGTGCGCGCACATCGCACGCGCCACCGTCACCGGGTCGCTGCCTTCGCACAGCGTCGAAACCACCGGCTTGTACGATGCACGGTCGCCACGCACCGCGCGCACCGCATGGCCCTGCATCAGGTCGATCACGGGAATCAGCAGCATGGTGTCGTCGGATCGGGAGGCGGCGCGTCGATGATGCAGGTGTTCGTGTTCGAGTATCTCAGCGGCGGTGGGCTGGTCGACGGCGATTCCGAGGCCACCGCGGTGCTGCTGCCGCAGGGGCTGGCGATGCGCGATGCGCTGGTCGCCGACCTGCTCGCCAGCGGTGATTGTGACGTCACCGCCGCCACCTGCGCGCGCGCCGGCGCCCTGCCCGCCGGCGCCGCCGAAGCCGTGGCCCACGACGGCGAGACGATGGAAGCCTTCGCCGCGCGCCTGGCCGCGCAGCACGATGCTGCCTGGATCGTCGCACCCGAGACCGGCGGCTGCCTGGCCGACTTCGAGCACGCCATCGGCGCACCCCGCTGGCTGGGCTGCGACGCACGCAGCATCGCGATCGCCTCGAGCAAGACGGCCACGGTGCGCCACCTCGCCGCGCACGACATTCCGACGCCGGCGGCCTTCGCGGCCGGGGCGACGCGCTGGGTGGTCAAGCCCGACGACGGCGCCGGCAGCGTGGCCACCCACGTGCATGCCAACCGGCTCGGCGCCGAGGCCGACCTGGCCGGGCGCGACGCGCGCGGCGAGAGCGCCTGTCTCGAGCCCTGGATCGCCGGCGAGCCGCTGAGCCTCTCGCTGCTGTGCGAGCTCGGTCAGGCGGAGCTGCTGAGCGTGAACCGGCAGCGCATCGCCACGCTCCCCGACGGCACGCTGCGCTACGACGGTGTCGAGATCGACGTGCTGCCGCGCCACTCGGCGCGCTGGCGCACGCTCGCCGCGCTGGGCGGGAGCGTGGCCGCGGCGCTGCCGGGCCTGCGCGGCTTCGTGGGCGTCGACATCGTGGCCAGCGAGCGGCACGGGCCGGTGGTCATCGAGATCAACCCGCGGCTGACCTGCGCCTACGTGGGGCTGTCGAAGCGCCTCGGCCGCAACCTCGCGCGCGAGGTGCTCGCGCTGCAACGCCTGGAGCGCATTGATGCCTGAGCGCGGCGTGATCGGCTGGGACATCGGCGGCGCGCACGTGAAGGCAGCGCGCTGGCAGGACGGGTGCATCGTCGATGCGGCACAGTGGCCCTGCCCGCTCTGGCAGGGCATGGACCGGCTCGACGCCGCGCTGGCGCTGGCCGCCACGCGCTGGCTCGACCTGGCTGAGCAGCACCAGGCGGTGACGATGACCGGCGAGATGGTCGACCTGTTCGAGCACCGCGAAGAGGGCGTGGCCCGCATCGCCGCGCGGCTCGCCGAGGTGCTGCCGTCACCGCGGTTCTTCGCCGGCGATGCCGATGGCCTCGGCACCTGGGCAAAGGCCGCCCAGGCCGGCGCGCAATGGGAGCGGATCGCCTCGGCCAACTGGCTCGCGACGGCGCGTCACGCGGCCCGTACCCTGCCGGCACAGGAGGGTCTGCTGCTGGACATCGGCAGCACCACCACCGACCTGATCGCGTTCCGGCGCGGGCATGTGCTCACCGAGAGCCGAAGCGATGCGCACCGCCTGGCCACCGGCGAGCTGGTCTACCAGGGCGTGGTGCGCACCCCGCTGTGCGCGCTGGCGCGGCGCATCGCGTGGAAAGGCGAGCCACACAACGTGATGAACGAATTCTTCGCGACCAGCGCCGACGTCTACCGCCTCACCGGCGAGCTCGACCCGGCGCACGACCAGCACCCGAGTGCCGACCACGCGCCGAAGGATGCGCGCCACACGCGCGCGCGGCTGGCGCGCATGATCGGCCTGGACGAACGCGATGGCAGCGAAGCGCAGTGGCACGCGTTCGCCGGCGCGTGGCGCAGCGCGCAGCTCGACGAACTGCGCGGCCAGCTCGCGCGCGTCGTGGCGCGCCACGACCTCGGCCAGGGCGCGGTGCTGGTGGCGGCCGGCTGCGGTGCCTTCCTCGCGCCCGAGCTCGCGCTAGCCGGCTGGCGGCGGGCGAGCTATGCCGGCGAGGTCGCGCCACTGTCGACGGATGCCTCCGAGGCGCTGCGGCGCTGGGTGGAGGTGAGCGCGCCGGCCGTGGCGGTGGCATCGCTGTACGCTGGATCGATCGACGGGGAGATGGCCTGATGTGGGTCGTCAAGATCGGCGGCAGCCTCAACCACGACCCGCTGCTGCCGCAGTGGCTCGAGCTGCTGTCGCAGCTGGGCGGCGGCCGCGTCACGCTGGTGTGCGGCGGCGGCGGCTTCGCGGATGAAGTGCGGCGCGCGCAGACGCACTGGCACTTCGACGAGGTGGCCGCGCACAACATGGCGGTGCTGGCGATGACGCAGTCGGCCTACATGGCGCACGCGCTGCAGCCCTCGCTGCAGCTGGCGCGCGACAAGACTGAGATCCACCAGGTGCTGCGCGGCGGGCAAGCGGCAGTCTGGCTGCCCTACGAGTGGCTGCGCGATCGGCCCGGCCCCGACACCAGCTGGGACACCACCTCCGACAGCATCGCGCTGGACCTCGCCCGCCAGCTCAACGCCGAGCGCATGGTGGTGGTGAAGTCGTGTGCGATCGACCCGGTGGCGAGCTTCGCCGAACTGAGCGACCAGGGCGTGCTCGACCGGAGGTTCACCGGCATCGCCGCCGGTGCCAACTTCCCGATCGAGCTGATTCACCGCGCCGAGCTGGCGCGCATGCGGTCGATGCTGATCGGCGAAATGCGGCTCGACGCCTGAGGCGGCCGGGCGGCCTGCGCGGCCCGCATCGCGGCCACCAGCGCACGCAGGCGCTGCGCATCGAGCGCACCACTGCGTTCGCCGGCACACACCGCGCTGCGGAAGCCGGCGAAATCGGGCGCCAGCGCGACGATGGTCTCGGCCTGCTCGCGCCGCAGCGCGCCGGCCACGCCCACCATCACGCCGGCCTCGCGCGCGCTCGCGACGAAGCGTTCGATCGCCGCGCTCGACAGCGCCTCGAACAGGCTGCCGGCGCGCTTGTCGGCGGTGTCGATCATCACGCCGGCGAAGCCCAGCCCGAGCGCCAGCGCGAGCATGGGCTCGTCAAGCCCGTGGTCGGCGATGAACACCGGCACCAGCGCATGCCTCGTACCGGCCAGCGCGCGCAGCACCGCGGCGGCCTGCGGCTTGCGCTCGATGCCGACCTTGACGATATCCACGCCGCACGCCGCGACGCGCTCGACGCGCGCGAGGATCTCGTCGAGTTGGTGCATCGGCACGTCGCCGATCGTCGCGCTGACCGGCAGCGTATGGCCCGCCTCGCGCAGCGCCGCGACGATGGCGCGGATCGTGGCTTCCGGCAGCCCGCCGAGCGCGCCCTGCGCCGGCTCCTTCAGGTCGATGAAGTCCGCGCCGCCCGCCGCCGCGACCAGCGCCTCGTCGATGCTTCGCACGCTCACCAGCAGCTGCGTCATCGCGCCACCGCCTCGGCACGGTGCTTCGCCACCGCCTCGCGCAGCCAGCCCCAGGCCTCGTGCTCGCCGGCACCGGCCGTCTTGTCGATCGCGATCTGCAGGTAGGCCATCTCGGCGTCGATCTTCTCGGGCGTGAGCATGTGCAGGCGGCTCACCAGCACGGCGCCCTCCACCACCGCGGCCTGTGCGCGGTTCATGCCCATGAAGGGCGCGTGATCCGCCTCGTGCACTCGCTCGAGCTGCAGCACCGGGCGCTGCGTGTCGTCGCGCGTGTCGACGAGCTGCAGCTCGACGTGGCGCAGCGCGCAGGCGAGCCGCTGCCCGGCGATGGCCTGCGCCGGCAGCAGCGGCCAGGCGCGCCGGCCGGTGACGCAGCCGGCGAACACGCGCGTGTCGGTGATCAGGTTGAGCACCGCATGACGCGTGGCGAGGATGTTGGCCAGCGTGGTCGAGGGCTTGAAGGGCATCAGCACCACGCGGGCGCCCTGGTAGCGCACGCCCATCGGCGCGACGTGCGCCGCGCCCTCGGGCGATTGCGTGGTCACCACCGTCTCGAAGATCTGGTCGTTCATGGTCTTGTCAGGGCTCGTCGCCGTTCTTCTTCGGCGCAGAGCGTGTCGTTCCCGGGGCACACCAGGCGTCGAGGTCTTCCGCCTCGCGCTCGACGGCGCAGCCCCAATCCAGCGCCCGATCCTGCACGTAGCGCTTGCCGAGCCGCCAGGCGATCTCCGCGTGTGCAAGTTCCACGCCCATGTAGAAGGCGTGCGAGGCGTCGTGCTCGAGGCCGAGCCGCGGCCACAGTTCGAAGGCGCTCGTGCCTTCGCGCACGCCGTCGCGGTTGTAGACATGCAGGCCGCGCTCGGAGACCTGCACGCGGAAGTTCGGATCCTTCACCTGCGCCGCCGTCGCCGCGATCTCGTCGGGCGTGTCGGGAAACGGGTGCTTGTCGTGCACCGTCATCAGCGCGCCGCTCATGCCCTTGGGCAGCGAGCGCTGCCGCGCCGCGGCATGCATGATGCGCCGCGCCCAGTCGGCCTCGCGCACGGCGCGGCGCGCATGCGCGCTGACCTGCGTGGTCAGCACCGCGGCCACGTTCAGCTCCGCGGCGATGCCGAACAGCAGCGCGTTGATGCCGCTGGTGTCGGCCTCGGTGAGCTCGGTGAGGTTGCCCACGCCCATCATGATCGGCGCCTCGGGGTAGCGCGCGCGCAGCGCGTGGTAGCGCACGATGGACGCAGCCAGGCCGAACGGGATCGGGTCGAGGATGGGGTCGGCGAGAAAGGCCCGGCCCTTCGCCTGCATCGCGTCGATGGCGGCGTGCAGCGAGGCCTCGTCGTGCGGCGTGCGCGGGATCAGCACCGGTGTGCTGGCCACCTCGTCGGCTACCCACAGCGTGTCGAGCGTCAGGCTGAGCAGGTAGTCGGCACCGGCGCGCCCGCCGCGCAGCAGTTCCTGCGGGTCGACCGAATCGACGCTGACCGCGAAGCCGGCGGCCTTCAGCGCACGCACGCTCGCCTCGAGGTGTTCGAACGGCGTCTCCGGCAGGCAACCGAGGTCGATCACGTCGGCACCGTCGCGCTTCAGCGCCTCGGCCCGCGCCACGATCGCCTCCACCGACAGCCGCGGCGCATCGACGATCTCGGCGAAGATCGCCACCTCGTATTCGCTCAGGTCGACCGGCTTGGCCGCGCGGTTGAAGAAGCGCGGCAGGTCCTTCAGCTCTTCGGGCCCGCGCTGCACCGGGATGCCGAAATGCGCCGACAGCACCTCCAGATCGCCGCGGCAGCGGCCGGGCACGATGATGCGGTCGGCCCGCACCGGCAGCTCGACACGACGGCGGATCATGTCGGCCGTCATCAGCGCGGCCACCTGCAGGCCGATCTCGCGCACCTCGTGCGTGAAGGGTGCGTCGGGCCCGGCCGCGAGGCCGGCCAGCACCTTCTCCAGCTGCGGCTGCGCGAGCCGGCCGGTCAGGAAGAGGATGTGTTCCATGCCAGGGCCAGGCTGTCGAGCCGGCGCTGCAGCGCGGCCTCGAGATCCTGCGGCGAGCACACCACCTCGCAGAAGTCGATCTCGCGCAGGCGATCCACGTTGCCCAGCTCGAGGCGGCGCGGCCGCAGCGTCACCCAGTCGTGCGGCGACTTGGTAATCACCACCGGCTCGGTGTCGCACGCGAACACGATGCCGGGAATGCCCAGCTTGCCGGCCTGCGCGAACATGTTGGTGGGCAGCGTGTCGCTGATGCCGACCACGCACTTGGCCACGGTGTTGCTCGTCGCCGGCGCGATCACCACCGTGTGGTAGATGTCGTCGTAGAGCATGCCCACCGGCACGGCGCTGGCGGTCTTGTCGCGCACGAGGCGGAAGCCCGGCGCGAAGCGCGGCCGCAGCTCCTCGAGCTTCATGCCGTAGATCGCCAGCACCTCCTCGGCGGCGTCGGAGAGGAACAGGTCGAGATCGGGCAGGCGCTGCGCCAGCGCGATCGATTCGTCGAGATAGTGGCCGGAGCCGGTGATGCACCAGGCGAAGCGCGAACGCTTCGCGATGTCGGGCTCACTCGGGGTGGGAGACCTCGATATGGAGCTTGTGAAGCTTTCGGTAGAGGGTGTTTCGGCTGACATCGAGCGCCTTGGCGACGTTGCTCACGTTCCAGCGATGCTGTTCGAGCAATTGGAGCAGAACCTGGCGTTCGTTGGCCTGGATCGGGTTGAGCTTGACGGGAAGATCGTCCGCAACCGCTGGCGCGGCCGCCGGGGCGGCGATGGCGCGCGGGACGGCCGCGAGGGCCGGCACTGGCGCAGTCGAATGCAGCAGCGAAGGCAAGTGCTCGTGCGTGATCGGCTTGCCGTCGGCGAGCGCCGCCGCGGTGCGCAGCACGTGGCGCAGTTGCCGGATGTTGCCGGGCCAGGCGTGCTCCAACAGCAGACGCTCGGCCTCGGCGCTCAGGCTGGCCGCGCCGCCCGCCTCCGTGGCGAGCACGCCATGGATGATGTCGCGCTTGTCGCTGCGCTCTCGCAGCGGCGGCAGGTTGAGCTCGATGCCGGCGAGGCGGTAGTAGAGGTCTTCGCGGAACTTGCCTTCGCGCACCAGCGTCGGCAGGTGCTGGTGGCTGGCGCTGATGAGCTGGAAGTCGACCGAATGCGTCTCCTCGGTGCCCAGCGGCGTGACCTGGCGCTCGTCGAGCACGCGCAGCAGGCGCGCCTGAAGATCGAGCGGCATGTCGGCGATCTCGTCGAGGAACAGCGTGCCGCCGTCCGCCTGCAGGATCTTGCCGCGCCGGCCGGTGCGCTGCGCGCCGGTGAAGGCGCCGGCGCGGTAGCCGAACAGTTCACTCTCGATCAGCGTTTCGGGCAGGCTGGCGCAGTTCACCGCGACGAACGCGCCGCCGGCATGCGGGCTGGCCTCGTGCACGGCGCGCGCGAACACCTCCTTGCCGGAGCCGGTCTCGCCGCACAGCAGCACCGGGGTCTGGCGCGCGATCACGCGGCGGGCGGTGTCGAGCGACGACACCAGGCGGTTGTCGAGGAAGGTGGCGCCACCGGCCGGCCTGGCAGCCACGGCCCGAGGTGCGGTACGCGCCGGGATCGCCGGCTGGGTGGGCACGCCCGGGCCGGCCAGCACCGGCGCCTTGGCATCGGAGGCCGGGCGGCGCGCCACCGCGAAGAAGCGCAGCGCCGCATTCGCACGGTAGGTCACGACCGGGTGGAACGACGAGGCGTTGCTGCGCTGGAGCATGTCTTCCAAGGACGTCTGGAAGAAATCCTCGATGCGGCGCGCGCGGATGTCGTCCATGGACTGCAGGCCGAGCTGGAACAGCGCGCTGCGGTTGGCGGCGAGGATGCGGCCATCGTCACCCACCGCGAGCTTGCCTTCGTGCAGCGTGTAGACGAACTCCGGGCGGCTGTGGAAGTGCAACGGGTGCGCGGCGCGGTAGCGCGTGTCGATCAGCCGGTTCTCAACCATGCGTGCCGTCATGCCGAGCAGCACCAGCAGGTGCTGTTGCATCAGGCTCGAGCGACTGGTCACGTCGAGCACCGCGGCGATCTCGCCCGACGGGTCGTAGACCGGCACCGCCGAGCAGGTGAGTTGCGTGAACTCGTTGAAGAAGTGGTCTTCCTTGCGGACCGACACCGGTCCGCCGGCGGCCAAGCAGGTGCCCATGCCGTTGGTGCCCATCGCGGCTTCGCTCCAGGTGCCGCCGACGCGCAGGCCGAGCGGACCCACCTCCGCCGCGAACTCGGGCGACGAGACCATGTGCACGATCACGCCGTCGGTGTCGGTCAGCACCACCGCCGCTTCAGGATCGGCGAGCTGCTGGTACAGCGTGGTCATCTCGTAACGCGCGCAGGCGATCACGTCGGCGCGGCGTGCACGGCGCTCCTCGAGTTCGACGCGGGCCACGAACGACGGCTCGCACGGACGGGCCGGGTCGAGGCGGTACTCGTTGAGGCATCGGCTCCACGATTGAGCCACCGGATCGTTGGCCTGCTGCTGCACGCCACTGCGCACCAGCTCCAGGATCCGGTCGGCATGCCGGTGGGCTTCACGCATCGTCAAGGTCATCGTGGTCTCCAGGGCAGGTCCGGAGGGAATCGGGAACAATTCCCGATTGTCGCGGCCGCTCCGGCCCCTCCCCACCGGGTAAACCACGGTTGCTGTAACGTTCCGTGGGCCCGCAACTTGCAGCCTGCGGCGCCACGCCACGCCACCTTCCGGAGATTCGATTGACGCCCCTCAACGCCCAGAGCACCGGCTTCGTTGCCGCCCCGATCGCCACGCCCGCTGGCGCCGGCCTGGACCTGATCTTCATCGAGGGCTTCACCGGCCAGACGGTGATCGGCATCCACGACAGCGAACTGCACCGTCCGCAACCGCTGGTGATCGACCTGCAGGCCGGGCTGCTGCGCTCGCGGGCTTGCGACACCGATCGCATCGGCGACACCATCGACTACGGCGTGGTTCGCGAGCGGCTGCAGCGCCTGCTGGCGGAGCACAAGGTGCAACTGCTGGAGGCCTTCGCCGAGACCATCGCCGACATCCTGATCCAGGAGTTCGGCGCGCGCTGGGTGCGCGTGAAGGTGGTCAAGCCGCGCAAGTTCGACGACGTGCAGGCGGTGGGCGTTCAGATCGAGCGCACCGCGCCCGAACCCGACGGCCAGCCGCGCGGCGCGGCCGTTCTGCACTTGATCGGCAGCGGCATGGTGCCGCCTGCGCGCCGCTGAGGCGCAGGCCGCGCACACCGGGACCCTTCCGGGGGCCCAAGAAAAAGCCGACCGGCGAACCGGTCGGCAGGTCTCAACCCTCTCTCGAAACGCACCCTGACGGGTGCGTTGCTCTCTTCACTTCGCCTGGAACGGGTGGGCCACCGAGCCCTTCTTGGCCACCACCTCGGCAGCCGTCGGCGAGCCGGCGACGGCGCGCGCGATGGACTCCTTGACGGCGCGGTAGTTGTAGTCCTGGATCTTCTTGTCGTCTTCGGCCAGCCAGTGGATGAAGACACCGACGCTGATGAACAGGTTGTCGGCTTCGGCCGCCGGGATGGTGCCGTCCTCGACGCTGTCCGCCACGGCCATGGCCACGGCGCGCTGCGCGGGGCCGAACATCTGCACGGCCTGCTTGGCGCCCTTGATCGTCACCTTGTTGAACATCACGGTGGCGGGCTTGCACAGCAGGTTCGGCGCGACCACGGCCAGCAGGGAGGTGAAGCCGTCCTTGTTGTTGGTCAGCGCGTTGGCGAAGGCGGACTCGGCGGCCGAGCCACGCGGCCCGATGATCAGGTCGATGTGGGCAACCTCGTTGCCGTCACCGACGAGCGACTCGCCCACCATCATGCGATCGATTTTTGCCATGGCGTTTCTATCTCCTGTGAGTGATTCTGAATCGTCGACACACTGGCCCGTGGCGCAGCGCGAGTCAGACGCTATCACGATCCATGCCACGCGGATGCGAGCAAACCCCCAAGAAACAGCGTCGCCACGGTGAGGTCCGCACTGGTGCCGGGGTTGATCGACTGCGACTTGAGCTGCTCGTCCCAGCGGGCGAAGCCGGTGTCGCGATCCGGGGCCGCATGGGCCTGCCAGCCCTGCGCCGCGCTCATGACAGTGTGTGCCAGGGCCTCGCCGTGTTTTCGAACAATGTGTGAATCGGGTCCGGAGGCCAGAAACCCCAGGAAAACCCGCTGCACGGCCTGCGCGACCGGCGGGCCTGCGGGTGCGCCGACTTGCACCTCGCTCAGTGCAAACCCGGAGGGCCCGCATGGCAGGCCGATCTCGAACAGGTCCGTGAAACCATGCGCGTACTGCGCCGCGATGCGGTCGCGCGGCGCGGCCAGCTGCATCGCCTCTCGCAGGCCGAGCGTGGGTTCGTCGCGCACGTCCTGCGTCGGGGCCTTGCCCAGCCCGCCGGGGTTGGCTCGGGCGATGGCGCGGTAGGCGGCGCGCGCGTCGTCGAGGTCGAGCGCAGCGAGCACGTCCTGCAGCGCGGCGCGCAGTGCATCGGCACTCGTACGGGCGCCGGCGCGCTCGGCCGCCGCTGCCAGGGGCGCGCACAGCAGCAGGATGCCGAGATTGGTGTTGCAGCCCACGGCGGCCCAGGTGGCCTGCATCGCCGCCTCGATGCGCGCGCCGACGCATGCGCCATGAGCGCACAGTGCCGGTGCGGCGGCGCGCGCGCTGGCGACGAACTGCTCGGCCACCATGCGGTGCCCCGCCGAGTGCACGCTGACGTTGCCGGGCTTGCGCACCGCGACGTCGAGCCAGCAGGCGCGCAGGAAGACGTCGTGCGCGGCGGCGAGGCTCATGCCCGGCGCATGCGCGGGGCCGCGGCGACTCGCCGGTCGAGCAGGTCGTCGACGATCGCGCGCGCGATGTTGAACGGCGTCACGCGCTGCAGCCCCTGCCAGGCCGCGACGCCGTTCACCTCGAGCACGCGCAGCGCCTGCTCGGAGCCCTCGGGGAGGATGTCGATGCCGGCATAGTCCATCTGCAGCGCGCGCGCCGCGTCCTGAGAGATCGCGGCGAGCTCCGGCGTGAGCTCGCAAGGCGCGCAGCGCGCACCCTGCTTGACGTTGTGCACCCAGTGCTCGCTGACGCGCTTCATCGCCGTCACGGCACGGCCGCCGATCACCAGCACGCGCCAGTCGAAGCCCGGCGAGCCGATCGGCGCGATGAAGCGCTGCAGGTACGCGAGCGAGCCGTAGCCCCCTTTCAGCGAGGGCAGCGGCACGTGTGCGCCGTTCACGCAGCCCACGAGTTGCAGCCCCTTGCCCTGCGAGCCGAACAACGGCTTGAGCACCAGCGCGCGGCCGGCGGCGCTCTCGCGCATCACGAGGCGCTGCGCCTGCGCGGCCGACTCCATCGCCCAGGTGGGCGGCGTGGGCACGCCGGCGGCGTGCAGCAGCAGGCTGGTCATGCTCTTGTCGACGCTGCGCTCGATGGCACGCGCGTCGTTGTAGACCGGCACGCCGAGCTCGCGCAGCGCATGCAGCACGCCCAGGCGCTTCGTGACCTGCTCGAACGTGCCGCCGGCGATGCCGCGTACCAGCACCGCATCGGGCAGCTCCGCGCCGAAGCCGGGGATGACGAGGCCGTGCCAGGCCGCGCCGGTGTCGATGCGGCAGTCCTCCAGATCGACGCAGCGGCCCACCGCGCCGCGCTCGCGCAATGCCGCCTGCAGCTGGCGCGTGTGCCAACCGACCTCGTCGGTGGCGATGGCGATGCGCAGGCTCATGGCGGCGGCCTCAGGCCTCCTTCAACCACAGCCCGCGCAGCAGGTCCATGGCCAGCGCGCCACCGTGGAAGCTGCTGCCGGTGTCGAGGTTGCTCACCCACACCTCGGCCGGCGCGAACAGTGCCGGGTCGATCTTGTAGAAGTCGTACTCGACCGCCTTGAAGATCTCGGCGAACGAGCGGCCGTAGTCCTTCGAGTTGCGCGAAGGCAGCTTCGCCGCCAGGTCGCGCGCCGCCTCGTCGCTGCCGCGCACCGAGAGGTGGACGCGTCCTCCGTAGAGGATGGCGTCGTTGGTGCGGCCCATCGCCTCGACGCCGTCCGGGCTGGGCGCGGGCAGCGGCGCGGTGGCCAGGCCGTCGACCACCTGATCCAGCCGGAAGCCGAGCTCGTGCGTCTTGTGCAGCGCCACCTCGAGCACGCGCGCCACCACCTGCGTGGTGCCGGCGGCGCTGCAAGTCGGCGTGAGCACGATGGTCAGGCCCTCGGCGGGCAGGCCGCAGTCGCGCAGGATCTTCTGGACCACCACCGGCGGCGGCACGCGGTCGACCTCGAGCACGATCACGCCGCGGTCGGCGCGGTCGCGGTAGCCGAGCTCGGCGTAGAGCTTCTCCTTGGCCGCCAGGGCACGCGCCGGGCCGGAGCCGAGCGAGAAGAACTTCTTGCCGCCGGTCTCCTCCTTGCTGGCAGCGAGGCTCCAGCCGGCGTACTGGCTCGCCAGGCAGGCCAGCACCGGCTGCGAACTCGCCACCTCCAGCCAGCTCGGCCAGCCGTCGCTGGCGGCCGTGCCGAGCGCCACGCGGCCGAAGCCGCCGAGGCAGATCTCGCCGACCAGCAGGCCCGCAGCCACGCTGCCGGGCGCCTCGATGCCGGCGTCGACGATGCACGCGCCGCTCTCGTCGCGCCGCACCGCCACGCGCAGGGCGTCGGCCTCGCGCACCAGGCGCTCCACCCAGGGCTGCACGTGGGCATTGAGGCTGAGGGTGCAGCCGGCCAGGGCTGCGGGGTGTTCGCTCATCGGCTCGTCTCCAGAAGGGCTCGCACGGCCTCGCGGCGCGCGTCCAGTTGTGCGTTCATTGTCGCCTCGTCGGGGCCCTCGGCCACCACGCTGCACAGCGGGTCCCGCGCCGCCACGCGGCTGCCGGCGCGTGGCAGGTCACAGCAGCCGGACAGCGACGCGAGGGCCCCGGCACGCGCAGGGTCGATGGTCGTCGCGCGCCGGGCGAACAGGATCTCCAGGCCACGCACCGGTGCAGCCGCCGGCGGTGGCAGCGGCAGCTCGTCGTGCTCGCACGCGCGCAGGTGCGCGGCCAGCGCGCCGCCCGCCCCCAGCCGCGGGTAGAGGGAGAGGCTGGCCGGCGGGCGCGGGTTGAGTTCGAGCACTTCGATCGCCTCGCCGGAGAGCAGCACGTCGAGGCTGGCCAGCCCGCGCACGTGGAACACGCCGGCCAGCAGCCGAACGATGGCGGTGAGTTCGCGACGCACGCGCTCCGGCACTGGCACCGGCCCGGCAATGCGCGTGAAGACGAAGGGGCGGTCACCGAAGACGCTGGTGCCCTGGCGGTTCACGCCCAGCAGCACCGCATCGCGTCCGTTGCCGACGAAGGTGGCCGACATCGGCACGCCAGGCCGCTCGCGCTGCCAGTACAGGCCAGGGGCGGGCCGGTCGCCCGCGGCAGCATGCCGCACCTGCCAGCCGCCGCTGCCGCCGGCGTCCTTGCACAGCCAGCCCGCCGGGTCGACGGGCATCTCGAAGGCGATCGACGGGAAGCCGATGCCGTGGCGGTCGAGCACGCGGAAGAACTCGTGCGGATCGCGCACGCGGCGCACGTCGATGGCGGCCGTGCCGATCAGCGGCAGGCGTGCCGCGCCCTGCTCGATCAGGTCGGCGCGGCCGTCGAAGCCGCTGCCCGCCACCCAGCCGCGCACGTCGCCGCGTCGGGCCAGCAGCTCCAGCGCGGCGAGAAAGCGCGCGGCATCGATGCGCGGAACGCCGAGCTCGCCGATGTCGCGCCACTCGAGCGCGAGGTTCTGCGTGTCCGTGTCGCCGAACACGTCGAGCGCGATGGCGGGCACGCCATCACGTGCGGCGGCCTCGGCCAGCGCACGAGCGGAGAGCGCCGCGAGCGCCAGCACGGGCAGGTCAGCGGGCCTTGGCCGAGGCCTCGGCGAGGAACGCGCGCGCCGTGGCGAAGGCCTCCGCGAAACCCAGCACCGACTTCGGCGCCTCGCGCATCTGCACCAGCAGGCGATGCTGCGTCTGGTACTTGACGTTGCCGATCGCCAGGGCGCCGATGCCCACCGCAGACGTGCCGGCGATCGGCTTCGCATCGTCCATCACGCCCACGCCGGCCACGCCCTCGGGCGGCACGGCGTTGACGTCGGCGGCCACGAGCAGCTTCTTCGCGAAACTCAGGTCCTCGGCCGACACCACCTGCACGCCCGCAGCCGCGCAGGCGAGGATCACGTCGGCATCGCCGATCGAGTTGCGCACGGCGGCGCGGTCGCCACCGGAGATGCCATGGATCGTCACGCCGAAGCGCTGCCCGGTGTGCTGAGCGGCCTCCTCGGCAGCATCGATGCCGTTACGACTGGACAGCGCCACATCGGCACCCGCCTGCGCGGCCAGCACGCCGGCGATGCGGCCCACCGGGCCGGTGCCGCCGAGCACCACCACGCGCAGGCCCTTCAGTCCCTCGGGGCGCGTCTTCTTCGCGGCCTTCTCGACGCAGGCCACCATCGCCGCGGCGGTGGTGAAGGAGCCGCTCGGGTCGGCCATCACCGAGACGACGAACGGCGGCACCATGGCCTTCACCGATTGCTCGAGCATGTCGGCCGCCACCACCGCATCACGCCCGCCGATGAACAGGCCGGTGCGCGCCACGCCCTTGGGCCCGCGCGAGAAGATCGCGTCCTGCGTCAGCGCCGTCACGCTCTTCATGTCGGCCTCGCAGTACGGCACGATGATCTGGTAGCCGGCGTCGGCCGCCATGTTGATGTCGAACGGGCTCATCTGCTTGCCCGGCGTGATCATGTGCAGGATGTAGGGGCGTTCCATGGTGGTCGTCGTCTCCGAGTGATGTGTTCTGGCGGCGGCTCAGGCGGTCGCGGACGGGCCCACGTGCGCGCCACGCGGGCGCGCGGTGACCACGCGCAGCTCGAGCGCAGGGTCGAGCACGCCGGCCTCGCGCGCCGCGTCGATCAGCCCCTGGGCGGCGGCCGCCGAAGGCACGATGGCAAAGCCGGTCGGGCCCCAGGAGCTCTGGCCGAGCGCACAGCGCTCGCCGTCCCGGTCGCCCCAGTGGCGCATCAGCCGCGCGACGCTCGCGCTGGTCCATGCACTGCCGTCCTGCGCCGGGGCGAAGTGGTCGCCGAGCAGTTGCTGCACGCGGTTGAGCCCGGCGGCGAAGGCCTCGAACTCGTCGCCGGCCGCGCCGGGCAGCACGCGCATCAACAGCTGGTGGCAGATGTCGGCCGCAGCGGCCTGTGGCAGCGGCGGCAGCGTCGCGATGGCCGCACGTTCCTGCTCGCCCGACAGGCCACGCGCTCGCGGGTCGAGCACGACGATCACGCGCCAGGCCGAAGGCAGCTCGATGCGCGAGAGCAGTTTCGCCGGCTGGCCGTCGCGGCCGGGGCCACCGTCGAGCAGCAGGCCGCCGGCGTCGAAGCCCGCGATGCCGATGCCCGAGCGCAGGCCGCGGCCGAGCCAGGCGGCGAGCACGGGAGTGTCGAGTTCCAGGCCCTGCAGCTTCGCGAAGGCACGGCCGACCGCCAACGCGAGCTGCGTGCCCGAGCCGAAGCCCGCATGCGCCGGCAGCACGCGGCGCAGCCGCAACGCGAGAGGCTCGTGGCGGGCGCTGCGCTCGCGCAGCACTCGCAGGTGCGCGGCCGCGCGCTCGAGCTCGGCCTCGGCGGCCGGGGTGTCGGCGCGCAAGCTGTCTCTCGCGGCAGGGGTGAGCTCCAGCTCGGTCTCGAAGCCGTCGATCACCAGACCGATCGAGCCGAAGCGGCGGCCGAGCGAGCCGGAGGGGTCGATGAAGCCCAGGTGCAATCGCCCCGGCGCGCGCACCCGCACCCCGGCGCGGGCCTCGGCACGCGGCGCGGATGGGGTCGGGGTGGCCATGGAGGGCGGCAGCGGAGCGTCGATCGGCCGGAGCATACGGCCTCAGGTAGCAAGCCCCGTTCCGCCGCGCCAGGGCGCGCCAGTGCTCGCGCAGCGGGCGGCGCTGTTCCGATTGGGGGACAGTCTGTTGCGCGCCGGCGCGACGCGGCCGGGCTGCTAGTCGTATTTCAGGTACTTGAAGCGCGGGTCGTCCGGCGTGCCCTGCAGCGGGCCGCCCTCTTCCTTGCCGGGCTGCCACATCAGCACGTCCTCGATCTTCTTCGCGAGCGCGAAGTCCTTCTCGGTGATGCCCTTGGCCTCGTGGTTCTGCAGCTTCACGGTCACGAAGGCGTACGACACCGTCAGGTCGGGGTGGTGCCAGGCCGCCTCGGCGAGGTGGCCGACGGTGTTGACCACCATCAGCGTCGACTTCCAGCCGCTCGTCTTGAACTTGCGGCGGATGAAGCCGTCCTCGTAGTACCAGGCCGGGAGTTCGTCCTTCAGGCGGGCCTCGATCTCCTCCAGCGTGAAGACCTCGTTGCCGCCCTTGCGTCGCCATTGCGCCATGTCGTTCTCCTCGTGTCGTCGGAAGGCCGCAACGATAGTCACTGCGGCATCACCGCGGCGAGCACGTGGCCTTCGCAGCGGCCGAAGCCGATGTGGCGCGCGCCGGGCCGCTCGCAGTGCGCGCGCAGTTCGAGGCTGTCGCCGTCCTGCAGGAAGGTGCGCGTCTCGCCGTTGGCCAGCGCAATCGGCTGCTTGCCGCCGGCCGTGAGTTCCAGCAGCGAGCCGCCCTGCCCGGCGGCCGGACCCGACTGCGTGCCCGAGCCGAGCAGGTCACCGACGCCGAGGTTGCAGCCGCCGACGGTGTGGTGGGCGATCAGCTGCGCGATCGTCCAGTACGAATCGCGGAAGTTCGACTGCATCAGCCGCTGGTGCGGCACGCCGGCCTCGCGCATGCGCGCCGTCTGCAGGCCTACCTCCAGCACGATGTCGAAGGCGCCGGCCGCGCGATTGGCCGGCGAATCGAGGTAGGGCAAGGGCTGCGGCTCGCCGGCCTGACGCTCGAACGGCACGCGGAACGGCGCCAGCGCCTCGGGCGTCACGACCCAGGGCGAGATCGTGGTGGCGAAGTTCTTCGAGAGGAAGGGCCCGAGCGGCTGGTACTCCCAGGCCTGCACGTCGCGCGCCGACCAGTCATTCAGCAGCACGGCGCCGAACCAGTGCTCCTCGGCCTGCCCGATGGCCACCGGCTCGCCCTGCGCATTGCCCGCGCCGATCAGGAAGCCGAGCTCGAGCTCGTGGTCCAGCCGCTGCGTCGGCGCGAGGCGTGGCGCGGCATCGTCCGGCCCCTTCAGCTGGCCGAGCGGCCGGCGCACCGGCGTGCCGTCGATCACGATCGACGAGGCGCGGCCGTGGTAGCCGATCGGCACCCAGCGGTAGTTCGGCAGCAGCGGGTTGTCGGGACGGAACAGCTTGCCGACCGCGGTGGCGTGGTGGAAGCCGGTGTAGAAATCGGTGTAGTCGCCGATGCGGCAGGGCAGCGCGTAGGACGCCCCGGATTGCGGCAGCAGGCAGGGCGCGAGGGCGTCGCGTCGATCGCTGTCGTCGCGCAGCGCCGCCGAGAGCACGGCGCGCAGGCCGCGCCGCGCGCCCGGGCCGAGCGCCATGAAGGCCGCCAGGTCGCCGTCGGCCAGCGGCACCATCCACGCGCCCGCCACACGCCCCCACGAACAGCGCTCGCGCGCGAGGCGCAGGTCGAGCACCTGGTCGCCGATCGCCACGCCGATGCGCCAGGGCTCGTCGCTGCCCGCGTGCCGGAAGCGCGCGAACGGCAGGTTCTGGATCGGGAAGTCGCTGGCCGGGTCGTTGGCGCTCTCGACCCAGCTGCGCAGTGCGGGGTCGTGCGTCGCGTCGAGCGCGGTCACGGCGTCGCCCCGATGCCGGCGCGCGCGGCCTGCAGGGCCTCGCGCAGCACGTCGAGGTCGCCGACGTGGTTGGCCAGCAGCAGCACGAGGCGCGCGTTGACGAGGCGGCTGTCGTCGTCGGAGAGGCCGCGGTGCGTCTCGATCAGCATCTCGTAGAAGTCGTCGCCGGGGCTGAAGGCGCGCAGCGGGGTCTGGCCGGGGCGGCCGAAGTGGGGCTGGGTGACGAGGTGGTCCATGGCGGCTCGCGCGGTCAGACGTTGCAGGTGGCGCGTGCGACGGCGGCGCGCACGGCGGAGGCGTCGAGGCGGCGCCAGCGCGCGGCGACATGCTGGTCGGGACGCAGCAGGTAGGCGGTGCCGGGCGTGGCGTCGAGCCGCTGGGCCACCAGACCCTTGGCGTCGACGAGCACCGGCACACCGGCCGGCGCCGGGCCGTCCTCCGCGACGACGAGGCGCGTCGACACCGGGATCGGCGCGTCCTGCAGCGCGCGCAGCGCATCGCGCGTGGCGGCGTCGACGTCGGCCGCCCGCGGCGCGAACAGCAGCAGCACGAACGCGTTGCCGGTGTGCTCGAGCAGCCAGCCGTCGCGGCCCTGCGCGCGCACCGGCGCGTCGGTCAGTGGCGCGCCGGGCGCCATCACGCTGTCGAACGGGTCGGCGTCGGGGGTGTTGAGTGCCGACTCGCTCAGGTGCGCCGGCACCGAGAGGCGTCCGGAGTTCACCAGCCCGCGCGCGAAGCCGTGCTCGCGCGCCAGCGTCAGCACGGCGTTGCGGAAGTCCTTCGACACCTGGCTCTTGGGCGTGATGAAGTCGGTCGAGCGCGTCGAGTTCATCAGGTTCTCGTCGGCCGCGGCGACGCGTTCGTCGCTGTAGCTGTCGAGCAGCGCCTCGGGTGCGAGGCCGCGCAGCACCAGCAGCAGCTTCCAGACGAGGTTGTCGGTGTCCTGGATCCCGGAATTCGCGCCGCGCGCACCGAACGGCGACACCTGGTGCGCCGCATCACCGACGAACAGCACGCGGCCGTGCCGGAAGCGCTGCATGCGGCGGCACTGGAAGGTGTAGACGCTGACCCACTCGAGCTCGAACTCTCGCTCCGGGCCGAGCATCGCGCGGATGCGCGGGATCACGCGTTCGGGCTTCTTCTCTTCCTCGGGGTCGGCCTCCCAGCCGAGCTGGAAGTCGATGCGCCAGACGTTATCGGCCTCGCGGTGCAGCAATACGCTCTGCGCCGGATGGAACGGCGGATCGAACCAGAACCAGCGCTCGGCCGGGAAGTCGGCCTTCATCACCACGTCGGCGATCAGGAAGCGGTCCTGGAACACCTTGCCCTCGATGTCCAGGCCGAGCAGGCGGCGGATCGGGCTGCGCGCGCCGTCGGCGACGACCAGCCAGTCGGCGTCGAGCGAATACGCGCCGTCGGCCGTCTCGACCTGCAGCCGCGCGCCGTCGCCGCGCGGCGACACACCGGTGACCTTGTGCTTCCAGCGCAGCTCGAGGTTCGGCAGTTCCTCGGCGCGCTTCACGAGAAACTCTTCCAGGTAGTACTGCTGCAGGTTCACCATGCCGGGCCGGTGGTGGTCGGCCTCGGGCAGCAGGTTGAAGCGGAACACCTCGTCGTTGCCGAAGAAGGTGCGGCCGACGTTCCACGTCACGCCCTTCTCCACCACCGCGTCGCCGCAGCCGAGCCGGTCGAGGATCTCCAGCGCGCGTTTCGCGTAGCACAGGCCGCGCGAGCCGACACTGACGGTGTCGTCGTCGTCGAGCAGCAGCACGCGCTGGCCCTGCATCGCGAGGTCGATCGCCGCGGCCAGGCCGACCGGGCCGGCGCCGACCACCACCACCGGGTGGCGATCCACCGCGCCGGGACGGTCGAGCTCGGCGGGCCGGTGGTAGGCGTACTTCGGGTAGGTGTAGGTGCTCAGCATCGGCGTGCGTTCGCGGCCGATCAGGCCTTGAATTCCTTCTCGTGCATCCAGGCGGCGTGCTTGGGCGCACGACGCGTCTTCGCCCACTCGTCGAGCATCGCCCACTTCACCTCGTCGAGCTTGGCGTTCATCTCGGGCGTCGCGGTGTCGGCCGCCAGCTCGACGCGGTGGCCGTTCGGGTCGAAGAAGTAGATCGACTGGAACAGCGTGTGGTCGGTCGGGCCGATCACCTCGATGCCCGCGGCCTGCAGCTTCGTCTTGGTGGCGAGCAGTTCGTCCATAGAGCCGACCTTGAAGGCGATGTGCTGCACCCACTCCGGCGTGTTGGGATCCTTGCCCATCGGCGGCGAGTTCGGAATCTCGAAGAACGCGAGGATGTTGCCCGCGCCCGCATCGAGGAACACGTGCATGTAGGGGTCGGGCGCCTTGGTCGACGGCACCTGGTCCTCGGCGATCGCGAGCACGAAGTTCATGCCGAGGTGCTGGCCGTACCACTCGACGGTCTGCTTGGCGTCGCGGCAACGGTAGGCGACGTGGTGGATGCGCTGGATGCTCATGCTCGGTCTCCTCACGATTCCAGGGCCTGCCACATCTGGCGGTCGCGCTCGGCGGTCCAGATGCGCGGGTCGGGGTACTGCGTGACCTCGTCGTAGCAGCGCGTCACATCGAAGGGCATGCAGTGGTCGAAGATCACCCACTTCCCGTACTTCGGCGCGAGCCTCGCGTAGGTGCTCTTGTAGACGGCGTTGAGGTCCTGGCCCGCGGCCACGCCGGCCTTCACGCTCTCGTACACGTCGGCGATGAAGGCGCGCGTGCCGGCGAGACCCGCCTGCACCTGATCCGGCGTCGTCAGCGCGGCGCCGCGGCCGGGCACCAGCTTCTCGGGCTTCAGCGCGGCGATGTTGTCCAGCGTCTGCGGCCAGTCGCGGAAGTAGGCGTCGCCGGCGTAGGGCGTGGCGTCGAACTCCACCAGGTCGCCGCTGAAGAGGATCTTCTGCTGCGGCAGCCAGGCCACCGTGTCGCCCTTGGTGTGGCCGCGGCCGAGCTGCAGCAGTTGCACTTCGAGCTTGCCCAGCCACAGCGTCATCTTGCCGGTGAAGGTCATGGTGGGCCAGGTCAGGCCCGGCGGCACGCTCTCGACGTTGCGAAACAGGCGCGGGAAGCGGCCGATCTCGCTGGCCTTGTCCTGCTCGCCGCGCTCGACGATCAGGTCGTAGGTGTCGTGGCTGGCGATGATGTGGCGCGGCTGGTAGGCGCTGGCGCCGAGCACGCGCACCGCGTGGTAGTGCGTCAGCAGCACGTACTGGATCGGCTTGTCGGTCACCTCGCGGATGCGGCGGATCACGTCCTGCGCCATCACCGGCGTGGCCTGGGTGTCGAGCACCAGCACCGCGTCGTCGCCCACGATCACGCCGGTGTTGGGGTCGCCCTCGGCGGTGTAGGCGTAGGCGTTGTCGGACAGCTTGGTGAAGCTGACCTTCTTCTCCTCGAGGTCGGCCTGGCTGGCGAAGGCTTTCTGGGTCATGGGCGCTCTGGTTTGTTCATTGCAAACGAGTTCGCACTTTACGACCCGCATTGCGCTATGTCAAACTTGTTTGCATGGAACAAATCGTGATGCGGGAGCAGCGGGCGGTGCAGTCGGTGGAGGTGGGCGGCCGCCTGCTGATCGCGCTGGGCCAGCACGGCGCGCCGATGTCGCTGAAGGACCTGGCCGCCGCGGCCGACCTGCCCGCCTCGCGCGCGCACCCCTACCTCGTCAGCTTCGGCCGCCTTGGCCTGATCGAGCAGGACGCGGTGACGGGCCGCTACGCCCTGGGGCCCGCGGCGCTGCAGCTGGGCCTGGCCTGCCTGCACCAACTCGACCCGCTGAAGGCCGCCACGCCGGTGGCCGAGGCGCTCTCGCAGGCCATCGACCAGACGGTGGCCGTGGCGGTGTGGGCCAACTTCGGCCCGACCATCGTGCGCGTGATCGAGGGCAGTCAGCCGCTGCACGTGAACATGCGCGCCGGCACGGTGATGTCGCTGCTGGGCACGGCCACCGGCCGCGCCTTCGCGGCGGTGCTGCCGGCACGCGCGGTGAAGGAGGTGCTGGCCGGCCCGCAGGGCGAGCCGCGCCGCGCCGACCGCACGCCGGTGAAGGACGTCGCGCGCGAGCTCGAGCTGATCGGCGCCGAGTGGAAACGCCACGGCGTGACACGCGCGCTCGGCCGGCCCATTCCCGGCGTCAACGCCTTCAGCGCGCCGGCCTTCGACCACGAAGGCAAGCCGGCGCTCGTGATCACCGCGCTCGGCCACGAAGACGTGTTCCCGGCCACCTGGGAGTCGCCGCTGGCCGCGGCGGTGCGCGAGGCCGCGGCGGCCGTCTCGCACCGGCTCGGCCACCGCGGCTGAGCCGCGCTCAGAAGAGTTCGCCCTGCCCTGGCGGCGCTTGCGGCGCGCGCCGCCGCTTCATGCCGGAGGGCGGCAGACCGCTCTTGCGCGAACCGTGTTTCGCCTGGATTGCATCGGCCTCGCGGCGGGCGTCGCCGCGGCGACGCAGGGCGTATAGGCGCTCGCGCGCAACGGCGAGTGCGGCGCGCTCGTCGACGATCGGCGACGGATACGCCGGCGTGCCGATCTCCGGCACCCAGCGGCGCACGTATTCGCCGCTGGGGTCGTGGTCGCGCGCCTGCTTGGCCGGCGAGTAGATGCGCAGCGTGTTGATGCCGGTGGTGCCCGACTGCATCTGCATCTGGCTCCAGTGGATGCCCGGCTCGAAGTCGAGGAACTGGCGCGCGAGGTAGAGGCCCGGCTCGCGCCAGTGCAGCCACAGGTGGTAGGCCGCGAAGCTGACCAGCATCGCGCGCATGCGGAAGTTGATCCAGCCGGTGGCCCGCAGCTGGCGCATGCAGGCGTCGACCATCGGGTAGCCGGTGCGTCCCTCGCACCAGGCCTCGAAGCGTTCGCGATCGAACGACTCCTCGCGCAGGCCATCGCAGGCGCGCGCGAAGTTGCGGAACTCGATGGCCGGCTCGTCTTCCAGCTTCTGCATGAAGTGGCAGTGCCAGCGCAGCCGGCCGGCGAAGCCGCGCAACGCATGGGCGAGCGTGCGGTCGGGCGTGGCGCGGATCGCCGCCTCGGTGGCCTGGTGCACGCAGCGCAGGGAGATCGTGCCGAAGGCGAGGTGCTCGCTGAGCCGGCTGCAGCCCTCGGCCGCGGTGACGGGGCTGGAGAGCGCGCGGCGGTAGCCGCGGCCCCGGCCGGCGAGGAAGCTCTCCAGCTGAGCCCAGGCGGCACGCTCGCCGGCGGCGGGCACGAAGGGCGGTGGCCCGTGCAGACCGAGATCGCGCAGCGTCGGCAACGACGATGGCACGACACCCACGGGCGCCATGAAGCCCGCCGGCGCGATCGCCTGCGGCGCATTCATGCACTGCGCCCAGCGCCCGGCCCAGCCGGCGCGGCTGCGCAGGCGCCGCACCACGCCGGTCTGCGCGGCCTCCTGCCAGACCACGCCTTCGGCGCGGCACCAGGCGGCCACGGCGCGGTCGCGCGCATAGCTCCAGCCCGGGCCGGTCTCCTGGTGGCTGAGGAGGTGCGTGAAGGCGAACTCGCGGCGAAGCTGCGCGAGCACTGGCTGCGCTGAACCGATGCGCACGATCAAGGGCAGCCCGCGCGCCGCCAGGTCGTCGCGCAGCGGCGCCAGCGCCTCGAGCAGGATGCACAGGTGGCGGGCGCCGCACTCGGGGCTGGCGAGCCACTCAGGCTCGACCACGAACAGCGCCAGCGCCTCGTCGAATCGGCCGGCCTCGGCGAGCGGCGCGTGGTCGCGCACGCGCAGGTCGCGCTTGAACCAGACCAGCGCGCGGCTCGTCACGTCGCCAGCGCGAGCTCGGCCTGGCGCGGCTCGATCAGGTCGTCGAGCGTGCGGGTGCCGCGCATCGCCCGCGTCCACCACTGCGAGAACGAATCGCAGCGCCGATCGACCGTCGGGAAGAGGCGCGGCGCCGGCGCGCAGTCGGCCCAGCGCTCCAGCCAGGGTGCGAGGTGTGGTTCGGCGACGCAGCGCACCCGCTTCGCCGAGGCGAGGGCCTCGCCGATCGCTCGCGCCTCGCCGTGCCAGCGCAGCGGCACGAGTTCGGCCATGCGCGTGCCGACGAAGTGCCAGCGTCGCTCGCTCCACGGCCAGGCACGGTGGAACTCGGCGCTGAACAGGCCGATCACGCGCGTGTTCGGCGGCAGGTCGTCGGGCAGCGCGCCGAGCGCCCAGGGGTGCACCAGCCAGACCTCGCTGCCGCGCACATGCGCGGCATCGGGCGCCTCGCACCCGAGCCAGGCGGGCGGCTCGGAACGGCAGGCCGGCTCGTGCACGCCCTCGACCGCTCCACCGCCCGCCACCGGGCGTGCCGAGCGCGCGACGGCATCGAGCGCCTCGTAGCCGGCGTCGATCACCGTGCCCGGGCTGTGCCAGTCGGGCGGTGCGTAGCGCGCCACGTTGTCGGCGTTGAAGAGGTAGGGCTTGTGGCTGCCGGTGCCGGCCACCCATTGCCAGCTGAGGTGGTTGCTCGCGAGATCGCCGTCCAGCAGGTGACCGTAGAGCCAGTCGGCACCGGCGCGCCAGTGCACCTTGCGCAGGTGCACCACGTAGCTCGCGAGCCACATGCGCGCGTGGTTGTGCAGCATGCCGGTGGCGTACAGCGTGCGCACGGCCTGGTCGACGGCCGGCACGCCGGTGCGAGCCTCGCGGAGGTCGGCCGGCAGCTCGCGCGCATAGGCCGCCTCGGGCAACACCCCCGCGTGCAGCGAGCGCAGGATGCCGGCGCCGCGCTCGTCCCACACGTGGCGGAAGTACTCGCGCCAGCCGAGCTCGTAGACGAACTTGTGCTGCGGATCGAGCCGATGCCGCGCCGCCACGCCCTCCAGCACCTCGCGCAGGCTGACGAAGCCGTGCGTCACGTAGGGCGACAGTTCGCTGACCGCGCCCTCCAGGTGGTTGCGCGTGCTCGCATAGGCCTTGGGCCTCACGGCCGCAATGCGGGCCCGCGCGGCGGCGAGGCTCGGCTCGAAGCGGTCATCCATTCGTCGTGCTCCCGACCTCGCCGCGCCGGATCGCGTCGGCGCGCGCCCGCACGGCCAGCTTCTCCTCGTCGCGCAGGCGCGCGACGTTCTTCACCTGCAGCGCCATGCGCGGGTTCTTCGCCAGCAAGGCCTCGTGGCGCATCAGGAAGTCCCAGTACAGCGTGGTGAACGGGCAGGCGCGCTCGCCGGTGCGCTGCGCCGGGTCGTAGCGGCAGCCGCGGCAGTGCGGGCTCATGCGCTCGATGTACTTGCCGCTGGCCGCGTAGGGCTTGCTGGCCATCAGCCCGCCGTCGGCGTACTGGCTCATGCCCAGCGTGTTGGGCAGTTCGACCCACTCGACCGCGTCGACGTAGACCGAGAGATACCAGGCGTGCACCTGCTTGGGCTCGACGCCGTACAGCAGCGCGAACAGCCCGGTCACCATCAGGCGCTGGATGTGGTGCGCATAGCCGTGGCGCAGCGTCTGCGTGATGGCATCGCGCAGGCAGGCCATGTCGGTGTCGCCGCTCCAGTACCAATCGGGCAGCGCCGCCTGCGCGCCGAGCGTGTTGCGCTCGAGGTAGGCGGGCATCTGCGTCCAGTAGATGCCGCGCACGTACTCGCGCCAGCCGAGGATCTGGCGAACGAAGCCCTCGACGCTCGCCAGCGAGGCCTTGCCGGCGTGGTACGCCGCCTCGGCCGCAGCGACTGCTTCGCGCGGGTGGATCAGCTTGAGGTTCATCGCCGCCGCGAGATGGGCGTGGTAGAGCCAGGGCTCGCCGGGCCACATCGCGTCCTGGTAGCGGCCGAAGCGCGGCAGGCGTTCGTCGATGAATCGGTACAGCGCCTCCAGCGCCTGCTCGCGCGTCACCGGCCACGCGAAGTCGTCGAGCGCGCCGGGGTGGTCGGCAAAACGCTGGCGCACCAGCGCCAGCACCTCGCGCGTGATCGTGTCGGGCGCAAAGCGCGCGGGCGGCGGCACGGCGCCCGGGCCCTCGGGTCCGAAGGCCTCGCGGTTGTCGGCATCGAAGTTCCACTCGCCGCCGATCGGGCGGTCGCCGTCCATCAGCACGCGGTGGCGCACGCGCTGTTCGCGATAGAAGTATTCGAGGCGCAGCGAGCGGCGGCCGCGTGCGTGCGCCGCGAACTCGCGCACGCTGCAGAAGAAGTGGCGATCCTCGCGCACGTCCAGCGGCAGGCAGCAGGCCTCGGCCACGCCGCGCAGCGCCTGCAGCACGCGCCAGTCGCCGGGTGCGGTCACCACCAGGCGCTGCGGCCGCAGCCGCGCGATGTCGGCCGCGAGCTGGGCCGCGAGGCTGCCGCGGTTGCCTGGCGCATCGAGCGCCACGTAGTGCAGCGGCCGGCCGCTTGCGCGCAGCAGTTCGGCGAAGTGCCGCATCGCCGTGATGAACAGCGCGATGCGCATGCGGCTCGAGCGCACGTGCGTCGATTCCTCGGCGACCTCGGCCATCCAGACCGCATCGAGCTCGGCATCGAAGCCATCGAACGCCGCCGATTCGGCGTCGAGCTGGTCGCCGAGCACGATGACCAGCGAACGCAGCTCAGCCATGCGCCCTCCGCGCGGCGCGGCAGCGATCGGAGCAGTACTTCACCTCCGCCCAGTTCTTCGCCCAGGCACGGCGCCAGGACATCGGCCGGCCGCAGGCGGCGCAGGGCTTGTGAGGAAGCCGTGCCTTGTGGCCGCGGAATCCAGGGGCGGCGCCGCTCATGCAAGCCCCTCGAAAGCGACGACCCTGAGGGGCGAATGGTGGTTGATTGGCATCGAAGCAGCATAGCCAGAGACACTTCAGACTGTCGTCAGTCGCTTCATTCACTGGCCTTTCGAGTTCATATTCCGCTTCAAGACCGCGTCATATGACTGACACCTCGACGTCATCTGCCCTTCCCGATCCCGATCTCCAACCCCGCCATCGCAGCGGCGCCGTGGCCCGCATGGTGCGCATGCCGGTGGCGACGCTGCGGGTCTGGGAGCGCCGCTACCGGATCAGCTCGCCGGCGCTCACGCCGAGCGGCCAGCGGCTCTACTCGGCGGCGGACGTGCGACGCATCGCGCTGCTCAAGCAGCTCACCGATCTCGGCCACGCGATCGGCAGCCTCGCGAACCTGGACATGGGGCAGTTGCAGGAGGTGGCCGCCACGCATGCGCACGCGCTGGCGGGCGCGCTTGCACCGCAGCGCGCCGCGTCGACGCTGCCATGGCGCGTGGCGGTGGTGGGCGAATCGCTGGCGCGTCGCCTGATGCGGCCGGCCGTACGGCGCCGCCTGGCCGGCGCGCTGCAGGTCGAAGGGCCGTTTGCGCTGGCCCGCGATGCCGAGGCGCGCGGCTTCGACACCCCGCCCGACCTGCTGCTGGTGCATGCCCCCAGCCTGCAGCCGGGCTGGCTGGCGGAGTTGCGCGCGACGGCACCCAGCCTCGCCACCGTGCGCACGGCGGCGGTGTACCGCTTCGCCTCCGAGGCTCTGTGCGAGCAGCTCGCCGCCGCCGGCGTGGCGCTGCTGCGCGAGCCGCTCGCCGACGCCGTTCTGGGCCAGTGGCTCGAGGGTCTGGCCGGCGCATCGGCGCGTCCTCCGTTGCCGCCGCTGTCGATGGATGCGCCCCCCGCCCCGGCCCGCCGCTGGGACGATGGCGCATTGGCCGACATCGCTGGCCTGTCGTCGACCATCGCCTGCGAATGCCCGCGCCATGTGGCCGAGCTGCTCATGCAATTGACGCACTTCGAGCGCTACAGCGCCGAGTGCCGCCATCGCAGCCCGGCCGACGCCGAACTGCATGCCTACCTTGGCCGGGTGGCCGGCACGGCACGCGCGAGCTTCGAGGAGGCTCTGGAGCGCATTGCCGTGCACGAAGGGCTGCTCGTGCCGGGCCATTGAGGCCAGAAAGACAAACCCCTCCCGACCGGAGGTGGGGAGGGGCGGGCGGCTGACGCCGCCGGGTGGGGCTCCGGAGGGAAATCGTCCGGGGCTCCTGGCGCGCAGGGACTGCGCCATCGGGTGTGCCTGCAGGGCAGGCCTTTCGACCTTAGCCCATCGGCCGCGCGACTTCAAGCGCCGCGGGCACGCTCTTTCATCTTCCTCAAACCGCCGGCTTCATGACCTTCGCCACGAGTTCCTCGGCCCGGCGCTGCACGTCGGCATCCATGCGGATCGTGCGCCCCCACTCGCGAGAGGTTTCGCCCGGCCACTTGCTCGTCGCGTCCAGGCCCATCTTGCCGCCCAGACCGCTCACCGGCGAGGCGAAATCGAGGTAGTCGATCGGCGTGTTCTCGACCAGCGTGGTGTCGCGCACCGGGTCCATGCGCGTGGTGATCGCCCAGACGACGTCGTCCCAGCGGCGGATGTCGACGTCGTCGTCGGTCACGACGATGAACTTCGTGTACATGAACTGGCGCAGGAAGCTCCACAGACCGAACATCAGCCGCTTGGCGTGGCCGGGATAGGCCTTGCGCATGCTGATGATCGCCATGCGGTAGCTGCAGCCCTCGGGCGGCAGGTAGAAGTCGACGATCTCCGGAAACTGCTTGCGCAGGATGGGCACGAACACCTCGTTGAGCGCCACGCCCAGTACGGCCGGCTCATCGGGCGGCTTGCCGGTGTAGGTGGAGTGATAGATGGGATCGCGCCGGTGGGTGATCCGGGCGATCTCGAACACCGGGAACCAGTCCTGCTCGTTGTAATAGCCGGTGTGGTCACCGAACGGGCCTTCCAGCGCGTGCAGGTAGCCGTTGACCTCCTTCAAGGCCACCCCGTGCTCGCTGGTCCCGCTCCAGCCTTTCTCGGCCGGAGGAATGTGCCCCTCGAGCACGAATTCGGCGCTCGCCGGCACCTGCAGCATCACGCCCGCGTCGCCGACGCCCGTGTCCGCCACCTCGGTGCGGCTGCCGCGCAGCAGGCCGGCGAACTGGTATTCCGAGAGCGTGTCCGGCACCGGTGTCACGGCGCCGAGGATGGTCGCCGGGTCCGCGCCCAGCGCCACCGCGATCGGGAATGGCTGCCCGGGGCGCGCCATCGCGAACTCCCGGAAGTCGAGCGCGCCGCCGCGATGGGCGAGCCAGCGCATGATCACCTGCCGCCGGCCGATCACCTGCTGGCGGTAGATGCCCAGGTTCTGGCGCGCGCGCGCGTTCGGTCCGCCTTGCGGCCCGCGCGTCACGACCAGGCCCCAGGTGATCAGCGGCCCGGCGTCGTCGGGCCAGCAGGTCTGCACGGGCAACTGGGTGAGGTCGGCATCGGCGCCTTCCAGCACGACCTCTTGGCATGCTGCCGAGCGCACGGCCGCAGGCTTCATGTCCCAGATCGCCTTGGCCATTTGTAACAGGCGGCCGGTGTCCTTGAGGCCCTTGGGCGGCTCCGGCTCCTTCAGCCGGGCCAGCAACTCACCCACCTCGCGCAGTTCGCTCACCTCGGTGGCGCCCATGCCGAGCGCCACCCGGCGGGGCGTGCCGAACAGGTTGGCAAGCACCGGGAACTTGTAACCGTCGGGCCGTTCGAAAAATAGTGCCGGCCCTGCCGAGCGCAACACGAAGTCACTGACCGCTGTCATTTCGAGCCGCGTGGAGACTGGGTCCGACACCCTTTTCAGCTCGCCGAGGCGCTCCAGGCCCGCCATGAAGTCACGCAAGTCCCGATACTTCATACGAAATCGTAATCAAAGACAAGTTTCATAGTCTTGACTGGTTATGAAACGGCTTCCTAGAATTCGCGCCGTTCGCACCGCTACGGGATTACCCCAGGCCCTCGGTGCAGGGATAGAGAAGCAGCTTGGCTGCTGCCAGCATCGGACACGAGTCCGATAGAACCGCCGGGAACGCCGCGCAAGACGGCTGCCCACTGACCGGCCCAGGATTATCACCGTCGCCTTCCGGCACTGCGCCGGGCGGCCCCGCCCCGGGGAAGACGGTTGCGAAAGGAGTGACATGACGACGCTGGAGCGATGCCTCACGCGTGCCCGCCGGGTGCGCGACGCCATCGGCGAGTCGGCCACGGTGTTCCTCAAGGACGTCGGGCACGGCTTGCTCGAGGTCAGCCACAACATGCTGGCACTGATCGGGCTGCTGATCGTGGCGGCCACGCTCTTCGCCTTCGGCCGCCCGGAACTGCGCCAGACCGTCGAGACCGAGGCGCTCGGCTGGCTGCAGGCTCGCCAGGAAGCACGCGCCGAGCCAGCCGAACTGCTCGCGCAACAATTGAGCGAGCCGGAGGCGATCGCCCGTGCCACGGCAGCCGACCCGCGCGAACTGAACCGCCAGCAGGCGGCCGTGGCCATGTGGATCTCGCGCCGCTACCGCGTGGCCCCGGAGCCGATCAGCCGCCTGGTGCAGGAGTCGTGGGCCGTGGGCCAGCGCGCCGGGCTGGATCCGACGCTGATCCTCGCCATCATGGCCGTGGAATCGAGCTTCAACCCGTTTGCGCAAAGCAGCGTCGGTGCCCAGGGCCTGATGCAGGTCATGACCAAGGTCCACGACGACAAGTACGAAGCCTTCGGCGGCAAGCATGCCGCCTTCGACCCAGTGAGCAACCTGCGCGTCGGCGTGCAGGTGCTGAAGGAATGCATCAGCCGCGCCGGCAGCCTGGAAGCTGGCCTGCGGTACTACGTGGGCGCGGCCAACCTGGAAGACGATGGCGGCTACGCCGGCAAGGTGCTGGCCGAGCAGAACAACCTTCGTCTGGTGGCCTCGGGCAAGACCGTGCCGCCGACGGTGGCACTGGTGCCGGTGTCGCTGCCGGCCGCTGCCACGCCGGCGCAGCGCGTCGAGCCGCAGCCGGCCAAGGCACCTGCCGAGACCGCCGAGCGCCCCGAGCAGGTGGCCTGGCTGCGCTGATCGGAAAGCGACCCTCCGCTACACTTCCGCCACCGCGCGACTGGCGATGCGGCCCCGCCCCGGGGCCTGAGGTGGTGTACCACCGGGAAGCGCGGTCGGTGAGCGCGTTTCGCGCACCGCATCCGCCGTTCGCCTGGGCAGCCCTGCGGCCGCGTTCGATCGCGGCCCGCGTCGGGACCTTCTGCTGTCAAGGACTGCCGTCATGTTCGACCGTTCCGCCTCCACCGTTGCCAACGTCGACCCCGAGATCTGGGCCGCGATCCAGCGCGAGAACCAGCGCCAGGAAGATCACATCGAGCTGATCGCCTCGGAGAACTACGCCTCGCCGGCCGTGATGGCCGCGCAGGGTTCGCAGCTCACCAACAAGTACGCCGAGGGCTACCCCGGCAAGCGCTACTACGGCGGCTGCGAGTACGTCGACGTGGTGGAGCAGCTCGCCATCGACCGCGCCAAGCAGATCTTTGGTGCCGAGTTCGCCAATGTGCAGCCGAACTCCGGCTCGCAGGCCAACCAGGGAGTGTTCTTCGGCCTGCTGCAGCCCGGCGACACCATCATGGGCATGAGCCTGGCGGAAGGCGGCCACCTCACGCACGGCATGCCGCTGAACATGAGCGGCAAGTGGTTCAAGGTGGTCTCCTACGGGCTGAACGCGAAGGAAGAGATCGACTACGACGCGATGGAGCGCCTCGCGCACGAGCACAAGCCGAAGCTGATCATCGCCGGCGCCTCGGCCTACGCGCTGCGCATCGACTTCGAGCGCTTCGCCAAGGTGGCCAAGGCGATCGGCGCGTACTTCATGGTCGACATGGCGCACTACGCCGGCCTGATCGCCGCGGGCGTCTACCCGAACCCGGTGCCCTTCGCCGACGTGGTCACCACCACCACGCACAAGACGCTGCGCGGCCCGCGCGGTGGCCTGATCCTGATGCGCGGCGAGGAGATCGCCAAGAAGGTCAACAGCGCGATCTTCCCCGGCATCCAGGGCGGCCCGTTGATGCACGTGATCGCCGCCAAGGCGGTCGCCTTCAAGGAAGCGCTGTCGCCCGACTTCAAGGCGTACCAGCAGCAAGTGGTGAAGAACGCCGCGGCGATGGCCGAGGCGCTGGTGGCGCGCGGCCTGCGCATCGTCAGCGGCCGCACCGAGAGCCACGTGATGCTGGTCGACCTGCGGCCCAAGGGCCTGACGGGCAAGGAGGCCGAGGCCATCCTCGGCGCAGCGCACATCACCTGCAACAAGAACGGCATCCCGAACGACCCGCAGAAGCCGATGGTCACCAGCGGCATCCGCCTCGGCTCGCCGGCGATGACCACGCGCGGCTTCAAGGAGGAGCAGGCGCGCCTGACCGCGAACCTGATCGCCGACGTGCTCGACAAGCCGCACGACGAGGCGAACATCGCCGCGGTGCGTGCCAAGGTGGCGGCGCTGACGAAGGACTTCCCGGTCTACCGCTGACGCGGGGACCGGTCGGTACTGCTGCATGCGCTGCCCGTTCTGCGGCCACGTCGACACGCAGGTCGTCGAGACCCGCGAGTCCGACGAGGGCGACCAGATCCGCCGGCGGCGGCGCTGCACGCATTGCGACAAACGCTTCACCACCTACGAGCGCGCCGAGATCGCGCTGCCGTCGGTGGTCAAGAAGGACGGCACACGCGCCGAGTTCGAGCTCGCCAAGCTGCGTGCCTCGATGTCGCTGGCGCTGCGCAAGCGGCCGGTGAGCATCGAGCAGATCGACGCGGCGGTCGACCGCATCCAGGAGAAGCTGCTCAACAGCGGCGCGAAAGAAGTCACCTCCACCCGGCTGGGGGAACTGGTGATGCGCGAGCTCAAGCGCATCGACAAGGTGGCCTACGTGCGCTTCGCGTCCGTCTACCGTTCCTTCGAGGACGTGGACGAGTTCCGGCAGCTGATCCGGGACATTTGAGGCGGATGAAGCGATCAGTCCTCGCGGACTGATCGCCCGCCGAGAAGCCATCGCGCATGCAGGCGCGATGGCCCGCTCCCATCCCCCACGCGGGGGACCCCCCCGCCCGGTGCCCCGCTGCGGGGCCCTGTCTTCCGCCCCCTCGGCGGGACGCGCCGCGACGCGCCGATTCCTAGAGTTCGTGCAACGCCACAGCGGAGCACGACATGACCCCGAAGCACTACCCCCAGCGCGGCCTCACGCTCGTCGAAGCGGCGGTCGTGCTGGCCGTCGTCGCGATCACCGCGGCCATCGCCGCACCCGGCCTCCAACGGCAGATCGAGCTGCGCCGACTCGACGGCGCGGCTTCGCAGCTGGCCGCCACGCTGCAGCTGGCCCGCAATGAGAGCATCGCCCGCAACCGCGTCGTGCGCCTCTCGCTCGACGAGAGCCTGCGCTGCGTCGTGCTTCACACCGGCCCAGCCGACAGCTGCCACTGCACGCCGCGCGGCGAGGCCGAGTGCAGCGGCGCGAGCCGGCCGCTGCGCACGCTCGGCGAGACGAGCGGCATCACGCTGCAGGCCAACGCGACCTCGCTCGCCTTCGACCCGCTGCACGGCACGGTGACGCCGACCGGCAGCTTCCGCCTCACCGGGCGCAACGGCCGCGAGATCCAGCACGTGGTCAACGTGATGGGCCGCGTACGCAGCTGCTCGCCCGGCGCCGCCGTGCCCGGCTACCCCGCCTGCTGACGCCCACTTCAGGGAGGAACCGCCATGAACCGCATCGACTTCGCAACCCATCGCCGCGCGCGCGGCTTCACGCTGATCGAGGTGCTCGCTGCACTCGGCATTGCCGGCGTGCTCTCGAGTCTGGCCTGGCCGAGTTTCGAAGGCAGCCTGCAGCGCGCGCGGCGCGCCGACGCCTCGCTGGCCGTCGCCCAGGTGCAGATCGCACAGGAGCGCTGGTACGCCAACCGCGGCCGCTATGCCGGGCTGGCGGAGCTGCGCCTGAGCGAGCGCAGCAGCGCGGGCCACTACCGCGTGGCCGTGACGGACGCCGACGAGCAAGGCTACGTGGTGCAGCTGGTGGCCAGCGGCGCGCAGGCCCGCGACGCCTCCTGCCGCACGCTGCAGCTCAGCGTGGCGCCAGGCCAGACCACGCGCGCCTCGGGGCCCGACGAGCGCCTCGGCAACGACGATGCAGCCAACCGTCGCTGCTGGAATCTCTGAGCGGAGGCCCGCGATGCGCCACACCCAGACCGGACTTTCGCTGGTGGAGCTGATGATCGGCCTCGCGCTCGGGCTGTTCGTCACCGCTGCGGCGCTGACGGCATTCGCCGGGCAATGGCGCGAACACCGTCATGCGACGCTCGCGATGCGCCTGCAGCAGGAGCTGCGCAGCACGGCGGAGCTGATCGCGCGCGAACTGCGGCGCGCCGGCCACTGGGGCGCGCCCAGCGCCGCAGCCCCCAACCCGTATGCCGCGTTCTCGCCGGCTGCCGCCGCCTCGGATGCGGCGCGCTATGCCTACTCGCGCGACGCCACCGAGAACCAGTCGCTCGACGGCACCGAACAGTTCGGCCTGCGGGTGCGGCGCGGCGTGCTGGAACTGCAGATCGGCGCCTCGGGCTGGCAGGCCCTGACCGACACCGGAACGCTGGTGGTCACCGAGTTCTCGATCGTTCCGCGCACGGAACGCATCTCGCTGCTCGAACACTGCGCCCACCCTTGCCCGCCGGGCGTGACCTGCGACGTGCACGTGAGCGTGCGGCTGCTGGCGCTGCACCTCGCCGCGCGCGCCGCCGACGACCCGACGCTGCTGCGCCGCGTCGACACCGTGGTGCGCCTGCGCAACGACGACGTCACCGGCGCCTGCCCGGCTTGAGGAGACACGATGCACACGCCCTTGCCCCACCCCCAGCGCGGCGCAGCCACGCTGGCGATCGTGCTGATCCTGCTCGGCGCAATGCTGATCACGCTGCTGGCTGCCAACCGCAACCTGCTGCTGGAGCTGCGCCAGTCGGCCAACCAGGTCGAGTCGGCGTCAGCCTTCGAAGCGGCGGAGGCCGGGCTCGACTGGGGCCTCGCGATGCTGAATGCCGATGCGCACGTGGGCAGCGACTGCCGCGCCTCTCCGCTCGCGACGCAGAGCTTCCGCGATCGCGTGCTCGATCTCTCGGCGCCCGTCGTCACGCCGCGCGCCGTGCGGCCGGCCTGCGTGCGCGAGGCCGCCGGCTGGCGCTGCGGCTGCCCCGACGCCGGAGGCGCGGTGCTGGGCGTGGCAGCCGAAGGCCCTAGCTTCGCGCTGCGCCTCGAGCCGAACGCGGCCGCCGGCACGCTGCGCCTCGTGGCCGAGGGCTGCGCGCACTTCGGCGGCGAATGCCATCCCGAGGGGGCCGGTCGCGATGGCGCGGTCGCGCAGCACCAGGCACTGATCGCGCTGCTGCCGGCACTGGCGGTGCCCCCCGCCGCGGCGCTGACGCTGCGCCCCTCCGGTGCCACCGCAGAGAACTTCTTCGCTGGGATGTTCGGCCTCTCGAAGCCGGCCTGGATGGGCCAGCCCGCGGTGCGCCGTGTCGACTGCCGGGGCGACTGTGGCGAAGCGATCGCCGTGGCCGTGGCGCAAGGCGCGACGCTGATCGCGCTGCCCGGCGACGCGACGCTGCGCGGCCCGCTCGCACTCGGGACGGCGCAACGCCCGGTGCTGATCGTCGCGGCCGGGGCACTGCAACTACAAGGGGCCGTGCAGCTCACCGGAGTGGCCTACGCCGCCAGCCTCGCGTGGGCAGCCCCTGGGGCCACGGTGCGCGGGGCACTCGTCAGCGAAGGCTCCGCCACGGGCGACACGTCGCTCGACCTGCAACGCGACCCGGCCGTGCTCGACACGCTGCACACGCGCGCCGGCAGCTTCGTGAGGCTGCCCGGCGGTTGGCGCGACTTCTGAGACCTGCGAGGAGAGCCTGATGTCCACCATCCCGACCCGCCGCCGCCAACAGGGCGTCACCCTGATCGAATCGCTGATCGCCGTGCTGCTGTTGTCCATCGGCGCGCTCGCGCTGATGCGCGTGCAGCCCGAGTTGCGCCAGCACGCCGAGTTCGCGCGCCAGCGCAGCGAGGCGGTTCGGCTCGCGCAGGAGGAGCTCGAAGCCGCTCGCGGCATCGCCACCGCCGCCGGCTTCGCTGCATTGGCGGACCGCACGATCACGCTGGAGCCCGACGGCCTCGGTCGGCCGCGCGTCGCGCTGCGGCGGCGCATCGACGCGCTCGCCTGGCCGGGTGCCAAGGTCGTGACAGTTCAGGTCTCCTGGGTCGACCGCCAAGGCGAGGCTCAGCAGCTGAGCCTGCACACCTTGCTCGCCGCCGCCGACGCCGCCCTCTCCGGCGCGAGCCTGCTGCCACGCTGATCCGATTCGGCGCACCGTCGGGCCATCGCGCAGAATCCGCCCCATGAGCACGTCGAGCTTTCCCACGCCGATGCACGAGGCGCTCGCGCTGGCCACGCAATCGATCGGCCTGACCGAGCCGAACCCCCGCGTGGGCTGCGTGATCGTGGCGCCCGACGGCCGCGTGATCGGCCGCGGCCGCACGCAGGAGGCCGGCGGCCCGCATGCCGAGGTGATGGCCCTGCGCGACGCCGCGGCACGCCACGAGATCGTGCACGGCGCCACCGCCTACGTCACGCTCGAACCCTGCGCCCACCACGGCCGCACGCCGCCATGCTGCGACGCGCTGATCGAGGCGCGCCTCGGCCGTGTGGTGATGGCACTGGTCGATCCCTTCCCGCAGGTGGCCGGCCAGGGGGCGGCGCGGCTGCGCGCGGCCGGCATCACGGTCGAGGCGGGCCTGCTCGCGCAGGAGGCGCGCGAGCTGAACATCGGCTTCTTCTCGCGCGTGCAACGCGGCCGGCCGTGGGTGCGGCTGAAGGTGGCGGTGTCGCTCGACGGCCGCTCCGCGCTGCCCAACGGCGTCAGCCAATGGATCACCGGCTCCGCGGCACGCACCGACGGCCACACTTTCCGGCGCCGCGCCAGCGCGGTGCTGACCGGCGTGGGCACGGTGCTCGACGACGACCCGCGCCTGGACGTGCGCCTCGTCGAGACCGCGAAACAGCCGCTGCGCGTGGTGGTCGACTCGCGCCTCGAGACGCCGCCGACGGCGAAGCTGCTCGCGCCGCCCGGCCGGGTCGTGATCTACGCGGCGCGTCCCGACGCCCAGCGCGAGGCGGAGCTGGCGGCCACCGGCGCGGAGATCGCGTTCCAGCCCGGCCCCGGCAGCAAGGTCGACCTTGCCGCGATGCTGGCCGATCTGGCCCGGCGCGGCGTCAACGAACTGCACGTCGAGGCCGGCCACAAGCTCAATGGCTCGCTGGTGCGGGAAGGCCTGGTCGACGAGTTCCTCGTCTACATGGCACCGCGCCTGCTCGGCACCGGGCGCGAGCTGGCGGCCTTCGGCCCGCTGGAACGGCTGGAAGACTCGCTCGACCTGCGCTGGATCGGCGTCGAGCGCATCGGCGACGACCTCCGGCTGATCGCCCGCCCGCCGGGCCGCGAGAACTTCTGAGCTGACGCGCAGGCGACGCCGCACCCCGGTCGCGCCTGCGACAATCGCGGCATGTTCACCGGCATCATCAGCGGCGTCGGCCGCATCGTCGAGGCCACGCCGCTCGGCGCGGACGCCTCGCACGGACAGCGCCTCGCGATCGAGGCCCCCGCGGGCTACCTCGACGACGTCGAGCTCGGCGACAGCATCGCGCTGAACGGCGCCTGCATGACCGTCACCTCCTTCGACGCCGCCGCGGCCCGCTTCACGATCGACATCTCGGCCGAGAGCCTCTCCAAGACCGCCGGCCTCGGCGGGCCCGGGCCGGTCAACCTCGAGAAGGCGCTGCGCGCCAACGATCGCCTCGGCGGCCACCTGGTCAGCGGCCACGTCGACGGCATCGGCAGCGTGCTTGCGTTCGAGCCGGTGGGCGAATCGTGGGAGCTGCGCCTCAGCGCCCCGCCCGCGCTGGCCCGCTTCCTCGCCTACAAGGGCTCGATCACCGTCAACGGCGTGAGCCTGACGGTCAACCGCGTGGTCGACCACGCCGAGCACTGCGAGTTCAGCATCAACCTGATCCCGCACACGATCCAGAACACCACGCTCGGCACGTTGCGCGCGGGCAGCCGGGTGAACCTCGAGATCGACCTGATCGCGCGCTACGTCGAGCGCATGCTGGGTGGCTCCCTGCCCCGGCACTGAGGAACAGAGCCCCCCAGTCGCTTCGCTCCTGCCCCCGAGGGGCGTCGCTCGGCTTGGGGCGGCCCGGCGCCGAGCGCGGCCATCCCGAGGCAGCTTTCGAGGCACGCCACCTACAATCCCGCCATGTCCATTTCCCCGATTCCGGAGCTGGTGGCCGAGCTGGCCGCCGGCCGCATGGTCATCCTCGTCGACGAGGAAGACCGCGAGAACGAGGGCGACCTCGTGCTCGCCGCCGACCACGTCACGCCCGAGGCGATCAACTTCATGGCGAAGTTCGGCCGCGGGCTGATCTGCCTCACCCTCACCCGCGAGCGCTGCGAGCGCCTCGGCCTGGAGCCGATGACCTCGCGCAACGGCCAGAAGACCGGCACGGCCTTCACCGTGTCCATCGAAGCGGCCGAAGGCGTGACCACCGGCATTTCGGCGGCCGACCGCGCCCGCACCGTGCAGGCCGCGGTGGCACGCCAGGCCCGGCCTGCCGATCTGGTGCAGCCCGGCCACATCTTCCCGCTGCAGGCGCAGGACGGCGGCGTGCTCATGCGCGCCGGCCACACCGAGGCCGGCTGCGACCTCGCCGGCATGGCCGGCCTGACGCCGGCGGCGGTGATCTGCGAGATCATGAAGGACGACGGCACGATGGCCCGCCTGCCCGACCTGATCGAGTTCGCGCGCGAGCACCGGCTGAAGATCGGCACCATCGCCGACCTGATCGAGTATCGCAGCCGCAACGAATCGCTGATCCAGCGCGCCGGCGAGCGGCGCCTGGCCACCGCGCAGGGCGAGTTCCACTGCACCGCCTACCGCGACCGCACCGGCGGCCTGCACTTCGCACTGACCCATGGTCGCTGGAGCCCGGCCGACGAGGTGCTGGTTCGAGTGCACGAGCCGCTGTCGGTGATGGACCTGCTCGACGCCGAGGCCGGCGGCCATTCGTGGCCGCTGCCCAAGGCGCTGGCAGCGATCCAGGCCTCGTCGCGCGGCGCGGCGCTGCTGCTGAACTGCGGCGAGGACGCCGACTCGCTGCTGCCGCGCCTGACCGGCACGCGCCCCGCCGAGGCACCGGCGCGCGGCCAGATGGACCTGCGCACCTACGGCGTCGGCGCGCAGATCCTGCGCGACCTCGGCATCGCGAAGATGCGCCTGCTCGGCAGCCCGCGCCGCATGCCCAGCATGACTGGCTACGGCCTCGAAGTCACCGGCTTCGTCGCTGCCAAGGACGCGACCTCTTGAACCTCGACTCCCGGAACCGACACCATGCTGGACGCTGACAAGGGCGCCCCTCTCGATCTGAACGGGCAGGACCTGCGCATCGGCATCGTGCAGGCCCGCTTCAACGCCGACATCACCGCGAAGCTCGCCCAGAGCTGCATCGCCGAACTGCAGGCGCTGGGCGTGAGCGAGCGCCACATCCGCCACGTCACCGTGCCGGGTGCGCTGGAAGTGCCGCTGGCGCTCGACGCACTGGCCGAGAGCGACGACTTCGACGCGCTGGTGGCGCTCGGCTGCATCATTCGCGGCGAGACCTACCACTTCGAGCTGGTGGCCAACGAGAGCGGCGCCGGCGTCACGCGCGTCTCGCTCGACCATCACCTGCCGATCGCCAACGCCATCCTCACGGTCGAGAACGAGGCCCAGGCCTGGGCCCGAGCCGAAGAGAAGGGACGCGACGCTGCGCGCGTCGCCGTCGAGATGGCCAACCTGCTGGAAGACCTGTCGTGAGCGACGCCCCGATCAAGAAGAAGCCGCGCGGCGGAGCGCCGTCGGCGCGGCGCCGTGCCCGCGAGGTGGCGCTGCAGGGTCTGTACGAATGGCTGATCGGCGGCGCCGACGCCGGCGTGATCGATGCCCACATGCGTGAGCAGGAGGGCTTCGCGCAGTGCGACGCGGCGCACTTCGACGCGCTGCTCCATGGCTGCATCGCCGAGGCTGCCGACCTCGACGCGGTGCTGGCCCGGCACGTCGACCGCAAGACCACCGAGCTCTCTCCGATCGAACACGGCGTGCTGATGATCGGCGCCTACGAGCTCAGGCACTGCGTCGACGTGCCCTACAAGGTGGCCATCAACGAGGCGGTGGAACTGGCGAAGAACTTCGGCGGCACCGACGGCCACAAGTACGTGAACGGCGTGCTCGACAAGGCGGCCGCCGAGCTGCGCCCGCTCGAGGTGCAGGCGGCCCGCGCAGCACGGCGCTGAGCGCGATGCTGCGCACCGCCTCGCGGCTCGATCAGATCGAGCCCTTCTACGTGATGGAGTGCGCCAAGGCGGCCAGCGAACTGGCGCGCTCGCCGGCCTGCGCCGAGCGGCCGATGATCTTCCTGAACATCGGCGAACCCGACTTCACCGCCGCGCCGCTCGTGCGCGAGGCCGCCGAGCGCGCGCTGCGAGAGGGCCGCACGCAGTACACCGAGGCCACCGGCCTCGCGCCGCTGCGCGAGTGCATCGCCGGCTGGTACGCGCAGCGCTTCGGCCTCGCGATCGACCCGGCGCGCATCGTCGTGACCGCGGGGGCCTCGGCCGCGCTGCAGCTGGCCTGCCTCGCGCTGGTCGAACGTGGCGACGAGGTGCTGATGCCCGACCCCAGCTACCCTTGCAACCGCCACTTCGTGGCCGCGGCCGACGGCGTGCCGGTGCTGCTGCCCTCCGGGCCGGATCAGCGCTTCCAGCTCGATGCCGCGGGCGTCGAGGCCGCCTGGGGCCCGCGCACGCGCGGCGTGCTGCTGGCAAGCCCCTCCAACCCGACCGGTACCTCGATCGATCCGGCCGAGATGGGCCGCATCGTTCAGGCCGTGCGAGCACGCGGGGGCTTCACGATCGTCGACGAGATCTACCTCGGCCTGAGCTACGACGAGCGCTACGGCACGAGCGCGCTCGCGCACGGCGAGGACGTGATCTCGATCAACAGCTTCTCGAAGTACTTCTCGATGACCGGCTGGCGCCTCGGCTGGATGGTCGTGCCAACCTCGCTCGTGCCGGCGATCGAGAAGCTCGCGCAGAACCTGTTCATCTGCGCCTCGACGCTCGCGCAGCGCGCGGCGCTGGCCTGCTTCGAGCCGGAATCGATTGCCGAGTACGAACGCCGCCGCGCCGAATTCAAGGCGCGACGCGACCTGGTGGTGCCGGCGCTCGAGGCGATGCGCCTGCACGTGCCGGTGGTACCCGACGGCGCCTTCTACGCGTGGGCCGACTGCTCGGCGCATGCGGCCAGCAGCTGGGACTTCGTGTTCGACGTGATGCGTCGCGCGCACGTGGCGCTCACCCCCGGGCGCGACTTCGGCCGCCATGGCGCGGAGCGCTGGGTGCGCCTGTCGTACGCGAACTCGATGGCGCAGCTCGAAGAGGCCCTGGAGCGCCTGCGCCGCACCCTCGCCACCCCCGCGTGACGCCCGGCACGGGGCCGGATCAATCTTTGGTGAGAACCTGTTACGAAGCCCCGGCTTCTGGGTGTTTTTCACGGTTGGCTGCCTGGGGGGTGGTCTAAGCTGCGACAGTGACCTCTCCGAGACCCGATCCGCGGCCCGGCGAGCCGGACAGCGAACCGGCCGATGCAGTGCCGCCCACGCTGCCGCCCACGGCCTCCGACCTCGCCCGCTGGAGCGACACCGACATCGGCGCGCCGCCCGGCCCGGCGCCGGCGTTCCGCACCAACTCGCAGAGCAAGTCGGACGACCAGATCCCCACCATCGGCCACATCGGCCGCTACGCGCTGAAGTACAAGATCGGCGCCGGCGGGTTGGGCACGGTGTTCGCGGCACACGACCCGCTGCTGTCGCGCCTCATCGCGATCAAGACGCTGAACCTCGAGATCGCACCCGAGGAGCGCGAGGCCTTCAACGCGCTGTTCCTGAATGAGGCGCGAGCGGCCGGCGGCCTCTCGCACCCGCACATCGTCACCGTGTTCGACGCGGGCGTCAGCGACCAGAGCGCCTACATCGCCATGGAGCTGCTCAAGGGGCGCGACCTGCGCCAGCTGCGCCAGGAAGGCTGGCGGCCCACGCCCGCGCAGGCGGCCACCATCGTGCGGCGCGTCGCCGACGCCCTCGCCTACGCGCACAGCAAGGGCGTGATCCACCGCGACATCAAGCCGGCCAACATCTTCATGGTGGGGCGCACGCAGCCGCGTGTGCTCGACTTCGGCATCGCCCGCATCGCGCACCAGCACGACGGCGCCGGTGACGTAGCGGCCGGCTCGCCCTACTACATGGCGCCCGAGCAGGTGCGGCAGCAGCCGGTGGACCGGCGCGCCGACGTGTTCTCGCTCGGTGTGGTGCTCTACGAGCTGCTGACCGACCGCAAGCCCTTCATGGGCAAGACGCTCACGGAGATCACGCAGGCCGTGCTGGAGCACAAGCCGCTGCGCGCCGACGAGGTCGACCCGTCGGTGCCTGCGGCGCTCGCCGAGATCGTGCAGCGGGCCATGGAGAAGGATCCGGAGCACCGCTTCCGCTCCGCACGCGCGCTCTCCCGCGAGCTGCGCCACTGGCTGGAAGAAAACGCCAATGCGGGCGCCGCGGACAGCCTGCCCGAGGAGCCGGGGCCCGAGGCGCCGCGCCATCGCAAGGGCCTGGTCGCGATCGCGGCCGGCCTGGTGATCGGCCTGGTGGCCGGCACCGGCTGGCTGGCGCTGCGCGGAGGCTCGCCCGAACCCGCCCCGGTGCTGGCCAAGACAGCGCCGGCCACCACCGTGGCGGCCGCACCTCCGATCACCACCAGCCCGGTGCCAGCCGCGTCGGCAGCGCCGACGGTCGCCGAAGCTGCGCCTGCCCCGGCCTCGGCGGCCCCGGTGACCGCCGAGTCGGCGGCGCCCGCTCCCGCCAAGGAAACGCCGGTGCGCGTCGCTGCCGCCAAGCCTGCCCCGCCGGCCAAGCCCGCCCCCAAGGACGCCAAGCCCACGCGCGAGGCCAACACGGCCAAGGCCCCCTCGGGGGCCACCGGCAGCGTGCGCATCGCCGTGAGCCCCTGGGGCAACGTCGAGGTCAATGGCAACGCCGTCGGCACCACGCCGCCACTCAACGAGCTGACGCTGCCCGAAGGCAAGCACCAGATCGTGATCCGCAACGCCGACTTCCCGCCCTACACTGCCACGATCAGCATCGCGCCGGGTCAGGCGATCAACCTCAAGCACAAGTTCGGATCATGAGCGCTCGCCGGGCCGCACGGGCCGCCACTCTGCTGATCGCCCTCGCCGCCCTCGCCGGCTGCGTGCAGCCGCCGCTGGCGCCGCCGGTGGGCCTGCTCGACGTCACCGAGCGCCCGGCCGAGAAGGCGCTGCTGGCCGGCATGCGCGCCTACGACGACGCCCAGTACCCGCAGGCCGAGAAGCAGCTGCAGGCGGCCATCCAGGGCAACCTCGCCTCCTCGCGCGACCGCGCGGCGGCGCACAAGCTGCTCGCGTTCATCTTCTGCACCAGCAACCGCATGTCCGACTGCGAGGTGCAGTTCCGCGCCGCACGCGCTGCCGACCCGGGCTTCGCGCTGACCAAGTCGGAGGCCGGCCACCCGCTGTGGGGCCCGGTGTACCAGCGGGTGCAGCAGCGATAATCCGGGCTTGGCCCGACCCACCGACACCTCCTCGCCGTTCCGCCACACGCTGCGCGTGTACTGGGAAGACACCGACGCCGGCGGCGTGGTGTTCTACGCCAACTACCTGAAGTTCTTCGAGCGCGCGCGCACCGAGTGGCTGCGGGCCCTCGGCTTCTCGCAGGAGCGCTTGCGAACCGATACAGGCGCGATGTTCGTCGTCGCGGATACTTCGGTCCGCTATGCCAGCCCGGCCCGGCTGGACGACCTGATCGAGGTCACCGTCGAGCCGCTCGAGATCGGCCGCGTGTCGATGTCGCTGCAGCAGCAGGCCTGGCGCGCGGGCGACCCTGCCGGCACGCCGCAGCTGCTGGCCGAAGGCCGCATCCGCATCGGCTGCGTCGATGCCGGAACTTTCGCCCCCCGCCGCATTCCGACGGCCATCCTCGACACCCTGCGATGAACCAAGACTTCTCCATCTTCACCCTCGTCATGCACGCCAGCTGGGTCGTGCAGCTGGTGATGGCCGGCCTGCTGCTGGCCTCGCTGGCGAGCTGGACGGTGATCTTCGGCAAGCTGTTCGGCCTCAAGCGCGTGCGCGGCGACAACGAGGAGTTCGAGCGCGAGTTCTGGGCCGGCCGCAACCTCAACGAGCTGTATGGCGACGCCACCAAGCGTGGCAACGAGGGCCGCGGCGCGCCGATGGAGCGCATCTTCGCCTCGGGCATGCGCGAGTTCCTCAAGCTGCGCGAGCGCCGCGTCAGCGACGCCGGCGCGTTGCTCGACGGCGCGCGCCGCGCGATGCGCGCGAGCTTCCAGCGCGAGATCGACGCGGTGGAGTCCAACCTCAGCTTCCTCGCCTCGGTGGGTTCCGTGTCCCCGTATGTCGGCCTGTTCGGCACGGTGTGGGGGATCATGCATGCCTTCGTCGGCCTGTCGAACATGCAGCAGGTGACGCTGGCCACCGTCGCGCCGGGCATCGCCGAGGCGCTGGTGGCCACCGCGATCGGCCTGTTCGCCGCGATCCCGGCGGTGATCGCCTACAACCGCTTCGCGCGCGACATCGACCGCATCGCGATCCAGCAGGAGACCTTCATCGAGGAGTTCTCCAACATCCTGCAGCGCAACGTCGGCGCCGCGCCGCCGCCCGCCCCGGCCGCCGGGCATGCGCAGAGCGGCTTCCAGCATTCGCGCTGAGGATCCCGCCACATGAACCCCCAAGCTCACTTCGTTCGCTGCCCCCCGAAGGGGCGCTCAGCGCCCTTCGGGCGGCCGGGCGGGCACTGACATGCCCGCCGTCGCCGCCCGCGGTTCGCGCCGCCGCACCATCGCCGACATCAACATGGTGCCCTTCATCGACGTGATGCTGGTGCTGCTGATCATCTTCATGGTCACCGCGCCGCTGATCACCACCGGCGTGATCGACCTGCCGACCGTCGGCAAGGCGAAGAAGGCGCCCGAGCACGTGATCGAGGTGGTAGTCGTCAACGACGAGTCGCTGAAGATGCGCGTCGACGGCAAGGACGAGCAGCCCATCGTCCTGAAGAACCTCGCCGGGCGCGTCAAGCAGGTGCAGGGTGGCAACGCCGACACGCCGGTGATCATCTCCGCCGACAAGGCGGTGAAGTACGAATCGGTGGTCAAGGTGATGGACACGCTGCAGCGCGCCGGCGTGCAGCGCGTCGGCCTGTCGGTCAAGAGCAGCGGAGGCTGAGCGCGTGAACACCGCGGCGCTGTCGCGCGATGCGCTGATCCCTCGCAACCCCGACGGCCTGGGCCGCGGGCTCGCGATGGCGCTGGGCGTGCACGCCCTGCTGCTGATCGCGATCGCTTTCGGCGTGAGCTGGCGCTCCAGCAATCCCGCCGGCGTCGAGGCCGAGCTGTGGGCTGCGGTGCCGCAGATCGCCGCACCCCGGCCCGTCGAGCCCGAGCCGACGCCGCAGCCGGTGAAGAAACCCGAGCCGCCGCCCCCTCCGCCCAAGGTCGAGACGCCGAAGCAGGACGACGCGCAGATCGCCATCGAAAAGGCCAGGCGCGAGGAGCAGAAGCGCAAGGAAGAGCAGCAGCGGCGCGACGAGGAGCTCAAGCGCCAGAAGGAAGAGCAGCAGCGCAAGCTGGCCGAGGCCGAGAAGCTCAAGAAGGAGCAGGCCGACCAGAAGAAGCGCGAGGCGGCCGATGCCGCGGCCGCCGAGAAGCGCCGCCAGGAGCAGTTGCAGCGCATGGCCGCGCTGGCGGGCGACGGCGCACCGAACTCCACCGGCACCGCGGCGAAGATGGCTGGGCCGTCGGCGAGCTATGCGGGCCGCATCAAGGCGCGCATCCTGCCGAACATCGTGTTCCCCGATTCCGTCGACGGCAACCCGCAGGCCACGGTCGAGGTGAAGGCCGGCCCGGACGGCACCATCCTCGGCCGCCGCCTGCTCAAGAGCAGCGGCGTGCCCGCCTGGGACGAGGCCGTGCTGCGCGCGATCGACAAGACCGAGGTGCTGCCGCGCGACACCGATGGCCGCGTGCCCTCTTCCCTCGAGATCAGCTTCCGCCCCCGAGACTGATGCGATCGCGGACCCCAAACGAAAACGCGGCGCCGAGGCGCCGCGTCTCGTTTCAGGTCGAGCCCGGAATCAGTTGGACTGAGAAAGTTGGTCCAGGATCGCCGGATTCTCGAGCGTCGAGGTGTCCTGCGTGATCGTCTCGCCCTTGGCCACCGATCGCAGCAGGCGGCGCATGATCTTGCCCGAGCGCGTCTTAGGCAGGTTGTCGCCGAAGCGGATGTCCTTGGGCTTGGCGATCGGGCCGATCTCCTTGCCGACCCAGTCACGCAGTTCCTTGGCGATGCGCTTGGCTTCCTCGCCGGTGGGGCGCGGGCGCTTCAGCACCACGAAGGCGCAGATCGCCTCGCCGGTGGTGTCGTCGGGACGGCCCACCACGGCGGCCTCGGCCACCAGCTCGGTGTGCGCCACCAGCGCCGACTCGATCTCCATCGTGCCCATGCGGTGACCGGAAACGTTCAGCACGTCGTCGATGCGGCCGGTGATGGTGAAGTAGCCGGTCTTCTCGTCGCGGATCGCGCCGTCGCCGGCGAGGTAGTACTTGCCCTTGAAGTCTTCCGGGTAGTAGCTCTTCTTGAAGCGCTCCGGATCGCCCCAGATGGTGCGGATCATCGACGGCCACGGGCGCTTCACCACCAGGATGCCGCCCTGGCCCCACGGTACTTCCTTGCCGGTCTCGTCGACCACCGCGGCCATGATGCCCGGGAAGGGCAGCGTGCAGGAACCCGGCACCAGCGTGGTGGCGCCCGGCAGCGGCGTGATCATGTGACCGCCGGTCTCGGTCTGCCAGAAGGTATCGACGATCGGGCAGCGGCCGCCGCCCACGTGCTGGTGGTACCACTCCCAGGCCGCCGGGTTGATCGGCTCGCCCACCGAGCCGAGGATGCGCAGGCTCTTCAGGTCGTAGCTCTTCGGGTGCACCGCGTCGTTGGCTTCCGCGGCCTTGATCAGCGAGCGGATCGCGGTCGGCGCCGTGTAGAAGATGCTGACCTTGTGGTCCTGGATCATCTTCCAGAAGCGGCCGGCATCCGGGTAGGTGGGCACGCCTTCGAAGACGATCTCGGTGCCGCCCAGCGCCAGCGGGCCGTAGGTGATGTAGGTGTGGCCGGTGACCCAGCCGATGTCGGCGGTGCACCAGAACACGTCGTCCGCCTTGAGGTCGAAGGTCCACTTCGTCGTCAGCGCCGCGTGCAGCAGGTAGCCGCCGGTGCTGTGCTGCACGCCCTTGGGCTTGCCGGTCGAACCGGAGGTGTAGAGCAGGAACAGCGGGTGCTCGGCCTCGACCCACTCCGGCTCGCAGGCGGTGCTCTGGCCCGCGGTCACGTCGTGCAGCCACTCGTCGCGGCCGGCCGTCCAGGCGATGTTGCCGCCAGTGCGCTTGTAGACGATGACGTTCCTGATCTTCTCGCAGCCGCCCAGCGCGATCGCCTCGTCGACGATGGACTTCAGCGGCAGCTGCTTGCCGCCGCGCAGCTGTTCGTCGGCGGTGATCACGGCCACGGCGCCGGCGTCCTCGATGCGGTCGCGCAGCGATTGCGCCGAGAAGCCGCCGAACACCACCGAGTGCGTCGCGCCGATGCGGGCGCAGGCCTGCATCGCAGCCACGCCTTCCACGCTCATCGACATGTAGATGATGACGCGGTCGCCCTTCTTGATGCCGCGCGCCTTCAGGCCGTTGGCCAGCTGGCTCACCTGCGCGAGCAGCTGGCTGTAGCTGACCTTGGTGACCTTGCCGTCGTCGGCCTCGAAGATGATCGCGGTCTTGTCGCCGAGGCCGCGCTCGACGTTGCGGTCCAGGCAGTTGTAGGACACGTTCAGCGTGCCATCGGCGAACCACTTGAAGAACGGCGCACCGCTCTCGTCGAGCACCTTGGTGAAGGGCTTCTTCCAGCTGATCAGCTCGCGCGCATGGCGGGCCCAGAAGCCTTCGTAGTCGGCCTCGGCCTCGGCGCACAGCTTGTTGTAGGCCTCGATGCCGGCAACGTAGGCGTTCTTGACGGCGGCCTCGGGCGGCGGATAGAGGTGGCTCGAGCTCATGGTGTCTCCTCGACGGATGGTTGCTTTGGGCCGGACATTAGGCAGAGGCTCTTACGAAGGCCTGACGCCCCGCCGCCAAGGTCATGCTAGCGACCCTAGAATCCTGCGCCAAACCCGGATCAACACCAAGCAAAACCCCCATGGCCGCCCTCGACCGACCGCCCGCCAACTCCGCGCTGCGCCCACTGCCGCGAATGATCTTCGCCAGCCGCTGGCTGCAGCTGCCGCTGTACCTGGGCCTGATCCTGGCGCAGGCGGTGTACGTGTTCCACTTCTGGGTCGAGCTGGTCCACCTCATCGAGGCGGCCTTCGGCAACGCCGGCGCGCTCGACAAGCTGGTCTCCAGCATCGGCTACAAGAGCGACGTCGCGCCCACCGCGCTGAACGAGACCATCATCATGCTGGTGGTGCTGGCGCTGATCGACGTGGTCATGATCAGCAACCTGCTGATCATGGTCATCGTGGGCGGCTACGAGACCTTCGTCTCGCGACTCGACCTCGAAGGTCACCCCGACCAGCCCGAGTGGCTGAGCCACGTGAACGCCTCGGTGCTGAAGGTCAAGCTGGCCACCGCGATCATCGGCATCAGCTCGATCCACCTGCTCAAGACCTTCATCAACGCCGCCAACTACACCGACAAGGTGCTGCTGTGGCAGACGGTGATCCACATCGCCTTCCTGTTCTCGGCGCTGGCCATCGCGCTGGCCGATCGCGTGATGGTGCACGCGGTCAAGGGCGACCACTGACCGGCTCGGCGCCGGCCTTCGGGCCGACCAGCATCAGCGCCGCGCCGAGCAGGCCTGCGATCAGCGAGCCCCCCAGCACGCCGAGCTTGAGCTGCGTCTCGTAGGCCGCGTCCTGGCCCTGGAAGGCCAGGCCGCCGATGAACAGGCTCATCGTGAAGCCCACGCCGCACAGCAGGCACACCGCGAAGAACTGGCGTGTGCTGGCGCCGGCCGGCAGGCTGGCGCCGGCCAGCTTCACGATCAGCCACGATGCGCAGAACACCCCGATGGCCTTGCCGGCCACCAGGCCGAGGGCGATGCCCAGCGGCACGCTCTCGGCGAACGTGGCGAGGCTGACACCCTCGAGCGACACCCCGGCGTTGACGAACGCGAAGACCGGCAGCACGAGAAAGGCCACCCAGGGGTGCAGTCCGTGCTCGGCCTCCTCCACCGGCGAGCTGCCGTCGGCGCGGCGCAGCGGCACGGCCAGCGCGGCGATCACGCCGGCCAGCGTGGCGTGCACGCCCGACTTCAGCACGCACAGCCACACCAGCGCGCCGACCACGACGTAGGGCGCGATCGCGCCGACACGTGCCCGGTTCAGCGCGGCCAGCGCCAGCACGCCGACGGCCGCCGCGCCGAGCATGGGCAGCGAGAGCTGCGCGGTGTAGAACAGCGCGATCACCACGATCGCACCGAGGTCGTCGATGATCGCCACCGCGGTGAGGAATACCTTGAGCGACGCTGGGACGCGCGAGCCGAGCAGCATCAGGATGCCCAGCGCAAAGGCGATGTCGGTGGCGGTGGGGATGGCCCAGCCGCGCAGCGCGACCGGGTCGCCCCAGTTGATGGCGGCATAGATCAGCGCCGGCACCAGCATGCCACCGAAGGCCGCGCCGGCCGGCAGCGCCGCCTGCTTCACCGAGGCCAGCTCGCCTTCGAGCAGCTCGCGCTTGATCTCCAGACCGACGAGGAAGAAAAACACCGCCATCCACAGGTCGTTCACCCAGACCCCGAGCGGCTTGGCGAGCACCAGGGCGTCGCCGCCGATGCGCACTTCGCCGGGCAGTTGCACGAAAGCACGGTAGGCGTCGGCAGCCGACGAGTTGGCCACGACCATGGCGGCGATGGCGGCCAGGCCGAGCACGACCCCGCCGGCGGATTCGGACTGGATGAAGCGTCGGATGGCCGTCAGCAAGGCGTGTCCCTCGTTCGATAAACTCGGCCGCGATTCTTCCCGAGAATGCCTCCGGGTTCGAAAGCCCCTTCAGGATGCCTGCCATGACCACCACCATCCGTTATGCCGACCTGGTCGACAGCGTCGCCGCGGCGCTGCAGTACATCAGCTACTACCACCCGGCCGACTACATCGAGCACCTCGCCCGCGCCTACCAATCGGAGCAGAGCCCGGCCGCGAAGGACGCGATCGCGCAGATCCTCACCAACTCGAAGATGTGCGCCGAGGGCCACCGCCCGATCTGCCAGGACACCGGCATCGTCAACGTGTTCCTGAAGATCGGCATGGACGTGCGCTTCGAGGGCTTCCCCGGCAGCCTGGAAGACGCCGTCAACGAAGGCGTGCGCCGCGGCTACCTCGACCCCGAGAACAGGCTGCGCGCCTCGGTGCTCTCCGATCCGCTGTTCGAGCGCAAGAACACGAAGGACAACACGCCCGCCGTGATCCACATGAGCCTGGTGCCCGGCAGCACGGTGGACATCAACTTCGCGGCCAAGGGCGGCGGCAGCGAGAACAAGAGCAAGTTCATCATGATGAACCCGAGCGACAACCTGGTCGACTGGGTGCTCAAGACGGTGCCGACCATGGGCGCCGGCTGGTGCCCGCCGGGCATGCTGGG